>Ga0268261_10000025_pt1 | contig 107355 bp, 74 predicted proteins | sample TergutNc150P1_FD_190353 | JGI IMG/M metagenome (GOLD analysis project Ga0268261, IMG submission 190353) | Nasutitermes corniger P1 segment gut microbial community from laboratory colony in Florida, USA - Nc150 P1 (SPAdes) (version 2) | ecosystem: Host-associated > Arthropoda: Insects >... | reverse complement strand
CGCCTCTAGCTCTGCTGTTAGCTCTGCTGTTAGCTCTGCTGTTAGCTCTGTAAACTTGTCTAGTATACTCACTATAGATTGTTGTATCGGTAAGGGTGGTAGCGGAACTCGCATCTCTAGGATTTCACTTGTCTTGAGTGATGGTATACCTGCTCCATGTTGTTTGCCCATCAACTCATCTTGCTTGAATTTTAAAAAGTAATATACATATTTGTTGTTGACCATCTCAACATTAGGCAATACTACAAAGCAATGTGCATTTGCCCAAAACTTGGTAGTGACAAAATTGACAAATCCTGCCGACGCACCACCTTGACTTACAATTGTTGTGTTTTCATTATAATTGTAATCATCAATAAAGCCCGAATAAGATACCCCACCATTGTATGCAGGGTATTTTCCATCATTTGACAAATTCTCTTTGTTGAGTTGCTTGCCCTTTTCTAATTTAATCACGCTACCCAAAGGCACATACTCCACTCCATTGGGGCAAAGTTTTTCTATTTTTGAAAATATATTAATTTCTTTATTCATTGTTTATTATTCATTATTTGTTATTTGTTATTTGTTATTTGTTTGTTTTTCTATTACAAAACTATAGTTACTTATATATACAACAATATCACTACCTACACAACTATTTTTTTGTAAACTATTTCTAGAAAATAATTTACAAAAATGCTCTTCACTTCCTTTTTTATATGTAATGTCAAAACATTTATAACCACATAAATTAAATAGTGGATTTAAAAAATATAGGTCATTTGATATATAAATAATACCTATCATTGTTATTACAATTAACAATACAACTAAATCAACTACAGAATTTAAATTAAATGACATTGATAACAAAATAAAAAGTGATGATTGTCCCAAAAAATGTTCTGCCGTTATATTATTTGCTCTAATAATTTTTATTGATTCACCATCTTTTAACATTAACCACTTACGAAAAAAGAATAAGACTATTACAGATATTACAAAAATTGAATAGCATACTATCATTATTACAATATTTAACACATCACATTTTATTTCGCAAAATACATAAACTTGCAATGTTATCTTGATTGCAATAATTAAAAGCATTGGACTAAAAGCAGACAAAAATAATAATATTTTTTTAATGAATTCAATCATACCATCTATTTAAATTAATCACAACCGACTAATTCTTCTGTCAAAAAATCAACTGAAATTTTAAAAGTTAAAATTTTTAAAACTATACTAACTGATGGTTTATTAACAATAATTTTATTATCACAATCAAATTGTATCTTATCTTTCAATTGCTCTTCTTTCATAAACTTTTCTTTAATATCTTCAGGCTGTGTCTCTAGAAACCACTTTATTCCTTTCTCATTTCCTAATGCCTTAATCAATCTCTTTGACAAATTTTTATCTTTTAAACAAATTTCATAAAAACTTTCTGCTTTGTCTATAAATGCCCATTTATGTATTTTTTCCTTATGTTTCTCTATCTTTTCTTGAGTTTTTTGGCGAAAATCAAAAATATATTCAAAATTATTTTCGTTGAAAATATAACAAAAATTATCTAAAATCAATACATCGGTGTATCCATCAAAAATAAAATATTTTTCAGCTTCTAGAGTCTCGCCATTAGAAATCACAAACTTGTTTTTTAATAACTTTTTCAAGCTAAAATGTTTACTTATAAACCAACCATCTATACTATCTAAATCACATCTAATAATATCAATATCACAACTTGAATTAAGTTTTTTTATGTCTAATCTATCTAAATTTGCAACTGGCAAATTTAAAATCTTATCCAAAATTTTATTAACATCTAAATTATCACAAGATAATTTTTGTATACAATCTTTTGGCGTATCTACATAATCATAGATTTCAATATTGTAATCTATAAAAAATTGTTTTAAATATTTTATTTTTTCGTCAAATACATTATCTGTATCTTTTTGCTCATATATAAAAACTTCATTTTTGTTGTTTTTACTATTAATGGAATATAATTTTTTATTACCACACTTCTCAAATTTATCTATAATATCACTAAATTTATCATTAGTACCCATACTTTCTCACAATATATATTTACTTTATAATTGGTCTGGGTAACATGATTTGAACATGCGACCTCTAGGACCCCATCCTAGCGCGCTACCATCTGCGCTATACCCAGATATGTAGGTATCAATAATGCAATCAACTATATTTGATTGCTATTACTGACGCCTTTGACTTGTTGCACTACAACAAAACTATTTTATATTAAATAATTTGACATAAAGCACAATTGCCATTTATACAATACAAAATTTATTTCTTACTTGCTCCAATATGCTTTTGTAGATGTGCTTTGTACCCGTCTATATATTTGTCAATTTGTGGGCTTTTCATTACATCATTGCAAATATATGTAGGCAATCCACTCATACCTACAAATTGATGTGCCTTGTGAAAGTGCAACAGTACACCATCTATACCCTTACCTTCAAAGAACTCTTGAGGGTCATTAAACGCCTCTATTGGAGCATTCCATGTAGTGCTAAACATATACTTTTTGCCATGTTGAGTACCACCCTTGCCGTAGTCCTTAGTAGGGTCAACTCTATGCCTACCATCACTTGTAAAAATAACTCCCGCACCTTGCATAAATACTTCATCTATCCACTTTTTGGTTATCCATGGATAAGACATCCACCAACCAGGAAATTGATGTATCACAATATCTGCCGCTACCAACTTATCCAATTCTTCTTTGGGTTGATACCCCTTGTCAATGTGAGTCTCTACTATTGTGTGTCCCATTCCACCCAAAAACGCCTTAGCCTCATTGTGTAGTGTCTCACTCAATTGTCCATTAGAGTGTTCAAATTTTTTTCCACTATTTATCAAAAATATATTAGCCATTTTATATAATTCTCCTTTTGGGACTATAACATATTTGCAGTATATTGTAAAGTCTTTTTTGAGTGTACCATAGAGATTGACTGCTTGATAAATGAGTATACAAATAGAGTACAATAAGATGAAATGAAAGAAACAACATAAATAAAATCAACCTTAAAGCGTTCGGGGGTTTGGGGGGATTCGCAATCCCCCAAATGCTTTTTTGGTTCTTTTTTGGCGTCAAAAAAGAACAACCCCTGTCTTGTTGATTGTTTGTATACCATAGTAACAACTCGTGGTCACAGTCTCATTAATAAAATTATTCAAACACGATTGACCAATTTGTAGTACAGTCCTTTTTTACTCATCAACTGCTCATGCGTACCCGCTTCTGCTATACCTTTGTTGTCTATATACAATATACAGTCTGCTTTTTTGATAGTACTTAGGCGATGAGCTATTACAAAACTTGTTCTTCCCTGTAGTATTTTATCCAATGCTTGCTTGATTTTTATCTCTGTATCTGTATCTATATTTGAAGTAGCTTCGTCCAAAATTAGTACTTTAGGGTCTGTCAATACAACTCTTGCAAATGACAAAAGTTGTTTTTCTCCTGACGAAAGTCCCACACCTTGTTCTAGCGTTTTGGTATAATATCCTTCTGGCAAATTTTCTATAAAGTCATGTGCATATACTTTTTTTGCTGCTTCAATGCATTCGTCTAGACTAGCGGTAGGTCTTGCGTACCTAATATTGTCTAAGATAGTCCCACTAAAAATAAAACTATCTTGCATCATTACACCCACTTGTTTTCTCAAAGAATTGAGTTTGACATTTGCTATATTGTGTCCATCAATCTCTACAACACCGCTCTTAACATCATAAAATCTAGACAACAAACTCACAACAGTTGTCTTGCCCGCTCCTGTCGGTCCTACCAATGCAATCATCTTGCCCGCATCAACTTCTATGTTGATATTTTGCAATATAGGTTTGTCATCTTCATATTCAAATGTGACATCTTTGTAGCTAATATTGCCTACAATTGGGGGCAAATCATAAGCATTTTCTTTGTCCTTTATTGTTACTTGAGTTTCTGCAACTTCGTACACTCTTTCTAGATTGCTCATAGCATTGATGACTTGTTGCAATACTAGAGCAATATTGTTGATAGGGTTAGAAACCATAGAGAGATATGTCACAAATGCAACCAATATTCCAACAGTTACAGTACCCAATCCTTGCCATATTCCCATAATAATTGCCAAAGATACACCATATACTACAATCATACCAAGACGAAAAAATCCATCTGCTACTGGATAAAACAATTCGTTGAGTGCAACCAATTTGGCTCTAGATTTTACACAATCAGCTTGTACAACATCATATGCCTTTACATTTTGCTCTGCCCTATTGAATGCCTTAGTAATCAATACCCCCTGAATATTTTCTGCAATAAAAGCCGTACGGTTGCTTTCTTTGTTTCGCAAATCTCTACCTTGTCGCATGACAGAGATACGCAACCTAAACAACAAAAATGACATTGGAATCATTATGACAAAGACAACAATAGCCAAACGCCAATCCAATACAAACAACCACACCAATATAAGCATAATTTTGAGAGTATCTACCATAGCACTCAAAATTGCCGATCCAAATACTTGACTAACTTCGTCCAAATAACTAGTGACTTTTACCAATGTCTTGCCCATAGGTCTACTGTCATAATAATCAAATGAAAGCTTTTGCAAATTTACATATACATCTCGTCTAATATCTCGTACTATTCCATGCCCCACCTTAGACATAAAAAGTATACGACAAAATGAGAAAGCTATGTCCATAAGTACAATGCTGCCCCAAGATACAAGCAATACAACCAAGAATCCTTGCCAACTTAGTCCCCACATACCTTGTTGCAATATTATATAATCTTGAATATACCTATTGAGCATAGCTGGCAATAGCGACAAAAAACCTACCACAAGCATGCCAACAAGCATCCAAACAACAATTCGTCTATAAGGAACACTATATCTCAATGTTTTTTTTAGCATCTGCCCATCAAACTTTGACACCAATTCTTCATCTTCAAAAAATGTATTTTTTTTTGCCATACCCTTATCTTTAATGAATATATTCAAGCGTTATTATATCATGTATCATAATATGATTGCAAGAGAATTGGCAAATTGTGCACTTATACAATAAATATATAAGAGTGTACAAATAGAGTACATTTAAGATGAAAAGAAGTAATACCTAAATAAAAAACAACCTTAAAGCGTTCTGGGGGTTGGGGATTCCCCAAATACTTTTTTGATTCTTTTTGGCGTCAAAAAAGAATATCGCTAGCTTTGTTGATAGTTTGTATTTTATTATCAATAACTGCTCGTTGTAAAGTCTCAAATACTAACAAAAAATAAAAATGTTTTACAAAATGTTAATATTGTATTATAATATATACATAGGAGTCATTATGATAAAAATTATTTCCAAAAGATATGCTGCAATTGGTTTTGTATTATTACTAGCAATCATGTCTTTGTTTTTGGCGTCATGTGTCCAAAACAAGAGTGGGAATATTGTAGGACTAAACTACAAAGCTACTATAGTAGACGAAATTAGCACAGATGAGGTAGGAAATGAGACAGATGAATGGTATACAAAAGGTGGAAAAGTTCATGTAATAGAACAATTAGAATTTGATATAATAGCTTCTCCATCCAATCCAATGCGTGAGTTGTATAGGACAATGCCCGAAAGTGTAGTAGATGGCGTATTAAGAAACTATCATGTGATAGGCGTCAAGCAACTATCTATCAACGGAGTTTCAAATGTTTTAGAGTTTCCTAATTCGGGTAGATTGTATTGGGAAAATGATTTAAACTCACCAAATTATGCCGACAATTTGTCCAATCAATGGTTTCATAGCAAAGGACCATACAACGAATATGACTTGTGGGAAAGTGTACTAATATACATCAATGCCACTAGCAATATGAATATAGTATTTGAATTAGAATACTATATGTACAATGCTACTATGAGATATGCTGATGCATCTCAACTACATCTAACTCTATACGAAGGTGAAGAAATAAAAACACTCAACAAAGTACACGGACAAATATTGTTTGCAGACAACTTAATGCCACAAAAAGACAATTGTTTGCCATGGGCATTTGGGACAGAAAGCCACACTGTTGACTTTTCAATAGACACAACTACTAATGCAGGATACACTACATTTGAAATAAATTTGCAACAAGACAAACTCAAAAATTGGGCTAAATACAACATGTATTTGGAGTTTGGACTCATATCATATGGCGAGGATAGTCACATATTTTCGCAATATGCATCTCAAAACCAATACTACAATACACAACAAAAAGATTGGCTTGTACAACAAGTTCATGATTGGGCAAATTTGCCTGAAAAGTTTGACAAAATACAAAATAATGTATTGCAAGCATGCCTTGCATCAGGATTGATATTTTTGTTGATTATATTTATTTTAGACCTCATACTAAAAAATATATTCCAATTCAAACCATCACGAAAAACCAAAGTATACAACAATATACCTAGTCAAGTGGACTTATTGTTTGCTAGAGAGTTGGTTTTTTGCAAACACAAATTTGTAGTCAATCAAGCTCAGGGATTGGGAGGTGTGTTGTTGAATTTGTATCAAAAAGGATATATTGAATTTAAAAAATTAGACAACAACAAAGATTGGTTTAAAAACAATACAATAATAGTACAACATGCACAACCTGACAATCTACCAAAATTTGACACTCAAACAGGGCAAAAAATAAATTATCAAAACAACAATCCACTAACCCACTCCGAACGCCAATATCTAATACTACTCAATAGACATATGCAAAACAATGAATTATTGGCGTCTAATTTTGCAAAATCACTCAAATATGATTGGGATAGTGTACAAGTGTTTTTGGCAGATTTGGACAATAATGTTCAAAATATAGGTGTGAGCCAAGATTATTTTGTCAAAGCAAAATACAAAACTATGCGTACTATATTTGGGTGGTTGGGGATTGCAACTATATTCTTGGCATTGTTGACAGGCATAATTGCAAATATTGTATCTATACAGTCTAGACTACAATTGGCAAAAGGTTCGTTTATATTTCTTCCTGCAATTATGATATTGGGTGGAATATCATTGATACTACTAAGCAAAAAATATGTAAAACTCACAGAGCATGGACAAGAAGAATACGATAAATGGTACGGATTTTATAAATATCTCAAAAAAGAAAAATGGAATCAACAACAAACAATCAATCTCAACGAAATTGAAGATTGGCTAGTATATGCAACAACATTTGGACTTTCAAAAAAACATATAATCAAACTTCAAACCAATATGTTGCACCACACTCAATCTTTGGACAGAAAAACTCTCCCACACATATATAGCAACCTATTTGTACAAATCATGTTTTTCAACATAAGCCGGCATATATGGCATAGATATTGGTCAAACTATTTCTATCGCAAAGTATATTGGAATCTTGGCGGAACTCATGGATACCATGGGCATAGATGGGGCGGTGGTGGATAAAATTTTTCAAATATTATTGTTAATATCTCTACAAAAAAGTAGTCATCGTAATTTACACAATGACTACTTTTTTGTAGAGTTGAATGAAGCTATAACAATCAAAATTATCTCTTTACTAATGAAATTATTTCAACATTCATACCATCATTTTTATACTTTTTGAGTATAGCTTTCAAATCTTTTTGCACACTATTTGTTATTACAGTCAATGCATTGATAGAATGATTTTTCAAAAAACTTGCCGTAGGCAAATCATGTTCGTATATGTCCCAACTATTGTCATACATATGGTTGACTAAATGCGACCTATTTCGCCTTAAACTGTCCAACAAAAAAGCTGGTTTTGCATTTGTAGATATTTCTATTTGTTGAAGTTGTTCTGCCCCCCATATCAACGAATCTATAATGTGAGTATTATTTACAAAACCATGAGCATTTGGAGGAGCTTGAGTGCCATTGTAAAGCGGTATAGCAACCCAACCTAATTTTGACAAAGCAACCCCATCTTCTACCCCTCTATACTGTGGCAAATCCAAAATCAATGCGTTGCTTTTGTCTACTTTATCAATATAAGACAATTCACCAATTTGATACGACAAATTTTGTGTGGGGGTATAACTTGCAAAAGCAATTGGTTTTATCCAATTTCCATACAATTGCGATTTTGAATACCATATATTGTATGCTTGTCTATTAGTCATATTTAGTATATTTTTTAGGAATGTACAAATAGAATGAATTAAGATATGTAGAGAAAGTAACATTTAAACAAAATCAACCCTAAAGCATTCGGGAGTTTTGAGGGATTCCCCAAATACTTTTTGGTTCTTTTTTGGCATCAAAAAAGCATAACGCTACTTTTGTTGATTGATTGTATATTATTGTTAATAACTACTAGTTGTACACTCTATTTGTTTCAATCTTTTTTCTAACAATTTGATGTTATTACAGCAATTATTATTCAGCTATCAACACTGGCAAATCTGCCGAACGACTATCTATCCGTGGTTTTTCACTCGCCCTTGCATAATAACCAGCAAACAGTCCATCTATTATATATACACCAATACAAATATGCAAATACCTACCATCTTGGGTTGCGATTGGCAAACTTTCAAATTTCTTTTGTACAATATATTTTTTGGGGTGTAGTTTGGATTGTCTCAATATTTTGTTATATTCTTTATTTGTACAAGCTTCCTTTATACCTATATTCTCCCCCACTCTACCAAAAACTGGTTTGACAATATATTGCGGATTTTTCCTTAAATACCTAACTGTAGTAGTGTGTGGCAACAAAGCTTTCCAATGTGTCAAATCCAAACCGTTTGCAATGAGTTGGTCAAATATCAATGGTAGTCTTTTTGTTTGAGAAATAATAGAAATTGGATAATTGCATTGTGGGGTAGTACAACGAAATAAGTTTTGTTCTAAATTTTGCAAATTCAACCATTCTAATGGTATAAATCTTACTACAAAATCAACTTCTCCAATACAACCATCTAGAGTACAAAACACTTTGCTATTTACAATCTTAATATTCTGATCAGAACCATAAATTGTAGTATACCCCAAAGCTTGCAATCTATCTCCCAAAGCCTGCATAACCTGCCTATCATCAGCAAATATGGTACAATGAATTAGCATTATTGTACCACCCTTTGGGATTTTTGAAGAAATACAAGTTGTCAACTTATCCAAAAAATCTATACAAAAAAACTGAGAATCACTATAATCTTGCATAGAGTTGACTATATTGAGAGCTAATTTGGGCATAAAAGAACTCTCAGCATATCCCCCAGGCACATCACTATTGACTTCACTTATAGCCCAATTTCCACACTTGATTGGATGAAAGTCAAAACGCATGAGTCTAGTAGCTTTGGACAAATCAAAATTTGACACATATTTTAAGCTTTGATTGATATCTAATCCCAAATTCAACTTTTTTGCCAATCCAATATTGTCTACAAGATACTGCTCTATTGCAATAGTTTCATTATACAATCCCAATGCTAATCTTTCTAATTCAACATGTTCGCATCTATCCAATACCAAAATTTGATCCGCAACCGTATTGCTATCCAAAAACTGTGGATCCCACTTATAGCAATCAAATATTACATCAGTCCTATATTGCTGATACAGTTCTTTTGGTATTTTGATTAATTTCATTATTTTGTATTATTGTACAACAATTTAGTGTGTGCATTGAGTATATGCTTAAAGACCATGCCCCTCAACTCCATCAAATACCACATTGTTTTGTACTATGTTGTTGACATTTAGTTGTATGATTCCCCGTCTACTACACTCTTTGACTCCATCAATTTCGGCGGGCAAGCCTTTTTTGGCATTGCTAGACACACTAAAATAGACCGTGTCTAGCTCAATCTCATGGATAGGTGCTTCAGGCAAACCATAAAAAAACGCACATGCATGTTGTATTCCACGACAAACAACATTGCTAATTGTAATTTTGCCTATTTGAGGAGTACGATTGTCTACTGCTTGAGGGTTGAGTGATTGCACATAATCACTATGACCATAATCTTTATCACCATTAAAATAACTATTGACAACAAATGGTGTACATACATCTAACATAATCAAATTGATTGCAACCAACCCTCTAACTATACCCAAATTTCCTCTACCTCTACATGTATTTATACATAGCCCCCTTTGACTATTTATCAACAAACACTGAGATACTAACACATTGTATATTCCCGCACTTAGCTCACTACCCAAACTTATGCCATATATACCGCCTCTCAAATTGCAATTTCTAATTACTACATTTTGACAAGCAGTCTTATGCTTAGATGCCAATTCAATTTTACCCGACTTGATAGATATACAACTATAGTTTGCACCAATACTACAACCTATTATAGAAACTTTTTCACAAGATTCTGGATTGATACCATCTGCTTCAGGAATACCCAAAAGTGATGATATAGTAGTATTGTATATGGATATGTTCTTACAAAAATAGGCATGTATGTTCCATGACGGACTATTGCAAAGCTCTACCCCATGCACAAGTATGTCTTCACACATATTAAAAAATATCAATCTAGGCTTAGCTATAATTTGATTTTGAGAATCCTTATACCATGTAGAGTTGTGTGTATTTCCATCTATTTTGCCCTTGCCTACAATAATAGTATTGTTGCAATTGTATGTGCTTATCAATGATTGATAAGCTTGCACCGACTGCCCTTGCCAAGACGAAACTTCAAGAGTATTGCTATTTCTATCGCCTACACTGTCTAGAATAGTCCCCGGCAATATAGCATAATCCTGTCTATAGGAAGACGCCAATAATACCACTCCTTCTTTCAATTCTAAAGTAATATCCGACTTAAGTGCTATAGGTGATATTGCATAAATACCCTTAGGAATTACAACTCTACCATACTTTGGACAAACATTGATTGCCGCTTGTATAGCTTTGTTGTCTAAAGCTATACCATCTGCTACAGGATGAAAGTCATTGATATTGATTGCTATACTCTCAAACTTAGTATTAAATTTCAACTGTAGTATATTGCCATCCAAAAAAAGAACTTGCACCAAATATTGAGTACTAGGCGTCAAGTCAAATAAAGAAAAAACATTGGTATCAGATTTGATACCAATTTCCACTCCATCAAGCATAACAATATAGCTCACATCACTATGATAAACCAACTCATTATTAAGTTCAAAACAAGCTGATACACTAGTAACTGCTAGCAATTTAATATCTCTAGTCATGACATATCCCCTTAATTAAAAACAAAATTTATACACGCTTTACTGCCAATTGTCTTTGACATACCAAGTGTTGAAGTTGAAGTTTTATATAGTTTTCTTGCCTAATAAAATTTTCTATTCTATCAGTATCAAAAGCCCCACATATAAAGTGACTTACAAAGTCAAATCCCATAGGATTATCGTGAGATATTCCTATATCCAATACTGTATTTGATGTCTTACCCAAAATATAAATCTTGTCAGATATAAATACTTTTATTGTACTTCTACTCATATTATACAATTGATTTGGATTTAAATACAAATTTCTATCACTACTACTATCAGGCACAACTTCTAAACTAAATAATATTTGATTATTATCACACACCAAAAGCTCAGTGACTGTACGAGTTGCCTTAAAAGTAGTATGCCTATTAGTATCTTTGTCAACAAATTGTACAGTATTGTGTCTAATATGCACAGTATTATAACCAAACAAATTTTCTAAAAGAGTTTTCCATACTTGTTGCAATTGCAATGCATTGAATTGACTAGACATATCAAAAGCTTTGACAATATTGTTAAAAACCAACTTAGGGTTGATAGCAATATTCTGCTTTTGCAAATGTTGACATGGCAATTCAAAATCTCCCAACAAAGCTCTTTCTATTCTGTCTAACGCAACTCTATCCCTAATACTCCCAAGCAACCTATGTCTACTAGATATACATGTCAATTTCTCTATATATAATTGCATATATCCACCCCCAAAGTGTGTATCTATAATATATACAATTTTACACTTTTACTTTATTTGTGTCAAGTTGATAACTCAAACAAGACTATATTTGTAAAACATTGGAAAATAAACTAAAGTTAAAAAGTATCAATTGCAAAGGATAGTGTACAACCAAAGATTATCAACAATAAAATACAAACTATCAACAAAACAAATATTATTCTTTTTTGACGACAAAAAAGAAACAAAAAAGCTTTTTGGGAATCCCCCAAAACCCCCAAAAGCTTTATGATTGATTTTATCTATGTGTTTCTTTTCTTAATATTAATAACTTTATTTGTACACTTATTTACAAAGCTAAAAGCAACTGTTGAAAATAAGTTTGTTGTGATTTACAAACCATAAGTGTTATTTAATAAAAAATAATTTTGCTTTGCAATACTTGTACTTTAACTATTTTTAAACCTATCTACCACACTTTGCACTCCAACAACATCAATTCCTGATGATGCAAATACAGATTTTTGATCCAAAGAAAATATGTGACTATCTCCATGTCCAAATACTACGCATTTAGGAGCATTATCTATTGATTGCAAATAACATGCTATTTGTTGCCCCATACCGCCTATCTTGATTGCATCTTCTAAAGTTATTACCAACTTATATTTTGATGCAATTTTATCCAACAACGAATAATCTAATGGCTTAATAAATGTCGCATACACTATATCCACATCTTGGACTTGCATAGCTATGTCAAGCATTCTATTCCCTGTAGCTATGACAACTATACTATTATTCTCTTGTCTTATTTGCTCCCAACTATAATTTATTTCATGGTTTGTATTGTACACTTTACCAAAATTTTTGGGATACCTTATTGCAATAGAGTTTGGACAAGTATACGCAAACTTTATCATAGATTTCAACTCTTGTCCATCTTTTGGAGACATTATAGTCATGTTGGGTATTTGGCTCAAATATGCTATGTCATATACCCCTTGATGCGTCACACCATCTGCTCCATTTACACCCGCTCTATCTATCAAAAAAACAACTGACATACCATTGATAGAAACATCATGAATAACTTGGTCAAAAGCTCTCTGCAAAAAAGTAGAATACACAGCAAAAAATGGTTTGCATCCACCTTTAGACAATGCCGATGCCATAGTAGTTGCATGTTGCTCTGCCATTCCCACATCAATAAGTCTATTCCCAAACTTCTCTCCAAATTTCACCAACCCAGTACCACCAGTCATACCTGCAGTAATAGCCACAACCCTTTTATCAGTTTCTGCAAGTTCTATCAACGCCTCACTCATATAATCTGCAAACAATAATGATGGTTTGCTGTTGTCAGATACCGAAAGCATATCTACTTTTTCTGTCTCATAGTCTCTTATGAGTATCTTAGGATTTTTTGCAGCAACGCCATGAAAATTTTCAGGGTCATTTTGTGCTGATACTACACCTTTACCTTTTTGAGTCAAAAAATGTATCAAAACAGGTCCATTCTCATTGGATAACAATTTAAACAACTGTATATTATTTGCCAAATCATGACCATCATAAGGACCAAAATACTTAATCCCCATAGCCCTTATTATGTTGTTGCTAAATTCATCACTAATTGTCTTTTCTGCCTTTTGTGCTAACTTGACAATCTTGTCACCAACAACAGGCAAAACCTGAAAACCCCTCTTGATATTATTCTTAAATGTAGCAAAATTTTTGCTCTGACCAAGTTTAGAAAAATGTATAGACATAGCACCAACATTGGGTGAAATAGACATTTCGTTGTCATTTAACACAATAATTACTTTCTTCTTGCATTCTCCCAAGTCATTTAATGCTTCAAAAGCCATTCCACCACCAAAAGCACCATCACCAATAAGTGCTAAAATGTTGTAATCTTGTCCAACTATATCTCTAGCTCTAGCCAAACCTACAGCTTGAGAAATACTAGTAGTCCCATGTCCAACACAAAATACATCAGCATCACTCTCCATAGGGTTTGGAAAGCCTGTGACCCCATTATCGCTTCTCAAGTTGCTCAAATCTCTATCCGTCAATATCTTGTGAGCATAACACTGATGCCCCACATCAAATAACAATCTATCCTTATAAAAATCAAATACAAAATGCATGGCAACAGTCAATTCAACCACACCAAGATTGCTAGAAAGATGTCCACCGTTGGCATATACATTGTCTATTATATGTCTGCGTATCTCAATGCAAAGTTGTTCCAACTCTTGTATTGATTTTGATTTAATATCCATTTATATATAAGTATAAATTAAAAACAATTTATTTTTTACAAAAGCAACAACGCAAAAACGAAACATCAAAATAAAATCAACCTTAAAGCGTTCGGGGGTTTGGGGGGATTCGCAACCCCCCAAGAGCTTTTTTGATTCTTTTTTGGCGTCAAAAAAGAATAACGCCTGTTTTGTTGATTGTTGTATATTATTGTTAATAACTGCTAGTTATGCAATCTCAATTATCAAATTAAAAATAATTTATTTTTACAAAAGCAACAGTTGTTGCACCCACACTCTATTTCCCAATACCAAATACATATGCCACTCTACCCGAAATTCTCATTATTTTGTGACTATTGGCAATTGCATATGTCTTTACCATAGATTTACCACCGACAGTAATGCTCGCTATCAATGCACTGATAAGCACAGTAGCAGCCAGCATATTCATACCTGTATTTTTTACCAAAGACAAACTAAGTCCAGCACCTACCGCTCCACTGATTATTGCCGAAATATCTCCAATAATATCATTACACACATTGGCTACCTTATCTTGCCGCTTGATTAACCAAATACTAGATTTAGCACCCTTGACTCGTCGTGATGCCATAGCTAAAAAAGATACCTTGTCACATGCCGTTGCCGCCGTCCCAATCAAGTCCGCCAATAATGCAATAAACAAAAAAATTAGCAACACCACAATTGATATTGCTATTCCTGCCCCATCCAACACCAACTCAGAAAACACACCAAAAACAATCGCCAATACAAAAGACAATATTACAATTTTGATAGGCCAAAAATTAAATTTTTTTTTGTCTGTTTTCATTGTTTGATTTGCAAAAATATTAGAGGGCAATGTATTGAGTAAACCCTGTGACATAAGTTTGGTAGGATTTCCCTATTATGCACTTGTCGTTGCCGACCAAGCAGTTTCCTTTTATGCACAATAGTAGAAAGTTGCCAAATTCTACAACCAAATCGCCGTACAAATCACACTATAATCCCCAACACACTTTATAGCTACAGTCTAGAAGATTTCCTTATCCGTTCAACCATACTTCTATCCACTTTTGCAATTAAAATTTCTTAGGGCAATGCCTATACTCATCTGCCAACGAAATATAGGTGACCCCTAGTCCGCAATAATCACTCATGGCAGGCTACACTGTACACAAAAAAATCGTTATCACTATAGCAATCCAAATAGAATAACCACACAATAACATATTTCGTCATATAGCAGGTGTTCTAAAAAAGAAACAATAGTCTCTCATCTAGCCTCCGCAGAAAATGGGTCGGTAGACGCATGCCATTGCGGCCGCCCATAGTCCTATACTCCCAGCACCCGCCCTTGCTTGGGCAGCAAAAGCAAAGTACCAAAAACTTCATCGATATGCCCTTTGACGCACTTTTAACCGCGCCCTCAAAATATGATTGCCCGACTAGAATACTGCACCCTCTAACCATAAAATTATAATACAATCAACTCATTTTGTCAAGAGCTATTTTGAACTCAATATTTATGAGAGTGTACAACAAGATATTATTAACAATAAAATACAAACTATCAACCAAACCAGCGTTGTTCTTTTTTGACGCCAAAAAAGCTCTTGGGGAATCCCCCCAAACCCCCAAACGCTTTGTTGATTTTTTATTTAAGAGTTACTTTTTTTCATCTTAATCTAAAATACTCCTATATTTATAAACAGTTTTAACTGTATATATGCGATATTTTGATTACTTAATTACAAAATTATAATCTACTATACAATACTAAATTTTTATAGCGTTATTATCCTCAACTGACGACAAACATTTATTCACAACCAACTCCGATATCTCTTTAAGACAGTTGTCGCATGCATTTATATTGCGTTCGCTACTATATCCATCAAAAGACAGATACCATTTTGACAATCTATTGCACCCACCAATTTCACACTTGATACTATCTACTGCTTTGTTTAGTTTCATAATATATCATTCTCCTTATTTTTGACAATTTTATAAATCTCTCTAAGTCTATCTCTCTCTAATTGCAATTGCTCTATGCTCATACTATCATAATCATCAAAATTTTCACCCAATTCCAATACCAACTTAGCTGCACTTATATCGGGTGAGTTATGTTTGGTAGAAGTCTTTTGCTTTATCAACTCTAGTTCACCATCATTGTTCTTGCCAAACTCTTTCACAATCTCTTCACTCTTGTATCCCAAAGCTTTTTTGTATATTGCTTGACTCAACTTTTCTTTTTGCTTTTTATCCAATTTCGTACAATATCACCCCCAATTTTATTTTATAATAACACTATTAAACAACTCACTACAATTACATAGCAATCATATTATATACAAATAACAGTGTCATAATTGTGACACTGTTATTTGTAAGTTAGTTGCAATTATTGTATCAAAAAAGCCTTGAACTATTGCTAAGGCTTTTTTGTTGTTTAGATTATCAATGTATAGATTTTTGTAATTGAATAAGTAATACTTATTTTTGCATTACTTATTTGATGTGTCCAAAAGTATCCAATTTAATTTTTGATAATAACTCACATAACTCAAAACATAATTGTTAAAGTTTTTTGATTTCAATCAATATTTTCTAATCTTTGTGATATTATACTATCTCAACAACTATATTGTCACCCAATTTTGTCACAATAACTTTGAAGTCAATACTACTCCCTGCACTGTCTTTGTAATCTGCGTGCTTTGCTACTACTGACACATTGATGTTATACTCACCAGCATCTTTAATAGCGTCTATTATAGCCAAATGCTTATCTGTACCACCATTGCCATCAATAGTTGCTTCTTTGCCATTTACAGTCAACTTCCAATGATAAGTCGTACCCTCAGGGTTGTTGTCTTTCACTACAACTTTCACATACTGATCATCTTTGATGTTATACTCATCCTCTACTTTTGAAAAGCTTGGACTTGCCAATGCTACTGATGGTTGCTTAAAGCTAAACTGCAATACCACTATTGTCACCATGATAGCCAATGCTACCAAGCCAATTGCCACTTTTGCGGCGTTCTTACTAAGAATTTTGTTTTTCATTTGAAAAAACTCCTTTTATTATCAACAACCAATAGTTTTCATTACAATTATATTGACACATAATATTGATTATTTATCAATATTTGCCTTTATATGTAAATTAATTACTAATTATTGTACCATAATTATACAATATATATATATATGTAAAGTATTTATTAATAAATACTTTATGTAAAATTTTACCAAATAAGAATATTATTATATTTGCAATGTTTTGTTTACAAAAACTCAAAATTGAAATATTGTACAAATAGAGTACATTAAGATTTGGAAATGAAGTAACAACTTAAATAAAAACAACCTTAAAACATTCTGGAATTTGAATCCCCCAAATGCTTTTTTAATTCTTTTTTGGCATCAAAAAAAGAATAACTATGGTTTTGTTGAATGCTTGTATTTTATTGTTAATATCACTTCGTTGTATACTCTCATTATCAACAACAACTCATCATATACTTTACAAAATTGGCAACAATCAATGCTCCCACAAATTACAATTATACAATATACCAAACACAATAAAATACAAAGAAATCTAATACCAAATTGATATTAGATTTCTTCAAGATTTTTGATTTACAATTAACTATACATAGTAAACAACTATACTGTCAACTTGCACCAACTTTGTGTACTACTTATTCAATGTAGCCTTGAGCATCCAAATCAGTTTTTGATACTCACCCACATAATCCAAAAACATATCCGCAGTACCTTGGTCGCCGTCTTGTTCTGCCAACTTGACAATTTCATTCGCTTGTGTAGCTAGCAATTGGATATCAGCCAACACCACATTTAGACTATCTTCACATTGAATATCTTTGTCATCAAGTTCCTTGATAGTTGCAAGCTTCAACGCACCCGCCAAACTTGCCACAGGCTTGCCACCTATCATCAACAATCTTTCTGCAACAGAATCCAAAACTTTTGCAGTAGCATCGTACAACTCTTCAAACTTAGCATGCAATGTAAAAAACTTGCTACCCTTTACATACCAATGCAAGTTGTGCAACTTTACAAACATTATGTGTTGATTTGCCAAATAGATATTCATTTTTTCATTAAGTTTCATGTTTTTATTCCTCCAAAATAGCAAATAATTACTATTGATAATAATTATTATTTAATATAAATTACTATAATTAGTATACCACAACACAAAAAGCAAGTCAAGTGATTTTGTGCAATCCAACAAATAAGTTTGTAGACATTTTGCCCAAATTTTGTTATACTATCAATACAAAATTCAATTAGGAGTGTACAAATACAGTACTTAATATGGAAAAACGAAACACCTAATTAAATCAACCTTAAAGCGTTCGGGGGTTTGGGGGGATTCGCACCCCCCCCAAAAAAAGCTTTTTGGGTTCTTTTTTGGCGTCAAAAAAGAATAAAGCCCGTCTTGTTGATTGTTTGTATTCCATTGTTAACAATAGCTTGTTATACACTCTCATTTAATCAATATTTTGCTAATGAATTTATTATGTTCAACAAAATTTTTGTATTTAGGGGCGTTGACAATATATGATAAACGCAACCAAAACAAACAATAGTATCACCATTACAGGCAATACTTATTACTTTAAAGATAGTATTAAAGAGATTAAGGGGCATAAATGGGATAGCATAAACAAAGTATGGATTGTCCCGCTCAATCCACAAGCCTTGGATATATTGGGATTTATTGGGGCTAATTTTTGTGATGCACTCAAACAAGAAATTGCCGGATTGCAAAAATATGATGGTACAATTTCTATTCCTTTACCAATCAAAGCTACGCCCTATCAACATCAAATTGCAGCATTCAACTTTGCTTTGTCTACATACAACACCAGCAAAGGATTTGCATTACTTGCAGATATGGGTACAGGCAAAACTATCACTAGTATTGCAATTATGGGACGACTATATTTGGACAACAAAATATCTAGAGTACTCATAGCAGCACCCAAAAGTATATTGCCCGTATGGCACACCGAACTCGCCAAATTTGCAGACTTTGAATATACAATTATCCAAGACCTAACTTCAAAAAAGACACAAAAGCAATTGTCTATTATATCTCAATCAAGCAACAATAATCTACAAATTGTAATACTCAATTATGAAAGCATATGGCGACAAATTGATGATTTTGTCAATTTCAAAATAGACTTTGTTATAGCTGACGAAAGTAGCAAAATCAAAACTCCAAATACAAAACAGTCCAAAGCTATGCACAAATTGGGCAAGCTATCCAAATACAATATCATACTGTCAGGGACACCAATAACCAACAGTCCATTGGACATATACAGTCAATACAAATTTATGGACGATAGTGTTTTTCCTGAAAATTGGTGGGTTTTTCAAAAAAAATATGCAAATTTAGACTACAATAATCGCATAACTGGATTTAAAAACTTGGGACAATTATTGGCTAGAATGCACAAAGTAGCATATAGAGTAAGACTCTCAAGCGTAGTAGACATGCCACAAATAGTCAATCTACAAAGAATGGTCCAATTCAATCCTGCTAGCAAAAAACAATACAATCAACTACAAAAAGGACTACTAACCTTACTAAAATCAGGTACAGAACTTCAACAAACTGATAACAAGGTTTTGGATCAAATTGAATTTGGTGATTTAATTCAATCTCCATTATCCAATAATACGGACAGTTCTCCAAGGTTTGAAATAAGTCATGACAACTTGTTGGTAAAATTTCTCAAGCTAGCACAATTTACAGGTGGATTTGCTACAGATGACAACGGCACTGTACTGTCTACCAACACCGCCAAGCTTGACGAACTCAACAATATATTAGACGAATTTATAGACAAAAAAATTGTGATATTTGCTAGATTTAGAGCAGAAATAGAAGCCATTGGCAATCTTTTGCAGTCCAAAAATATACAGTACAGTCTTATATTTGGCGATACAAAAGACAGACAACAACAAGTAGAACAATTTCAAAACAATGACACAGTTAGGGTATTTGTAGGACAAATAGCCACAGCCGGCATGGGGATTACGCTCACTGCAGCCCACACAACAGTATACTATAGTCTAGACTTTAGCTATGCCAATTACGAACAATCACGCTCAAGAACTTTTAGAATAGGACAAAAATACCCATGCACATACATTCATCTATTGGTACAAAACACTATAGACGAACTAATGTACAACGCTCTACTCAACAAGCAAGATGTAGCCAAACAATTGGTAGACGACTACAAAAAGAATATTTGATATATTATTTTAATATGACTAAAAGCAACAAAACCAAGTTCTATAAAATATAGCACTTGACTTTGTTTTTTGTAGGAGTGTACAAATATATAAATCCCATGGCAACAGTACAAATTTTGTTGCCATGGGATTTATATATTATCAAACAAAATTACGCCTAGTTCATTTATTATTCAATATTACTATCTTGCAAAGTTTCATTATCTTTTGCAATAAAAGTTTTGTGTTTGCATTTTGTATAAATTTCCAACACTAACATTCCCAAAGCAATCAAACCCAACAATGACAACATGCTATAAATAGCAATAAATGAATGCTCTTTTTCATTAATATTAAAAAAGAAAGAAAATATTAGTACAGTCATATACATTACAAGCACAAGAGTACCACTCCAATTCAATTTGCTTTTTGGAAAAAATGTATAGCTAATTGGTATAGATGCTATCATACCCAAAATACATATAGGATAAACAGCTTTCCAATATCCCCAATACATAAAAACAATAGCCAAAAAACAACATAAAAGCGTAATCAAAAAAGAATACCAAAAAACTAATCTACTACTCATAAACTTTACTCAATAGAGAGTGACCAAGACCTATATTGAAATATAACATTGTCATCTACCATAACTGTATTGTTGGAATTGGTTAAATTTTTCGGCACTTCAAATCTTCTACTATCCCACAGGTAATAAAAACTATTCCCAACAATGTAAACATACCAAAAGTAGCAATAGGGGAATACTCTTTTTCATTAATACGAAAAACTAACAGAACCATGAATATTAGCATATGAATAGAAGCAATAATACCATCACCCCAATTGACTTTACCCTTAGATGAAAAAACAGAACTAATCGGCATAGAAGTTATTATACCTAGAATAAACATAGGATAAACAGTTTTCCAATATCCCCAACAAGCAAAAACAATAGTCAAACAACAACACACAAGTGTAATTAATAGAGAATAACAAAAAACTACCCTTTTGCTCATACACCGTTACTCCACAGAGCGTGACCAAGACCTATCTTGAAATATAACATTACAATTCACTGTAACTGTGTTGTTAGCATCACCCAAATTGTCCATACCCCTTTGAAAAAAGGTTTTACCAAACCAATCAAACAACACATGTCCAACAACAACTGCAACAACCTTTAAAACTATATCTATCACACTAGCAATACCACCGCTTATAAGAGACAAAACGAGATTGATAGCTGTGCCAACAATAAAAATTGCATAAAGTATATCATACACAGTATCAGTCAAATAATCACTAAACAAAGTAACCGCAACATTCGCAAATGCTGCAATAAACTTTATAGCGGCATACTTCCCTTCAGTCAATATAGACACACCTGCTTTCATTATTGCAGTGATAGCACCAAATATAATATACGCTTGAGTATTGAGTTTCCATGTATATCCTACAGGTACCCATATAAACCATACTAACTCTGACCTTACCCAAAAATCATTGCGTCCACCATTGTCCCAATACCTATCTCCTACTCCATTATCTGTCATCAAATACTCGCCATTGTCCGCTATATACAGTGTCCCTTCTTCTACAAGTTGATTGATAATATTCAACATCTTCTCGTATTCTTGCAATGCTTGTATATCTTCTTCTTGTACTACACTTCTCTTGATGTTGTTCAAATCCAATGATACCGTTCCATTTGAATTCTGTACAAGCAACTCAAAATACTTGTGTGCTAGCGTACTATAATCCAATTGTATTTCTGTACCTTGTGTCGCTTTGTCTTCATTAGTTGGACTACTATTAGCCAACAACGGTACAGTACTTTGACTCTTTATACTACTTACCATCACCGCAGTGACTGACAGTACCAATACTAGAGCAAGTACTATTGTCATAGTCAACTTGCTCAAACATTTTCTTGAATATGATTGCTTTCTCATATCCCTTTCCCCCTAAAATAATAAAATTATTTTTTTACTTTTTTCAGGGTACTTACCTAGCCAAATCCTACAAAATATGTCTTACCCAGGATAACATCTTATGTAAAAATTTTTCTAGTATCATACCATGATACTAGTATCATGTCAACTATATTCACATATGTTTTTTCGTAATTTGTAAGTTTTTTGATAGGGAGCATTGTAAAATGAAAAGCAACGGTAAAAGAATAACTAGAAGTTTTATACCAAATATATCTTTATATAGCTTTTACTTTACAATTGATAATTGTAATATACAACAAAACTAATAGCAAATTGGTATTAGTTTTTTAAAGTTTACAAGCTATTGACAGCTCAATTAATTTACATATGTTGCAACTCGCTAGATACACCACTAACAATTTCCCAACATACATTGTACTTGTCTACAATCTGCCCATATGCTTTGGCAAATGATACACAACCAAATTTTATATCTATGCGTTTTGCTTCTTTGTACAAAACATCATACAACAATTTTGATTTTTCTTCATCTTCAAACAACACTGTGATATGCTTATATCCAACTTCTAACAATGGTTGATTTAACAACCCTATATTATCACGCATAATCAAACAAAATTCATCACCCTTTACTATTGCCCTAGCCACAAAGTTGCCAAACTGTGACATTTCGGGCAAAATATCTCTATATTTTACAATACTATACTCGCCACCAAGAATATTAGCATAATATTTGGCGGCTTCTTCTGCTTGCCCATTAAAAATCAAACTGTTAAACAACTTCATAAAATAATTTTCCAAATATTATAGCACCAATCTCACAATTGTTTTTATGTTCAATCATCTACTACTAGCAATCAACCTTTGCTTAAGCTCATACAACTCATCACTTATATTTACTTTGTATACTTGAGGCGATACAATGCGTTTGTATTCATCCCAAAAATTTTCTAATTCTTGTCTCAAATGATTGTTGCATTCTGCAACTGTAGGTATTTTGTAAACCAACTTTCCTTTTTCAAATATTGTAGTGTGCAAATTGCGTGCTGTATACTCCGTCATAGTGGTTGACTTATAGCGTTCTGTGGGGTGTGTAAGTATCAATGGCATATTCAACTTTTCGTGTTTCAAAGCAACCAAATCAGCAAAAGCTTTGCCATTACTGTCATATATGCGATACAAATTTTTGAACCCTGGATTGCTAGTCTTGATAATGTCATTACTAATTTTGAGCTTTGGTTGAATTTTACCATCACTCTCTATACTTGCAAGCTTGTATACCAAGCCAAATATAGGGTTTGGATAACCTGTTACCAATTTTCCACCTATACCCCATGCATCTATCTTTGCCCCTTGCAAGTTGAGTTGTTGTATAATATATTCATCAATATCACCACTCACTAGTATTATAGCATCTTCAAACCCTGCATTGTCTAGAGCCATTCTAATTTGTTTGGATAGATAAGCAAAGTCTCCACTATCTATTCTTACCCCAACGGGCTTGCAACCTTGCTCACGCAATTCTTGAAATACCCTTATAGCATTTGGTAACCCAGAACGAAGAGTATCGTATGTATCCAACAACAACAAACATTGATTGGGATAAATCTTTGCATACGCCCTAAAAGCATCTATCTCACTGTCATGGCTTTGTATCCATGCATGAGCATGCGTCCCCTTGACAGGCAAACCAAACATCTGTCCTGCATACAAATTGCTAGTAGCAGCACAACCGGCAATACAAGCGGCACGACTAGCATAATTGCCCGCACTATTGCCATGTGACCGACGCAAACCATACTCTATAATTGTCTGTTTGCCTGCTACCCAAACCATTCTACTTGCTCTAGTTGCTACCAAGCATTGATGTCCCAAAATATTGAGTATTGCAGTCTCTACAAGTTGAGCTTGCCAGAGTGGTGCTTTGACAATCATCAAAGGTGTATTAGGAAAAACAACTTCACCCTCTACTACACTATATATATCTCCATCAAATTTGATATCTTTCAAAGCTTGTAAAAATCTCTCATCAAATATATCCAATTCTCTCAAATATGCAATGTCATTATCATCAAACCCAATGTTCTCAATGTACTCTACAACTTGTTGCAATCCAGCAAATACACTATACTGCATCACAGTTCCAATCCTATAATACACATCAAATACAGCAATCCTTTGATGAGTCCCTTCCAAAAAATATCCTTGCATCATAGTAAGTTGATACAAGTCTGTCATCATAGTAGGGGTAGGTTGAAGTGAAAAAAATTTTTTATCTTCTATATTTAATTTCAATTTTGTTGATTTCATGCTCTGAGACACCTCTTTTTGAGTATGTTTATTTTGTTGTTTTTTCATAGTTATTAGTTTAGTAATCACAATAGGATATTAGTTTTTCAAACAATCATCACTAAATGATAGATGCTTGTTAATAAAAACAGGAGCGTACAAATAGAGTAGTCTAATATGGAAAAAGAAACATATAAATAAAATCAACCTTAAAGCGTTCGGGTTTTGAATTCGCAACCCAAAAAACTTTGATATTCTTTTTGGGCGTCAAAAAAGAATACTATTACTTTTGTTGATTGTTTATATCTTATTGTCAATATCTTCTCGTTGTACACTCAATAAAAACACAAACAACAAGACTACAATCAACAAGGTATTATTGTTACATAACTTGCTACAAGCTTTATTATATATAATAAAAAAATAAAAGTCAATCACAACTTTTCTATTTATCACTCACTCTTTTTGTGTAAATACTCTAACTTTTACTTAACTTATATATTTCATTTGTAGTCAAATAAAACCATCAGTAGAGAAATCCCAAAGCAGTCAAAATGATATTGTCTTAAAAGCCATTAAGTCAAAAGCCATAGGGGTTAGAATTAATCTCTCTCCACAGCTACAAAAAACACTATTTCATAGTTAAGCAAAAGCACAAGATAAAATTACCTTGTGCTTTTGTGCTATGTTCACTCCTTTGTTTTGTTTCAGTTCTTCAAATTCTTTTCTCAGCTCTCCTAGTTCTTTTAAAATACCATCTTTCTTAATAAAAACTAGTCTTCCTATTCCCATAGGAGCTGAATCTTGCATCATACTAAATAAAAAACAAGAAAAGCAATGTCAGCATCTTGGTTAACTATCCTTGTAACGCAAATTGCTAAACCTAAAAGTAATGATATCCATGCAGCAATATAAAAACTATATTTTTCAACATCTCTCATAAAAATTTAAAAAAGATGTATTTCTTATAATTGACAACTATACAATCTCATCATTGCTTTTCTTTTTAAATAAAATTTTTCCTACAGTCAACAACGCTCCACATTGCATAACACATATCAAAATAATAAATATTGTAACATTAGTGTCTTTATCTATCAAATACAAAGTAACACATAATGCACATAATGCTAATGAAAAAAATACATCAACTAAAAAAAATCTTTCTCCATTTCCCATAATAATTAAAAACAAACCATTGGTATAGGATCTAAATATATCCAATCACATCCCTTATTCCTAGACCCTAATTCAAATAATGCACCATACAAACCAATCACCCACGCAATAGCTTGAGCAATAGCAGCACCCAATCCTGTCAAAGACATTATTAACTTAACAGCTTCAGTAATTACAACACCATAAACAGCCCATGCCGCCAACTGATCACACAAACTAGGTGACAAGTGATAACCTACTTCCATATCCCACCACAAAATAGTAACATATATTGGATGATTTTCGTTATAACTTGCTCTTGCTTGTCTACCACTGTCTTGCGAACGCATACTAGACATTTGCTCTTGCAAATTATCCATAAATACTATAGTATCTTTGTCCAAATACTCTGCATTCTCTACTACATCAAATATATTGTACAACGATGCTACAACTTCTTGTGCTTCTTGCAACAATTCTTCAATATATGCATTTTGCACATCAATACCCCTAGCTTGAATTTCTTGCAACTCTCCTATCGTTTGCTCAAATTCATCACTCTTGATATTGTAATCATTGATAGCATCTCTCTGTATAGATACTTGATTTGCTACAATCTCACTTGTTTTGTTTGTCTGCAATACTAACATCAATATCGCTGACATTGACAACACTAATATTAGTGATATTATCACCAATCGTTGCCTTAGCCTTTTTGTTCCCTTCATACAAAAAAATCTCCTAAAATTTATTTATCTTAGAAGACATTGCATTTATTCACTTGTTGCCTATACTACCACAACTACCTTATATCCAATCTCTCTTTCTCTCTAATCTACATATTTCTTTTTATCTAGAATATTTCTATATGTATACCAAGAGCAAGGAGCAAGGAACAAGGAGCAAGGAGCAAGGAGCAAGCAATATCCTTTAAAACCTACCTTATTTATACTCTCATTATATCATATACTTATACATGTGTCAATAAGTTTCTATAGATTTTTTACAATTAAAAATTGGTAAATAGAAAAGTAAATTCAAAAAAGTGATTAGCTTTTGCTAATCACTTTAAAATAGTTTTCAACTGTTGATAATGTGGTAGAACTAGTTATTAAATAAACTAGCCAACAAATCATACAAAATACTAACTACCTATTTTCAAATATTTCATTTTGATTTTTAATTTAATATCTTTTTACAAACTACTTGTCTATACCCAAATCCTTTAGTATATCATTCAAACTTTGCTTTGGTGTCAATGCTTCTTTGTAATCTAATTGAGTAGCTTGACTACCTACAGTCTCTGTGCTTTTTTGTACATTATCTCCTGTTATCAACATATCATTGCCTACTCTTTTATATGATGTAGTGTTTGTAGTTTTGTCTATATTAAGAGCTGTGTTCATTCTAGAATTAAATTCTTCCATTTTTTTTAATACAGAATCAACTGGGTAAACAGAAATGATTTTGTCATAATACGACAACCATTTGTTGTGAAAAGCTCTCAACTGTTTGAGTTCCATTTGATATTTAGTCAAGGTTAATTGTTCTATCTCCTCTGCTTTGCCTACTGCACTCAATACCGACTTTTGATAATTATCATTGTTTTGTTTGTATCTCAATAAAGAATGTTGAGATACCGCCAACTGCCTCTTGAGATCTTGTATCTCTTGTTTTGCAGTCTCCAACTCTTGCATTTTTTGTTGCATATCATTGCAATAAACATCAACTTGAGATATATTGTATCCACCACTACTGTCTATATCAAACATAAAATCCTCCCCCTATAAAGCACAATATTCAAATATTCAATCGCAACCTTGCTTGCTTTGAAATGAATAAATCTATACAATATTTTTTTATCAATTGTTTGAACCACAAACACTAACTACCGATTGTCAAACTTATTTGCATTTTCTTTATTATACCCTTAGACCACAAAACTACATATGTTATTAGCATTGCTACATATATCAAAAGCATTAGTAGAACCCACAAATATCCAATTACACCCAAAGCTCCCAACAAAAGTATAACACACAATATACCAAATATTGCAACAACATAAGCATGAAGTCGCTTGTACACACTAAAAGGAGTTGTCAACATACTAGCTATCCCAAAACTACCTGCCAACAATGGATAAATCGCCCCAAAACTTACAACCCCAATGGTTGGCAACAAACATACCAATGCAATTGTACAAAACCACCAACCTGTCCACATAAGCACGCTATTGATTTGCACAAAACTTACACTAATCAACACAAATGCAATCATAGTATAAAATCCACCAAACAACATACCAACCTTAGGATAATCAAGACTTATCACTACCACAAAAGTATAAATCACAAAGCCACCAATCCCAACAAAAAACAATATATTCCCAATTATCTTTTGTATTGGGGACAAATCATTGATATTTTCGTTGATATAGGTCATAAAAAACAATTAAATAAAAGGAATATACAAATAAATTAGATTAATATGGAAAAACGAAACAACTAATTAAAATCAACCTTAAAGCGTTAGGGTGTTGTGGGATTCCCAAATAGCTTTTTGGGTTCTTTTTGGGCGTCAAAAAAGAATAACGATGGTCTTATTGATTGTTTGTATCTTATTGTTAATAATCTTTAATTGTGCACTCCCATTAAAAGACTATTTGTATACAATGACTATATTATCAAAACTTATATAAACAACAAATTATCTCATCTCAACAACCAATGGCTTTCCTGCTACCAACTGCAAATCTCGTATTGTATATGACGCATAGTCTATAGTCTCAGTACCTACAGGCTTGACTTTTTTTATAAATGTAGGAAAATTTATATTGATTGTTCTAGCTTTTTTGGATTTAAATTTAGCTGTTACAATACCTTTTTTTATATCCCAATCTATATCTACCATCACGCCACAGCGTGTCATAGCACTATTAAAAACACCCTTAACTAAATCTTCAGGCAAAGATGGAAGTATTCTAATTGTACTTTTAGTAGATTGCACTATCCATTCTTGTATAATGCTTGAAACCAAACTATTGGCCTCAACACTATAACTTGCCCATATATCCAATGCACCCACACCCATCCCACGCCAATCATACTGTGTCATAACTAGATTGGACATAGTCATATTTTTGATAGCATTGTTGACATGTTCATAACTATTGCCAGCATCACCCAACTTGGCAAAAATATGTGCGTATTTTAGCAAACTCATACTGCTTGCATTTCCAAAGCTGCTTATTACTCTTTTTTTTGCGGTAACTAGCATTTGTCTAGCCAAATCCAAACTATTTTGTTCTTCCACTTCGTTGCCAGGATACACTTGATAATACAGATTTGTACTAGGATTGGATACAAACTCACCAACCTTTGTATCTATATACTCCTTGACCAACCCATCTGCTACCATATGTTTTGGAAATCTAGTCAGCATATCTTGCCACTTTAATATTTCTACCTTATTTATACCTACTACTGTACTACCATCTATCAAATTTGTCAACAACTCTCTAGCTACAGCAAAGTCAAGTGATGCATTTCTAGCTATCTTGTTGATTGTAGGATTGCCTTGTTCAAACTGCTCGCTAAGTATACCACCAATAGAAGGACTACTCTCATAAACATTATCTATAGATTTTACTTTAAAAAATTCTTCATAAAACAATGCCACTTCCTTCATAAAAGGCAAAGCTCTCGTTTTGAGAAATTTGATATCATCACTATACAAATAATAGTCCCAAAACATTTTGGCTATCATTGCGCCACAACTAGTAAAATGTAATATAGCACTATCTACACTACCTACAAGCCCAGTACTATGTGCCGTTATATATGGCAAAAATATTCCACGACAACCATACAACCTACTAGCATTCTTTTTTAAATCATCTATATGAGATTCGTAGTACAAAAAAACACTCTCAATCATCTCAATTAGATTACCCGTCATACAATGACTATAATTGTGCAATATACTATCTACCGTTAGACTTGAATTTGGTGCTTTGTAGTCACCACACCATATACCATATGGTGGTTGTGGCAAACTATTGGGTGTACTACTACAAATAGTCAAATATCTACCAAATGCCCAAAGTTTTTCCAGCAAAGCTATTTGATGGTCTCCACTTTGCGTACGCCTCAACAACTCGTCAGCATAAATATCTCTATCTTTTGCATCCAAATCCAACTCACTAGACAAAAACAACTTGCTATGTATTGCAGTATGTTCTTTCAATAGTTTGTCATAAGTAAGTTTGATTGCAACAAGTTCTGCCCTCAGTTCTTTCCATGCTTTTTCACGACTACTCTCTACAAATGGCTTTATTGTAACAAAAACTCTATCAGTATCATTTATAGTAATACTATCGTTTCCAACTACTTGACTGCCACCATAAAAAGCGATTTTGGCAACTGCCCCAAAATCAGTACCGTTGTCACTTCTTGCACTAAAATATATAAAATAATTTTCGCACTTATTATGAATACTGTCTGGCAACTTAGAAATTGCCGTAGGAGTACGAGCATTAAATTTGTCATGCAATTCTAGGGATAGTGTCACATTTAGTGACTTACTGCCCGACTTAGTTATTTCATAACATATCAAATCTTGCACTCTTGACACAAATATACTACGATCATACTTATTTGCACTATCTCTAAACGAAACAGAAACTTCGCCATTTTCCATGTTAAGTGTGCGACAATAATCTCTTACAGTTCTATCCAAAGATTGAACAATTTTCAAATCACATACAGGCATTGGGTAAGCAGGCTGAGGTCTATAACCCTTTTGCATAAGTGCATTTTGCATGGTATTCTCTACAGATTTAAAATTGTTTTCATCTATGGATTTTCGCACAACAGGCAACTTGTCTGCTATATCTTGCAACACTCCAACTTGTCCCTGCCACCACAAATTTGCATGACTAATCATAATGGTATCATATCCAGCTCCACCATATACCGCCGCACCAATCATACCGTTGCCTGTTGGCAATGCTTCTCGCCAGTTGCTACCCCACCAATTGGATGGTCTAGACAATCTTATTGCATTTTTTGGTTTTCTTATACTTACCATTTGTATGAACAAAAAGTTGAAAGGGGCGTAATTGCAATCTTTTTCATTCAAAAAAGAAAGTTTAACGCCCAATCAACAATTATAAATCCCTTATATATAAATTTAATTTAGTGCAATTATTATTTTACTGAATAATTCTATAAACTATCCCACCTCTCAAATCATCAAGCATTCCCACTTCTTCAAAATAATCTCTCAAACTTGCCCAAAGTTCAAACCTACCCAAGTCATTTTGGTTGTAATTATATTCATAATACTCCCAAGTGATAGACTGTCCACTGCCTGCTGTTGTAGTAGTGGCTTCTACCCTAAAACTACTTCCACTAGCCAAACTACCAAATCCATAAGGCAAACTTATGCGTACAGTATCTTCTCTATTTGGATTGACTACTCTCAACATTTCATCATCACCAACTTTAAATACCAACTCTCTAACATTGGCAGTTCCCTTTGCAACCAAATCTATTTGACTAGTATTAGGTGACGCAGGTTTGATATCATACTTACCATCACCTATTGCTGTAATACTAGCTTCACCATCAAAATACTCTGTCTTACTCTCAACCTTTTGAAATGTTTCACTAGAGCTATTAAAATAAAATCCATTAGTTAATTTTGTACCCGAACTATCTTTGATATTATCAAAATATCTAAATGTTGAACTGTCCTTAACTTCCCAATTGAGATTTCCACCTTCCCACGCTAATACCAAACTATTGTTGTAAATAGCATGATAACTACCACTATCCACTCTAGCACCAAATGTAGTTGCAGGACTAGCTGACACAAACATAACAATTGACGCTACAATAGCTACAAATATTGTACCTACCGCTGTATGATACTTTAGCGGTTTTTTTACAACTTTCTTTTGCTTAACTTTTTCAACTCTATATCTTCCTTTCTTAGCTTTGTGTTCTACTTCTCTTTCTACAATACTAACTTCAACAATGCGTGCCTTTGGCAATTTTTCCAACCCTCTATCAAACACAGGTTTTAAAAATGACAAATAAGGAAGACCAAAACCAAAAACCATTGCACTAAATGCGGCAATCAAAGAGTACCACGGCATAGCTATTACTTGTGCAACCATTATAATGCTAGGAATAATTATTGGCAATGTCAATATTACAGGGATAGCATAAAAAAACATTCTTTCTATATCTCTATTATACTTATCCTTGAATTTTTGTTTGTATGCTGTATTTATATACAATACTACAAGTTGCAACAATGCCAACCAAACCAATGGTGCAGATATAGTTGGTGCAACAAAACTAACTATAGCAGCAACAATAGCCAATATCAATACGGTAGCTCTAACTATATCTACCGCTCTAACCTTAAAAACTCTCTTAAGTGGACTGTACAATGCATTACTTGACGCCAATCCAAGCAACAAAAATCCTATCAAAAGTCCAGGATTGTAAAAAACAAATCTATTTATCAAATCTAATGGTATCAAACCCCTTGCTACCAAAAATAACCACGCTACTATATAATACAACACCAAGCTAATCAACACAACCCCAACAAGAGCCAAAATTTGTACTAACCCTGCCTTGACTATAGATTGAATACTAAGTATAGATTTGTAAGAGCCGTATACAAGCAACCCAACCACACCTAGTAACATCAAAATACCCAATACTATATAAAAAATAGACGACAATGAAATATTAAGACCAAAATAACTAAATACAACTGACTGACTGCTTGACGACAAATCGGCAATATCTTCACCTTGCAACTTATTTACAGTCCGTTGCAAAAATCCCGCCTTAGCCTGCACAGTATCCTTGGATATATTATTATCCAAGTGTGAATTGGCAAAAGACAAATTGCCTATATTGGCAAATGTAGCATAAGGTATATTCAGTCCTGCAATCTTATCATAATTTGGATATTGTGTTGATACAAAATCACTATAGCTATTGCTTGCTGTCCCAGAGAATCCAATCTTAGACATAACCTTAGCGTTGTTGTCTACACTATCAACCAATGTAAGAGGACCGCTAGCCCCAATACCACGCAAACCTATTGCTAGTTTAGTTCTACCACCAATACCACCAAATGCACTAAACTGCTTGACAAAAGCATGCAATCCCAAGTTGGCTACACTATTTTGACCAAATACAAATACAACATCATTGGCATGACTACCAACATCCTTGCTATATTGCTTTACCGTCTCCAACATCACTGCTACATCAGTCGCCGCCATCATGGCTCCATTGACATACAAAGGGGCATCATATGCCACATGAAATACCACTGTTGATTTGTTGTTATCATTTCCTACTCCAGGAAAAGCCACCACAACATTGTTGACTGTAGTTCCACTATAATTAAATCCCGTCTCTTTAGCTATGGCATTGCTAGTAGTAGAGTTTATAGTTGCCTTTTGCACAAGATAAGTAGGTTTGTTGTCTACAAAATTTATATTATTATAACCATTATTAATATCATTATCACTACTATCAGGGGCTTTTTCTATACCACCGACAGAAGATAACTCCGTAATTATATAATCTCTAACCTCATCATTGCGTGTCGTAATACTTTCGCTATTGTCTCTATTGAGTGCTGTAAGCTTGGTTATGTGAGTTTCCAACACACTATACTCTACCGAGTTACTGTTAGAAATAGCCAAACCAAAAAAGCTAATTACAAAAAACACCAACATCAGTAGTGCAATTATCCAATAGTATAGTTTTCTTTTTGCCATAAATCTTCCTAAAAATATCTTGGTATCTCTTAATAAAGCTTCAAACTATGCTTGCATATACAATATCAATCCAGTTGACTAAATACAAAATATACAATCTAGCATAATTGATATCAAGCTATAGTTGTTGACAATAGCATACTATTCTACCAATAGCATACTATTCTACTTTAGTATTTTAACACAAATACCAAAAAATTACAAATATATTTAACAAGTTTTATTGCAAAAATGTTTTATTTTCTCAATTTTTATGAATTATAATATCGCAGTAATCTATTTATCTTGTATATATAGACTATTTGATACTACACAACAATACAAAAACTCACTAATAAATACAAATAAAATAATCAATGTTAACACACTTTAAGTTTTATTGCACATTACTTTTTCATTCAAACTCAAGACACATTCAACTCAACATTTGCATTAATAAACCCAATATACCAACTATACTATACCAAAGTATAACTAAATCCTGCTTCACCATCCCCATAAACCAAATTATCTGCGTCACATATTGTAATTCCAATTAAAGGCATTATGGTTTAATCATTTTTACATAAAAATTTCTAACCAACCCAGCAATATATATAGTGTAGAATATTCCAAATACAACAAAACCTAAAATATCAAGTACTGTCCAATTTATTTCAAACAAAGTAGTCCAAGAAATAACAATAATTGTTTGCAAAAATATTGCTATAATGACTGCTATATTTACTCTCCAAAAGTTTGCTTTTGATATTTCAAATTTAGACTCCAATTTTTTATTTGTTATTACCAAAACAAATAAAACAAAAACTGCAATACTAGGAACTATAACAAAATCAACCACTATTGGAAAATCTGTATTTAAAATATCCATCATCAAAATGTTATCCATCCATTTAAACCATCACTATCAAACATATCTACATAAGATATGTTTCCAAATTATTATCATAAACTTTATTAAATTATACCATATTAAAATATTGAATGTAAATACTTTATAGTAATTTAGATTATTACAAAAGAGCTAAATGGAAGAGAAGAAATAGATACAAATGAAATAAACACCAAAAGGAGATACAAAAGACCTGTTATTATACTAAATTTCCATATACACCAACATTTATTATAGAACCATGACAAAATACAAAAAAAGGGCAAGATAAATAGATTTATTTATCTTGCCTTGTTATTGGCTCCCCGGGTGGGATTCGAACCTACGACCCTTCGGTTAACAGCCGAATGCTACTACCACTGAGCTACCGAGGATTATTATTTTATTCAACCTATACTACTTATATCAATACACTATAACACTATATAATATTACCAACTATATACTCAATACAATACTTCATACACAACACTTTATACAAAACATTAACTCAATCTCAACTCAATACTTTATAGCTTTTAAATAAAGGAGTGTCATGTTAAATCTACTCTCTCAAGCAACTTAACATGACTTGTATGAAAATGCATACTACTCTATAGACAACTCAACTTCACCACTCCTAGATATATGGCTACTCATTACCCTAGAATAATACTACCTCTTGCTCTCGTCTTCACAACATATCTCAATCATGATAAACTCAAGCTCTTATAAAACTTACAAAATATAAACGGGGGTCGCTCTATATCATAAGTCTTTTGGTAGGCGGCAATGTCCTATTCTCCCAGTCCGTCTCCAGACAAGTACCTTCAGCTCTACAGTGCTTAACTTCTGTGTTCGAAATGGGTACAGGTGGCTCCACTGTGATATTCTCACCGCCATGGCTAAATGCTGCCTAGCTAAAACCCTCAGTAGTATACTATAAAGTCTATCACAACCCTACATCACACCACCTCAAGTCCTACCGCTAATCACACACTCACAACCACACAAAATAGATTACTTCACAATTATTGCCAATTACCAACTCACATACACACATCAGCATATGTCAATTGCAAACTAGCAACTATAGCTCCATACTAGTGATACAATATCATACTTTCTTAATCTCTCGTTTAGATACTTTATTAAACATTCCCATACTGTCAATGCTTTCGTCATAATTTACACTCACTCATTTCTATGTGACACTCTCACAACTACTTACATCTCCATCAAAGATGAGTTTGATTAAACCTTTCGACTTATTAGTATCAGTCAGCTTCATGTATTGACTACACTTCCACCCCTGACCTATCAACCTTGTAATCTTCAAGGTGTCTATTGGGATATCTTATCTTGAGGTGGGTTTCGCGCTTAGATGCCTTCAGCGCTTATCCCTTCCGCACATAGCTACCCTGCTATGCCACTGGTGTGACAACAGGTGCACCATAGGTGCGTTCACCCCGGTCCTCTCGTACTAGGGGCAAATCCTCTCAAATATCCTACGCCCGCGAAGGATAGGGACCGAACTGTCTCACGACGTTCTGAACCCAGCTCGCGTGCCACTTTAATCGGCGAACAGCCGAACCCTTGGGACCTGCTACAGCCCCAGGATGTGACGAGCCGACATCGAGGTGCCAAACCTCCCCGTCGATGTGAACTCTTGGGGGAGATAAGCCTGTTATCCCCGAGGTAACTTTTATCCGTTAAGTGACGGCAATTCCATTCTCTACCGCCAGATCACTAAGTCCTACTTTCGTACCTGCTCGACATGTCTGTCTCGCAGTCAAGCTCTCTTATGCCTTTACGCTCTACGATTGGTTTCCAACCAATCTGAGAAAACCTTTGAACGCCTCCGTTACTCTTTTGGAGGCGACCGCCCCAGTCAAACTACCCGCCTGACAATGTCCCCCACCCTGCACAGCATGGGGTTAGATGTCCAGCAACAATAGGGTGGTATCCCAAGGGCGTGTCCAAGCATCCTTACGAACGCTCTTCGCTCACTCCCACCTATCCTGTACAATTGTTACCGAACACCAATATCAAGTTATAGTAAAGCTCTACGGGGTCTTTCCGTCCAGTCGCGGGTAATACGCATCTTCACGTATACTACAATTTCGCCGGGTCCCCTGTTGAGACAGTGCCCAAGTCATTACGCCATTCATGCGGGTCAGAACTTACCTGACAAGGAATTTCGCTACCTTAGGACCGTTATAGTTACGGCCGCCGTTCACTGGGGCTTAAGTTCGTCGCTTCAGGATTACTCCCTAACAATTCCCCTTGACCTTCCAGCACTGGGCAGGCGTCAGCCCGTATACGTCATCTTCTCGATTTCGCACAGACCTGTGTTTTAGATAAACAGTTGCTTGGGCCTATTATCTGCGACCTCTATACTCTCGTGGTATCTCAACCACTACCCTCTAAAGGCCCCCCTTATTCCAAAGTTACGGGGTCATTTTGCCGAGTTCCTTAACAAGGGTTATCCCGTTCGTCTTGCAATTCTCTTGCCGCCTACCTGTGTCGGTTTGCGGTACGGGCACCTCATCACTATATTTAGCAGCTTTTCTCGCCAGCGTGAATTCGCACACTCTATTTATTACCCTTCATCACCTAGCCTTACAAATTGCGTTCTTCACTACAATCTAGCCTCATGATTTAGCCACTCTTACCATCCGAGTGGTTGTGCTATCCTTCTGTGTCCCTGCGTCATATGATACGGTGGTACACTAATATTAAAGTGTTGTCCATCAACTACGCCTTTCGGCCTCGTCTTAGGTCCCGACTTACCCTGGGTGGACGACCCTTCCCCAGGAAACCTTAGGCTTTCGACGGGTAGGATTCTCACCTACCTCTCGCTACTCATACCGGCATTCTCTCTTGCAACCAATCCATTGCCCCTCTCGGTACAACTTCAGCTCAATTGCATTGCTCCTCTACCAATGTTATCTCTAACATTCCCAAGCTTCGGTATCGTGTTTTAGCCCCGGTAATCTTAAGCGCATCATCACTCGACTAGTGAGCTATTACGCACTCTTTAAATGAGTGGCTGCTTCTAAGCCAACATCCTAGTTGTCTTAGCAATGACACATCTTTTCCCACTTAACACAAATTTGAGGACCTTAGCTGTGGATCTGGGCTGTTTCCCTTTCAACAATGAAACTTATCTCTCACTGTTTGACTGCCAGTCGCATCTATCTAGTATTCGTAGTTTGATAAGGTTCGGTAACCCGTGAAGGCCCCTAGCCCATTCAGTGCTCTACCCCCAGTAGAAGTCTTTCATTACTGACGCTAGCCCTAAAGCTATTTCGAGGAGAACCAGCTATATCCGAGTTCGATTGGAATTTCTCCCCTAACCACAAGTCATCACCGACTATTTCAACAGGCGTGTGTTCGGTCCTCCACTGCGTTTTACCGCAGCTTCAACCTGCTCATGGTTAGATCACTCGGTTTCGGGTCTACAACATGCTACTATCTCGCCCTTTTAAGACTCGCTTTCGCTTCGGCTCCAGTACTTAGTACCTTAACCTCGCAACACATCATAACTCGCCGGTCCGTTCTACAAAAAGTACAAAGTCAGGCCTGCTATCTCTAGCGTTGCCCTCCCTCTGCTTGTAAGCATATGGTTTCAGGTTCTCTTTCACTCCCCTCCCGGGGTTCTTTTCACCTTTCCTTCACAGTACTGGTTCACTATCGGTCATCAGGTCGTATTTAGCCTTAGGAGATGGACCTCCCTCATTCCCACCCAATTTCTCGTGCTGGATGGTACTCTGGATCCCGACCACTATACTCAACTTTCGCCTACGGGATTATTACCCTCTTCGATGCCGTTTCCACTAATCTTCGGCTAGTCTCATATATGCTTCCGTCGGTCCTAACCCCAATCGTATTTCTACAATTGGTTTGGGCTCTTGCTCTTTCGCTCGCCACTACTCAAGCAATCGTTCGTTTACTTTCTCTTCCTTTGGGTACTAAGATGTTTCAGTTCCCCAAGTTCCCCTCTCATTATCTTTCAAATGAAATGCTAGTACGCTAATACTAGTGTGTTCCCACATTCGGAAATCTACGGCTCAATACTCATTTGCAGCTCCCCGTAGCTTATCGCAGCTTGTCGCGTCCTTCTTCGGCGCCTGATGCCAAGGCATTCACCATATGCCCTTTGTAGCTTAATCTTCAATATATCCTTTATATCTTTCTTAATCTGGACTACAGTCATTCCCTTTACACTATAACTAGTTTACACTAGCTACAATTTCCAAAAACAACTACTCCAAATATGATATAGCTTATATTATTTATGACAATCATTGTCTTAGTCTACTAAACTAATCAACAATCATCACTTCGTCTACTCTTTCTTTTTTTTCTATGGTTTGTTTTTTCGTCTCTAACTTTAAAATTAAAAAATTACAAGAAGTTGGTCTATACCTTCATTTCAAAAACCTCTCAACTAATTGCACAATAAAAAGCACACACTTGTACTCCCTTGTTGTATACTGCTAGCACAATCTCTCATGCCAACTTTTCTTCGTATTACCAATTTTATTTTTGATTCTTTTTTCTTGATTTGATATTTACTCGCTTCTTTATTATATCACAAATATAGCATACACACTCTTACCCTTAGTCATAAGTCAATAAACTCAACTCATAACCAAAATTAAGCATGCACACCATACTCTATCTTATGCAGTTGTCAATGTCCAATTAGCCTCTATGCCACTCCAGCACAAGCTACTCACAAGCACAATAATGCAATCTATTCCCACACCACTGTACTCCCATTGCCACCATAATACAAAACTCAATCAACCACAATCACTCAACACCATGATTGATTAATCTCACCAATATCGTGACAACTTGGCTATTATATCATATGCTTATACCCATGTCAATCACTTTTACTCATTTTGTTTAATATTTTCTTGTCCTTTTTCATTCATATTTATGTGCCCTTTTGGTAATATTTACAATATCATAATTTGTCACAATTTGTTTACTTTTAAGTCACTTTATGGTACAATATACTTATCACAATTTTTAAGGAGTTTACCATCTATGTTCTTAAACCACAAAGAGAGAGAGAGTAATTACCTCAAAAACGGAGGTAAGATATGAATGAGAAACAACAAGGCAACGGAATGGCTGTTGCAAGCATGGTTCTTGGCATAATTGCAATATGTTCTTGCGGCGGTTATGGTATAACCGCTATACTAGGAATAGTCTTTGGTGCAATTGGCATATCAAAAGCAAAACAAACGGGTGTCGGCGGTGGCATGGCCAAAGCGGGCTTAATACTTTCTATAATATCTATAGCCCTAATCTTTGTTTTCATATTCTCAATTGCAGGTCTAATTTGGGCTGCTAACTCTACCGAAGTCTACACAATGGCACTTTCAATACTTTTTTAACAACAACGAACACTAGTGTTATTTTGCAACACTAGTGTTCGTTACTATTATTTCTCTCAATAGTCTTTTACTACCATATCACAGTCAATACAACAAAAATCATTATATTTAATAGCTCTTTGCATATACTGTGATACTCTACGAATTATGAACTCAATTATGAATTATACAATTCTTGTACTATATCCCAATTTATTACTTTAAAAAAATTGTCTAGATATTCTGCACGACGATTTTGATACTTCAAATAATAACTATGCTCCCACACATCTACATTCAATATCACCTTACCAATTGCCAAAGCTGTATCTTGGTTTGGGGTCTTAACAATTTCCAAATCACCTTTAGGGGTCTTAACCAAACTCGCCCAACCACTACCAAACTGTGTCAAGCCCGCTTGTTTGAATGCTTCTAAAAATTTCTCTACACTACCCCACTTAGACACAATAGCGGATTTTAAAACACCATCTTTTAACTCTGTATCTTTTTTTAATACTTTAAAATATAAATTGTGATTGTATACCCCACCAGCATTATTGCGTACCGCAACTTGAATATCTGTAGGCAATTTGTCCAATCCCAACAACAATTCATCTATACTCATTTTATGCAGATTAGTATGAGACTCTAGAGCTTTGTTGAGATTATCTGTATAAGCTTGAACATGCTTTCCATGATGGATTTGCATAGTTGCTGTATCTATATACGGCTCCAAAGCATCATGTGCATATGGAAGCGGCTGAAGTTTAAAAGGATATGACATAATATTATCTCCCTATGAATAAGTTTACCCAAACAAATATAGGGTAAACGACATCATTTATTAAGTAAATAATATCATTATTACAAAATTTTGTCAATATATTTTTTAGTAATCTATTCTATTTAATAATACATTCTACATAATAACTTTCAACTTACCCCCTAACACTTTCTCCCGTTGTAGCATCTTGATACATCAACCAATAACCTTTTCCCGTAGGGTCATCAGTAGTAGGAATCCATTGGCAATAGCCATCCAATTCTTTTGGGGGTTGTGGCGTATATGTTGCAGGTACACCATAGCATACAAATTGAGGTTTTTCTTTACCTATTATCCCAACTACAAAGTACTTTCCATTGTTGTCAAAATCTACTTTTGCCCACTTAGTGTCAGGCAACAACTTTGTCAAATTGGATTCTGTAGGATATTCTTCAAATAGCTTTTCTACTTGCTCTTGAACCTGTTCCCAAAAAGTTGTAGAATGTATAGGCTGATAAGCTACTTTGCTAGTATCCTTTTGTGCTGTTGGAATTTCTTTATATTCATCATTGTTTAATATATTAGCATGATAATCAAAAGAATTTCCAAAAGTTTTTGATTGATTTACAAAACTTTGCTGTGCAATTTTTGGAGATTGTTGTGCAAGATATTTTGCATTTGTATTACGCTGCACAATGGGAGATGGAATTGGGCGTACTTTTGAGTTAATTATCCCATTTGCACCATTATTTGATGATTTGTATTTATTGGGTAAATTGGCAAAATCTATTCCATTTACATTAGGTCTTGAATTGGGTACTTTCAAACTTTGCGATACTGTTTTTAATGGTTGTTGTTGAATTCTTTTATTGTATACTGGACTAGAACTATGTTTTGGCGACAAATCTTTTTGCACAAATTTGTCTTTAACCAAAGTATCATTTTCACTATTATAATAATTCACACTAGCAATAGCAACATCATTGTATGGCTTATTATCCAAAACATTGTCAAACGGGGAATACACAGAATTTGAATTCTCTCCATTATTAAAGTGAGATTGAAAATTATCTATTGATGATGATTGCATTGCATCAAAATTTTGTGGCATTACTTGCCCCGACATACGACTATTAAAGACCTCATCAAATTGTGGCAATATTGGCACTTGTTCTAAGCTATCTATAAGCTGTTTGGGTTGTATGATAGTTTGCTCTATATTAGAGTTTTGTGTGTCTAAGTCCACTTCTACAACTTTAGAATGCATTTGCTCTTTTGATTGTGCAAGTTTTGAATCAATACTATCTTGAAGATTATTTTGAGAATATGTGACAACTACTTCTTCTTGACTAGACTGCATTGGCAAAATCATGTCTTGTTCCACATTATCAAAGTTCTTTTCTACAATTATACCATCTAGCATATTTCCTTGCCACAAGACTTTTTGTGCATTTGTACCATACAATAATGGAGTCAAATTTCCATTGACATTATTGGCAATTATGCAATGTATATTATCCCAATCAGCAATATCATGTTTTAGCAACACCTTGAGACAAACCTTATTAGAATTTCCAACATCAACCAATTCTCGCACACTACCACATCTAACAATCAAAGTTAGCTTGTCTATATGTAGACAAAGCATCTTTGCACTAAGCTGCACACTTACGCCATATGGAGTATGATTGAGTATAGCGGTAGCAGTACTCTTATCACTTATACCACTAAGTATTATTATTTTCTTTTCAACAGTTGTTGCCATATGATGTACTATTTATATGATAGATAAACCCAAATGTTGACTAATATTTGACAGTTGTAATGTTGTACACAATATTACAATAAAACCCCCAACACCTAATTGGTGTAGGGGAAATATTTGTACAATATATTTTTGACTACCTATGTTCCAAAAATCTTCTAGTCATCTTCCTTATTTTCATATTCAATCTGCCCCAATCCTATTGGCACAACACTATTGTCTGAATCTGATATTTGATTTAACTCTTCTTTGATACCTATCTTTTTTCGCAACAAGCCCACTATTAGTAGCAAAAGAGGTATTCCAATACTTGTACATACACTTACAGGAATAACTACTATATTCAAAAATTTTTCTAAAGCAAACATATCTCTCCAAGCAAAGATAGCTATTATTGAAGCTATTATGACTACTACAAAAATTGGTATATTGCGGCGTTGTTTTTTTAGTATCCTTTGCCATATGCTAGCTGCCGTATATAGTAAGGTAGCAACCAAAGCAAAATCAGCCAATATCCAAAGGCTAAAGACTATGCTTCCTATATTTTTGAGTGGTCCCAAAAAAGCAATTTGTCTAGTAATACTAAAGTATGGCAATTGCAAATACTGTACTCCAAAAACACCAAGCTGTCCAACAGTCAATACAAGTATCACACTAGTTAGTATAGTTATAAAAACACTACTCTTTATACCCTGTCTCAACAATTTGTTCCTATCAAAATTTACTCTATCTGCAAAAAATGACATATACACTACAATACTAAATGGCAAAGCCATATACAAAGCCCCATGCAAAATACCTATAGTATCTTGTGGTACAACAGGCAATACATTGTCAAGCTTGATACCATCAAAAAGAGCGAGTGCAGTAACCACAACAAATAGTACAACAAAAAAATAAAACAAAACTTCACACAATCTAGCATAGCTCAACATTCCACCCAGCAATGCCAAAATCACTACCAACATAAGTGACAATATAACAAAAATATGACTAGCATCGCTCAAGTACACCAATATAACTCTCTCAGCAAAATGTCTAACAAAAAAAGCTCCCAACACGGTACACCATATTGCTATCAACAAAGATACTATCAATCCAAATGTCTTTCCCAAAATACCTTGCAGTGTATGCAACCACCCACTACCACGACTACTCAACACCAACTTAAGTACCCAAAACAGCAATACAAAAGCCACAAGACTCACAAGAGGCGAAATCCATGCAGCATTACCTGCCACATTAGTAATCAACTTTGGCAAAAATACAGTACTAGGACTAAAAAAGCAAAGGCAAAACAACACAAAAAATTGTGTGCTAGAAATATGAAATTTGTTTTTTTGTGTTTTCATGATTGTTTATTTTGAATATCTAATGCAAATTATCAAAGATTGGTTATATACAGTGACACTAATTTGTACAATTTTAATAAAACTATATGCCGTAGCGTTAAGCATCAATCAATATTACTATTCTACTGACGCCAAATGAGTCCGCTTTATACTACTTTCTACTAGAAAATTAACTTGTGCTTGTTTGTATATTTCACCCCATTGAGAATGCAAATCTTGAGCCTTAAGCTTGTGATTCCATCTAAATGCATTATAAAGTCCTAATATATCAACTTTCATATCTTGAGATTTTGTTGTGCAAGATTGTACAACATCTCTAAAAATGCGTGACAACTCATCTTGTGATAATTGTATTAAATCATCTGCAGGTATATCATTGTCACTAAGCTCTGTAATTGCGGCATCTACACAAACCTTTATATCAAAAGTTTTTGCATCATCGTCCTTAGATAGGATACAACTTTTAACAGTTATACTGTCTACACCCACTACAACTTTTTGGTCATTATAACTTACTTCCAAATCTATCAATCCGTCCTTTATGCGATTTTTGACGGCATTTAATCCCATTGAAAGATTTTTGTCCAACACACCAACCATCTTAGTATTGTGTATTACCACAAAACCCGAAACTTCAAACTCTTTATTTTTACCAACATTTATCTGCTGTATAGCTGGGATTGTCCCACTTGTGTTTGGTTCTAACATAGATATCATTTGCAAAAAATTGATTGGATTAGTCCACATACTAGACTGTATTGACTTTGCTTTAATGGCTATATCCACACTATTGCGGTCATTCTTTTGCATATTATCTAATACATCATATGCATTGTTCTCAACAGCAAACACGCTTGTATATTCACTAAAGTCTCCATTGCGAACAAAGAAATCCACAAAACTACCAAAGTGTTGTTTTAGCAATTCATTAGATACTAAAACCATCTCAATATCACCAAAGAAAATAATTTTTGGGCGTCTAGATTGCAATTGTTGAATAATACTGCTAAAAGACTTGCCCGACTGCTTTATCAATTCTACACTACTATCCCCGCTACCACCTTCGTCACCTGTACCTCCAGAAGATGGTTTGATTTTTTTTAGAGCTACACCCAATACAAAATTGTCCCCTTCTATATCAACAGACAAACTTTGACAAAACTCCATGCGTTCTATAGCAATAGGTGCTTGCAAAAAATTGCAAGCATACAACGAAAGCATCATACACAGAATTAGACACAACACTATTGTGCGTAAAAATTTTGATTGTTGTTTGATCATAATTTTAAATTAGGAGTGTACAAATAGAGTAATCAATATGGAAAGAAGAAGCCCATAAATAAAATAAACCTTAAGCGTTCAGTGGATTGAAAAGATTCGCCCACCAAATTCTTTTTTAGTGTCAAAAAAGAACAACGCTAGTTTTGTTGATGGTTTGTTTCTTATTATTAATAATACTTATTGCACATTCTCTTTATATTAATCATTAGTGATATATTAATAATAGTTTAAAAAATTGATAATTAAAAATTAGTTTAATCACTAATTTTTAATTACTATAAGCATGTGTAATTTGTAAAATTTTTACAACAGTTTTTATTAATTTCTAATCAATGTATCTTTTTGCAAAAACTTTCCACCTGAATTGACAAATGGTTTTAAGAAACTTTGTTCCATAAACTCCATCCTAGACATAAGTGACAACATTGTAATAAGCCCCAAAATCAATCCATACAATCCCGTTATCCATGCCAAAATAGCTAGAACCAACCTCCAAATTTTGATTGCATTACCCATATCTTGATCAGGAGTAGTGTATCCAGATATTGCAGTAAGTGCAACTACCACTACTACACTACTACTAATAAAACTAGCAGACACAGCAGCCTGCCCAACAACCAATCCACCAACAATACTTACAGCAGGACCTACCGCTTTAGGCATTCTCAACCCTGCTTCTACCAATATTTCAAATGCCATAAGCATAAACAAAACTTCAAATGGAGTAGGAAATGCCACACCATCTTTGCTAGCAATTAAAGAAATAGCCAAGTCTCTAGGTATCATCTCATGATGATACAACATTATCGCAATATAAAGTGCTGGCAATATTGTAGCAATAAAAAACGCTGTATATCGTAGCAATCTAGTAAAACTTGCAACTATATAATTGCGACTATAATCTTCTACTGCTTGCATCATCATTGCAAAAGTAGTAGGAGTAATATAAACAAATGGTAGATTGTCTATAATTATTGCAATTTTTCCCTCATTGATATTTGCAGCAACCTTGTCAGGTCGCTCACTATAAGTCATTTGTGGAAAAACCTTATTCTTGTGGCGTGATAAATGGTCTTCTAAATCTGCACTACTAAATACACCCCGCTTGCTAAATGCCTTAATCTTGTTAGCAATTGCATCTACCACAGTTTTGTCAGCTTGAACTCTATTATAACATATAGCAACTACAGTTTGCACACTCTTACCTATAACCATCTCATCAACATTGAGTTCGGGTGACCTATAGTGAGCTCTCAACAACGCCGTATTAACTCTAAAATTTTCTACAAAGCAGTCTTTTGCACCTTTGATAACATTCTCACCAGACTCACTTACACCACGCATTTGTATCTCACGCAAATCTACGCACAATACCATATCACAATCATTAGCTACAATCAATGCACAACCCAACAACAACTGCGATATAGCATCCTCTACAGTATTAGTTTTTGTTACCTTAGATTGAGCCAAAACACTGTCATACAAAACATCTAAAATTTCATTTGAAGTTTGAGAAATATTAGGTTCAAACTGAAGCAAAGCAGACAGCATAAAGTGCATTTGAGTACTAGATGCCAAACCTTCTATATAAACTACAGTAATTGGCAAAGCAATATCACCATTACCCAATACGATATCTCTATTAGCTAAATCAGATGGATTATACAAAGCTTGCTTGATTTGATTAAAATCTATCATGTATAGAGTGTGTGCAATATAAACGGAAATATGTGTATTGTTGACTTTGAAAACTACTATAAGACTACAAAATTGACCTAGGTTTAAAACATGTTTTATAAAAATTTTTACATACAAAAACAACCCAAAGGCATTATACCAATGGATTGCTTGAATTCAATTTTTAAAAAATCAATCTAGACTTAACCTAATTTATATAGCTATCAATAGTAGAAAACTACTATTTTTCTATAAATACAATCACTTACAATTGTTTTGCATATACACAATTTGCCACAAAAGCTATCAACTTAGACGATTTTAAATATTGATAAAGCTATATATTGCAACAACGATACTTATATAAAGCCTAAAAAATTGCTAAAACATATAATCAACTTGCTTCAAATAAACATTTAAACTAAACTTGTCTCTCTTATATGGCTTTTTAACCTTAATCTCCATTGACTTGTTATTGTATTGCAAATTAGAATCAAATTTGTATTCTCTATATGCTTTTTGCATTTCAGTCTCAGGCTTGATAAATGGAGCTATATCATCCCAATACAATGATTGTTGTTGTTGACTAACACAATTAAAATATGGATTTCTAGCTTGTGCTTGTTGTCCCAATTTACACTCTTCTTGAGTTATAATTTGAATGTTCAAAATTACATCTTTATGATTACGCTTAACTCTAGGAAAAGATTTCACTATTTGTGCCGCAATACTAGGATTGCTTGCGGACACAAAAAACTCTCCCTCATAATAATAATTCCTACCAACATGTCCGCACTTTGCCAATATTCTATAATACTTTAACATCTTTCTTTCCCCTGTTTAAACTATAATAATCAAAATTTCTGTGTGTGGGTAATACAACTATGTAGCATAATCTCATGCAATATATATTTGATAGTATATAAATTCAAAAATAACACCTATCAATATACATACACCCAAACACCATAACAATATTATACCGTATATTAAGAGATTAAGCAAGCTTATACCACATATACAGATTTGTCAACAACTACTACGGCAACATAATAGTTTGTAATTTATTAATATATTATTCACAAATAAACAATATACAAAGATGCACCACAATTTCATGATGCATCTTTGTTAAATACAATATTGTATCTATAAATATTGTTATGCTTTCAATGCACACATAGTAATATAATTGTAAGGTTGATTAAAATGTGGCAAAAAGAAAATGTCAGTCAAAGCAAGCTTGTCAATAGTTACTTGTTCTTGAATAGCTAAACTAAACATGTGTATAACTGATGACATATCTTCAAAAGAAGCTAGCTGAGCACCTATAATTCGTCTAGAGCCTTTCTCATATACAATACGAATTTTGACAGGGTGATTGTTGTGTTTGATAAAAGCAGGCTTTTGCAAATCTTCATGGTCTACATAACAAGCATCCTTAACCCCAAACTTAGCAGCTGCACCCACACTCAAACCTGTAGATATCATATTGTATCCAAATATAGAAATAGCATTGCTACCTTGCACTCCATTTCCGTCTATATTTTTACCCAATATATTCAAGCCTGCCACGATTCCTGTCCTTACTGCATTTGTAGCAAGAGCGATATAAGTGACATTATTGAGTGCATTGCTATAAATTGTAGCACAATCACCTATGGCATATACATCTTTTAAGCTAGTTTTTTGTTGCTTATCTACTAGATATGCTCCATTGGTAAATAGCTTTAGATTGTCCTTGCCCAACTCATTGTTTGGTCTAAAACCTATAGCGTTGATAACCAAGTCAACAGGGTAGCTACCTTTGTCAGTGGTGATTTTGCAAACCAACTTGTTTGCATTGCCCTCAAACTCTTTTACAGTTTCACTTGTATGCAAATCTATACCATTTTTGACTAGAACTTTGTCCATCTCTTGACCAAACTCAGGGTCATAATAATTGGACAACACATTGTTAGATACATCAAACAACATGACTTCCTTGCCACGACGCTTGCAAGCTTCGGCAATTTCTACACCTATATACCCACCACCTACGACAGCAACTCTTTTGATGTTGTCAGTAGATACTAGCTTGTCCACATCTTGCCCATCTTGAAATCTTTTCAAAAAGTGAATATTTCCCAAATCCATACCAGGTACTTTTGGCATAATTGGAATACTACCTGTAGCAAGTACAAGAGTATCATAATCTTGTGTCTTTTCTTTGCCATCTTGAGTATAGTATGCAACCTTTTTATCAAAGTCAATTTTAGTTACCATTGATTGCATTTCTATTTTAGCACCTCTAGACCTAAAATCTTCTACTTTGGTATAAAATAGTCCTTCATAACCATCTATTTGTCTACCCACCCACAACGCTGTACCACAACCCAAATAACTTAGATTGGAGTTAGCATCTATCATAATCACTTCTTTGCTACCATTATTAAGCAAAGTGTTGGCAGCCGCTATACCGGCGTGATTTGCACCAATAATTAGTGTTTTCATATTATTTAGTTTATTCCTTTAACTAGTATACAATACAATTATACTATCACTAATTAATTATTTTGTCAATTAATATTATGTGTTAAATGGTATTGAGTTGCTTATTTGTTTTTTATTGATAGTATACAACGAGCGTTTATTATAATAAAATAAAAACTTTCAACAAAACTAGCGTTATTCTTTTTTGACGCCAAAAAAGAATAAAAAAGCTATTGGGGTGGGGGGAATCCCCCCACCCCCGAACGCTTTATGGTTGTTTTTATTTAAGAGTGTTTCTTCCTTTAGATCTGAATGTACTGTATTTGTACTCTCCATTTTCATTATCTATCATATTGACAACCAATCAAATAATATATTTTGTTAATAAACAAGAATATTGCACTACATTATTGTGCAATATTCCATAAAATTTATAAAAACTATCTATACTATTTGCAACCGAACTTCAGTCTTTTGGTATGTGCAACAAACAACACCAATACTATTGCCACTGCCATCAAAACCAATATGCAAGCTATTGCAATCCACATAATAGTGAGGTTGTTAGATACAATATTATTTTTTACAAAATCAACTCTAATTGCTTTGAATGATTGCAATGATGATGCACTGTTGATATAGGTACCGTACACAACACTACCATCTACCGCACTTTGACTAGTTGCTACCTGACAAGCATTTTTGATTTGTACAAAATAATATTTTGTACCTACTTCTTGACTTGATACCATATATTTATTGCCTACCGCACCTTGTATTGCTATAGCTTGACTACCGTCGGCATTGAGACTCTCATACCATTGATAACTCATACTTCCACTGCGGTCTTCTACTGATACACTCAAAGATTGCAACTCCCCTTGCTGTACCTTGGCATCTTTAGACACGGACAATACTTGCAACTTTCTTTGATTTGGATCTAATATTTGTACTTGTACAGGATTGGAAACTGCTCTAAACTTTCCACCTTCACCCGTTACACTATCTATCTCTACATAATAATACTTAGTAATAGCAATATTACTCATAGCATCAAAATAAGGCAAATTGGCACTGTCTATCTTTGTGCCGCCCACATTGCTAAGAGTAGTATTTTCATACCATTGATATGATACAACAGCATTATTTGCCGTTGCCAATATTGTCATGTGCCACGAATACCCTATCATGGCACTACCGCCAATTGGTTGTTGCACTATATCTACCTCAACTATAGCTACATCATTGATTTGAACTTTACAAACATCACTTGTCACAGTTGTCACGCTATCACCGACTGTATTGCTTGCTACTACATAATAATATACAGTATCTACAGTCATAGTATCAACCAAAATACTTTGGTTGGTCTGCCCTTCCAACAATAACCCACTATCATTGCTATCAATCACATTCTTGTACCACTGATAACTTACTTGACCATTTACAGTACTCAAATCAATTTGCACACCCAAAACTGCAGTTTGATATCTTGCAACTGTGATAGAATCAGTTGGTTGTGCCAAAATACTAATTTGACTTGCTTTGGCTTGAACTGTCAACTTAGCTACTACACTTCTAGTTTCTGCCCTAACAGCTTCTCCACTACTAGCACTAACACTAGTAACAATCACTACTTGATAATAATAATAACCTGCCAAACTGTGTACTGGAAAATATTCTGTATCTACAGCTCCTGTCAATACTATTGAGTCGCTCATATTTTGCGATTTGCTAACTATCCACTGATATGTCATTGTACCTGTAGCTTCTGCTTGTACACTAAGTTTGCCTGCATTATTAATCAAAATTGTACTATCTTGTGGTTGTTGTACAATCACGGCAGGTTTTGCCGAAACATCTCTATTACCCACTCTTGCCGTAACTGTGGGATTGGTGCCAATAAACTGCAAGACTTGATTGGTTATAGTTGCAAAATAATATCTACTGCCTATCCAATCCATCTCAAATCTTAATCTATCACTTGTTGCACCTTCTATTATGATTGTATCATCTGTCACTTGATTGCTATCTATAGTATTGTAATACCATTGATATTTTAAAAAGCTATTTACTCCCTTAGTGCCATCACCCATTATAGTACCTACGCCACTTATTTTCATATCCACCATCTCACCCACACCTTCTATAGTTTGAGATTGTGGTTGGTCAATTATCATTGCCTTAGTGGGAAGAGTGTTACTAGAATTGATGATTGTAGCTTGCTTATCATTGTTGCTAAATAGAGTATTGGTATGCACGGCACTATTGGCTATATCTACATTGTTTATTGTTATACCTTTTCTACCATCGCTACCTATTGCACTACCCAAATGCACATGACTCTCCCATTTTGGACGCCCACCTGCCCAATAAGCAAACAAAATAGCAAGCACAACAATAGCAATAGCCACAATCACCGCTACCACAATAGTTAGCGTCACTAATAAGAATGTAGCAGCAATACCAAAAATGAGAGCTAGTACTACAGCAACAGTAGAATAAATAGCAAAACTAATCAAACCAACAATTATAGGCGATAATGCTAGCAATGGAAGATATGCCTCAGAAGATACTGGAGGACCTTGCAATCCACTCCCTTGTGAGTCTCTAGACTTGTCAAACATTGTTGGAGTTGACAAAAGTACATTAGGTTGAGCATGAAGTCTTTCGTACTCATTCTCCAATAATTCTTTGTCTTGTGCTGTAGGTGGAGTAATAATTTCGTCTGCATCTGGGGCATCTACAAATACACTAGCTTGAGTATCACTAATCAACAAATTTCCATTGCCTTCTTGACCATTAGCACTACCAACAAGTCCACCAATATACCTAACATCTGCCACCCATTCTATATCCCGCTCATCATTATATCTACCATTATACTCATCTTTGCCAAAAGTATCTACATAAATAGAACCACCTATATCCACATTAGTTATTTCACTTGTCTTGTCCTTTGGAATATCTACATTACCAACAATGCCACCAACGGCATATATATAACGCCAATTATCCATATTGCGATTTATCCTAATCAATTCTACCCCAATCACACCATCAAAACTACTATTGGTAATACTAAACCATCTAGCTTCTCCAACCATTCCACCAATGCGATTGACTACAGTAATACCATCCAACTCCCAACTAGTTTTGTCTATAAGAGTATTGAGCATTACACCTGACATTCTTGCAAATGCACTGTCAATATACAAACTCCCACTACCTATAAATTGCATACCTACAAAGACACCTGCCGCTATATCTCTTTCTATATACTCTTTGCCTATATGAGGAGAATATACAGTACTCTCTTCTATATAATTGTTGACTATATATACATTGGCATTACCTTCTATATGAGCTACCAAAATACTAAGTGTCATAATATGCTTATATACAACAAGGCTTGGATCAGGCATTGTTATTGCTTTTTTAAACACTACATTTCTAATATATGCTCCATCACCCAATACACCAAAAAAGGCCGCCATACTACCCTCTCTCACAAAATAATGAGTAAGTGCTAGCATGTTGGTTATAACATACCCTCTACCATCAAACAATCCACTAAACAACATATTATTTTCCCAAACACCTATAGGATTCCAAAAATGCCCTGTCAAATCAATATCACTATTCAACCAATAATGCATCTTACCCCACTCACTACCACCGTTGTTGACTCTATAAGCCATCAATGCCAACTGTTCTGGACTAGATATAAGCCATGGATTGTTCTCAGTTCCATCACCACCATCAAAATCTTTTGCCAAAAAACTATCGTCATAAGACCAAAAAGAATTGTATTGTAGATTTTTATTATTCTCTCTCAATTGAAGTTCTTCAACCGAACCTTCTTGTGCTTGAGTTGGTGTACTTACAAATGCAAGTGGATTAAGCAAAACCCCAATTGCTTTAGAATGCAACACAAATACAATACTAAGAGCAAAAAGCAACACAACACCAAACAAGCCCAATCTAAACATTTTATTTTGTTTTTTCATTTATTTATTCCTTATACAATTGCATTACATATATACGCAATAATACTATAACAAAATTTACATCTTTATTTTAACAAAACTACATAGTTTTGACAAGTAATTTTTATAAAACATTTTATCACTCCCATTGTACTCATTATATTGTAATAAATTTAATATATATCAATCTTCAAAATCAACAAAAGTCAAAACAAAAAAAGCACTGCAATTAATTCACTAATCACAGTACTTTTTATAAATGACAAAATTTTGTATCAAAACAAACTTACTTAGTTATCTCTACTTGTCTCATAAACTCCAAATATGACCACCTTTGTTCTATAGGCATTGTTGCATACTTTATAGCTTTTTCTACTATGTTGTCAGCCATTTGCTTGTCTTTTGCTCTATCAGCATCAGTGTAGTTTCTTTTATCTTCCATGATTTTATCGTACATTGGGCATATTTTTGCATACTTCCAAAAGATATCTTCAAACGGAATTTTTGGCAACTTGATTCCTACAAAATCTACGCCGTCATATCTCCAAGGTCTAAATATGAGATTGAAGTGAACAATCTTAACATTGGTATCATCTATACCTTCTTTTGGTAGTGGTATTTTGTTCCATACTTGTGGCAAGAATTTGCAACGACCTCTAAACAACACATTCATACTATCTTGATCTTGTATAAGTTCAAAGTGATGTTTTTTTATAAGGTCAAAAAATTTCTTTTCAAAATTTTCTTTACGCAAAATATCACAATTGAGTAGCAATACACCACTATTAAAATACCAAGGCATAGCAAAGCCCATATATTTGTGAATATAGTCAGTAAATACAGGAAAGCTATCACAAGTCTCACAAGTAGCAACAGCACCATAATAGTCATTGATATCTACATCAAAAAACTCAGCAATATCACAATTAGATACAGTATCAGTATCAAGATACACAACCTTGTCATATTGAGGGTACATATTGGGTATAAACAATCTAAACCATGCTGCATTGGTATAATAATCTCTATTATAAAACTGCCCTGCATACTTCTTGCTGATTTCTGCTATGTTGTCTACAAAGACTTTTACATTGTCTGTAGACATACTGTTTAGAGAATCAACATACACTTGAGATAAAGTCTCTACCATGACATGTATATTGTACTGTCTACTTGGATCAGCTTGACATATTATTGCTTGTATACCCACATGCAATACAGGGGCATAATTGTCATCTACTGCATAAAACACAGGTACTATAGATTTTTTGTTACTCATAATAATTTTCTCCTAATTAATGAAAGACAATCTTACATTGAGACAATTATACAATATTAAATACAATAAATCAAAAAAACACATCATCATTTGATGTGTTTTTATTCTATCAACACTTATTCCCCACACTATTCTCACGATAGGAGTGCACAAATAGAGTACATTAAGATGAAAAGGAAGTAAAAACTTAATTAAAATCAACCTTAAAGCATTCGGGGGTTTTGGGGGTGGGATTAGCCCCACCCCACCAAAAAGATTTTTTACTTCTTTTTTGGCATCAAAAAAGAATATTGTTGTTTTTGTTGATTGTTCGTATCTTATTGTTAATATACTCTAGTTGTACACTATCCCCACTATTATATCCTATAAACAGTACGAACTTCTTTCAAGCTCTCTATACGGCTTATAATTTGGGTTGCTTGAGCAGCGTCATTTACTTGTACACCTAGTACAACTATTGCTGTATCCTTATGTTGTCTTAGATTGATATGTCTTATTGGCAACTTATTTTCGCTTGCTATAGTAGAAATTTTGACAACCAAACTATCACTATTTTTGGCCTCTATTTGAATATTGGCTACAAATCCACCGTCCTTGTTGTTGTTCCACTCAGCTTCTATCAATCTATATTGCTCCACACCCTTTAAGTTAGGACATGAAATACGATGCACTGCAACGCCTTTACCTCTAGATATAAATCCTACAATATCGTCACCTGGTACAGGCTTGCAACATTTTGACAATGACACTAGCAAGTCACTTTGCCCTCTAATAAGTATTGCATCTCCACTAAGTTTTTTGTTGGTTGTAGCCTTGAGTATTTTAGGTTCTGTTGGTACAGTTTGCTCTCGCAACAATTCTTGAAGTTTGGCGACTATTTGGACTGCTGTAAGACCACCATAACCCACAGTAGCATACAAGTCATCTAGTGTATTTATACCTTGCCTTACCATCACACTTTCTATATTTTTTGGCAAACATATATTTGCCCAACTAATACCACGACTACGACACTCTACATCAAGCATTTCCTTACCCCTTAGGATATTTTCTTCCTTCATTTCTCGTTTAAAGAAAGACCTAATTTTGGACTTAGCTTGACTAGACTTTACAAATCTCAACCAATCTCTAGATGGTCCTTTAGCATTAGATTGAGTAATAATTTCTACATAATCACCCGTACTCAATACAGCATCTAATTGAACAATTTTGCTATTTACTTTAGCACCCACACACTTGTTGCCGACAGCACTGTGTACACTGTATGCAAAATCTACAGGGGTACTGCCTTGAGGCAATTCTACAACATCACCTTGAGGCGTAAAAACAAATATTCTATCAGCAAAAAAATCTTTTTTAAAACTTTCAAAAAACTCATGCGAACTTTGTGCATCACTATTAGCTTCTACTACTTGTCGCAACAAACCCATTTTGTCATCAATTTTGGTATTAAGTTTTTCCTTATACTTCCAATGTGCCGCAATACCATATTCGGCAACTTTGTGCATATCCAAAGTTCTAATTTGAATCTCAAATGGCATACCATATTCTGTCATTACTGTAGTATGCAAGCTTTGATAATTATTTGCTTTTGGCAAATTGATATAGTCTTTAAAACGCCCCGGCATAGGCGTCCATGCATGATGAACAATTCCTAATACATTATAACAATCTTTGACATCAGCAACTATAATCCTAATAGCTGTTAAGTCAAATATTTGATCAAAGTCTTTTTGTTGCCCAACCATCTTTTTGTATATACTATAAAAATGCTTTGGACGCCCACTAACTTCTGCATGCAAACCTTGTTGTGTCAACATTACATTAATTTCGTCTACTATACTGTTGACTATATCTTTTCTACTACTAATTTTAGAAGCAAATTTGCGTTTCAAATTAGCAAACTCAGTGGGTTTGGCAGTCTTAAGATACAAATCCTCCAACTCTTGCTTGATATGACTAATTCCCAATCTACTTGCTAGAGGTGCATAAATCTCTATAGTTTCTTGTGCCATTCTCAAACGGCGTTCTTGTGTAGGTAAGCTAGCCACAGTACGCATATTATGCAATCTGTCAGCAAGCTTAATCAAAACAACTCTCACATCACTAGCCATTGCCACAAACATTTTTCTAAAATTCTCAGCTTGTTCCTGTTCCTTGCTACTAAAGTGTATACTAGCTAATTTTGTAACCCCTTGTACTAGTCTCAATACACTATCACCAAATTTAAGTCTTATCTCCGATTCATCAATTTGAGTATCTTCCAAAACATCATGCAATATAGCAGCGACAACAGTATCACAATCCATACCCATCTCTACCAAAATATCCGCCACAGCCAATGGATGCACAATATAAGGCTCACCACTATACCGCAGTTGCCCCTCATGTGCCTTTGTGCCAAGCTCTATAGCCATAGCAACAATTTTGCGTTGTGCTTCATCATAGCCATATTTCTTTAGTATATCATCGTGTTTGTCTATATGTCTAATTTTGTTTTACCCTCTTATACTTATGTAATACAGCCCTTTCATATCTTATATATAACAAAAATCACACAATTGGCGTGCGTCAATGCCATTTTGACAACACGACAAAATGGCAAATACAAAACAAATTTCGTCTATATATTATACTCTAATTATACTCTAAAAAAACAAATTTGTCAACATACAAATTTTTTGGAGATAATATAAAAATAAAATTATATAATTGATTAATATTATACAAATATAAAAAAACAAATTGTATAGCACAACAACAAAAAGAAGTTTTGAACAACAACTCAAAACTTCTTAAAGATTTTATTTTATACAAAAATATCAAATATTCAATCCTGATATATATCAATACAGTACTAAAATCTTGCAACAACATATTACCATGCGTATGAAGACATTCCCAAAGTATCCAACTTTTCACCCGATATGTCAGCATCTATACCTGTAGTAGTTACACCAGGAATTTTGCCATTTTCATGCCAAGCATTGCCCGTAAAAAACTCATAAAAAAGTATTCTATCGCCTACAGATGGATAATCTCTACTTTGATTAGCCTCATAATATCCATTTATTATAACTATTGTCCATGCTATACCCAAAGTTTCTGTAGTTCTACCTGCTGCTATGTCTTGAGCCGTAGGGACATAAACTCCTGTCATAACAGAATGACAAGATGGTTTTAATCCTTGTGGCGTCATCCAAAACCATATAGCCGATGCAAAAGCTAGATGTCCATTATTCTCTCTTTTGACAGAGTTAGGGTCATCTAGCAATACCTGCTTGTCACCATACAATATACTACTAAACAATCCATAATTATAATTCCATGACAGTTGAATAGGTCCTCTACCATGATAAGATTTGTTTGGATTGGGTGGAAAATTGGCATGTGGCAATTCTTCACCTGGATTGCGTGGGTCTGTAGTATACCATCCTACTGTACTGTCATTGAGTCCACTTTCTTCATTAAAAAACAATCCCCACTCTCTAGTAGTAGCCGAAAAGCCTCCACCCGTGGACTCATGAGATATATTAGCCAAAAATGCTGCCAATTCTCTTTTTTGAGTATTCTCATTTCCATCTGCCAAAAAAGCTCCATAGTCTACAACTTCTTCAAACAATGCATTGGAATTGGCATCAAATCCAATACTTGTAAATGCCAATGTCTCAACACCTGTAGACTTGTTGGTTACAAAAATTTTTCCTATATCACCCAAATCATTAGAATTGCGAATATTTCTAATCTTGATATTGGCCATCATTCTCATCGCTTCTATCAACTTGTCATAACTATAAAAATCTTCTGCCCCGTCAGCGTCCCATGGACTCACTCCCTTACGCATAGGAAAAAATATATTGTATGTTTGTTCATCTAAATATTTCTTGAATCTAGCTTCTACTGCATCAGGTGTAGTATCTTCTCTATCCGTAGTATTGTTTCCACCGCCACCACCTGTATTGTTGTCTTGATATTGGGCATACAATGTATGATTGTTTGTATTTGTCACTGTAGTAGAACTTGTAACTTGACTCCCACCACTTTGTTGAGTATACCACCCAACCATTATCTTACCCGATGGAGGCGTTAGTGTTGCCAAAGTTGCATAACTAGCACCCACACTAACTTGCTTTGACTGCATACTCAAACCACTTCCACCTTGAGCATCAAATGTCACTGTCACTTCTTGAGTAGTCCCACTATCTTGTTGCCATTTGGCATATAAATTGATATCTGTATACACTGGACTTGAAAAGCTAAATGAATTATTGAATGTATTATTGTCCAAATACCATCCATCAAAACTAGAACCTGACTTTGTAGGAGTGTTTTGTACAATATATCCACCAACTGGCACAATTTGACTTAGCTCAAATGCACCATTGTCAAACTGCCCCCCATTTCCAAAAAGTGTAACCATACAAACATCTTTGCCATCACTGTCCCACTTGGCATATATAGTAAAATTTCTAGTAACTCTAGAATTAAAATCATATTTTATGGTATACCCAGTATCTGCATACCAATCTACAAATGTATATCCATCAGGGTGAGTTGGGTTGTTGAAAGGACGCCCCAAAATATCCCCCTCTTTGACAGTTTGAGTGCTAATATTTGTACCACCCATTGTATCAAATCGCACAGTATAGTATGTAGGTTGAGGCTCGGGGTTTTTGGTCTCGCATGCCAAAAGAAATACTGTACTCACAATAAGCAATGCAGTCAATACTGCAATATGCAATATGTTGATATATTTTGTCACATAATTTTTGCTTGACATATATATAGTATTTATTATTTTGCAAATAAATATCATAACAAAATTTTTAAAAATATTACTAACAGTATTTAACTTTATCAAATACTAAAAAAGTAGAGATTGGCACATCCAATCTCTACAAAATAGCAATACATTGTTATTTTAAATTAGCTCAATTCTATCAACCAGCCCTAAGCGGCTTCACCTTCTTCAAACTGACTATTGTAAAGTTCGGCATAAAAACCACCTTTTTCAAGCAAAACATCGTGATTGCCACTCTCAATAATATCACCATTTTTCATTACCAAAATAATATCAGCATTTTTGATTGTACTCAATCTATGTGCTATTACAAAGCTAGTTCTGCCTTGAGTAAGTCTATCCATAGCTGCTTGTACTATTCTCTCTGTACGAGTATCTACGCTTGATGTTGCTTCGTCTAATATTAGCAATGGACTATTCTTGATTATTGCTCTAGCTATAGTCAACAACTGTTTTTGTCCTTCACTCAAGCTTGCCTTGTCATTGAGTATTGTATCATAACCATCAGCTAAAGTCATTACAAAGTGATGTAAGCCTACAGTCTTGCACGCTTCTATTACTTGCTCATCTGTCACACCTTTCTTTGAATAAACTATATTTTCTTTAATTGTCCCTTCAAATATCCAAGTATCTTGCAATACCATATCAAATTGTTCGTGGACATCTTCTCGTCTAACTTGATTGGTAGGTATTCCATCTATATATATTGTACCGCTATCTATCTCATAAAATCTCATAAGTAAATTGACTATCGTAGTCTTGCCCGCTCCTGTTGGACCTACAATTGCCACCTTTTGCCCAGGACTAACTTTGACTGAAAAATCTTTTATTATTGTCTTTTCGGCAGTATATCCAAACTTAACATGCTCAAACTCTATAGAACCATTTATATTTTGCAATCTTTTTTCTTTAAGACTCTCATCTTCCATTTCCTTTTCTTCTAAGAATTCAAACACTCTTTCACATGAAGCTGCCGCTCTTTGCAAGTTTTGAGCTGCTTGAGCCAATTGTGACAACGGAAAGTTGAATAATCTCACATAAATCATAAAAGCAACAATTACTCCAAATTCCATGCCAGTATTAATAACTAATACTGCCCCTACTACACATACTGCAACATATCCCAAGTTGCCAATAAATCCCATTATTGGCATCATCAAACCACTAAAAAACTGTGACCTGTACCCACTTACATCTAACTTGCGATTGATATCTTCAAATGCCTTTTTGGAATTGTGACTTGCATTATAAACCTTAATAATACCATGACCCGAATAAGCTTCTTCTATATGCCCATTCATATCACCCATTTGTTTTGCATTAAGCATAAAGTATTTTTGTGACTGTTTCATAACCAATACCATTCCAACAAATCCCAACAATACAGTACCAATAGCTGTAAAAGCCAAAATCCAATTGGTATAAAACATCATAATAATACAACTTACTAGCATAGCACTAGCTCTAGCAACCATACTTCCACTTTGACTCAAAGATGTACTAATGGTATCCACATCATTGGTTATCCTACTTAAAATATCTCCATAACTGTGTCCATGAAAATATGAAAAAGGCAATCTATTTATTTTGTTGGATATATCAGTACGCATTGATTTGGCAATTTTCTGTATTATAGATGCCATAATATAGTCACTAAGTATATACAACACATACATGCAACCATACATAATTGCCATAGTCCACGCAATGCGTGAAATCACTACCATGTCTATTCCCAATCTCAAACCATTTTGTATCTCGTTGGTAAGATCGCCTAAAAGACCAGGTCCCATGATTTGCAAGACCCCTCCAACACTTATCATAAGCATTGACAATACTACCCAAAGCATATATCTTTTGGCATACTTTAGCAACTTAGCCATTGTACCCTTAAAGTTCTTTGCCTTTGCCTTGCCACCTTGCATGCCACGCATCACTGTTGGACTTGATGTTGTAGCACTTGTACTATTTTCCTTTTCACTCATATTGCCAATTCCTCCTCACTGAGTTGTGATTTAGCTATTTCTAAATATACAGGACAATTTTGCAACAACTCTCTATGTTTGCCCTTGCCAACCATTTTGCCATTGTCCAATACTATTATTTGGTCAGCGTCCATAATTGTTCCTATGCGTTGTGCTACAACCAACACAGTAGTATCTGCAGTATGTTGCTTGATTGCCGCTCTAAGATTTCTGTCCGTCTTATAATCCAACGCCGAAAAACTGTCATCAAATATCAAAAACTCTGGGCGTTTTGCTATTGCTCTAGCTATAGACAACCTTTGTTTTTGTCCACCACTAAAGTTGGCTCCACCTCTAGCTACATGAGATTCTAGACCATCTTCCAAGTTTTGTACAAATTCCTTACCTTGCGCTATCTCTAGCCCCCTATATATGTCATCATCAGACATCTCATTGCCTATATCACCAAATGCAACATTGGATCTGATTGTACCATCAAACATAACTGACTTTTGTGAAATGTACCCCATCTTATTGTAAAGTGCTTGCAAATCGTAGTCCTTGATATTGACACCATTAATAAGAACTTCTCCACTTGTAGCATCAAAAAATCTAGGTATCATATTGATTAGTGTAGACTTACCGCTTCCCGTACTACCAATAAAAGCTACCGTCTCTCCACTATTAGCTTCAAAGCTGATATTATCCAAAACTGCTTCAGCTGTAGGACTAAATTTAAACTCTACATTCTTAAACTCTACTTTTCCTTTTAATCCACTCAAACCATCTATTGCCGTACCATTTTTTATTGTTACTTGAGTATCCAAAACTTCTATAACTCGTTTTGCAGAGACTTGAGAGCGGGGCAACATAATAAACCACATAGTCATCATCATAATTGCCAATATAATTTGCATGGTATAACTACTAAAAATAACCATATTGCTAAACAATTCTAAAGCCCCATTTCCAGGTCCTGCACTATTTATCAAGTATGCTCCAATCCAGTATATAGCCAATGTAAGAGCACTCATAACTGTGGCAATTGTAGGCATTACAAAGGACATAGCCCTAGCACTAAATATTTGAGTACTAGTCAAATCTTGGTTGGCTTGTTCAAACTTGTCAGTTTGATAATTTTCGGCATTGTATGCTCTAACTATACTTAAACCCGTCAAATTCTCTCTAGCTACTCTATTGATATTGTCAGTCAAAATTTGCATACGCCTAAACTTAGGCATTGCCAATGCAAGTACAACAACAAACATACATATCAAAACAGCAATGCCTATACCCGTAGCGATTGTCCATTCAACTCCACCAGTTGCAATCTTGCCCATAGACCATATAGCAAGTATAGGTGACTTGATTGCACTCTGTAGTCCCATAGTAACGACTAATTGTATTTGCACCACATCATTGGTACTACGAGTAATCAAACTAGGAGTACTAAATTTGTTGATTTCTGCCATACCAAACTCATCTACCTTGCTATATATACGACTTCGCAATTCTTTACAAAATCTACTAGCCACTCTTGCTGCAATAAAACCAACGACAATTGTAGCGGCTACACTCCCCAAAGCACACAACAACATTTGTCCACCGTACCACATTACATTGTTTATATCTGGCGATTCATGCTGTACTTCTCTAGTGATATCGCTTATAAAGTCAGGCAATGTCAAATCCAGCCATACACTCAACACCACAAAGCCAATACACAAAGCAATCCACAACCACTCTACAGGCTTTAGATATCTCATTATCTTTAACATATTTTATTTATATTCTTCCTTTAATATTATCTTTTAAAAATCAGTTACATGCGTTGTGCATATTTCTAACACACATCATCCTCAACAACCTTGTACTCAATTTTTCTTACACAAACCTTGTTTTTTTATAGTAGCAATTTTCTCTAACAACCTTACATACTCCTTAGCATCATGTTCACCCAAAAGCTCAAACAAAGTTGTAGTACCTCTTACAAACTCTTCTTTTTGATCTTGCAAAAATTCTTTTCCTTTAGGTGTCAATCTAATAAATATTCGTCTCCTATCACCATCGTCCATTTCTCTTACAATAAGTCCGTCAGCCATCAATTCTTTGATAGCTGTGGCAACCCTAGGTGGACTCACTCCAACCAACTCACTTATACCCTTAGGAAAAATCTCAGGATTTTGTTCGATACACATCAACAACATGACATGACTCTTGACTGTATTAAAAAACTTATTACCAATCTTAAAATGCAACTGCCAATTTTCTAACATTCTTAAAGCCAAAGACCTATAATCCATAATATCTCCCACACAGTATCTCATAGAGTATTCAACAACCTTTATTGATATACTCAGAACTAATAGATAATTAAATTAAATATTAGCAAAGTTAATATTTAATTTGATTAATAATTAACTTAATTAATTGTTAACTAAGTTAGGTTATACCATACTTTATTATTGTTGTCAACTACTTTCAACAAAGTTTTTGAATTTATATTTAAAATTGATAAAAATCTTTAAAATTATTGATAATTGATATAGAAAGAAGCTTTGGATTAACACCCAAAGCTTCTCAAAAAATTCGTTTATACACAAATACTACACAACAGTTTATACACAAATACTACACAACAGTTTATACTTAAATAAAACGACATTATATTGTATAGTTTATCCTTTATTTATTTTATCATCTATATTCAACAAACTCATCAATTCCTTTTCTACAATATTGGCATCATACAATCGTTTTACTGTTGGATATGCCATTATTGCCAATAATATATTAATTACAAATTGCAATAAGTTGCCACCAATTGATACAACAGATACTTCAAATCCCAACATAAACGCATCTACCAAAAAATAACCTACAATCATCCATACACTAGCAATCATCATAGTATAAATATATCCCCATATACTCTTAAGCCAAATTCTTCCCAAAGCCCCAACAACAAACCCCATTATACCTTTAATAATAAGAGTAAACCCAGAGTACATAGGATATCCAAGATACAAATCTGCAAAAAATCCACCACCTCCACCAGTGACCGCACCCACAAAAGGCCCCCCTAAAAAAGCTAAAACAAATACTACACTATCTCCAAGATTGATATATCCGCTCCCACCCCCAAACATAGGAATTTGTATAAAAGCCGTGACAACAAAGCATAGCGCAATACCTATACCACTGAGTGCAATAGTTTTTGTATTGATTTGTATATCAAATTTTGTCCTAATAGAATTGTTGTCCAATATATTTATCTCCTGTACTATAAAATTGAGATGAGTGTACAAATAGAATACATTAAGATGAAAGGAAATTAACAACTTAAATAAAATCAACCTTAAAGCATTAGAGAGTTTGGGGGGATTTGCAACCCCACAATAGCTTTTTTGATTATTTTTTGGCGTCAAAAAATAATAACGCCTGTTTTGTTGATTGTTTGTATCTTTTTGTTAATACGCTATATTTTTACCCTCTCAAAATTGAGTTGATACAACACATTTGCTATACAGCGCTCACTGTAACCATTACTTTGGCAACAATTTCGGCATACACCTTGACCGCAACTTCATGTCTACCTACTGTTTTGATTGGGCTTCGCAATACTATTTGTTGCTTATCAATTTCTATACCTTTTTCCTGCAATGCTTGAGCTATATCCTTGGTATTAATTGCTCCAAAAAGCTTTCCGTTTGTACCAACTTTGACTGACAATGCCAACTTAGAATCAGATATTTTTTTTGCCAACTCTTTAGCAGCTGCAATCTCTTCAGCTTTGTGATGAGCTACTGCCGAATCATGCATCTTTTTGGCATTGATTGCCATATTTGTAGCTTCTACCGCCAGTCCTTGTTTGAGCAAAAAATTGCGTGCATAACCATCAGCAACTTCTTTTATATCACCTATCTTAGCTACACCTTTTACATCTTTCTTAAATAAAACTTGCATTGCTTAATTCTCCTATTTTCCTACACAAAACTGAGAAAATATCGTTTCTAATATATCATCAGTAATTGCTTGCCCCGTCAAAGATTTGACACTTTCCCATGCTTGTCGCACATCTATAGCTATGCAATCTAATGTGACACTATGCAAACTTGAAAGTGCCAATTCAATGCTATCATATGCTTGTCTAAGAGAATTGTAATGTCTTATAGTGTTGATGACAGCGTGATTGGGCGTACTGTGTATAGATTTATTATACAATATTGATTTCAATTTGTCAATATTGATACCATTTTTAGCACTTATAAAAAGTCTATCACTATTTTCAATATCTTTTTTTTGAATGTTTTTATTCAAATCACACTTGTTTGATACCAATACACTTCTAATATCATTTGCCATATATTCATCAAAACATACCAAAATATCCCCATCTTTGGCTTGAATATGTGTTCGTTGCACGCCTTGTTGTTCTACCAAATTGTCAGTATCCCTCACTCCGGCAGTATCATATACCAAAAACTTGACCCCATTATATGCAAAGCTATCTTCTACAACATCTCTAGTAGTACCTTCAACACTGTCTACTATAGCTCTCTCATATCCAACCAAAGCATTGAGTAAACTAGATTTGCCCACATTTGGTTTGCCCAACAATACTACCTTTACCCCATCTTTTATTAGTCTTGCACGCTTATAGTCTGCTAGCATATTGTATATATCTGTCTGTATACTTGTCAACTTGTCTTGCAATTGTGCAACAGTATCCAATTCTAGTCCCTCTTCAGGATAATCTAAAGCAACTTCTATACTTGCTATACAATCAAGCAACCTTGTTTGCAAGGCATCTATTTTGATTGACAAAGCTCCATCTAAAAGCAAATTGCTTTGCACAACTTGTGCTGTAGTATCTGCGTTTATAATACCCAACACACCTTCTGCTTGCAACAAATCCAACTTTCCATTCAACAATGCTCTTTTGGTAAATTCACCCTTTTCTGCCACAAAACAGCCATTGTCTATCAATTGTTGCAAAATCCCAGTAGTTACAATAGGACTGCCATGACAATGTATCTCAGCAACATTCTCTCCTGTATAGCTATAAGGTGCAACAAACTTAACCGCCATAGCACTGTCACAAAAATCCTTGCACACAACTTTGCCGTGATACAATTTTCTGTATACTTGATTGTACTTAGTCTCAAAAATTTTGTCCAAATGCAAATGTGCATCTACTCCGCTTATGCGTACAATTGCCACACCCCCTCTACCTTGTGGCGTCGCCAAAGCTACTATAGTCTTCATACAGTGTATAATAGCATATACGCATTTATATTGCAAATATTATTTGATAACACACCGACTTCAAAAGTGTACAATGAAATATTATTAACAATAAGATACAATCTTTCAACAACCAACCTTCTTCTTTTTTGACGCCAAAAAGAACCAAAAAACATTTTTTGTGAGAGGGCAAATCCCCAAAAACTCCCAAACGCCTTAATGTTATTTTTATTTAGATGTTTCTTCTTTCCATCCTAATATAATTTATTTATACACTCACGCATCTTCATGCTATACCCAAAAATTGTAATTGTGCCAAAAATTGATTGTCATCTAGTTTTTTTGCTTTAAGAAAACAATATAAAAAAGTATACAACCTGACAATACAAGAGCTATTGAACAAGCTATTGCTATTGTCATAAAATTTGATTGCTCTATCTCTTGCAAACTGTCTGTGTTATTGTTTTCTTGATTATTGTTGTTGTTTTGCTCTTCGGCTTGGTATTCTACTATAAGTCCATCTTTACTTTCTATCCCGTCATTGACTGACCTTACAAAATATCTTACTTTTTGATACAAAGCCGCACCTTTATCCACAAACATTGTTTGTTCTGTTTGGGTTGCTAAAGAATAATTTATACTATCCAAACTTTTATAAACTCTATAGTCAGTAGAACTTGATACCATATTCCATGTCAAATATAAATCAGTACCTTTTGCCACAATTTGCAAACCTGTTACTTCTTGTGGTTGCGTAGGAGAAGGGTCTGTTGGTGGGGGCGTTACATAATTTAAAAAGTCAAAATAAAATCGTTGATTAGCATCATTGGTTTCGCCAAATATTATTATATTATTCTTGTCTACATCAAAAACTTTTTCGTCAGTTGTACTTTTTATTTTGTATACATGCCCCATAACACCACTACTTAGATGAGAAAATTTCCATGATGATGCATTTGACTCATCTAGTGTTGTCATTAGCAAAATACTATATTCTTGTAGATATTGATTGGTTGATTTGTTTTTTAATACAAATGTATCATCTGTTTTTTGAATAATTTCCCACACATATGCTGGCGAATCATTTTTGCTAAAACAACCTACCATATTATCTTTTATACTAAGATAATATGAACCCGTAACAGCAGATTGTATTACAACTTCTTGTCCGCCAAGTGACTGTGGTGGGTATGTTGTTTGAAATGTAGGTACAGCATAATCATCAGCAATTGTGTACTCTACGATAGGCGAAGTATCTTTGCTATTCCATATATCTTGTTGTAGTGTTGGCAAATCTTTTATGAGTTCTTTTATATTTTGTGCCACAGGTATACCCCACATCTCATAAAATGGGGTTAGATTTCTGTTGGCACAAATTGATGACATATATACAAACCACTGCTTGCCCAATTCACCACTTGCACGACCGGGCAACTGTGTGGGGGCTATCTCTCTATACATCTTATGCAATTTTGGATAAAAGTTTTTGCCAAAAGCCAAGTCCAATTGCCAAAACATAACAAGTTGTACGAACAAGTCATCAATATCGTCATAATTTTTGTTTGGTTGATTAAAAAATTTGAATGTAGTATCATAATCACTGTCAGAATTTGATGGTCTATCAAATTCTCTTTCGCATGTGCGACTGTATATATTGTTTGTTACTTCTGACAAAGTCCCCTGCCATACCCACGAAAGCATTTGCCTAGTATGTCCTTGCTCATGCCACGGTCCCCAACCATCTTTGTGAAAATTCTCTCCATCTAATACCGCACCAACTCCCCAAGTACTATATCCCGTAAGATATTGAGTTGCATACATATAATATTCTTCGCTAGTATCTTCTATATAAGCCAATTGATATGGATCTGGTCTATTTTTTATGTGACTTGCATCTTTTGAAAGCCCACAAGCTACATCTTGCATTGCACTAGCTTGCTCTAATCTTGTTAACATAATACTAGGATCTTTTCCATTCAACCATTGATAAGCACTGTTACGACTAACAGCTACATAAACTCTATTTGACTGAAATTCACACATACCTGATTGAGTCCAATTGTCTAACATAGATTGCCAATCTGATTTTGTATGTTCATCCAATACAAAAAGTGGTGATGCTGTGCCTCCATCTGTCACTGTTGCATTGATTGTGCCTAAATGATGATGCGAAAAGTACAGCAGCCCCGCTCTATCACTACTAATAGTATTAGAACCAGGTGACAACCAAAACTCACGGGGAGAATTGAATGAATATGGAAATCGTCTAGTACCTATTGATACCAAAATCTCATTGTCAACATTTATTGTTATTTTTTCATTAGCTTGACACCATATACCTGTTGCAAAATAAGGCCACCATGCAGATGCTTTTAGCTCAGTTTGTTGAACTTCTTCTACCGTTCTACCCTTGCCTTCTATAACAAATGAACGAGTTAGCTTGATTTCTTGATTGTTGTTTGGTTGATTTGGCGGCACCTCATCACACTGTGTCTTAAAAAATATATCATCTATACCCAATTCTTGAGCATCACATATACTAATATCTTTGTCTCTATCAATTCTATCTACAATTTTGCTATCCTGAATTTGTATATTATTCAACATTATAGCACTTGTTGGTTGACAAAATAGCGTTGATATACACGCTACCAAAATCAAACAAATCAATACTAAAACTTGCAATTTCTTATAAAACATATATAACTTAGTTTTTGGCTAAGTAAATATTTTTATTAAACAAAATATCACTTGCATAGTAGCAGTACAATAGCATTATATGTCAACAATATTTTTAATCTATAACAAGAAAGAGTTTGCAACGAGAGATTATTAACAATAAAGCACAAACTTTCAACAAAACAAGCGTGATTCTTTTTTGACGCCAAAAAAGAATCAAAAAAGCTATTTGAGGGTTGCGAATTCACCAAATCCCCGAACGCTTTATGGTTGTTTTTATTTTAGATATTTCTTCTTTCCATCTTAATAATCTATCCTTATACAATCCTAAACAAGACAAAAAACAGTAGATACTGGATTGCACCTAACTGTTGAAAATTATTACTCTAATTTTTGTATTCAACTATATCAAAGATTATTACTGCTACCTTTTGCGATTGTTGTAAGGACTAATTCCTCGGCTACCAACACTGCGATTGCTTATACGACTAATATTTCTATTGACAAGTGTGCTTGAATTGGGTCTATTTGTCCTACCAATAGCATTGCTTGACACCACATTTTTCTTACTTTTTAATAGATAAATTGCCACGATTATCACAACAAAACTCAACCCACCAATTGCAATCCACTGTGTAGTATTACCACCAACAAACCCCCAGTTGGTATCATATGACGCACCACTTTGTCTAACTACAATCAATGATACATTGCTAACAACACTACTAATTGCATTGACACCATCATCATTGTATACTTTTACATAAAAATAGTATATACCTTTTTTAGCAAAATTTTGAGATAAAGTTTCTTTTGTTTCACCATCTATTTTTGTACCACCACTATTTTTGTTCTCATCATTTTTGTACCATTCATAAATCAAATTACCTTCATTTACTGTAGCTTCTACTCTAAATACAACTTCTTCATCTATATATATTTCCCTTGATCCAAGTTGTGACACAAGTTTGGGCTTTTCGGACAATGTTACTACTGACACTTTTGCCAAATCACTTACTACAGATGTGCTTAATATAGTACTATATATACTTATCACTTTTACACAATAATAGTTGATACCAATTGTCGCAGTATCTACTTTATGCGTTGGTGATGTAGCTCCATCTATCTTATTTTCATCTGATACAACAAAATCTTGTTGTGTTGACGAATACCATTGGTATCCAATTTCTATCACATCATGACTATCATTGCTTGCTGAAACACTCAATACCAATTCTCCACAAACTTCTACTTTAGAATCCTTTTCAGGTTGCGTATTGATTGTTGCATCATCTAAAACTTTAGATACTATTTGAACTTCAAAAGGTTGACTATCTACAATCTTGCGTTGTCCTTCATACATAAATTCTGCTCTTGCAATATAGTAGTATGTCCCTAAGTCTTTCTTCTCTACACTATTATTTTCACCATATTTATCTAAAGTATAAAATTGTTGACTATAATTGATTATAGATTCAAACCACTCTATTTTGATTATGCTATCACCCTGTACATCTACAGACATCTCAACTTCTTGTCCTCTACTCGCAACAACTCGACTAGGCGTCTTATGCTTTATTTCAACTACACCATCAAAATCATAATCAGTTGGTCTAACTCTCACCATTGCAATACTGGACCAAGTACTAGCAGTAGCTTCTTCATCTACATTTCTCACTAAAGCAATATATCTATAATCTCCAACAGTATCAGAGTCTTTTTTTGGTACAACCAACGATGACTCAATTTCTTTATCAATCAAAATTTTGTTATCTTTAAAATCTAAATAATACCAACTATATGACAAGTTCTGTCCTGTTGCTTCTATAGACAAAGAAATCTCATCACCTTTTTTAACTTCTTGATATTTTGGCAAATCCTTTGTTATTGTTGGTTTGTCAACAACTTTAGTTCTAGTTACCAACACTGTGCATTTTTCACTCTCAATTGTACTCTCTCCATTAGTTATTATTACCCAAAATTTATATCTTTTAGAATTTACTTCTGATTGCAAGTTTGTTGGCACTATCATTTTGTTGTTAGTAAAAACAGGTTCCATTGGTTTGTCTAACCCAACATCTGTACCTAACCAAGTATAATTTATTTTACCCGTACCCTCAACTACAACATTGAGTTCAAATTTGCTACCTACATATACAACACTGTCTATTTCTGGTTGCTTTACAATAACAAGTTGATTTGACAAACTTATTACTTTTTGTCCTGTATCACCAAATACAGTGACCCGTAATACCAACAAAATAATAGTAATCAACAAAAAAAATACAAACAAAATTAATGACTTTCTTCCTTTTCTTGTACTATAATTGTTCATAATTTTCACCTATCAAAATATATTTACACAAATACATTTACTTTTTGTACTATTATAGCACATAATTTGTTAACAAATCAAGCTTTACTACATGTTTACAAGTTGTCAATATATTGTTACAAAAATTTAAATTTTACTTTACATTCATATTTTGTTAATACTTATCAAATATTGACAACATTCAATACAAAAACTCCCCATTTGCAAAACAATTGGAGAGTTTTTGTTGTATTACAAATAAAACTTGTAATAAGAATTTGTAAATAACAAAGTATATTGCTATCAATATATAAATGAAAGTGACAACAAGAGTTATTACAATAAAATACAAACAATCAACAAAACCAACTCTATTCTTTTTTGACGCCAAAAAAGAACCAAAAAAGCATTTGGGGGGTTGTGAATCCCACCGAACGCTTTATGGTTGCTTTTATTTTAGTTGTTTCTTCTTTCCATCTTAAGGTACTCTATTTGTACACTTCTATATAGATATATAAATCGTAAAAACAATACCATACAGTATTAAGCTATCAAACTCACACCTTCCATTTCATCGGGCTTTGGCAATTGCAATATTTCTAACATTGTAGGTGCTATATCGGCAAGTCGTCCACCTAACTTCAATTGCTTGTTCTTAAAATTATCCCCAACTATAAGCAAATCTACATCATTGGTTGTATGACTAGTACATGGACTACCATCTTCATAAGCCAATTGTTCTATATTGCCGTGGTCAGCAGTAACAATAGCAGTACCCCCCACTTTGATTATCTCTTGAACTAACTCAAAACACAAATTGTCAACAGTCTCTACAGCTTTGCAACATGCTTCCAAATTGGCAGTATGTCCTACCATATCACAGTTGGCATAGTTGAGTATCATTACATCTATTCCATCTTTGAGAGAAGATATAGCTTTGTCCGTAACTTCTCTAGCTGACATCTCAGGTTGCAAATCGTAGGTAGCAACCTTTGGCGATGCAACCAATATGCGTTGTTCGGCATCATTGGGTTCTTCTACCCCACCATTAAAGAAAAAAGTTACATGTGCATATTTTTCGGTCTCGGCTATTCTAACTTGAGTACGAGAGTGTGCAGAAAGCCATTCGCCCAAAGTATTTTTGAGTGACTTTGCCGCATATGCTGTGTGTATACCAAATGTATCAAGCTTGATATCATATTGAGTAAACCCTACATAATATACGGGCTTAAATCCACCTTCTCTCTTAAATTGGTCAAAGTCAGGGTCTAGTACAGCACGACTAATTTCTCTTGCTCTGTCCGGTCTAAAGTTGAAAAAAATCACACTGTCATTTTTGGATACACCATTGTACCCTGACACAACCATAGCAGGCAAAAACTCATCAGTCAAATTGTTGTCATAAGAATTTTGTACACATTGCAATACATTGTCAAACTTCTCTCCCACTCCAGCATACATACAGTCATAACCAACCTTAACTCTCTCCCACCTATTATCTCTATCCATATAATAGTACCTACCAACTACAGTAGCTATCTTGCCCACACCTATTTCATCTATCTTGTTTTGCAATTCTGTGAGGTATTTGACACTAGACTTTGGGGGAACATCTCTACCATCTGTAATACAATGTACAAAAACTTGCGGCAAACTATGTCGTTTAGCTAGTTGCAAAAGAGCATACAAATGGTTGATAGTACTATGCACACCACCATCACTCAACAATCCCACCAAGTGTAGTGATGTCTTCTTTTCAATACAATTTTTGACTGCCCCTGTCAATTTTTCATTTACAAAGAACTCTCCATTCTCTATACTTTTGTCAATGGTCGTGATGTCTTGATTGACTACTCTACCCGCACCTATGTTGAGATGTCCCACTTCACTGTTGCCCATTTGCCCCTTTGGCAAACCCACATCCCAACCACTAGTCTTGATAGTAGTATGACTGTATTGTTTTTTCAACTTATCCAATTTAGGCATTCCTTGAATTGCCACAGCATTGTACTCAGACTTGTTAGAAATCCCTACTCCGTCCAATATTATTAGTGCTACTGTTGGTTTACTCACTATTTTACTCCTAATTTATTTTTTACAAAAAGCTCTTATAATCAACATTATTCTAACACATACGCATGCATTAGTAAATTGTTTTTTGTATCTAATTTTGAGAGTGTACAACGAAAGGTTATTAATTATAAAATACAAGCGTTCAACAAAACCAATGATATTCTTTTTTGACGCCCAAAAAGAGCCAAAAAGCTCTTGTGGGATTGCAAATCCCCCCCCCACTGAACGCCTTAAGATTGATTTTATTTAAATGTTACTGCATTTTCTTCTCAATGTACTCTATTTGTACAATCATACAATTTTAGATTTATCGTACTACTATCTCTGTCTCAATATTTCGTACACTACAATCCCACATGCTACACTAGCATTGAGCGAATTGAGTTGTCCAAACATAGGTATAGTCAATACATCGTCACATAATTTGCGTGTAAGTTGCTTGACACCATTGCCCTCTCCACCTACAACCAAAGCTATCTTGCCACTCAATTTTGCTTGATATAGAGACTGTCCACCCAAATCAGCGGCATATATCCAAAAACCATTATCCTTTAACAATTTGATAGAGTCATTGACATTGGTAACCTTAGATACTGCAACATGACTTGCTGCACCTGAAGACACCTTGATTACTGTCTCATTGACACTGACTGCCCTATGCTTTGGTATAACAACACCACTCACACCACTACATTCGGCAACCCTAATTATGCTCCCCAAGTTGTGTGGGTCTTCTATACCGTCCAAAATCAATATTAGAGCATCTTTTTGATTTTGAGTTGATTGTAATACATTCTCTAATGGAGTATATTTATAATCTGTCACTTCAGCTACAAATCCCTGATGTCTACCTGTAACACTCTCTCTATCCAAATGTTGTTTGTCTCTAAAAAAAATCTTGATAGCCCTAGATTTGGCAGAGTCAATAATCTTTTGAGAACTTGGATCACTCAATCCCTTTTGTACAATCAACCTATCTATAGTTGTCCCCGCATTGATAGCCTCAGCTACAGCATTCTTGCCTTCTATTTTCATACATACATTATAGCATTATTTGCAAAAAAATCCAAACAACTTATTTGTGACCTAATTATTAATATATTAACCCAATCATGAGTGTACAAATAGAGTACATATAAGATGGAAAGAAGTAACAACATAAATAAAAACAACCTTAATAAGCGTTCTGGGATGGAAACTCGCAACCCCCAAAATGCTTTTTGTGTTCTTTTTTGGCGTCAAAAAAGAATATCACTGATTTTGTTTATTGTTTGTATCTTATTGTTAATAATATCTAGTTGTACACTCTCTCCCAATCAAACAATCAAAACTTGACCAAATAATTTATTGAATATATCAAACAGTACTTATCACAACTCCAAAATCCACAACTTTCAAAAATTTTTCCAAAACACTGTTCGCAACTTCAACCACAACAATACACATACTTTGATACTCTTCAATAACGATAGGTATACCCAACTTTTTTACAAAGTACTTAATTTGCTCTACTTGGTTGTACTCACATTCTATCTTATAACAAGTATACTTGTCTAGCAACTGCACTCTTGCATCTCCTATTGCCATACTCACACTTTGAGTATAAGCTCTAACAAGTCCCCCCGCTCCCAACTGTATACCGCCATAGTATCTAACCACAACTGCAACAACATCTATCAAATCTTTTTTTTCCAATACTCCTAGTATTGGCTTGCCTGCTGTACCTTGAGGTTCGCCATCATCACTATACTTTGCAATACCATTTTGCAATCTATATCCCCAACACACATGAGTTGCATGCAAATGTAATAACTTGATATTTTCCACAAAATCTGTTGCCGTTGACACACTACTGACATTTTGACAAAACCCAAAAAACTTAGACTTTTTTATCTCAAGCATACTTTTGCCATTAGACTGTAGTTGATAAGGCATTTATCCCAACCTCAAATATTTTAATTCCTATATAAATGTATATATACACAAAACCATATTTTTGACAACAAATAATCAAAACCAATAACTATACAATCAACCTATCAAATCCTAACTTAATATCATCACTAGAAATTACTTTAGGATTTGTAAAGAAATATGATTTTAACTTATATTGTTCGGCACTTACAATTACAAAATTACCTTGTTTTGAAAGTATATTATCAAGCTTATTACTATCCAAATCTATACCTAAAGTAATTACAAACATATAATCTACTTCTAAATTTTGTACATCATCATGATTTTGTTTATACCTTTCTCTAAGTGTACGCTTGGCACTCACACCACATCTTTTACCATTGCAAATAAATATATTGTCATATTCTACAGACGGAATATTTTTGTCATGAGAATGACCATCAATATTTTCTACAATATAGCTCAATGCATTTCTCACTCTTTGTTCCCAACTTTGTCCTGCACTTGACCTAATGCTTTGACTTACACATTCATCTAAAACAATTTGCAAAATACTTGTTATATTAATATCATAAATAGCTTCTAAATTTGATATCTTACTATTTAGTTTAGAAACTATAGTACTACTTTTAGATAAAATAAACTCACTTTCTCTTTTTTTAAAAGATAATGCAAACCAAATTAAAGCACTCGCAACTCTATGACCATAAGGCAAACACAAACTTGCAGTATCATAAGACAAACTAAGGCAATCGGTTATATCTTGTATATCATTTTTAAACTCAAAATTTGCATATGATTTGGCTTCTGCTATTATCAAATCCTTAATAAGAAGTAAGTCTATTGCAATATTAAGCATATCTTTTATTTTTTCTATTGCTTCTTCTATAAAAAGACCTCTAACTATACTTAATGCACTTTGTCTATTTGTGTTGTCAGCAAAATTATCAAACAGTACCCATAATTGCTCTATATCGTCACACTTATCAATTGCCGTTTGTAGTCTCACCAAGCCTGCATCAGAAAATTTATTAATCAGTGTTTTTATAGTACTATATAATTGCAAATTATTATGATAAGTGCTACTTGATATTGTTATACGCCTATCCATCAATATCCCCTTAAAGATACAATAATATTGTTTGCAACAGCTTCTATCATCTTAGTTGGAACAGTGTTGCCAAATTGTTTATATGCTTGCAAATCACTACAAACTATCTTAAAATTATCATCAAAACCTTGCAATCTACAAGCCTCTCTAGGTGTAAGTCGTCTAGGATTTTTACCATTTTGCTCTATCAAAATTTCACTACCGTCTTTATAGTATCTAGCAGATATTGTATTTGTATATTTAGAGTTTTCATTAAAGAGAGAATAACCAAATCCATTTCCTTTTAAACGATGTTTTTCTTTTCTCTCTTTTTGACTTTCCCAAAGTCTATTGCTAAGTGTATACTTTTCATCAACTTTTGATTCTAATATATCTCCAACTCTAGTAATTAAGCTTAATGGTTGTGGAAATTCAAAATCCAAAGAGTGTTCTCTAAACCCGACTATAATAACTCTTGCCCTATTTTGCGGAACACCAAAATCTTTAGCATTCAGCACTTTATAATACACCTTATAACCCAAATCAAATTGCAATATATAGATCATAGTGGCAAATGTTTTGCCTTTGTCATGACTAAGAAGTCCTTTGACATTTTCCAACATAAAGCATTTAGGTCTATGGTGTTTTATAATTCTTGCGACTTCAAAAAACATTGTCCCCCTAATATCATCAAACCCCTTTCTTTTGCCAGCAACAGAAAATGCCTGACAAGGAAAGCCCGCAAGCAAAATATCAAATTTTGGAATATCGCTTGCCTTTATTTGAATAATATCTCCACTAGGAATATCTCCCCAATTAGCTTGATATGTCTCTCTAGCAAATTTATCTATTTCACTAGAAAAAACACATTTACCACCCAATTTTTGAAAAGGACGCCTAATCCCACCTATACCTGCAAATAAATCTATAAAATCAAATCTAAATTCATTTTGTGGCAACAATAGTGGCAAAACAACGGCTCTACTACTTTCAATGATATTATTATTTAATTCAACTTGTTGCGTAATTTGTTTTAATTCATTGGATTTAATATTCATTTACTAATTTCCTACATATTTTAGTCCAAAATGCAACCTATCAAAAACTTACACTCTACAACAATTCGCCGTATCGTCGTATGAATATACGCTTAAACAAGGTTACCAAAGCGGCATAACACACTAGAGTTAGTGCTAGCCATGCAAAAAACTCAGCTGGAAGTGAGTGCATTCCTATAACTTCACCAAAGATAGTAAACGGCAAAACTGTCCCTATTATCACACCTATCATTGTAGGTACAGTGACTGTCCATGACGCTCTAGACTTGACAAATGGTAACTTTTCTGTGCGAATAAAGTGTATTATTAGAGTTTGAGTCCATAGAGAAAGCACAAACCACCCTGCTTGAAAAATTGCCATAAACTGCAATTGTTGTTCTGTAGACAAATTGCCAAACCCTTCTGGATTCCAAATTGCATACTGTGTACCCAATGGTATACCAAGAACCTTAGGCGTTATATAAAACAACATCAACCCAAATGTAGTCAAGTCAAATACACTACTAGTAGGACCAATCCACCACATAAACTTGCCTATAGAGCTTGCTTCCCACTTGCGAGGTTTTTTTAGATATTCGGCATCTACATTGTCCCATGGTATAGACATACATGAGATGTCATATATCAAATTGAGTGTAAGTATTTGTATTGGAAGCATAGGCAAAAAAGGCATTAATGCACTACCTACAACTACACTAAACATATTGCCAAAGTTGGAAGACGCTGTCATCTTGATATACTTTACTATATTTGCAAAAGTTTTGCGTCCTTCAATTATACCTTGTTCTAACACCATCAAGTCTTTTTCTAACAAAATGATGTCCGCAAACTCCTTGGCTATATCTACACCGCCATCTACTGATATACCTACATCGGCTTCCTTTAGAGCTCCGGAGTCATTGATACCATCACCCATAAAGCCTACCACATGTCCATTATCCTTAAGCAATTTGACTATACGAACCTTTTGTTGTGGTGTAAGCTTGGCAAAAATCGTAACTTCTTGACACGCTGCACTCAATTCGGCATCAGTCATAGATGTTATTTGACTACCTATCAAAAATCTGTCCGCATTCAATCCCACTTTGCTAGCCACACATCTTGTCACAGGCAAACTATCACCTGTCAGTATCTTGATTTGAACACCATGTTCCTTCAAAGCTTGCAAAGCCGCTGTAGCAGATTGCTTTGGCGGGTCCAAAAATGCCAAATACCCTATCAGCACCATATCATTTTCGTCATGAATCCCAAATACACCCTCTACTGATGGATTGTTTTTTTGTGCTATACACAGTACTCTCAAACCCTCACTACTCAATTTTTCTACTTTTTGTAGTATGTTTGCCTTGATACTGTCAGTCAATGGTACGGGATTTACTCCACCACCATACTCCGCCTGACTGCATATAGAAAGCATCTCATCTACCGCTCCCTTGGTTATGAGTTGTGTTTTGCCTGTAGCCGATTTTACCACAACACTCATACGACGACGAATAAAGTCAAATGGTATTTCGTCAACCTTAATATAATTGTGCATTAACCCCAACATTTCCTTATCTTTAGAATGTTTGAGTATAGCATTGTCCATTACATTTTTTACACCCGTTTGATAATAGCTGTTGATAAAAGCGTGACGCAATATGCGTGTATCTTCGTTGCCACTTATATCCAAATAATACTCTAATGCAATTTCGTCTTCAGTTAGAGTTCCTGTCTTGTCAGTGCAAAGTATGTCCATAGCTCCAAAGTTTTGGATACTGTTGATACTCTTTACTACTGTCTTTTTTTTGGACATATTGACAGCACCTTTGGCCAAACCTGTAGTAACTATCATTGGCAACATTTCGGGTGTAAGTCCTACTGCTATAGCCAAACCAAACATCAAAGCTTGTACCCATGACTCTAATCCACCACCAAGTACAACCCCCTTTGTAATACCATTGACTACAAACACAGTCGGTACCATCAAAGCCATAAACCTAATCAACAGCCACGACACTGAGTTGACACCCTTGTCAAAACTAGTCTTGTTGCGTTTGCCTACCAATGTCCTTGCCACACTGCCAAACTGAGAGTGGTCACCTGTAGCTATAACTATAGCCATAGCCGTACCACTGACTACATTTGTACCCATAAATGCTAGATTGTTTAATTCTAAAGCATTCATATGGTCAAATGTAAGTTGATTGTATGTCTTTTCTATAGGTTCTGATTCGCCTGTAAGAGATGACTCTCCTACAAACAAATCTTTGCAATAAAGTATTCTCAAATCGGCAGGTATCATATCTCCCGAAGCCAACCAAACAATATCCCCAACTACAACTTCGTCCAATGGTATCTCTATCTTTTTGCCATCACGGACAACACAGGTTGTTGTCCGTATCATAGATTTGAGTTTTTCGGCAGCATTAGACGAACGCATTTCTTGCACAAATCTGAGTCCACCACTCAACAATACCATCACTATAAGTATACTAAAACCCCAAGGGTCTACATTGTCTGGCTCATTGTTGACTATTGGCAAAATCAAATCAAATACAATCATGATGATAGACAACACAAACAACACAATAGTAAAAGGATTGACAAAAGACTCCATCAATCTCTTGCCCAAAGTATCTTGATCTTTGTGACTAATCTGATTCTTGCCATACTTTTCTTGAGCGGCTTCTACTTGTTGTTCGTCATAGCCTTGCTCTATAGTATTGTTGTATTTGTCAAGTAGTGCTTGCCCCTCACTTCTTGCAGCTTCTAGCAACTTGTCATTGCCTGTTTGTGATTTTTCGGCAGGTTCTTTTCTTTTTATTAACTTCATATTTCCTCCCAAATCTATTGCATAAAAACAATTTTTGAGTATCAATTAAATCCAAAATAATAATACAAATTATTTATATTATATGGCAAAAACAATACTAAATGTACTAATACTAACACAATAAGAATGATATCAAAGAACGGAGTGAACAGCACTAACAATAAAACAAAAACTTTCAACAACCAACGATATTCTTTTTTGACGCACAAAAAAGAACCAAAAAACTATTGGGGGTGTGAATTTACCCACGAACGATTTAATGTTGTTTTTATTTAAGTTTTACTCTTTTTCATATTAATATACCATTTATATATCCCTCAAAAAACTACAAAACAAATAGCTTGTGACAATCTATATATGACAATAATTGAAATCAAACTTAAACACTCATCAACTCTCTTTCTTGACTATCATCAACTGACAACCCATCAACTATCTCTGGTATCAATTTGTTGGACATCACTTTGGTAGTCAAGTCCTTGCGTTTTTGTCTAATTTCTTTAGCTTTGCCACAATTAAACTTGCCCTCGGTACAGTGACCAAAAGTACAGCCCGGACCTGATTTTGCAAATATATTGGGGGCAACTGCTAGTGTTTGGCTCATCATTTGCCACGCTATATCTCTTATTTCCCATTGAGCTCGTTCGCAACCACGAACTTCAAAAAAATGCAACAACTCTCTAGCATTCATAGTCATTATCATTTTTGTCTCACATGCATTAGGCAAAACAAATCTTGCATCTTCGTTGGCATGCTCAGACTTGCCCCCCAATTTTTGTTGCCATTGTTGATACCAACCCATCATAGTGTCCATTTGTGACTTGTACTCTGCTATAGCATCATCACCCAAAGATGCTATGCTAGGTGGCATAACAAATCCAAACTCATCTTCACTGACATATCTTTGACTACGAACACTAAAACTAGCTATGCGATGTCTAGAAATTTGAGCCAACAGTGACCTTGATACCCCCTCAATACTAAATACAAAACTTGCATGTTCAAATGGTGACAAATGCCCCATTTCAAACAATGCCTTAATAAATTTGGCATTGTCTCTAGACTCTATTTTTTGTATCAAATTGTCCGTATCAAGACTGCTATAACACAATTTGGCAGCAAAAGCAACAGTCTCTTCGGGATTGGGTGTATATCTAATCAACCTAGCAATACCACTCACTTGTCTTGATTTGGTATCACCCTGGTTTTTGTAAAAATCTTCCATTGTATCATTTTAACATATTTTGATTTAATTTGCAAATAAAGTTAAATTTATAATTAAAGTTAAATTTGCAAATACAGCTAAAGTTATAATTAAAAGTGAAAGTGTACAACGAACTATTATTAACAATAAGTTACAAACTATCAAAAAAACAAGTGTTATTCTTTTTTGACGCCAAAAAAGAACCAAAAAAGCATTTGGGGGGTTGCGATCCCCCCAAACCCCCGAACGCTTTTAAGGTTGATTTTATTTTAATGTTACTTCTTTCCATCTTAATGTACTTTATTTGTACATTCCTATTTTAACTATATTGACTCCCTCATATTAAATTAAAAAACAAATTTAATTTTATCTCTATCTCCCCCAACAAAACAAAAAACTCTGCTGGATTGCAGAGTAATTGTTGTGTGATTTTTCACTAGTTTATCATTTGTAAATATCAACAAAATTTTCTTTAGTAATTACATATTATACTTCTTGAGATGATTTGCGTACTAGCAATACGAATGCCGCAAACATGACACCAGCAGAACCTATCATTGCTATGATATAAGGAAGATTTCCATTCAAGAAAGCTGCACTCATTCCAATTTTTTCAACTACTGTAACTGTAATAACATCACTATATACTTTTTGAGAATCGTTAGTATTAGCTCCCAAAGTATTGTAAATCTCTACATAGAAGTATCTGTCACCAATTGTAGTCTCACCTACATTGAATGTGATAGCATAAGATGTAGCTCCATCTATTGGCGCACCACCACCGTTGGTAGGCAATGCACTTTCATACCATTGATATCTTGTAGTAGAGCTGTCATCAGGTGCTTGAACTGATATGCTCAAAGTTATATTCTCATTTTTGACTACAATTTGTGTTGCTGTAATATCAGTTATAATTGGTTTTTCTGCTGTCTTTAGTGTTATTCTAACTTCACTAAGACTAGTGTCTGTAAAATTCAACTCGTCTCCCTTTTGAGAAAAAGCTGTTGCCCTAGCAAAGTAGTATACTGTACTCTCTTCTTCTGGTACAAAAACTAATGATGGACTAGTAGCACCTTCTATAAGTGTCTTTGTATTGTCAACATTGCTTGGCGTTGTTGTACTATACCACTGGTATTGGATTACAACATCTTGATCAGAATATGCTGTCATACTCAATGTCACTCTATCTCCCACAAAAGCTTCTACAAGTCTTGGCGGTTGAGTTACCTTTGGAGCATCTGGCATAAAAACAGAAATTGACACAGGTTGAGTGGCTATAGTAGCAGTTTCACCATTAAATATTGTATTGGTTACTTCAGCATAATAGAATATTGTACCTTCGTTAGCTTTGTCTGTAGGGACATCATAAACTTGATACCTTGCACCTTCAATAGCTTCACCATTGACATTGCTACTAGACAAATTTCTAAACCATTGATATGTTAGTGACGCAGCATCTGCTGTCGCAGGTGGTTTTGCCACTATTTCAAGTCTAGCAGTATCTCCAATTATCAACCCATTGTCAATATCCAAAACATTGCCCAGAATACCTTTCAAAATAGGTTGTTGAACAATTTCTGGTGCTTGAGCAGGTTTTGGCTTAACCTCTATCGCTGCAACATCACTAGTAGAACCTACCTTATTGCCATTGAGATTGTTGCTAACAACAACATAATAATACTTGGTACCAAGATTGGTAGAAGAAATTGTCATAGTGTCACTTGTTTGACCACCCAATGGACTACCATTTCTGTTGCTATTTTCATCACTAATGTACCATTGATAACTAAGAACACTGTCATCACTATTGACACTTTTTGCTGATACAGAGAGTGTAGCTGTAGTTTCGTTTTGAATTATTTCTGAATAAGCTACAGGTTGTTGTGTAATAACAGGAGGTTCTATGATTTCTTGACTACTATTGACACTTGTCAACTGACCTTCACCTATTAGTTTTGTACCCGCACCGACAATACTAGTTTTGACATTGGTCAAAGTCATAAATTTTTCACTACTAGCGTGTTGACCAATTGCACCACCTATACTATCGTCTCCTTTAACAGACGAACCAATTGTTCTTATATCACCTATTGCAGTAATATCTCTAAAATTAATACTCACTTTGTCATAGGTTTCTGATTTATATGCATATCCTACCAAACCACCAAAGTCTCTTGTGTATCCTCCATTTATACTTACATTGGATTCTATTTTAGCTTTAGTTACACTCACATTGTCATAACTAACTTTGCCAAACAATGCACCTGCAACAACGCTTTTTGTAGAATTTTCAGCTATACCATCTAGTATCATATCGCCCCAATATACAACATCAGTCAAATCAAATGTGTTTTGACTATTCCACATTGGGCTACTAAAGTCTTGATACAAAACTCCTACAATACCACCTACCCTTATTTCTTTATAAGTCTTAGCATCACTTGCCGATACATTAAAAACAATACCATCTTCTACAGTAATACGGTTGGCAGTTATTGTTTGAAGTACTCCAATATCACCAATTACACCACCTACATTTTGTATTCCAGCACCTCTAGCATTAAATCTAGTACCCGCAATAGTTACACCTTCTATTGTTACAAATCCATAGTTCATATATGGATCAGGAATCCTACCTACCACACCACCTATACGCAAAGCTTCGGTAAGATTGCTAGAAATAAAATCACAACCTCTCACTCTAATACTATTAAATGTAACAGCACCACCAACTCTACCTACAACACCACCCATATTGCTAACCCTTCTGTATCCATTGTTAGACATAGCACTGTTGATTATGGTATTGACAACATTTATATCCTTAAATGTTGTTTGGTTGTTTTGTGAAACATCTCCAAGAGAACCATCAAAACCACCCTTAGTAGCACTCGTACCCAAAATAGCACCCGCATCATACCCATCATCTGCAATGTTGTTGATATTGATACGACCTGAATTGATTGTTATATTGTCAAATATCGTTTCAGTAAACTCAGCAGCATATCCTAAGACAAAACCTACACTCACACCACCACCATTGTATATATCCCACTTATAACCATCATCTTCAATTCTACCTTCATCAGCTGGTTTGACTACATTGATAAATGGATTGTTGAGAGTAATATTTTTGAAAACTGCTCTTCCATATGCAAAACCAAACATACCCGCAAGTCTAGCCATATTCTTGCCCGATCTTGTCTCCATACCTAATCCTGAAATTACATACCCATTGCCATCAAACTCACCCTGAAAATATCTACCGAAGTCTATTCTGCCGACTGGATCCCAACGCCTTGCACTCATATCAATATTGGCAACAAGCTTGTAATATTTACCTCTACTTGTATCGCTATAGTTTTGGTGATTGATTTCGTATGCCATTCTTGCCATGGCTGCTGCATTGTGTATCAAGTATGGGTTGCTTGCAGAACCATCTCCACCTTGAAACTTGCCCGTATACTCATATCTATCTGACCAAGCTTCGTCCCAACCCACATAGGAAGAAATCCCACCAGATCCATCATTGTTTTTTGGAGATAAAATAAAAAATACGCTCAACAACAATCCCAAAGTAGCAACTGCAATCATAGTCCAAGCTATGATTGTCTTTCTCCTTTGTGCATTATAGTTGTTGCTAATATTATTATCAAAATAAATCTTTGTCATAAGACTCCTCATTCAACATACTTATTTGTTTGTATAGTACAATATTATCATATTAAAATAAATTAGTCAATAATACTATATAAATTGTAAATGTCAATCAATAAATTTCAAATATTTTTGTTTACAATTACAAATATTTTTGTTCAAAATTTAATTTATCAAAAATCAACAGTACTTTATGCAATTATTTGTTGAGTATCATATCCTTGATATCTTGTATCATTGTCTTGTATCCAATTGACTTGTATCTAGAGTTGTCTCTAATATTGTCAGCTACTTTGTTGCGGGCATGCATGACTGTAGTGTGATCTCGTCCACCAAACAGCGTACCTATAGTAGCTAGTGGGACATTTAATATATCAGTAATAAGGTACATGCACACTTGTCTTGCCTCAGCTATGTCTTTGGTTTTCTTTTTACCCATTACTTCTGTTCTATCTAGCTTAAAATAATTGCATGTAATATCTACAATAGTGTCCATGGTTACAATTCCTTGCGACTTTTCTTCAAAGTCTTTTAATGCTATTTGTACCATATCTGTATTGGGGGATACTTTGTCTAGTTGCGACAACAACACTACTTTATTAAACAACCCCTCCATCTCCCTAATATTCTTGTCTATTCTTTCTGCCATAAATATAAGTATGTCATCGGGGATATATTGATTGTCCAATTGGGCTTTCTTTTTTAATATTGCTATTCTAGTCTCTAGGTCAGGAGACTGAACATCTACTATTACACCACACTCAAACCTTGACTGCAATCTGTCGGCTAGACTTCCTATTTCTTTTGGAGGTCTATCACTAGTCAATACTATTTGCTTGCCGGCATTGTATAATTCGTTGAAAGTATGAAAAAATTCTTCTTGAGTGCCTTCCTTGTTGCCAAAAAACTGGACATCATCTACCATAAGCACATCTGCCTTGCGGTACTTGTCCCTAAAACTATTGTTGATTTGACTACCAGACTTAATAGATTCTATAAACTCATTGGTAAATTGTTCGCTAGATACATACAATACTCTAGGCATTTGCTCGTTGTTTTTTAATGCTCTATCTACTACAGCATTGCCTATAGCATGCATAATGTGCGTCTTGCCCAAACCAACTCCACCATGTATAAATAGAGGATTGTACCTTTTGCCAGGGTCTGCTGCTACAGACATTGCTGTAGCATGCACCAATTGATTGGACTTGCCGACAACAAATGTATCAAAGTTGTACTTGCGGTTGAGTACTGTAGTCTCATATTTAGAATTGTTGTTGTGTAAGACTGTAGAAGTTGTAGACTGAGTAGGTTGCAAAAGTTTGGATACCATCAATTGTTTAGAATCTACAGGTCTAGACTCTAGCCCGTCAGGGTCCAAAATTTCTAACTCATTTAGCAAACTATTGTGTTGCTTCATCACTCTCTTTATCAAATCAAAATACCTATTGACAACAAACTCTCTAGCCTTGGCGGTAGGAGCAATAAGCACAAGTTTTCCATCTTCTATTTGGTCTACTTCCAATGCCTTTATCCACACATCAAAAGTTATGGCACTCACTTCTGTCTCTAGAGTGCTAGACATTTGTGTCCACAAGTCTTGTGTATATCCATAATTATTCATTGCTTTTCCCCTTATTGCTTATTTGGTTGTTGTACAAAATATTATGATTGTTGAGTACATTATATATAGATGTATTTTGAAAATATATTATACACAGAAGTTGTCAAAAGTTGCAAACAAACTGTCAATAATTTTTTTGACAATTATTTTTATACATCTAAATTCAATTCAACAATAGCCAATTCTGGAGTGTTGTTGACTCTAAGAGGGGTATACTTGGTATGTCCCAATCCCCTACTCACCACTATGCTATTGCTACCTCTTGTATAAAGTCCAGCCGAATACTTTGGAAAAAACCCTTGATTGAGACCATACAATGCTCTATTCATTATTCGTATTTGTCCCCCGTGTACATGCCCCGAAAGAGAAAGATTGACCCCCTTGTCAGCATAGTATTCAAAGTATTCTGGTCTGTGAGCCAACAATATCTTGAAACACGGTTGTGGAAAAACTTCACATTTTTTGAGCAAATTCAACAACTTTTGCTTGTATATCTTTTTTTTGCTCATATCCAAGTGCTTGTGTCTTTGCACATCACTTTGCCCCATTATTACAATTTGTGAACCACCTTTCAAAAAAGTAGTCAATTTGTCTTCTAAGACAACGCAACCTGTATTTGCAATACTATCCAAAATTTTGTCCAACATCTTTATTCTAGCTTCATGATTTCCACTCACATAATAAGTAGGTGCTATTGATACAAAATTTCTAAATAAAGTTTCTAAGTGATGCCCCTCAAACCTGCGTTGAACAATATCCCCAACCAAAGCAATCATGTCAGGCTTGACTTGTCTCAAAACATCTTCCAATCTACCTTGATAATCCCAATCATGCAAATCAGACACCAAAGCAATCTTAAATCCATCAAAAGCCTGTGGCAAGTCTTTGCACTTAACGCTATATGTATTTGTCTCAAATTGTTTTTTCATATATTACCTCTTATAATAACTAATAGTACCAACTGTCTTTTCAACAACTAATACGCTGCAAATTGTATAGTATATTTTAAATCACTTATAATCTACCAAAATCTAACGGGGACAAACAACGAGAGTGTACAAAGATTGGTTGTTGACAATATGATACAACAAACAATCAACAAAAGCAATAATATTTTTTTGACATCAAAAAGAACAAAAAAGCTCTTGGTAGAATGCAAATTCTCCCGAACGCTTTAAGGTTGATTTATTCATATATTACTTCTTTGCATATTAATACACTCTATTTGTACAATTCTCAAACAACAATATCTACAACAATGGTGCAAACAAATGCAAAATAGAATCCCAAAATCCAAAGTTGAATACACTATTTTTTGTTGTTATTACTTCTTTTGATTGACTCAAAGTATCCAATACATCACTCTTAATATCTGCTATAGCTCCATCATTGCACAACAATGTCCCACACTCAAAGTGCAAGTATAGACTTCTATAATCTAGATTGATAGTGCCAACAACAGCCACTTCGTCATCGCTTACAATTATTTTTGCATGCAAAAAACCTGGGGTATATTCATACAACCGTACTCCATACTTCAATAGATATCTATAATAAGACCTTGTAATCTTGTACACCAACTTTTTGTCAGGTATACCGGGGACAATTATCCTAACATCAACACCTCTCTTGACTGCAAGTCTCAAAGCGTGAATCATTTTTTCACTCAACAATAAGTAAGGGGTAGTAATATAGCAATAGTCCGTAGCTTTGTTGAGTATCTCCATATATACATTTTCACCCAATCTCTCTTTTCCAAATGGATTGACACCAAAAGGCACAACTGTACTCAACTTGTCTTCATTCAACTTGCACAATTGATTTTGCAAATCTTGCTCTAAACTAGTTGTTTTATAATCATCATAATCTAGCTTTTTGTTTTTGCTACAAAAAGCTTGCCACATTTGCAAAAACATCAACGAAAAACCAAAAACAGCCGCTCCCTCAAGTCTCAAGCCCGTGTCCTTCCATACTCCAAATCTATTTATTTTGTTGATATATTCGTCACCTATGTTTATACCACCATTATAAGCTACCAAACCATCTACAACCAATATCTTGCGATGGTCTCTATTGTTTTTTAGCATGGATATAATAGGAATTAGTGGACTAAACAACTGCACTTGTATACCATGTTTTTTGAGATAATTGCGATATTCGTACTTAAAATGATTGGCACTACCAAAGCCATCCGTCATCAACAAAACCTCTACACCCTCTTTGGCTTTTTCTTTGAGTATCTCTACTATACAGTCCCACATGTATCCTTCATGAATAATAAAGTACTCCAAAAAAATATATTTTTTGGCAGACTTCAAGTCTTGCAACATACACTCAAACATATCCTGCCCTATTGCAAAATATCTTACAGAAGTATTGGTATATGTTACATAATCAAGCTCCCCCACCAATCTTGACAATCCATAAAACCTAAGGTTTTCTTCTTTTATTTTGCCTAACAATTCAACATCTTGTTGATGATACACTTCGGCAATTTTAGACTCTCTATCTATCTTTGACACAACTGTACCTGCACTACGAGAGTTTCTAAACATAAAATAAAATATTACACCATAAATATGCAAAAAACCAATACAAATTATCCAAATAATCTTATACTCAGATGCTTCATCTTTGGATATAGTTTTGAATGTAAAAACTACGGCAACTATATTAAAAATAATATATACAATTTCAACAACTTCATAATTAAGCCAACTTAAATGATTAAAATGATTGTTAAAAAAATATTCAAGCAATCCAAAAATAGTTATTATTTGTATTATCAACAGCAATAATAGCAAGTTGAACCTATTAAAGATTTTAAAAAATATTTTCATATATTTTGAGAATAGAGTTTTGCAAAATTTGCATACAATTGAGCCAATATAATTTTCTTATTTAGAACTATACAAATAAAGCGCATTAAGATTTTGTTTTATAATTAAAGAGAAAAGCAAAATAAAATCTTAAATAAAATCAACCTTATAGCGTTCGGGGGTTTGGGGGGGATTCGCTCCAACCCAAAAATGCTTTTTTGATTCTTTTTTGGCGTCAAAAAAGAATCATGCTACTTTTACTGATTATTTGTATTTTATTGTTAGCAATATCTAGTTGTACACTCTCTTCTAACTATCAATAAATACTAACAACAAAAGTTGTCGACCGTCTAAGCCGACAACTTCAATTTGATTTATGGCGGAGTGGGAGGGATTTGAACCCTCGCACCGCTTTCACGATCTACACCCTTAGCAGGGGCGCCCCTTCGGCCTCTTGGGTACCACTCCAATTGCTTGCCCATTGTCCAACAACGACAACTTTCACATTATAGTACAACAATAGCAAATTGTCAAGTGTTTTTTATTATTGTTTTTTCTCAAGCCAAATCTCAACAATAGCAACCCAATCATAGGAGATTTTTTATGACAAAAGAAGATTGGAGAAAACTTCAAACAATGGGTGCATCTTGGTTTGTATCTTACAAATATTATAATCATATTGAAAAACAACATACAAATTTTTGTAATGCTAAAAACACACAAAGTAGAGAAAGTGCATACAACAACTCTACAAAATTTCACAAACAATTCTTAGAAAAAGTTCTTGAAATGAATGACAATAGTCTCAATCTAAATAGAATAAATCTTAGAGCAAATCAAATAAAACAAATGGCAAAAGAGCTACTTGAAATCCTACCATAACTACAATATAAAAAAGTAGTGTACAAATAGAGTGCATTAAGATTGAAATAAAAAACACCTAATCAAATCAACCTTAAAGCGTTTGGGAGGATTCGCCCCCAATGCTTTTTTGATTCTTTTTTGGTGTCAAAAAAGAATCATGCAGGTATTGTTAATTGTTTGTATCTTATTGTAATAACCACTCGTTGTACACTCCACAAATTGTTGGTAAGTTGCATACAACAATATTTTATTTAAAGAAATTATTTGCAAATAGAATAGTACACTTTTAAAATATAATTCAAAAATCATTAATAATTTTAAACACAATATCACAACTATATATAATCCATCACAAAAATTATAAAATGCCTTAAAACTATATCAAAACGCCCCAAACACGATACAAAAATACCACAACAAATAAAATCACACATATATAGCTACAAAAATCAACAACTCTTGTTAAAATCTCAATTGCTATTTTCTAGCTACTTTTCCGCTACTTACATCAAATATACTATACTTGTTCATACTATCTACCAAATCTTTTTCTATATGTGTAGCTGTAATTATTGTCTGGCAACCATGACAAAACTCTAATAGTTTTTTGCATCTATTGTGGTCAAGTTCACTCAATACATCGTCTAGCAACAAAATAGGTTTTTGTCCATACATATCTTGCATGAGGTCAATTTGAGCCAGCTTGAGACTGAGTACTGTAGTTCGTTGTTGTCCTTGACTACCGTAGGTACGAACATCAATATTGTTGATAGCTATAGCAATATCGTCCTTATGTACCCCACTGTGAGTATATCCATGCTTGATATCTCTCTCCCTATCATTCATCAAGCTTTTCTCAAATTGTGACTGCAGCCTAGCTAAGTCACTTGCATCATATCCATCATAACTCAATACCAAATCTTCTTTATTATCACTCAATTGAGCGTGCCTTGCCTTGGCCAAATTTTCTAATCTTTGCAAAAATCCATGTCTATTTTTGGCTATCTTGCAACCCTCTTTAACCAATTGCATGTCCCAAACAATCAAGTCATTCTCGGCTACTCTACCTGACTTAAGCAACTTGTTGCGTTGTGCCAAAATTCTGTTGTACCCTTGTAGTGTATAAAAGTATGCCTTGGACATTTGACTAAGTGCAATGTCCATAAATCTCCGCCGTTCACTTGGACCATCTTTGATAATGTTCATTTCATCAGGACTAAACAATACACAGCTACATACCCCCATCAACTCACCAATTCTCAAAATAGGCATACTGTTGATTGACACTGTTTTTTTTAATACTTTATCAACTGCAATGCTTACCTTGTCTAAGTGATTAGACTTTACCCAAGACTGTATCAATGCTTTGTCACAACCGCTCTTTATCAACTCCTTTTCCTTGCTAGTCCTAGCACTCTTGCCAACACTACACAAGTAAATAGCTTCCAAAAGACTAGTTTTGCCTTGAGCATTTTCACCCAATACAAGATTTATCCCACTATCAAATTCAATATCGGCATGAGAATAATTTCTAAAGTCTTTTAGTTGTAAAGATTGTATTTGCATATATTGTTGGTATAGGTGACAATCATAGTTTATAATATTTGATAAATATCAATCATTACAAAATTATTCAAAAATCTAAAGCGTACAACGAGAGATTCTTAACAATAGAATACAAACTATCAACAAAATCAGCACTATTCTTTTTTGACGCCAAAAAAGAACCAAAAAAGCTCTTGGGGGGTTGCGAATCCCCCCAAACCCCCGAACGCTTTATGGTTTGTTTTTATTTAAGTTGTTGCTTCTTTTATCTTATTTACTCTATTTGTATACTTCTAAAAAATCAAACTACAACCACACTTATTATACCACAACAGTCATCAACATGCTAGCAATTGTACAAAAAAAGAGTAGGCAACAAGCACTACTCCAACAATATTATTTGGTATACCAATCAACCCATCTTTTCTAGATATATACTCTTGATATCCAATACATCTGTATTTTGTACATCTCCTACAATATTTCCTTCTTTCATCAACACAAACCTAGTACAAAGTCCTTGCATTTCTGCCAAATTGTGAGATGAAATAAAAAAACTAGTATTGTCCTTTTGAGAAATTTCTCTTATTGTTTTAATCATAAAGTCCACACCCACAATGTCTATACCATTGAAAGGCTCATCCATAATTATTATCTTTGGACTAATCAACAAACATCTTGCCAAACTAAGCCGTTGAGTCATACCAAGACTATATGACCTAACCTTGTCTTTTATTCTATCTTTCAATCCCACTTGTTCTACAATTTTGTACAAGTTATCTTTGGTTTTGCCATACATTTTGGCAAAAAAATAAAGATTGTCAAAGCCCGACAAATGCTCATAAAACATATTTTTGTCAGACATCAACACTATATCCTGCATTGCTAAATGAAAAGACTGCTTGATACAATTGCCCCGTACGGTCAATTGCTCAAAACTACAAGGCAACATACCCATAATGCATTTAAGCATAGTAGTCTTGCCTGCACCATTGCTACCCAACAACCCTACAATTTCACCTGACTCTACTTGCAAATTGATATTGTTGAGAGCAAGGCGACTTCCGTATTTCTTGGTTAGACTACTTATTTGCATTATACTCATATAGTCACCTGCTTCTTAGAATTCAATTTCTTGAGTTTGACCCCATTGAAATAAATAGATAACAATACAATTACAACTGACCAAAATGCCAATATTGCAAAACTAAAACCAATTCCATCAAACATTCTATTGCCCATACTACTAGGATCGATAAATATAGTAGACAATGCTACATGTATAAACGGAAGAAATTCCACCCAATGCACATCATACACAAACATTACAAGGAAAGCAACAGCCATCAATGAATAAGTTAGTACAAAATTGAGTGCAGCACTAGGGAAGTCATACTTGATGATAGTAGATAACAAAATAGCAAACAAACCAACAAACACAAATGTAACACAATTAAGCAAACATACTATCAAACCTGTCAAGTATACAGGCATAGCAATTATTGCACCATCTTGAATTTGTAAAGACACTGACGAAAAATTATCAAACCCTAATATCAACCAACCCGATACAATTGTAACAATAAATATCAAAAGAGCAAATCCAACTGCTATAGTAGCCACAAAAGCTACTTTGCACAACAGCACTTGATAGCGTCTCAATGGCAAACTATTGTTGCTCAATGCCGTCGGCTTGCTAATATCTTGACAGACAATGTTGCACACTACATATGAAACAAACGCAAGCATAGACAAGAATATAAGCATATTATCACTTATCAAATATTGAGACAAACTACCCTGCGAATATGGTTTGATGTTGTTGTCCAAATACCAATTGATAACAGCTTTGGTATCACCATTAGCATCTGCCAACATCCCCTCCAACACTTGTCTCCAATCATCACCAAATTTCATATCCCCCAAAAAATCTATTGGTCTACTAAAATATGAATGTTGAAAAACAAGAGCAACAACAATCACGACAACCAAACACAATACACACCAAAACAAGAAACTTTTGAAAAATTTTTTGCACTCATGTTTGTACACAATAGCACACTTTTTGAGTGTGGATAAATTTTGATTTTGTTGCATTTCCATATGTAATATTGGGGAGTATATCTAAAATTGATTTGTTTTTATGAGAGTGTACAAGTAGTTATTATTAACAATAGAATACAAACAATCAACAAAACAAGAGTTATTCTTTTTTGACACCAAAAAAGAACCAAAAAAGCATTTGGGGGGTTGCGAATCCCCCCAAACCCCCGAACGCTTTAAGGTTGATTTTATTTAAAAGGTAGATTTTATTTAAGTTGTTACTTCTTTTACATATTAATGTATTCTATTTTTACACTCTTTATAATAATATTATTGTCATTGCAAGTGTAGTTTGGCAATTTGCAAAATATCTCACTACACTTACAATGACAATTATCAACTTTAAGCTAAAACTTTTATTGTACAACAATTCTTATTGGTACATTTTGAACGGAGTATCACTATTGCTCATTATATCAAAATATCCACTACTTTTAGACCAAGAGATACTTATATCTACCACTCCTACACCAACACCAGTGATATAAACATCTTCCCTTGTATGACCATAATAAACTACAGCATTGCCATGCATATTTGCAAAATTGCTATTGTACACTACAGAAACATACGAACCCAATGTATTGTAAGTATACGAATATGTCAAAGCAAGAAAACCCACTCCAGTAATTCTGTGATAATCTCTATATGGATATACTGCACCATATCTAGACTCAACATTAGCATCTCTATTGTAGTAGTCTTTGTTAGCTATTGATGAATGTGCACTTACTACAGTAAGCTTTCCACCAGATACTATTGACAATCCATTGCTATCACCATAAGTACCTTGCAACAATATTCCAGCATAATCATTGCTACCATAACTATATTCGTCACCTACATTCGGCCAATTTAAACCCAAATTAAATGATGGCAAATTATTAAGAGCAAAATTGCTATTCAAAATCCATGTATTTGATACAGAATCAAAAGTTATTTTAACTGGACTAAAAACAACATCACTTGTATCAAATCTAGACTGTTTTGTCCCCTGAACTTCAAATGTATAATAACCAAATTGATTAAGCAACAACTCTTTGTCTACTTCATTCAAATTGTCATCTCTAACAATCTCATAAAACATATCTTCACGATTGGATAATTGTGACTTTGTAAGTCTAGGAGCATTGTCTAAGTGATATTTGGCAAAATCTTGTTTGGCTTTTATTGTTGCCATTTGTTGTACTGTCAACTCACTTGCTTGAGCTACATTAGTATTGTATGTCACAACGCCTAGCATTGCACTTATTGACAATGCCAAAACCATAGACAGTACCAACAATTTTTTGTACTTACTCAATTTATTGACAAGTACAGACCTCGTTGCTTGTTTCATAATATTTTCTCCTTTATTATAGAAAATACACACAACAAAATCTATTTGCGAATTGTACACTTTGCCCCCCTTATACAAAGTGTTTTTTATTTATTACAAGATATATTTTTTGCATGTAGTTTACTACATGCATGTAGTTTACTACATGCATGTAGTTTACTACATGCATGTAGTTTTGTCAAGCATATTTGTCAAATTTTGGATATATCATGACATTGTTACATGATATATTTTACATATTTTCACATCAATTTGTAGCAAAATAATGCTAGATAACACAAAGTATCCTAGCATATGTTGTTTATTTTACTTACAAATAATAACTATATAGAAAAATTTCCAACTTTGATAAAATATAATCTTCAATAAGGAATAAAAACAACCTTAAAGCGTTCGGGGGTTTGGGGGGATTCCCCAATAGCTTTTTTGATTCTTTTTTGGCGTCAAAAAAGAATAACGCCTATTTTGTTGATTGTTTCTATTATATTGTAAATATCCAATCTTTGTACGCTTTACCCCCGCTATCAATCATTACCCTACATTATGCAATTGACTATACTCCCAATCTTTGAATATAGTCATAAGCACTCAAAGCAGCTGTTGCACCACCACCCAATCCTACAACTATTTGCTTGTATACACAATCTGTACAATCACCTGCGGCATATATTCCCGCCACATTGGTAGCTCCCATGCGGTCTACAACAATTTCACCTCTTGGATTCAAATTGACACCACTTTCCTTTAAGAATCCCGTACTTGGCACTAATCCTATCAATATAAAAATACCATCAACTTTAAGAGTCAACTCTTTGTTGGTCTCAATATCTATATAATTTAGACTTTTTACACTAGTATCTCCATCTATCTTAGTTGTTTTGGCTTTTAATATTATTTTAACATTTGAGCATTTTGCCAACCTATCCTGTAGCAACTTGTCGCCCTTTAGTTTGTCACCATGATATATAATAGTTATTGACTTAACTATTGGACTTAAGTCCAAAGCGGCTTCTAGCCCACTATTGCCAGCCCCAATTATAGCAATATCCTTACCTTTGTAAAGTGGTCCATCACAGTGCGGACAAAATGATATCCCCTTTGCCTTAAACTCTTTCTCACCAGGCACACCTATCTCACGCCACTTTGCACCTGTTGCGACTACTATGGACTTGGATTGCAACTTTGCACCATTGGACAACTCTACTTGTACAATGTCGCCAACTTTGGATACCTTTTCTACTTGTTGGCTATCTATAATATCTATAGGATATGACTTAATATGTTCTAGCAATGCTGCCGCAAACTGTGGTCCTTCTATATACTTTGTTCCTATGATATTCTCAATCCCCAAAGTATCCAAAATTTGTCCACCTATATTTTGACTAACTATACCCGTCTTGATACCCTTGCGACTAGCATAAATGGCAGCTGTACTGCCACTTGGTCCTCCGCCAATAACAAGCACATCAAATATACCCTTGCTATTCAACTCAGTCAAATCCACTCCTACGCCCAATTTGGTCAAAGCATCTTTGAGAGTCATTCTACCATTGTGCCATTCGTTGCCATTGAGTGTTACTGATGGTACTGCCAAGATGTTTTTTTGATTAACTTCATCTTGATAGCTAGAACCCTCTACCATGGTATGACTAATATTGTCATTTAGCAAACTCATAATATTGAGAGCTTGAACTACATCAGGACAATTGTGACAACTCAAAGAAACATAAGTGACAAACTTCATATTTTGCTTGATACTTGCAATTTGCTTAAATTGATTTTCTTCTATTTTTGGAGGTCTACCTGATACTTGCAACAATGCCATTACAAAACTACCAAACTCATGCCCCAAAGGAAGTCCAGCAAAAACAATTCCACTAACCTTGTCAGGCGTATCAATACTAAAACTCCCTACTCTATCATGTTGTTTTTGAACAACACTAATTTTGCTAGAAAGTGCAGCAACTTCATTTGCAAACTCTTCTACTTGTACATTTCCACTAGGGTCAGCGTGAATCCCCAACACAACGGGATTTTCAATCAAATCCACATATCCCTTTAATTGTTCTATTATATCTTGTTCCAAAATCATAAATACTCTACCTTCTTTAATATATTAATGATAATAATTATCAATTAATAATATTTATTATAACATAATTTAACAATAGTGTCAACATATTTGACACTGATAGTCGTCAAGGAGTGTGCAAATAGAGTACATGAAGATAGAAAGAATTAACCTTAAATAAAATCAACATTAAAGCGTTCGGGGGTTTGAATTCGCCCCCCCCCAAATGCTTTTTGGGTTCTTTTTTGGCGTCAAAAAAGAATAACGCTAGTATCGTTGATTGTTTGTATTCTATTGTTAATAATACTATCGTTGCACAATCTCGTCAGTCGTACTTGATTGATTATGCAAAAGAAAGACTTAGTTTTTTAAGTCTTTCTTTGTTATATTCTTTATTGTTTTGTAATATGCAATCAAATTATGCTACATCTTTTCTAATTGGCAACGCATACCAAAAATTGTTTGTACTAGACAAATGCATATTTGACACTCTCAAATTGTCTTTGTCGTGTATTACTGTTTCTGTTGCCACATCTTTGTTGATAGAAGACATATCTTCACCATTCATAAACTTGATTGCTGTAGCCATTGTTGTTTTTCCCATGACATCAGGTTGTTGTTGAACAGTAAAAAGCAAGCTACCATCTTTCAAATGTGAGTCAATATTGCTAGAAGCATCAAACCCTGCTCCTACCTTGGTTGTTCCTTTATTTTCCTTAATGGCATTTCCTATACCTACTGTTGTACCTTCATTAACCCCATAAAAAGCAACTATACTATCATCTGTAATCAAAGCATTTGCTTTGTCTTGAGTATCTTTAGGTTCTTTTCCTGATTCTTCTTGTTGTGTTTTAAATTCATCTTCTTCTACCGCTTTTTTGAATCCAGCAGCTCTTGAAAGCACTCCCGCAGTTGCATCAGGAAGATAAATTTGAATTGTTTTTCCTTTTAATTCTTCTTCTTTACTACTTTCTTTCAATCTTTTTACTAACTCTTTTCCACCTTGATATCCACCCGCTTCATTGTCAGTTTTTACAGTTTGAATAATTCCATCACCCGTAACAGATGCTGGACTGTCTACATAAATAAACTTAACACCATTACCTATAGCTTCTTTGACCGCATTAGCAGTTGCATCAGGACTTACAGCAGCTGCCAAAATAATTACTTTAGCATTATTGGCTGTTGCTTGCTCAATAAGTGCAATTTGTTGTTTGTCATTTGTACCATTACCTTCAGTTGGTGTAGACCACTCAAAGTCAAAGTTTTTGTCTGTAGCTGCATCGTATGCTTCCTTAGCTCCTTTGTGTACTCTTACCCAATGCTCATCTGTACCGTCCATTGTGATTAGATACACTTTTTCTTTGTTAGATGCTTTGCAAGCAACTAGTACAAAACTAGCTACAGTTAGGCAAAGAATCAATACAATTAGCATTGAAATTTTTTTATTAATTTTTGACATAATTTCTCCTTGGGTTTCCCCTAAATATTTAATATATTTTATTAACAAATTTTAATAAACCAAATGTTGAGTTTTTGTGGTATACTTATTTTCTAGGATTATACAAATAATAGAGTAAATTAAGATTGTTTGTATTTTATTATTGATAACTTGCTCATTGTACAATCTCTATTTTCTTAAGTATATCTATTAACTAGAATCTCTCAACTTGTTGCCATCATTTAATGTCAACTTTTTTTGCTTGTTAGCTCCTAATTTTCTCATCAATACATCAGCACCTACCGCAATCACAACTACAAATCCCAACAGTATCATTTGATAACTATCATTGAGATTTATCAAAGTAAGTCCTCTTTGCAAAACAACCCACATCATAGACCCCACAATCACACCTTGCAAAAGCCCCGCACCACCTAGCGTACTAATTCCACCAATTACCGCCACAGCAACGGCATACATTTCATAACTTGTACCTGCACCTAAAGACCCCGAACTAGTTTGTGCAACACCAATAATACCAGCAAATCCTGCACAAAATGCACTAATCATAAATGCCATGGTTGTAGTAGAACCCACATTGACACCCGACAACTTTGCTGCTTCTTTGTTGCTTCCAACAGCATAAACATGCCTACCATATTTGGTTTTAGACAAAAACAACCACGCAATCACCCATACTACCAAAGCAATCAAAATAGTAGAACTCAAAATACCAAAAGTACTTCCATAAAAAAATTTTTGAAAACCATCTGCCACTTCTTTGCCTATACCAACACTTATATTGTCTGTAGGTCTAGCATTGTTTGCCATGTATGCTATCCCACGCCCAACAAACATAGTGCCAAGAGTAGCAATAAATGGTGGCAATTTGAATCTTGATACCAACTGTCCATTTACAAATCCAATAACAACAGATACTAGCAAAGCAATCAAAATAGCCCAAATAGGTGATACCCCATTGTTAGCCATCAAACTTGCCGATATCATAGAACTTGCACCATATACCGAGCCTATACTCAAGTCAATATTGCCAGTTATTAGTACAAACCCTTGTCCTATCCCAATCACAATATATGGAGCCATCTCTCTAATCATGTTTCTAATATTGAGATTGTTGACAAAGTTGGGATTGATACTAGCAAAAACAACAACTAGTACTAAAGTACCAACCAAAACACTAATAATTTGCTTTACACCCTTAGCATTCCATGTATTTTTAAAATAATTTAATACCGGCGATTTGTTTTCCATATTAGTTTTTATGCCCTTTATTTAAGGATAATTAAGCCACTCTATATATTACAATATTCAATCAACAAACTCACAAACTACACTCATTACAAGCAATATTCAAAAATACTCTCACTCAAATTATCCAATTTTTTTGTCAAATCTTGTTGCACTTGCAATAATCTTTTCTTGAGTGGCTTCTGCCCTACTGTACTCACCCGTCATTTTGCCATCACACATAACCAAGATACGATCAGACATCCCCATAACTTCGGGGAGTTCGCTAGAAATAATCAAGACAGCTATACCTGATTTTTTGAGCTTATTAATTATGTTATAAATTTCTACTTTTGCCCCAACATCTATCCCTCTTGTAGGTTCGTCAAATATTATTACTCTAAAATTGCGTGCTAGCCACTTGGCTACTACCACCTTTTGTTGATTGCCACCACTCAAACCTTGTGCGTCTTGTTCGGGCGATGCTATCTTGATTCTCAAAGCTTCTACAGAAGTCTTTACAAGACCTTTTTCTGCTCTAGGTTTTACAAATCCAAGCTTGTTGGTTATAGAATCCAAATTGGCTAATGCCAAATTTTCTCTAATACTCAATCTCACTGCCAAACCATCTCTCTTGCGGTCTTCAGGTACTAGTACTATCCCTGCTTTTATAGCATCTTTAGGCTTGTTGATTGTTATTTGTCTTGTCTCCAAAACTACTTCACCACTAGAATGTGGGTCTATACCAACCAACGCCCTACTCAACTCAGTCCGCCCCGCTCCCATCAAACCCGCAATACCCACAATTTCTCCTTGCCTAAGTTCAAAACTAATATCTCTCACAAGCCTACCCGCATTCAAACCCTTGACACTCAATACTACATCACCAACTTCGGTCTCTATATGCGGGAACTTCTCAGTAATTTCTCTACCAACCATCTTAGCAACCATCTCATCAATTGTTACATCTTCAAAATTGTGCGTTGAGACATACTCGCCATCTCTCATTATTGTAATGCGGTCAGTTATGTGTTGCAATTCATCAAGACGGTGACTTATATAAATTATTCCTACCCCTTCAGATTTCAACTGATTGACTACTTCAAACAACTTTTTTACTTCAGCTTCTGTCAAAGCTGAAGTAGGTTCGTCCATAATAAGTACTTTAGAATTTAGTGACAATGCCTTGGCTATCTCAACCATTTGTTGCATAGAGACTGCCAATTCGTCCAAAGTTTGGTCAGGGTCCAAGTCTATGTTGAGCTTTGACAAAATCTCTCTTGTCTCTTTACGCATTCTTTTTCTATCTACAAATATACCTTTCAGTGGTTCTCTACCCAAAAATATATTTTCTGCAATACTAAGATGCCCACACATATTTAGCTCTTGGTGTATCATAGCAATGCCAAGTCTAGTGGCATTTTTTGAATCATGATATTCAACAGTCTCACCAAACAACTTAAGTTCGCCACTATCTCTTTGATGCACTCCACTAAAAATCTTAACCATAGTGGATTTGCCCGCACCATTTTCACCCAAAAGAGCTACAACTTCACCTTTCTTGAGTTCGAACTGCACCCCTTTCAAAGCTCTCACGCCCGAAAAAGCCTTGACTAATCCATTAGCTTGTATAAGATATTCACTCATATATAAGTATCAAATAATCAATTTTAAAATACCAATTGTGATTTCAATAGACAAAAGCATACAAAATCCATACATATATGCCAAAATCCTATATATTTAGTTTAAATCAAAATCATCAATGAAAATATGTAAACTACACATGTATAGTACCATACATACATACATACTGTCAACCAATAATTGTCTGTTCATTGCATCTGTTGACAAATTTATGGAAAATATATACACATACTTGTACTATATATAGTACAAGTTGTCAGTTTTATACAACAAATATCAAAAAAAAGCAATACCAACATTGCTTTTGATATTGCTTTTGATAATTTATTATTTGAAAGTATACAAATAGAGTGTATTAACAACAAAATATAAACAATCAACAAAACAGGCATTATTCTTTTTTGACGCCAAAAAAGAACCAAAAAAGCATTTGGGGGGTTGCGAATCCCCCCAAACCCCCGAACGCTTTATGGTTGTTTTTTATTTATTTGTGTTGCTTTCTTAATATACTCTATTTTTACACTCATTCTATTTATGCTATTGCCATGGAGTAAATCCATCTGTATACAACTTGTCGCCAGTCAAATCAGCCCCAAACTTGGCAGCATAAGTCTTGTAATATCCAACTCTATCATCTACGCTAGTACTAGCCCCTTCACCTTTGCCAGCTTCAAAACCACCATTGATAATAACTATAGTAAGTGCAAAATGCTTGGTAGTACCATTGACCTCATATTGTTTGTCTTCATTGCGTATTGGCTTGTAATTGCCCATAATAACATTGTGACAACTATCCTTTGGGAACTGTGGCATCATCCAAAACCACATTCCTGCCATAAATCCCAATGCCCCATCTTGAGATACTAACTCGGGTTTTTCAAGCAAAATATTTTTGTCCAAAAATACAATGTTGCTAAATTGCCCATAATTATAATTCCAAGTAATTTGTATAGGACCTCTACCATGATAGCTATGACCAGGGACAGCTGGATACAATGGATCATCATTTTGATAATAACTGTTTGTAGAACCTATAAAATCCAACTCTTCATTCCAAAACAATCCATAAGTAAACCTATCTGTGGGCGTATTGGCACCTCTATAGCCACCATTGGTTTCGTGTGAGATATTGGCCAAAAATGCCGCAAGTTCTCTTTTGCTATCATTTTCGTTTGTAGAATTCAAGAAATCACCAAAGTCAATTGTCAAATTAATAGGAGTCTTGTCTTGATTCCATTCGGCATCCAATTCTGGATTGCCCTTTGCTATTACTAAGCGTTGACCGGTAAGCTTGTCTATAACAGTAACCCTACTACTACCCCAATATTGCATACCCTCTCTATCAAACACTTCCAACTTCTTGCCTGCCAATGTCCTAATTGCTTTTTCTAGATTGTCATAGGTATAAAAGTCTGTTCTTTTTTCTCTATCAAAATTATCTTTGTAATATGATTGAGCTTCGGAATCATCTTTCCATGCTCGTGTACCCAACCTATGAGCAAACATAGAATCGTACTCTGCTTTTGGAAAATACTTTTCAAATCTTGCAACAGCACCATCAGGCGAAGTATCCCCAGTAAGTGGTGGATTGTTGGTCAACAAAAAGTTGATATCATTTGACCATGGCGAGTTCAAAAACTCTGCCCCATTGCCAATTGCCATTATCCTAAGTTTGTATGTTCTAGTCTCAGTCAATTGTTGCAAATTATAGCTTGTAATACTTTGTCCAACTCTCGTTGCAACTATTCCATCTATCTCTATATCATATCCTAAAGCATTGTTCACTAGATACCAATTGAGTGTCTTTTCTGCAATATATCCAATTGGTTTTTCTATTTGAACTCTATCAGGAGAATATATAATTTCGTTGCTCCAATCGCTACTTGATGTATTTCCAACAGAGTCCTTAGCTTTGACTTTGATACTATAGGTCTTGATTTCAAACAATATACTAAGGTCAAAAGAATTGGTCTTGGTAGAGTACGGAACACCATTGATATTAACTTCATACTCTGTAGCTTTATCAACAGAATCCCACTTGATTGACATAGCTTCTTTGTCTAAAGAGACTTTGGGCGCATCTAGCTTCCCGCTAGCATTGTCCCATATCATCTCTGCCCACGCACTTGGAGAAGAACTAGTCTCAGTATCTTGAGGCAAAGCCTGAACTCTCAACTTTATCATTCCCGAAGATACACCGTCCAAAGATACATCATAGTGCCAAACATGTTTTGAACTACCATCAATCTCTACATTCCACCCACCACTAGCAACACCATCTTGATGCCAAACAAAGTGAAATCCATCTGCTTTTTCTTCTACATGCAACTCGTCAGGTGTAGGCAATGGTTTTGCATTTGGATTGATATCTTCAAAAGTCACAACAGCACTCCAATCACTATTACCCCAACTTATATTGTCTCCTTGTGCTTGTACGCTTAGATGGTACACACCATTCTTATAATTTCCAAGCCCAAACTGTTCACTACCCTTGCCAACAGGCAAGTCATTGCTACTACCACCTACCTTGGCTACTCTTACCATATATCTTTCTGCATTGGCAACGCTGTTCCAATACAAATTGCCATCTTCTACTCTAAGACCGGTAGGAGTCTCAGGCTTGGGCAAATTGGGTGTAGTTGTATTGCCACCATCAGCATTGTATGATACTGTATTGCTCCAATCACTGTCACCAAATACAGAACCACCTACAGCTTTTACTTTTATGTTGTGAGACCCTTGTCCCAAACTTAGCAAAGAATATGCTACTGTTGTAGAATTGATGCTTATAGAACTGCCATCTATATCTAGAGTATAACCAGAAGCATTGCGTATTTGTTCCCAAGATACAAATCCATCATCTTGCCACAACTTGATAGTAGGCGTAGCCAAAGCCCCCGCTTGCCCCTCTACGGTATAATTTTGTGATGCCGAATAATCACTGTCATTATAATTGAGTCCACCATCGCCAAGTGCCTTAAGCTTGATAGCATGAACACCTACAGATAAGTTGCTAAGGTCAAACTTCAAGCTGTTGTATACCTTATTGTCATTTCCATCAATATTGACAGCATATCCCGATGCGTGGTTGATCTCACCCCAACTCAAAGATTGGTTGTTGGTATCTATACTAAATTGTGGCGTATCAAGTTTTTGCTTATCACTAGGTGGAGCAACTACAGTGTGTTCTAACTCATCAGACAAATCGCTACTCAAAAAACTAGCACTTCTCGCACTTGCTTGTACTTGAAAAATATATTTGCCTTGAGCCAAACCTGACAGTTGATATTTTGTACTGTTGTCACCTAGTATATAAGGGGTATTGTTGATATAAACGACATAAAACTCGGCATTTTGGACAACATTCCAAATCAAAACATCGTTTGCAACAACAAGTCCTGTTGGTTTTTCCAATTTTACAGCCTCATCTGCCTTGTTTTCAAACAATATATAAGCAGGAGCAGAATCATCATACAACTTACCGTCACCCTTAGCAATCACGGCAATTTGATAAGTACCTACTTCTAAATGATTCAAGTTATAACTTATTGATTCTTGTTTAAAATGATTGCCATTTATTACAACATCATAACCTATAGCATTGTCCACAGCTTGCCAACTCAATAGACTAGTGACAGTATCAATCAACAAATTTTGTGGCGTACCAAGTTGAGTTGTGTTGTCTAAGGGTTTTCTTTCAAAATACAGTCCTTGACTATATGCACTAGTAGCCCCCCCCCGTGTGCTTGAACATCTACATAAAAAGTCCTATTCAATTCAAGCAAATTGAGATTGTACAAGTTGTCATCAGCAACAAACTTTTGCTCATTCACTTTATTGCCATCTACACGGACTGTATATTGCTCAGCATTGTTGACACTATCCCAACCAACCGTATTGGGTTGATCACCCAACAATCTAAGATTGCTTGGAGTAGCCAAATCACCCGACTTTTTGCCAAACAAAAGCACTGCACCCAAGATAGCACCCGATAACAATACTACAACCAAAACAGCAATCAACACAATCTTCATTTGATTGCTTTTGTGATTGTTGGCACTAGCATAAGACTGTCTTCCACCGCCTTGCCCTGTACTTTGTCTTGTTGTAGGTCTACTTCTATTTGTATATCTATTATCCATATTTTTAAAGTTGTTTACAAAATTTCATACAATATATAGTTTGTACAAAACAATACTTTTTATATTTTCTAACAAAAATACATTGCTTGCACAACAAGCGTATGTACCGTTATAGTATATCATAAATATGAATAAAAGTCAAATTATTTTGATACAGTATGTATCAATTGTTGCTTGTTTGAAAATAATTTTGTAAGAATTGCAATAAACATATTTTGTAAGATATACAAAATATGCCACACAATAACAATGTATTGTGTGGCATCAAACATATCTTTTATTTGTACAAACACACTAATTCATTACAATTGATATTCCAACAGTTTCCATTTCCACTTCTTGCATTCCAGTTAAAACTACTTCTAATGTATAAAAATCTATACTTTATTTTCAATCTATTTTTTCATATATCTTACTGTCTACCCTTTCAAAGCTCAACAACTTGTCTCTATAATATTCATACTGTTGCTTTCTTGCTTCTATCTCCGCTGGCAACCCATCTTGTAGGCTATTCGTCATTCTCTCAAACTTGTCTAGTATACTCACTATATCTCGTTGGATTGGCAAGGGTGGTACATGTATTTCAAATTGACTATATGTCCCAATCCACTGCCTTGTGTGTGTTTCTGGCACATAATTAATACATTTCATTGCATAATATATATACCTAAAATTATACTCTTCTTCATCTCTCGGTATCAATATCTTTAATGCTGATGATTTTACTTTAAAATCAAAATCTACCCAATGAAAACTACTCGTAAAATCATCAAATATTATACATGGTTTTTCCTTGCTACAACTATAAACTCCATCTTCTTCATCTGTATATCCCAATACAAATGTTTTGCCCGCTGTCAAAACCGGTATACTATACTTATCACTATATTCACTACTTTCAACTATATATTTTGTTGGCTGAATATATTCCAACATCTGCTCCAACTTAAATTTCTGTACCTTACATATACCACCATCACCACCACTACTACTATACCACTCTCGTAACCCTCTATATACCCCCCCCGTTCATCAAATGTTAATAATCTATCCCTATAATATTCATACTGCTTCCTACGCGC
>Ga0268261_10000024_pt1 | contig 109396 bp, 2 predicted proteins | sample TergutNc150P1_FD_190353 | JGI IMG/M metagenome (GOLD analysis project Ga0268261, IMG submission 190353) | Nasutitermes corniger P1 segment gut microbial community from laboratory colony in Florida, USA - Nc150 P1 (SPAdes) (version 2) | ecosystem: Host-associated > Arthropoda: Insects >... | reverse complement strand
GTCTCTGCGACGAGCTGATCACTCGTCCAGAGGAGTCCTACCGACTGTGCTGCGTCGTTGTGTGTGATCTAGAAACATCAAGAATGAGTGCTCCATATATATATGACATTAGTCGCCTAAGGGTTAATAAGGCGAAACTATTAGGTTGTCTAAAGGAATAGGCCAAGAAAGTTAGTGTCTCTAAATTAATAAGGCGAAAAACTTAGAGTCTCTAAACGATTAGGCCAGGACAGTTAGAGTCTTTAAATTAATAAGACGAAAATATTAGAGTCTCTAAAGGAACAGGCCAGGACATTAGATACTCTAAATTAATATGGCGAAAATCTTAGAGTCTCTAAATTTAGAGGCCAGGACAGTTAGATTCTCTAAATTAATAAAGCGAAACTCTTAGAGTCTCTAAAGGAATAGGCCTAGAAAGTTAGAGTCTCTAAATTAACAAGGCGAATCTATTAGAGTCTCTAAAGGAATAGGCCAGGACAATTAGAGTCTCTAAATTAATAAGGCGAAATTTTAGAGGGTCTAAAGGAATAGGCGAGGACAATTAGAGTCTCAAAATTAATAAGGCCAAACACTTAGAGTCTCTAAAGGAATAGGCCAGGATAGTTAGTGTCTCTAAATTAATAAGGCCAAACACTTAGAGTCTCTAAAGTAATAGGCCAGGAGCGTTACAGTCTCTAAATTATTAAGGCGAAAATTTTAGAATCTCTAAAGAAATAGGCCAGGACAGTTTGAGTATCTAAATTAATAAGGCGAAAAACTTAGAGTCCCTAAAGAAATATGCCAGGAGTGTTAGAGTCTCTAAATAAATAAGGCGAAAGTCTCAGTCTCTTAAGTAATAGTGGAAGACAGTTAGGGGCTCTAAATTAATAAGGCGAAACTCTTAGAGTATCTAAAGAAATAGGACAGGGCAGTTAGAGTCTCTAAATTAATAAGGCGAAATTCTTATAGTCTCTAAAGTATAGGCTAGGAGAGTTATAGTCTCTAAATTAATAAGTCGAAACATTCAGATTCTCTAAAGAAATAGGCCAGGACAGTTACAATCTCTACATTAATATGACGAAAAACTTAGAGTCCCTAAAGAAATAGGCCAGGACAGTTATAGTCTCTAAAATAATAAGGCGAATATCTTAGAGTCTCTAAAGAAATAGGCCAGGAGAGTTAGAGTATCTAAATTATAAAGGCGAAATTCTTAGAGACTCTAAAGGAATTTGGCCAGAACAGTTAGAGTCTCTAAATTAATAAGTCGAAATTCTTAGTGTCTCTAAAGGAATAGGAGAGGACAGTTAGAGTCTCTAAATGAATAAGGCGAAAATCTTAGTGTCCCTAATGAATAGGCCAGGACAGTTAGAGTCTCTAAATTAATAAGGCGAAACTCTTAGAGGCTCTAAAGGAATAGGCCTGGAGGGGAACTCTCTCTATATTAATAAGGCAAAACTCTTAGATTCTCTAAAGAATTAGGCCAGGACAGTTCGAGATTCTAAATTAATAAGGCGAATCCCTCAGAGTTTCTAAAGGTATAGGCCAGGGCAGTTACGATCTCTAAATTACTAAGGCGAAACTCTCAGAGTCTCTAAAGGAATAGGCCAGGAGAGTTAAAATAACGAAATTAATAAGGCGAAAATCTTAGAGTCTCTAAAGGAATAGGCCAGGAGAGTTAGGTTGTCTATATTAATAAGGCGTAACTCATAGAGTCTCTAAAGGTGTAGGCCAGGACAGTTAGAGTCTCTAAATTAATAAGGCGAAACTTTTAGAGTATATAAAGGAATAGGCCAGGACTGTTAGGGTCTCTAAATTAATAAGGCGAAAAACTTAGTGTCTCTAATGGAATAAGCCAGGACAGTTAGAGTTTCTAAATTAATAAGGTGAAATTTTAGAGTCGCTAAAGCAATATGCCAGGACAGTTAGGGTCTCTAAATTAATAAGGCGAAACACTTACAGTCTCTAAAGTAATAGGCCACGAGAGTTAGGGTCTCTAAATAAATAAGGCGAAACACATGGTGTCTCTAAATGAATAGGCCACGACTGTTAGAGTCTACAAATTAATAAGGCGAAATTCTTAGAGTCTCTAAAGGAATAAGCCAGGGCAGTTAGATTCTCTAAATTAATAAGTCAAAAATCTTAGGGTCTCTAAAGTTATAGTCGAGGAATGTTAGGTTTTCTTAATTAATAAAGCGAAATTCTTAGTGTCTCTAAAGAAATAGTCGAGGAGAGTTAGATTCTCTAAATTAATAAGGCGAAACTGTTAGAGTTTCTAAAGGAATAAGCCAGGACAGTTAGATTCTCTAATTTAATAAGGCGAAATCCTTAGAGTCTCTAAAGGAATAGGCCAGGATAGTTATAGTCTCCAAATTAATAAGGCGAAAATCTTAGGGTCACTAAGGTATAGACCAGGACATTTAGAGTCTCTAAATTAATAAGGCGAAACTCTTAGAATCTCTAACGGTATACGCCAGGACATTTAGAGTCTCTAAATTAATAAGGCGAAATTTTTAGCGTCTCTAAACGAATAGGCCAGGAGAGTTAGAGTCTCTAAATTAATAAGGCGAAACACTTAGATTCTCTAAAGGAATAGGCCAGGACAGTTAGAGTCTCTAAATTAATAAGACGAAAATCTTAGAGTCTCTAAAGAAATACGCTTGGACATTTAGAGTCTCTACATTAACAAGGCGAAAGTCTCAGTCTCTAAAGGAATAGAGCAGGACAGTTAGGTGCTCTAAATTAATAAGGCGAATCTCTTAGAGTCTCTAAAGGAATAGGCCAGGACAGTTAGTGTCTCAAAATTAATAAAGCGAAACTCTTAGAATCTCTAAAGGAATATGCCAGGATATTTAGAGTCTCAAAGTTAATAAGGCGAAAATCTCAGAGTCTCTAAAGGAATAGGCTAGGTCAGTTAGAGTCTCTAAATTAATGAGGCGAAATTCTTAGAGTCTCTAAAGAATAGGCCAACAGATTTAGAGTCTCTAAATTAATAAGGCGAAAATCTTAGAGTCTCTAAAGGAATATGCCAGGAGAGTTAGTGTCTCTAAATTAATAAGGCGAAATTCTTTGGGTCTCTAAAGGAATAGGCAAGGACATTTAGATTCTCTAAATTAATAAGGCGAAACTCTTAGAGTCTCTAAAGATATAGGCCAGGAAAGTTAGTGTCTCTAAATTAATAAGGCGAAACTCTTAGAGTCTCTAAAGGAATAGACCAGGACAGTTAGTGTCTCTAAATTAATAAGGCGAAACACTTAGAGTCTCTAAAGGATTAGGCCAGGAGAGCTGGGTCTCAAAATTAATAAGGCGAAAATCTTAGAGTCTCTAAAGCAATAGGCCAGGAGAGTTAGAGTCTCAAAATTAATAAGGGGAAAATCTCAGAAGAAATACGCCAGGAGAGTTAGGGTATCTAATTTAATAAGGCGAAACTCTTAGTGTCTCTAAAGAAATAGGCCAGGAGGTTTAGTTTCTCTATATTAATAAGTCGAAAATAATAGAGTCTCTAAATGAATAGGCCAGGACTATTAGAGTCTCTAAATTAATAAGGCGAAACACTTAGAGTCACTAAAGGAATAGGCCAGTAGAGTTAGTGTCTCAAAATTAATAAGGCGAATATCTTAGAGTCTCTAAAATAATAGGCCACGATAGTTAGGGTCTCTAAATTAATAAGGCGAAAATTTAGATTCTGTAAAGGAATTCGGCAGGACAGTTAAAGTCTCTAAATTAATAAGGCGAAAACCTTAGAGTGTCTAAAGAAATGGGCCAGGATAATCAGAGTCTCTAAATTAATAAGGCGAAAAACTTAGAGTCTCTAAAGGAATAAGCCAGGACAGTTAGATTCTCTAAAATAATATGGCGAAAATCTTAGAGTCTCTAAAGTTATAGGCCAGGACAGTTAGGGCCTCTAAATTAATAAAGCGAAAATATTAGAGTCTCTAAAGGAAAAGGACAGGACAGTTAGATTCTCTAAATAAATAAGGCGGGACTATTATAGTCTCTAAAGGAATGGGACAGGACAGTTAGAGTCTCTAAATTAATAAGGCTAAACTCTTAGAGTCTCTAAAGGAATAGGCCAGGACAGTTAGAGTCTCAAAATTAATAAGGCGAAACTCTTAGAGTCTCCAATTGAATAGGCCAGGACAGTTAGAGTCTCTAAATTAATAGGGCGAAAATCTCAGTTTCTAAAGGAATAGTGCAGGACAGTTAGGGTCTCTAAATTAATAAGGCGAAAATCTTAGAGTCTCTAAAGGAATAGGTCAGGACAGTTAGAGTCTCTTAGTTAATAAGGCGAAATTCTTAGAGTCTCTAAAGAAATAGGCCAGGAAAGTTAGAGACCCTAAATCAATAAGGCGAAAATCTTAGTCTCAAAAGGAATAGGCCAGGACAGTTAGAGTCTCTAAATGAAAAATCGAAACTATTGGAGTCTCTACAGAATAGGCCAGGACAGTTAGATTCTCTAAATTAATAAGGCAAGACTCTTAGAGTCTCCAAAGGAATAGGCCAGGAGATTTAGAGTCTCTAAATTAATAAGGCAAAACAATTTGAGTCTCTAAAGAAATAGGCCAAGACAGTTAGAGTCTCTATATAAATAAGGCGAAAATCTTAGAGTCTCTAGAGGAAAAGGCCAGGAGAGTTAGTGTCCCAAAACTAATAAGGCGAAAAGCTTAGAGTCTCTAACGGAAGAGGCCATGAGTGTTAGAATCCCTAAATTAATAAGGCGAAAATCTAATTGTCTCTAAAGGAATAGGCCAGGAGAGATAGTGTCTCTAAATTAATAAGGCGAAACACTTAGAGTCTCTAAAGGAATAGGCCAGGACACTTAGAGTCTCTAAATTAATAAGGCGGAAATCTTAGAGTCTCTAAAGAATAGGCCAGGACAATTGGAGTCTCTAAATTAATAGGGCGAAAATCTTAGAGTCTCTAAAGAATAGGCCAGGACATTTAGAGTCTCAAACATAATAAGGCGAAAATTTTAGACTCTCTAAAAATTAGGCCAGTAGAGTTAGAGTCTCTAAATTAATAAAGCGAACCATTTACAGTCTCTAAAGGAATAGACCAGGAAAGTTAGTGTCTCTAAATTAATAAGGCGAAACTCTTAGGGTCTCTAAATGAATAGGCCAGCACAGTTAGAGCGTCTAAATTAATAAGGCGAAACACTTATAGTCTCTAATGGAATAGGCCAGGACAGTTAGGGTCTCAAAATTAATAAGGCGAAACACTTAGAGTCTCTAAAGGAATAGGCCAGGAATCTTAGAGTCTCTAAATTAATAAGGCGAAATTCTTAGAGTCTCTAAAGAATAGGCCAGGAGAGTTAGAGTCTCAAAATTAATAAGGCGAATATCTTAGAGTCTCTAAAATAATAGGCCAGGATAATTAGTGTCTCTAAATTAATAAGGCGAAAATTTAGAGTCTGTAAAGGAATACTGCAGGACAGTTAAAGTCTCTAAATTAATAAAGCAAAACCCTCAGTGAGTCTAAAGAAATGGGCCTGGACAATTAGAGTCCCTAAATTAATAAGTCGAAAATTTTAGGGTCTCTAAAGGAATAGGCCAGGACAGTTAGATTCTCTAAATTAATATGGCGAAACTCTTAGAGTCTCTAAAGTTATAGGCCAGGACAGTTAGAGCCTTTAAATTAATAAAGCGAAACTCTTAGAGTCTCTAAAGGAGTAGGCCATGACCGTTAGATTCTCTAAATTAATAAGGCGAAACTATTAGAGTCTCTAAAGGAATAGGACAGGACAGTTAGAGTCTCAAAATTAATAAGGCGAAAAACTTAGAGTCTCTAATGGAATAGGCCAGGACAGTTAGGGTCTCTAAATTAATAAGGCGAAAGACTCAGTCTCTAAAGGAATAGTGCAGGTCAGTTAGGGGTTCTAAATTAATAAGGCGAAATTGTTAGAGTCTCTAAAGGAATAGGTCAGGACAGTTAGAGTCTCTTAATTAATAAGGCGAAATTCTTAGAGTCTCTAAAGGAATAGGCCAGGAAAGTTAGAGACCCTAAATTAATAAGGCAAAAATCTTAGTCTCAAAAGGAATAGGCCAGGACAGTTAGAGTCTCTAAATTAATAAGGCGAAACTATTAGAATCTCTACAGAATAGGTCAGGACAGTTAGATTCTCTAAATTAATAAGGCAAGACCCTTAGAGTCCTAAAAGTTATAGGCCAGGAGATTTAGAGTCTCAGAATTAATAAGGCAAAACACTTTGAGTCTCTAAAGTAATAGGCCAGGACAGTTAGAGTCTCTAAATAAATAAGGCGTAAAACTTAGAGTCTCTAAAGGAAAAGGCCAGGAGAGTTAGAGTCCCTAAATTATTAAGGCGAAAATCTTAGAGTCTCTAAAGGAAGAGGCCATGAGTGTTAGAGTCCCTAAATTAATAAGGCGAAAATCATAGAGTCTCTAAAAGAATAGGCCAGGAGAGATAGTGTCTCTAAATTAATAAGACGAAACAATTAAAGTCTCTAAATGGATAGGCCAGGACAGTTAGTGTCTCTACATTAATAAGGCGAAAATCTTAGAGTCTCTAAAAAATAGGCCAGGACAGTTAGAGTCTCTAAATTAATAAGGTGAAACACTTAGAGTCCCTAAAGTAATAGGCCAGGACATTTAGAGTCTCAAACATAATAAGGCGAAAATTTTAGAGTCTCTAAAAATTAGGCCAGTAGAGTTAGATTCACTAAATTAATAAGGCGAACAATTTAGATTCTCTAATGTAATAGGCCAGGATAGTTAGTGTCTCTAAATTAATAAGGCGAAACTCTTAGATTCTGTAAAGGAATAGGCCAGGACAGTTAGAGCGTCTAAATTAATAAGGCGAAACTCTTATAGTCTCTAATGGAATAGGCCAGGAGAGTTAGTGTCTCAAAATTAATAAGGCGAAACGCTTAGAGTCTCTAAAGGAATAGGCCAGGACAGTTAGAGTCTCTAAATTAATAAGACGAATCACGTAGAGTCTATAATGGATTAGGCCAGGAGAGTTAGAGTCTCTAAATTAATAAGGAGAAGACTCAGTCTCTAAAGTAATAGTGCAGGACAGTTAGGGGCTCTAAATTAATAAGGCGAAACTCTTAGAGTCTCTAAAGGAATAGGCCAGGTCAGTTAGAGTCTCTAAATTAATAAGGCGAAACTCTTAGAGTCTGTAAAGGAATAGGCCAGTCCAGTTACAGTCTCTAAACTAATAAGGCGAAACTTTTAGAGTCTCTAAATGAATAGGCTTGGAGAGTTAGAGTCTCTAATTTAATAAGGCAAAACTTTTAGAGTCTCTAAAGAATTAGGCAGGACAGTTAGAGTCTCTAAATTAATAAGGCGAAATTTTAGAGTCTCTAAAGAAATAGGCCAGGACAGTTAGAGTCTCTAAATTAATAAGGCGAAACTCTTAGATTCTCTAAAGTAATAGGCCAGGAGTGTTAGGGTCTCTAAATTAATAAGGCGTAACACTTAGCGGCCCTAAGGGAAAAGGCCAGGAAAGTTAGAGTCTCTAAATTAATAAGGCGAAACACTTAGAGTCTCTAAAGGAATAGGCCAGGAATGTTAGAGTCTCTAAGTTAATAAAGCGGAAATATTAGAGTCTCTAAAGGAATACGACAGGACAGTTAGGGTCTCTAAATTAATAAGGCGAATTTCTTAGAGTGTCTAAAGGAATAGGCCAGCACGGTTAGGGTCTCTAAATTAATAAGGCGAATCTCTTAAAGTCTCTAAAGGTATAGGCCAGGACTGTAAGGGAATCTAAATTAATAAGGCGAAAGGCTTAGGGTCTCTAAAGGAACAAGCCAGGGCAGTTACAGTTTCTATATTAATAGCGCGAAAATATTAAAATATCTAAAGTAATAGGCCAGGTCATTTAGAGTCTCTAAGATAAAATGTCGAAAATCTAGAGTCTCCAAAGTTATAGGCCAGGAGATTTAGAGTCTCTAAATTTGTAAGGCGAAACACTTGTGATCTCTAAAGTAATAGGCTAGGAGAGTTAGAGTCTCTAAATTAATAAGGCGAAACTCTTAGAGTCTCTAAAGGAATAGGCCAGGACTGTTAGTGTCTCTAAATTAACAAAGCGAAACTCTTAGAGTCTCTAAAGTTATAGGCCAGGACAGTTAGGGACTCGAAATTAATAAGGCGAAAAACTTAGAATCTTAAAAATAATAGGACAGGATATTTACAGTCTCTAAATTAATAAGGCGAAACTCTTAGAATCTCTACAGAATAGGCCAGGACAGTTAGATTCTCTAAATTAATAAGGCGAATCTCTTAGAGTCTCTAAAGGAATAGGCCAGGAGGGTTAGGCTCTCTAAATTAAAAAGGCGAAACTCTTAGATTCTCTAACGAAATAGGCCAGGAGAGTTAGAGACTCTAAATTAAAAAGGCCATAATATTAGATTCTATAAAGGAATAGGCCAGGAGAGTTAGAAACACTAAATTAATAAGGCGAAAATCTTAGATTCTCTAAAGGAATATGCCAGGAGTGTTAGAGTCTCTAAATTAATAAGGCGAAACACTTAGAGTCTCTAAAGGAATAGGCCATGACAGTTAGAGTCTCTAAATTAATAAGGCCAAACGCTATGGGTCTCTAAAGGAAAAGGCCAGGACAGTTAGTGTCCCTAAATTAATAAGGCGAAATATTTAGAGTCTCTAAAATATTAGGCCATGACAGTTAGGGTCTCTAAATTAATAAGGCGAAACTTTTAGAGTCTCTAAAGGAATAGGCCAGGACAGTTAGTGTCTCTAAATTAATAAGGCGAACCCCTTTTAGTCTCTAAAATAATAGGCCAGGAGATTTAGATTCTCTAAATTATAAGGCGAAACACTTAGAGTCTCTAAACGAATAGGCCAGGACAGTTGGAGAGACTAAATTAATAACTCGAAGACGAAATAAAACGAAATAAAAGATTCTCTAAAGGAATAGTCCCTGACTGTTATAGTCTCTAAATTAATAAGGCGAAACTCTTAGAATCTCTAATGGAATAGGCCAGTAAAGTTAGAGTCTCTAAATTAATAAGGCGAAACTCTTAGAGTCTCTAAAGGAATACGCCAGGACAGTTAGGTTCTCTAAATAAATAAGGCGAAATACTTAGAGTCTCTTAAGAAATAGGCCAGGAGTGTTAGAGTCTCTAAATAAATAAGGCGAAAAACTTTGAGTCTCTAAAGAAATAGGCCAGGATAGTTAGTGTCTCTAAATTGATAAGGCGAATCCCTTAGAGTCTCCAAAGGGTTACGCCAGGACAGTTAGAGTCTCTAAATTAATAAGGCGAAAACCTTAGAGTCCCTAAAAGAATAGGCCAGGTGAGTTAGTGTCTCTAAATTAATAAAAGCGAAACTCTTAGTGTCTCTAAAGGAATAGGCCAGGAGAGATAGAGTCTCTAAAATAATAAGGCAAAATCTTAGAGTCTCTAAAAGAATAGGCCATGACAGTGAGGGACTCTAAATTAATAAGGCGAAAATCTTCGAGTCCCTAAATGTATAGGCCAGGAAATTTAGAGTCTCTAAATTATTAAGGCGAAAATCTTCGAGTCTCTAAAAGAATAGGGCAGGACAGTGAGAGTCTCTAAAAGAATAAGGCTAAAATCTTAAAGTCTCTAAAGGAATAGGCCAGAACATTTAGAGTCTCTAAAACATAAAGGCGAAACACTCAGAGTCTCTAAAGTATTAGGCCAGGACAGTTAGTGTCTCTAAATTAATAAGGCGAAATACATGGAGTCTCTAAAGGAATAGGTCAGGAGAGTTAGAGTCTGTAAATTAATAAGGCGAATCTCTTAGAGTCTCTAAAGAATTAGGCCAGGACAGTTAATGCCTCTAAATTAATAAGGCGAAAATCTTAGAGTCTCTAAAAGAATAGGCCTTGAGTTTTAGACTCTCTAAATTAATAAGGCGAAAATTTTAGAGTCTCTAAAGGAATAGGCCAAGAAATTTAAAGTTTCTAACTTAATAAGGCCAAACTTTTAGAGATTCTAAAGAAAAGGCCAGGACAGTAAGGGTCTCTAAATTAATAAGGCGAAATTCTTAGAGTCTCTAAAGGAATAGGCCAGGACCGTTAGGGTCTCTAAATTAATAAGGCGAAACTCTTAGAGTCTCTAACAGAATAGGCCAGGAGTGTTAGACTCTCTAACTTAATAAGGCAAAATACTTAGAATCTCTAAGGTAATAGGCCAGGGCAGTTAGTGTCTCTAAATTAATAAGGCGAATGTCTCAGTCTCTAAAGGAATAGTGCAGGACAGTTAGGGGCTCTAATTAATAAGGCGAAACACTTAGAGTCTCTAAAGGAATAGGCCAGGAGAGTTAGAGTCTCTAAATTAATAAGGCGAAACACTTAGAGTCTCTAAAGGAATAGGCCAGGACTGTTAGGAAACTAAATTAACAAGGCGAAAATCTTACGATTTCTAAAGGAACAAGCCAAGGCTGTTAGAGTCTCTCTATTAATAGCGTGAAAATATAATAGTCTCAAAAGGAATAGGCCAGGAGATTTAATGTCTCTAAATTAAAAAGTCGAAAATCTAGAGTCTCTAAAGTTATAGGCCAGGAGAGTTAGAGTCCCTTAGTTTGTAAGGCGAAACACTTGAGATCTCTAAACGAATAGGCTAGGAGAGTTAGAGTCTCTAAGGTAATAACTCGAAAATTTAGAGTCTCAAATGGAATAGGCCAGGACAGTTAGAGTCTCTAAATTAAATACGCGAAACACTTAGAGTCTCTAAAGTATTAGGCCATGACATTTAGAGTCTCAAAATTAATAAATCGAAACGCATAGATTCTCTAAAGGAATAGGCCAAGACAGAGTCTCTAAATTAATAAGGCGAAACTCTTTCAATCTGTAAAATTTAGGCCAGGATGGTTAGAGTCTCGAAATTAATAAGGCGAAACTCTTAGAGTCTCTAAAGGAATAGGCCAGGACAGTTAGATTCTCTAAATTAATAAGGCGGAACTCTTAGAGTCCCTAAAGGAATAGGCAAGGACTGTTAGAGTCTCTAAATTAATAAGGCGAAACGCTTAGAGTCTCTAAAAGAATAGGCCAGGAAATTTAGTGTCTCAAAATTAATAAGGCGAAACTATTAGAGGCTCTAAAGAAATAGGCCATGACAGTTAGATCCTATAAAATAATAAGGCCAAAATCTGAAAGTCTCTAAAGGAATAGGCCAGGAGGGTTAGAGTCTCTAAATTAATAAAGCGAAAGTCTCAGTTTCTAAAGGAATAGTGCAAGACAGTTAGGGGCTCTACACTAATAAGGCGAAACGCTTAGAGTCTCTAAAGGAATAGGCCAGGACAGTTAGAGTCTCTAAATTAATAAGGCGAAACACTTAGGTTCTCTAAAGTAATAGGCCACGACAGTTAGAGTCTATAATTTAATAAGGCGAAACTCTTTGTGTCTCTAAAAGAAGAGGACAGGACATTTAGTGTCTCTAAATTAATAAGGCGAAACTCTCAGAGTCTCTAAAGTAATTGGCCAGGACAGTTAGAGTCTCTAAATTAATAAGGCGAAAATCTTAGAGTATCTAAAGGAATAGACCAGGACAGTTAGAGTGTCTAAATTAATAAGGCGAAACTCTTAGAGTTTCTAAAGTAATAGGCCATGAAAGTTAGAGTCTCTAAATTAATAAGGCGAAAATCTTAGAGTCTCTAAAGGAATAGGCCAGGAATGTTAGGGTCTCTAAATTAATAAGGCGAAAATTTTAGTCTCTAAAAGAATAGGCCAGGAGAGTTAGATTCTCTTAATTAATAAGGCAAAATACATAGAATCTCTAAAGTAATAGGCCAGGGCATTTAGTGTCTCTAAATTAATAAGGCGAAGGTCTCAGTCTCTAAAGGAATAGTGCAGGAAAGTTAGGGGCTCTAATTAATAAGGCGAAACTCTTAGAGTCTCTAAAGGTATAGGCCAGGAGAGTTAGAATCCCTAAATTAATAAGGCGAATAACTTAGAGTATCTAAAGGAATAGGCCAGGACTCTTAGGAAACTAAATTAATAAGGCGAAATTCTTACGGTTTCTAAAGGAACAATCCAGGACAGTTAGAGTCTCTATATTAATAGAGTGAAAATATTACAGTCTCTAAAAGAATAGGCCAGGAGAGTTAATGTCTCTAAATTAAAAAGTCGAATATCTAGAGTCTCTAAAGTTATAGGCCAGGAGAGTTAGAGTCCCTTAGTTTGTAAGGCGAAACACTTGTGAACTCTAAACGAATAGGCTAGGAGTTTTAGAGTCTCTAAGATAATAACGCGAAAATTTAGTCTCAAATGGAATAGGCCAGGACAGTTAGAGTCTCTAAATTAATAAGACAAACACTTAGGTTCTCTAAAGGAATAGGCCAGGACAGTTAGGATCTATAAATTAATAAGCCAAACTCTTAGAGTCTCTAAAGGAATAGGCCAGGACAGTTAGAGCCTCTAAATTAAATACGCGAAACACTTAGAGTCTCTAAATTAATAGAGTCTCTAAATTAATAGAGTCTCTAGAGTCTCTAAATTAATAAATCGAAACGCTTAGAGTCTCTAAAGGATTAGGCCAAGACAGTTAGGGTCTCTAAATTAATAAGGCGAAACGCTTTCAATCTCTAAAATTTAGGCCAAGACGGTTAGAGTCTCTAAATTAATAAAGCGAAATTTTGGAGTCTCTAAAGGAATAGGCCAGGACAGTTAGATTCTCTAAATTAATAAGGCGAGACCCTTAGAGTCCCTAAGGGAATAGGCAAGGACAGTTAGAGTCTCTAAATTAATAAGGCGAAACGCTTAGAGTCTCTAAAAGAATAGGCCAGGACTTTTAGGGTCTCAAAATTAATAAGGCGAAACTATTAGAGTCTCTAAAGAAATAGGCCATTACAGTTAGATCCTATAAAATAATAAGGCTAAAATCTTAAAGTCTCTAAAGGAATAGGCCAGGACAGTTAGAGTCTCTAAATTAATAATGCGAAATTCTCATTCTCTAAAGGAATAGTGCAAGACAGTTAGGGGATCTATACTAATAAGGCGAAACGCTTAGTGTCTCTAAAGGAATAGGCCAGGACAGTTAGAGTCTCTAAATTAATAAGGCGAAACTCTTAGGGTCTCTAAAGTAATAGGCCACGAATATTAGTCTCTAAATTAATAAGGCGGAACTCTTAGAGGCTCTAAAAGAAGAGGCCAGGACATTTAGAGTCTCTAAATTAATAAGGCGAAAATCTTAGTGTCTCTAAAGGAATTGGCCAGGAAATTTAGAGTCTCTAAATTAATAAGGCGAAAATCTTAGAGTATCTAAAGAATAGGCCAGGACAGTAAGGGTGTCTAAATTAATAAGGCGAAACACTTAGAGTCTCTTAAGTAATAGGCCATGAGAGTTAGGTTCTCTAAAATAATAAGGCGAAAATCTTACTTATTCCAAAGGAATAGGCCAGGAGATTTAGAGTCTCTAAATTAATAAGGCGAAATTCTTAGAGTCTCTAAATTTATAGGCCAGGAGAGCTTGTGTCTCTACATTAATAAGGCGAAATTCTTAGAGTCTCTAAAGAAATAGGCCAGGACAGTTAAAGTATCTTTATTAAAAAGGCGAAATACTTAGAGTCTCTAAAGAATTAGGCCAGGACATTTAGTGTCTCTAAATTAATAAGGCGAAACTCTTAGAGTCTCTAAGGAATAGGCCAGGGGAGATAGAGGCTTTGATTAATAAGGCGAAACTCTTAGAGTCTCTAAAGAAATAAGCCAGGACAGTTAGTGTCTCTAAATTAATAATGCGAAACTCTAAGTGTCTGTAGAGATATAGGCTAGGACGAGTTTCTAAATTAATAAGGCGAAACACTTAGAGTCTCTAAAGTAATATGCCAGGACAGTTAGAGTATCTAAATTAATAAGGCGAAACTCTTAGAGTGTCTAAATGAATAGGACAGGACGAGTCTCTAAATTAATAAGGCGAAACTCTTAGAGTCTCTAAAGGAATAAGCCAGGACAGTTAGAGTCTCCAAATTAAAAAACCGAAAATCTTAGAGGCTCTAAAGGAATAGGCCAGGACTGTTAGAGTCTCTAAATTAATAAGGCGAAACGTTTAGAGTCTCTAAAGAAATAGGCCAGGAAATTTAGGGTCTCTAAATTAATAAGGCGAAAGTCTCAGTCTCTAAAGGAATAGTGCAGGACAGTTAGGGGCTCTAAATTAATAAGGCGAAATTTTTAGAGTCTCTAAAGGAATAGGCCAGGACAGTTAGGGTCTTTTAATTAATAAGGCGGTACCCTTAGAGTCTCTAAAGACATAGGCCAAGACTGTTAGTGTCTCTAAATTAATAAGGCGAAAGTCTCAATCACTAAAGAAATAGTGCAGGACAGTTAGGGGCTCCAAATTAAAAGGCTAAACACTTAGAGTCTCTAACGGAATAGGCCAGGAGAGTTAGAGTCTCTAAATTAATAAGGCGAAATCCTTAAAGTCTCTAAAGAAATAGACCAGGACATTTAGTGTCTCTAAATTAATAAGGCGAATCTCTTAGATTCTCTAAATGTATAGGCCAAGACAGTTAGGATCCCTAAACTAATAAGGCGATTATTTTAGAGTCTCTAAATTAAAAGGCCAGGATTTTTAGTGTCTCTAAATTAATAAGACGGATCTGTTAGAGTCTCTAAAGAAATAGGCCGGGACAATTAGAGTCTCTAAATTAATAAGTCGAAAATCTTATAGTCTCTAAAGTAATAGGCCAGGACAGTTAGATTCTCTATATTAATAAGGCGAAACACTTAGAGTCTCTAAAGAAATAGCCCACGACCATTAGAGTCTCTAAATTAATAAGGCGAAAATCTCAGTCTCTAAAGGAATAGTGCAGGAGAGTTAGGGGTTCCAAATTAAAAGGCGAAACTCTTAGAGCCTCTAAAGGAAAAGGCCAGTACAGTTAGAGACTCTAAATAATTAAGGCGACACCCTTAACGTCTCTAAAGGTATACGCCAGTAGTGTTAGAGTCTCTAAATTAATAAGGCGAAACTCTTAGACTCTCTAAAGGAATAGGCCAGGACCGTAAGGATCTCTAAATCAATAAGGCGAATCACTTAGAGTCTCTAAAGGAATAGGCCCGTCAGTTTGTGTCTCTAAATTAATAAGGCGAAAATCTTAGGGTCTCTAAAGCAATAGGCCAGGACAGTTAGGGTCTCTAAATTAATAAGGCGAAACTCTTAGAGTCTCTAAAGGAATAGGCCAGGTGAGTGAGATTCTCTAAATTAATAAGACGAAACTCTTAGAGTCTCTAAAGGAATAGGCCAGGAGAGGTAGGGTCTCTAAATTAATAAGGCGAAATTCTTAAAGTCTCTAAAGTAATAGGCCAGGACATTTAGTGTCTCTAAATTAATAAGGCGAATCTCTTAGATTCTCTAAAAGAATAGGCCAAGACAGTTAGGATCCCTAAATTAATAAGGCGAATATCTTAGAGTCTCTAAATGAAAAGGCAAGGATTGTTAGTGTCTCTAAATTAATAAGGCGGATCTGTTAGAGTCTCTAAAGAAATAGGCCGGGATAATTAGAGTCTCTAAATTAATAAGGCGAAAATCTTATAGTCTCTAAAGTAATAGGCCAGGACAGTTAGATTCTCTAAATTAATAAGGCGAAACACTTAGAGTCTCTAAAGAAATAGCCCACGACCGTTAGAGTCTCTAAATTAATAAGGCGAAAATCTCAGTCTCTAAAGGAATAGTGCAGGAGAGTTAGGGGCTCCAAATTAAAAGGCGAAACTCATAGAGCCTCTAAAGGAAAAGGCCAGTACAGTTAGAGACTCTAAATAATTAAGGCGAAACCCTTAACGTCTCTAAAGTTATAGGCCAGTAGTGTTAGAGTCTCTAAATTATTAAGGCGAAAATCTTAGACTCTCTAAAGGAATAGGCCAGGACCGTAAGGAACTCTAAATTAATAAGGCGAATCACTTAGACTCCCTAAAGGAATAGGCCCGTCAGTTTGTGTCTCTAAATTAATAAGGCGAAAATCTTAGGGTCTCTAAAGCAATAGGCCAGTACTGTTAGGGTCTCTGAATTAATAAGGCGAAACTCTTAGAGTCTCTAAAGGAATAGGCCAGGAGAGTGAGATTCTCTAAATTAAAAAGGCGAAACTCTTAGAGTCTCTAAAGGAATAGGCCAGGTCAGTTAGTTTCTCTAAATTAATAAGGCGAAACTCATAGAGTCTCTAAAGTTTTAGGCCAGGACATTTAGTTTATCTATATTAATAAAGCGAATCTATTAGAATCTCTAAAGGAATAGGCCAGGACAATTAGATTCTCTAAATTAATAAGGCCAAAATCTTAGTGTCTCTAAAGAATAGGCCAGGACCGTTAGGGTCTAAAAATTAATAAGCTGAAACACTTTGAGCCTCTAAAGGAATAGGCCAGGAGAGTTGGAGTCTCTAAATTAATAAGGTGAAAGTCTCAGGCTCTAAAGGAATAGTGCAGGACAGTTAGGGGCTCTAAACTAATAAGGCGAAACACTTAGAGTCTCTAATGTAATAGGCCAGTACAGTTAGAGTCTCTAAATTATTAAGGCGAAATTCTTAGAGTCTCTAAAAAATAGGCCAATACAGTTGGAGTCTCTAAATTAAAAAGGCGAAAGTCTCAGTCTCTAAAGGAATAGTGCAGGACAGTTACGGGCTTTAAACTAATAAGGCGAAACACTTAGAGTCTCTAAAGGAATAGGCCAGTACAGTTTGTCTCTAAATTAAAAAGGCGAAATTCTCAGTCTCTAAAGGAATAGTTCAGGACAGTTAGGGGCTCTAAACTAATAAGGCGAAACTCTTAGGGTCTCTAATGTAATAGGCCAGGACAGTTAGAGTCTCTAAATTAATAAGGCGAAACTCTTAGAGTCTCTAAAGGAATAGGCCAGTACAGTTTGTCTCTAAATTAATAAGGCGAAAGTCTCAGTCTCTAAAGGAATAGTGCAGGACAGTTAGGGGCTCTAAACTAATAAGGCGAAACTCTTAGGGTCTCTAATGTAATAGGCCAGGACAGTTAGAGTCTCTAAATTAATAAGGTGAAACTCTTAGATTCTCTAAATGAATAGGCCAGGACAGTTTGAGTCTCTAAATTAATAAGGCGAAACTCTTAGACTCTCTAAAGAAATAGGCCAAGACTGTTAGGGTCTCTAAATAAGGCGATAATCTTAGAGTCTCTAAAGGAATAGGACCCGAAAGTTTCATTCTCTAATTTAATAAGGTGAAAATTTTAGCGTCTCTAAAGAAATAGGCCTGGACAAATAAAGTCTCTAAATTAATAAGGCGAAACTTTTAGAGTCTCTAAAGGATTAGGCCAGGAGAGTAAGAGTCTCAAAATTAATAAGGCGAAACACTTAGAGTCTCTAAAGTATTAAGCCTTTAGAGATAGTGTCTCTAAATTAATAAGGCGAAAATCTTAGATTCTCTAAAGAATAGGCCATGAGAGTTAGGGTCACTAAATTAATAACGCGAAAGTCTTAGAGTCTCTAAAGTAATAGGCCAGTAGATTTAGAGTCTCTAAATTAATTAGGCGAAAATCTTAGAGTCTCTAAATTTATAGGCCAGGACAGTTAGAGTCTAAAATTAATAAGGCGAAAATCTTAGAGTCTCTAAAGGAATAGTCCAGGAGAGTTACTGTCTCTAAATTAATAAAACGAAACACTTAGAGTCTCTAAAGGAATAGGCCAGGAGAGTTAGAGTCTCTAAATTAATAAGGCGAAACTATTAGGGTCTCTAAAGTATAGGCCAGGACAATTAGGGTCTCTAAAAAAATAAGGCGCAACTCTTAGAGTATCTAAACAAATAGGTCGTTATTGTCTCTAAATTAATAAGGCGAAACTCTTAGAGTCTCTAAAGGAATAGGCCAGGACCCTTAGAGTCTCTAAATTAATAAGGCGAAAAACTTAGAGTCTCTAAAGGAATAGGCCAAGGCAGTTAGTGTCTCTAAATTAATAAGGCGAAACACTTAGTGTCTCTAAAGGAATAAGCCAGGATGTTTAGTCTCTAAATTAATAAGGCGAAAATATTAGAGTCTCTAAAGTAATAGGCCAGGACAGTTAGGGTCCATAAATTAATAAGGCGATACTCATAGGGTCTCTAAATGAATAGGCCAGGAGAGTTAGTGTCTCTAAATTAATAAGGCGTAAATCTGAGAGTCTCTAAAGGAATAGGCCAGGACAGTTAGAGTCTCTAAATTAATAAGGCGAAACACTTAGAGTCTCTAAAGAAATAGGCCAGGAATGTTAGAGTCTCTAAAGTAATAAGGCGAAACACTTAGAGTCTCTAAAAGTATAGGCCATGTCTGTTAGTGTCTCTAAATTAATAAAGCCAAACTCTTAGTGTCTGTAAAGCAATAGGCCAGGAAAATTACATTCTCTAAAATAATAAGGCGAAAAACCTAAGGTCTCTAAAGAAATAGGCCAGGACAGTTAGAGCCTCTAAATTAATAAGGCGAAACTCTTAGAGTTTCTAAATGTATAGGCCAGGACAGTTAGAGTCTCTAAATTAATAAGGCGAAACACTAGAGACACTAAAGTAATAGGAAAAGGCAGTGTCTCTAAATTATTAAGGCGAAACTCTTAGAGTCTCTAAAGGAATATGACAGGACAGTTAGAGTCTCTAAATTAATAAGGCGAAACACTTAGTGTCTCTAAAGGAATAGGTCACAAATTTTAGGGAAACTAAATTAATAAGGCGAATGTCTTAGGGTCTCTAAAGGAACAATCAAGGATATTTACAGTCTGTATATTATTAGCGCGAAAATATTATAGTCTCTAAAGGAATAGGCCAGGAGATTTAGAGCCCCTAAATTAAAATTTCGAAACTCTAGAATCTCTAAAATTATAGGCAAGGAAATTTAGAGTCTATAAATTTGTAAGGCGAAATTCTTGTGATATCTAAAGAAATAGGCTAGGATTGTTAGGGTCTCTAAATTATAAAGGCGAATCAGTTAGAGACTCTAACGTAATAGGCCAGGACAGTTAGTGTCCCTAATTTAAAAAGGCGAATTTCATAGGGTCTCTAAAGGAATAGGCCAGGACAGTTAGTGTTTCTAAATTAATAAGGCGAAACTAATAGAGTCTCTAAAGAAATAGGCCAGGACTGTTAGGAAATCTAAATTAATAAGGCGAAAGTTTTTGGGACTCTAAAGGAATAAGCCAGGACACTTACAGTCTCATTATTAATAGCGCGAAAATATTATAGTCTCTAAAGGGATAGGCCAGGAGAGTTAGGGTCTCTAAATTAAAAAGTCGAAACTCTAGATTCCCTAAAGGTATAGGCCAGGAGAGTTAGAGTCTCTAAGTTTGTAAAACGAAAATCTAGTGATCTCTAAAATAATAGGCTAGGAGTGTTAGAGTCTCTAATTTAATAAGGCGAAAATCTTAGAGTCGCTAAAGGAATAGGCCAGGACAGTTAGGGTCTCTAAATTATTATGGCGAAATTCTTAGAGTCTCTAAAGTAATAGGCCAGGACAGTTAGAGTCTCTAAATAAATAAGGTGAACTACTTAGAGTCTCTAAAGGAATAGGCCAGGACAGTTAGAGTTTCTAAATTAATTAGGCGAAACACTTAGAGTCTCTAAAGGAAAAGGCCAGGACAATTAGGGTCTATAAATTAATAAGGCGAAAATCTTTGAGTCTCAAAAGGAATAGGCCAGGACAGTTAGTGTGTCTAAATTAATAAGGCGAAAGACTTAGAGTCTCTAACGAAATAAGCCAGGACTGTTAGAGTCTCTAAATTAATAAGGCGTAAATCGTAGTGTCTCTAAAGGAATATGCCAGAACTGTAAGGTTCTCTAAATGAATAAGGCGGAAGTCTCAGTCTCTAAAGTAATAGTGCAGGAGAGTTTGGGTCTCTAAATTAATAATGCGAAGCACTTAGAATCTCTAAATTATTAGGCCAGGACAGTTAGGTTCTCTAAATTAATAAGGCGAAAATTTCGTGTCTCTAAAGGAATAGTCCAGGACAGTTAGAGTCTCTAAATTAATAAGGTGAAATTCTTAGAATTTCTAAAGGAATATGCCAGGACAGTTAGTGTCCCGAAATTAATAAGGCGAAACACTTAGAGTCTCTAAAAATATAGGCCAGGAGAGTTAGAGTCTCTAAATTAAGAAGGCGTAACTCTTAGAGTATCTAAAAATATAGGCCTGGACACTTAGGGTCTTTAAATTAATAAGGCGAATCACTTAGAGAATCTAAATGAATAGGCCAGTACAGTTAGTTTCACTAAATTAATAAGGCGAAACTCTTAGAGTCTCTAAATGTATAGGCCAGGATATTTAGAGTCTCTAAATTAATAAAGCGAAACTCTTATAGTCTCTAGAGGAATAGGCCGGGACAGTTAGATTCTCTATATTAATAAGGCGAAAAACTTAGAGTCCCTAAAGGAGTAGGCCAGGAGATTTAGAGTCTCTAAATTAATAAGGCGAAACCCTTAGAGTTTCTAAAGGAATAGGCCAATAGAGTTAGAGTCTCTAAATTAATAAGGCGAAACTCATAGACTCTCTAAATACATAGGACAAGGCAGTTAGAGTCTCTAATTTAATAAGGCGAAATTCTTAGAGTCTCTAAAAGCCAGGAAAGTTAGAATCTCTAAATTAATAAAGCGAAACACATAGCGTCTCTAAAAGAATAGGCCAGGAGGGTTAGAGTTTCTAAATTAATAAGGCGAAACAATTAGAGTCTCTAAAGGATTAGGCCAGGACAGTTAGAGTCTCTAAATTAATCAGGCGAAACACTTAGAGTCTCTAAAGGAATAGGCCAGGAGAGATAGTGTTCCTAAATTAATAAGGCGAATCTCTTAGAGTCTCTAAAGGAATAGGCCAGGACGTTTAGTGTCTCTAAATTAATAAGGCGAAATTTTTAGTGTCTCTAAAGTAATAGGCCAAGAGGGTTAGTGTCTCTAAATTAATAAGGCGATACTCTTAGAGTCTCTAAAGGAATAGGCTATGACGAGTCCCTAAATTAATAAGGTGAAACACATAGATTCTCTAAATTAATAAGGCGAATCTATTAGGGTCTCTAAAGTAATAGGCCAGGACGAGTCTCTAAATAATTAAGGCGAAACACTTTCAGTCCCAAAGTAATAAGGCAAGACAGTTAGTGTCTCTAAATTATTAAGGCGAAACACTAAGGGGCTCTAAAGGAATAGGCCAGGACAGTTAGAGTCTGTAAATTAATAAAGCGAAATTCTTAGTCTCTAAAGTTATAGGCCAGGACAGTTAGAGTCTCTAAATTAATAAGGCGAAAATCTCAGTCTCTAAAGGAATAGTGCAGGACAGATAGGGTCTCTAAATTAATAAGGCGAAACTCTTAGAGTCTCTAAAGAAATAGGCCAGGGCTGTTAGAGTCTCTGAATTAATAAGGCGAAACTCTTATGGTATCTAAAGTAATAGGCCAGGACAGTTATTTTCTCTAAATTATTATGGCGAAATTCTCAGTCTCTGAAGTAATAGTGCAGGACAGTTGGTTCTCTAAATTAAAAGGCGAAACTCTTATGGTCTCTAACGTAATAGGCCAGGACAGTTAGAGCCTATAAATTAATAAAGCGAAACTCTTAAATTCTCTAAAAAATAGGCCATGAAAATTATAGTCTCTAAATTAATAAGGCGAAAATCTTAGAGTCTCTAAAGGAATAGGCCAGGAGAGTTAGATTCTCTAAATTAATAAGGCGAAACACTTGGAGTCTCTAAAGAATTAGGACAGGACTGTTAGATTCTCCAAAATGATAAGGCGAACTTCTTAGAGTCTCTAAAGGAATAGGCCTGGACAGTTAGATTTTCTAAATTAATAAGGCGAAAAATTCAGAGTCTATAAAGGTATAGGCCAAGACAGTTAGTATCTCAAAATTAATAAGGCGAAATTATCAGAGTCTCTAAAATTATAGGCCAGGACATTTAGTGTCTCTAAATTAATAAGTCGAAACCCTTAGAGTCTCTATAGGGATAGGCCAGGAGAGATAGTGTCTCTAAATTAATAAGGCGAAAAACTTAGAGTCTCTAAAGGAATAGGCTAGGACTGTTAGAGTCTCAAAATTAATAAGGCGAAACACTTAGAGTCTCTACAGGAATAGGCCAGGAGAGTTAGTGTCTCTAAATTAATGAAGCGAAACTCTTAGAGTCTCTAAAGTAATAGGCCAGGACAGTTAGAGTCTCTAAATAAATAAGGCGAAACACGTAGAATCTCTAAAGGAATATGCCAGGTATGTTAGTGTCTCTAAATTAATAAGGCGAAACACTTAGAGACTATAAAGTATTAGGCCAGGGCAGTTAGAGTCTCTAAATTAATAAGGCGAAACATTTAGAGTCTCTAAAAATAGGCCAGGACATTTAGAGTCTCTATTTTAATAAGGCGAAAATCTTAGTGTCTCTAAAGGATTAGCACATTACAGTTAGCGTCTCTAAATTATTAAGACGAATCCCTTAGAGTCTCTAAAGTAATAGGCCAGGACACTTAGAGTTTATAAATTAATAAGGCGAAACACTTAGAGTCTCTAAAGCAATAGGCCAGGAGTGTTAGAGTCTAAATTAATAAGGCGAAACTCTTAGAGTCTCTAAAGGAGTAGGCCAGGACAGTTAGGGAAAAAAATTAATAAGGCGAAAGTCTTAGGGTCTCTAAAGGCACAAGCCAGCACAGTTACAGTCTCTACATTAATAGCGCGAAAATATTATAGTCTCTAAATGATTAGGACACGAAAGTTAGAGTCTCTAAATTAAAAAGTCAAATCTCTAGAGTCTCTAAATTTATAGGCCAGGAGAATTAGAGTCTATAAATTTGTAAGGCGAAACTTTTGTGACCTCTAAAATGTATAGGATATGAGAGCTAAAGTCTCTAAATGAATAAGGCGTAACTCTTAGAGTCTCAATAGGAATATACCAGGACACTTAGGGTCTCGAAATTAATATTGCGAAAATCTGAGAATCTCTAAAAGAATAGGCCAGGGCAGTTAGGGTCTCTATAATAATGAGGCGAAACTCTAAGTGTCTCTAAAGAATAGGCCAGGACAGTTAGTGTCTCTAAATTAATAAGGCGAAACTCTTAGAGTCTCTAAAGGTATAGGCCAGAATATTTAGGGTCTCTAAATTAATAAAGCGAAAATCTCATAGTCTCTAGAGGAATAGGCCAGGACAGTTAGATTCTCTATATTAATAAGGCGAATATTTTAGAGTCCCTAAAGGAGTAGGCCAGGAGATTTAGAGTCTCTAAATTAATAAGGCGAAACACTTAGAGTCTCTAAAGGAATAGGCCAGGAAAGTTACAGTCTCTAAATTAATAAGGCGAAACGCTTAGAGTCTCTAAAGTAATAGGCGAGGAAAGATAGGGTCTCTAAATTAATAAGGCGAAACACTTAGAGTCTCTAAAGTGATAGGCCAGGACAGTTAGAATCTCTAAATTAATAAGGCGAAAATCTTAGAGTCTCTAAAGGAATTGGCCAGGAAATTTAGTTTCTCTAAATTAATAAGGCCTAACCCTTAGAGTCTTTAAAGGAATAAGCCAGGAGTGTTAGAGTCTCTAAATTAATAAGGCGAAACTCTTAGACTCTCTAAAGGAATAGGACAGGACAGTTAGTGTCTCTAATTTAATAAGGCGGAATTCTTAGGGTCTCTAAAGGAATAAGCCAGGAAAGTTAGAGTCACAAAATTCTTAAGGCAAAACACTTAGTGTCTGTAAAAGAATAGGCCAGGGGAGTTAGAGTCTCTAAATTAATAAGGCGAAACAATTAGAGTCTCTAAAGGAATAGGCCAGGAGAGTTAAAGTCTCGAAATTAATAAGGCGAAACACATAGAGTCTCTAAAGGAATAGGTCAGGAGGGATAGTGTCTCTAAATTAATAAGGCGAATCTCTTAGAATCTCTAAAGGAATAGGCCAGGACTGTTAGAATCTCTAAATTAATAAGGCGAAATACTTAGAGTCTCTAAAGGAATAGGCCAGGACAGTTAGTTTCTCTAAATTAATAAGTCGAAAATCTTAGAGTCTGTAAAGGAATAGGCTAGGACGAGTCTCTAAATTAATAAGGCGAAACACTTAGTGTCTCTAAAGGTATAGGCCAGGACAGTTATAGTCTCTAAATTAATAAGGCGAAACTATTAGTTTCTCTAAAGTAATAAGCCGGGAAGAGTCTCTAAATTAATAACGCGAAACACTTACAGTCTCTAAAGGTATAAGCCAGGAGAGTTAGTGTCTCTAAATTAATTAGGCGATACACTTAAGGGCTCTAAATTTATAGGCCAGGACAGTTAGAGTCTCTAAATTAATAAGGCGAAATTCTTAGTCTCTAAAGTTATAGGCCAGGACAGTTAGAGTCTCTAAATTAATAAGGCGAAAATCTCAGTCTTTAAGGAATAGTGCAGGACAGTTAGGGGCTCTAAAGTAATCGGACGAAACTCTTAGAGTCTCTAATGGAATAGGCCAGGGCAGTTAGAGTCTCTAAATTAATAAGGCGAAACTCTTAAGTTCTCTAAAGGAGAGGCCTGGACAGTTAGAACCTCTAAATTAATATGGCGAAAGTCTCAGTCTCCAAAGTAATAGTGCAGGACATTTAGGGTCTTTAAATTAAAAGGCGAAACTTTTAGAGTCTCTAAAGTATTAGGCCAGGAGAGTTAGAGTCTATAAATTAATAAGGCAAAACTCTTAAAGTCTCTAAAAGTGTAGGCAAAGACAGTTAGGTTCTCTAAATTAATAAGGCGAAATTCTTAGTCTCTACATTTATAGGCCAGGTCAGTTCGAGTCTCTAAATTAATAAGGCGAAAGTCTCAGTCTCTAAAGGAATAGTTCAGGACAGTTAGGGGCTCTAAATTAATAAGGCGAATCTCTTAGAGTCTCTAAAGGAATAGGCCAGGGCAGTTAGAGACTCTAAATTAATAAGGCGAAAATCTTAGGGTCTCTAAAGGGATAGGCCAAGACAGTTAGAATCTCCAAATTAATATGGCGAAAATCTCGGCCTCTAAAGGAATAGTGCAGGAGAGTTAGGGTCTCTAAATTAAAAGTCGAAACTCTTACAGTCTCTAAAGGAATACGCCAGGACAGTTAGATTCTCTAAATTAATAAGGCGAAACACTTAGAGTCTCTAAAGGCATAGGCCAGGACCGATAGTGTCTCTAAATGAATAAGGCGACACACTTTCATTCTCTAAAGTATAGGCCAGAAAGTTTAGAGTCTCTAAATTAATAAGGCGAAATTTTATATTCTCTAAAGGAATAGGCCAGGACAGTTAGTTTCTCTAAATTAATAAGGAGAATCTGTTAGAGTCTCTAAAGGAATAGGCCAGGACAGTTAGAGTCTTTAAATTAAAAAGGCAAAAATTTAGAGTCTCTAAAGGCATAGGCCAGGACAGTTAGAGTCTCTAAATTAATAAGGCGAAACTCTTAGAGTCTCTAAAGGAATAGGGCAGGACAGTTAGAGTCTCTAAATTAATAAGGCGAAACTCTCAGAGTCTCTAAAGGTATAGGCCAGTACAGTTAGAATCTTTAAATTAATAAGGCGAAAATTTCAGAGTCTTTAAGAAATAGGCCAGTACAGTTAGAATCTCTAAATTAATAAGGCGAAACGCTCAGAGTCTCTAAAAAATAGGCCAGGACAGTTAGAGTCTCTAAATTAATAAGGCGAATCACTTAGAGTCTCTAAAGGATTAGGCCACGAGAGTAAGGGTCTCTAAAGTAATAAGGCGAAAATCTTAGAGTCTCTAAATGAATAGGCCAATAAAGTTCGGGTCTTAGAAATTAATAAGGCGAAAATTTTAGGGTCTCTAAAGAATAGGCCAGGACAGTTAGAGTCTCTAAATTAATAAGGCGAAATACTTAGAGTCTCTAAAGGAATAGGCCAGGAGTGTTAGATTCTTCAAATTAATAAGACGAAAATCTTAGAGTCTCTAAAGAAATAGGCCAGTACTTTAGAGTCTCTAAATTAATAAGGCGAAACGCCTAGAGTCTCTAAAGCAATAGACCTGGACAGTTAGAGTCCAAATTTATAAGGCGAAAGTCTTAGAGTCTCTAAAGGAATAGGGCAGGAATGTTAGAGCCTCAAAATTAATAAGGCGAAAATCTTAGAGTCTCTAAAGGGAAAGGCCAGGAGAGTTAGAGTCTCTAAATTAATAAGTCGAAAGTCTTAGAGTCTCATAAGGTATAGGCCAGGACTGTGAGGGTCTCAAAATTAATAAGGCGAATCTCTTAGAGTCTCTAAAGGAATAGGCCAGGACAATTAGTGTCTCAAAATTAATAAGGCGAAACTCCTTGAGTCTCTAAAGGTATAGGACAGGACTGTTAGGGAATCAAAATTAATAAGGCGAAAGTCTTAGAGTCTCTAAAGGAACAAAACCAAGACAGTTACATTCTCTATATTATTAGCGCGAAAATATTATATTCTCTACAGGAATAGGCCAGGAAATTTAGATTCTCTAAATTAAAAAACCGAAGCACTAGAGTTTCTAAAGTTATAGTCCAGGAGATTTAGAGTCTCTAAATTTGTAAGGCGAAACTCTTGTGATCTCTAAAGGAATATGCTAGGAGAGTTAGAGTCTCTAAATTAATAAGGCGAAACTCTTAGAGTCTCAAAAGGAATAGGCCAGGAGTGTTAGATTCTCTAAATTAATAAGGCGAAACTCTCAGAATCTCTAAAGGAATAGGCCATGTCAGTTAGAGTCTCCAAATTATTAAGGCGAAACTCTTAAAATCTCTAAAGGATTAGGCCAGAACTATTAGTGTCTCTAAATTAATATGGCGATACACTTAGAGTCACTAAAGGAATAGGCCAGGAGAGTTCGAGTCCCAAATTTAATAAGGCGAAATTTCAGAGTCTCTAAAGTAATAGCCCAGGACAGGTAGAGTCTCTAAATTAATAAGGCTAAATTTTTACAGTATCTAAAGTATAGACCAGGAGAGTTAGGGTCTCTAAATTAATAAGGCGAAACACTTAGAGTCTCTAGAGTATTAGGCCAGAACTGTTAGATTCTCTAAATTAATTAGGCGAAACTCGTAGAATCTCTAAAGGAATAGGCCAGGACAGTTAGAGTCTCTAAAATAATAAGGCGAAACACTTAGTGTCTCTAAAGGAATTGGCCAGGAGGGTTAGTCTCTAAATTAATAAGGCGAAACTCTTTGAGTCTCTAAAAGAATACGCCAGGATAGTTTGTGTTTCTAAAGTAATAAGGCGAAACACGTAGAGTTTCTAAAGGATTAGGCAAGGAAAGTTAGGGTCTCTAAATTAATAAGGCGAATCACTTAGAGTCTCTAAAGGAATAGGCCAGGACAATTAGTGTCTCAAAATTAATAAGGCGAAATTCTTAGAGTCTCTAAATGAATAGGCCAGGAGAGATAGCGTCTCTAATATAATAAGGCGAACCTCTTAGAGTCTCTAAAGAAATAGACCAGGACAGTTAGGGTCTCTAAATTGATAAGGCGAAAATCTTTTATTCTCTAAAGGAATAGGCCAAGACAGTTAGTGTCTCTGAACTAATAAGGCGAAAATCTTAGAGTCTGTAAGGGAATAGGCTAGGACGACTATCTAAATTAATAAGGCGAAACACTTAGAGTCTCTAAAGGAATAGGCCAGGACAGTTAGAGTATCTAAATTAATAAGGCGAAACTATTAGAGTCTCTAAAGGAATAGGACAGGACGAGTCTCTAAATTAATACGGCGAAACATTTAGAGTCTCTAAAGGATTAAGCCAGGACAGTTGGTGTCTCTAAATTAATAAGGCGAAACACTTAGGGTTTCTAAAGGTATAGGCCAGGACAGTTAGTGTCTCTAAATTAATAAGGCGAAAGTCTCAGTCTCTAAAGGAATTGTGCAGGAGAGTTAGGGTCTCTAAATTAATAAGGCGAAACACTTAGAGTCTCTAAAGTAATAGGCCAGGAAAATTAGAGTCTCTAAATTAATAAGGCGAAACTCTTAGTCTCTAAAGGAATAGGACAGGGCAGTTAGTGTCTCTAAATTAATTAGGCGAAATTCTCAGACTCTAAAGGAATTGTGCAGGAGAGTTAGTGTCTCTAAATTAAAAGGCGAAACACTTAGAGTCTCTAAAGGAATAGGCCAGGACATATAGAGTTTCTAAATTAATAAGGCGAAACCCTTAAAGTCTCTAAAGGAATAGGCCAGGACAGTTAGAGTCTTTAATTAATAAGTCCATAGACTTAGAGTCTTTAAAGGAATAGGCCAGGACATTTATAGTCTCTAAATTAATAAGGCCAAAATCTTAGATCTCAAAAGGTTTAGGCCATGACAGTTAGAGTCTCTAAATTAATAAGGCGAAAATCTTAGTGTCTCTAAAGAAATAGGCCAGGGAAATTAGAGTCTCTAAATTAATAAGACGAAACTCTCAGGGTCTCTAAATGTATAGGCCAGGACAGTTAGTATCCCTAAATTAATAAGGCGAAATTCTCAGAGTCTCTAAAAGAAGATGCCAGGACAGTTAGGGTCTCTAAATTAATAAGACGAAACTTTAGAGTCCCTAAGGAATAGGCCAGGAGGTTTAGATTCTCTAAATTAATAAGGCGAATCTCTTAGTGTCTCTAAAGGAAAAGCCCAGGACAGTTAGGGTCTCTAAATTAATAAGGCTAAACATTTAGAGACTCTAAAGGAATAGGAAATTACAGTTAGTGTCTCTAAATTAATAAGGCGAAACTCTTAGAGTCTCTAAAGGAATAGGCCAGGACAGTTAGAGTCTCTAAATTAATAAGGCGAAACTCTTAGTGTCTCTAAAGTAATAGGCCTAGACTGTTAGGGAACCGAAATTAATAAGGCGAAAGACTTAGGGTCTCTAAAGGAGCCAGCCAGGACAGTTAGATTCTCTATATTGATAGCGCGAAAATATTATCGTCTCTAAAGTAAGAGGCCAGGGGAGTTATAGTCTCTAAATTAAAATGTCGAATCTCTAGTGTCTCTAAAATTATGGGCCAGGAGACTTAGAATCTCTACATTTGTAAGGCGAAACACTTGTGATCTCTAAAGGAATAGGCTAGGAGTGTTAGAGGCTCTAAATTAATAAGGCGAATCTCTTAGAGTCTCTAAAGTTATAGGCCAGGACATTTAGAGTCTCTAAATAAATAAGGCGAAATTTTAGAGTCTCTAAAGTAATAGGTCAGGACAGTTAGAGACTCGAAATTAATAAGGCGAAACTCTTAGAATTTCTAAAGGAATAGGCCAGGACTCTTAGGGAATCTAAATAAATAAGGCGAAAGACTAAGGGACTCTAAAGGAACAAGCCAAGGCATTTAGAGTCTCTATATTAATAGCGCGAATATATTGTAATCTCTAAAGCAATAAGCCAGGAAAGATAGAGAATCTAAATTAAAAATTCGAAGCTCTAGATACTCTAACGTTATAGGCCAGGAGAGTTAGAGCCTCTAAATTTGTAAGGCGTAAATCTAGTGATCTGTAAATAATAGGCTAGGAGAGTTAGGGTCTCTAAATTAATAAGGCGAAAATTTTAGATTCTCTAAAGGAATAGGCCAGTACTGTTAGAGTCTCTAAATTAATATGGCGAAACACTTAGAATCTCTAAAGGAATAGGCCAGGGCATTTAGGGTCTCTAAATGTATAAGGCGAAAAATTAGAGTCTCTAAAAGAATAGGCCAGGAGAGTTAGAGTCTCTAAATTAATAAGGTGAAACCCTTAGAGTCTCTAAAGGATTAGGCCAGGAAGGTTAGAGTTTCTAAATTAATAAGGCGAAAATCTTAGAGCCTCTAAAGGAATAAGCCAGGACAGTTAGAGTCTCTTCATTAATAAGGCGAAACGCTTAGAGTCTGTAAAGGAATAGGCCAGGACAGTTAGGGTCTCTAAATGTATAAGGCGAATGTCTCAGTCTGTAACGGAATAGTGCAGGAGAGTTAGGGTCTCTAAATTTATAATGAGAAAATCATAGCGTCTCTAAAAGAATAGGCCAGGACAGTTAGAGTCTCTAAAATAATAAGGCGAAACTTTTAGAGTCTCTAAAGAAATAGGCGAGGACAGTTAGGGTCTCTAAATTAATAAGGCGAAACTCTTCGAATAACTAAAGGAATAGGCCAGGACTGTTAGCGTCTGTAAATTAATAAGCCGAATCTATTAGAGTCTCTAAAACTATAGGCCAGGACAATTAGTGTCTGTAAATTAATAAGGCAAACCCTTAGAGTCTCTAAAGATATAGGCCAGGAAAGTTAAGGTCTCTAAATTAATAAGGCGAAACTCTTAGGGTCTCTAAAGGGATTGGCCAAGACAATTAGATTCTTTAAATTAATAAGGCGAAAATCTTAGAGTCTCTATAGGTATAGGCCATGGCGTTAAGAGTCTCAAAATTAATAAAGCGAATCTCTTAGAGTCTCTAATGGAATAGGCCAGGACAGTAAGATTCTCTAAATTAATAAGGCGAAAATTTTAGAGTCCCTAAAGGAATAGTCCAGGAGAGTCAGAATCTCTAAATTAATAAGGCGAAACTCTTAGAGTCTCTAAAGGAATAGGCCAGGACAGTTAGAGTCTCTAAATTAATAAGGCGAAAAACTTATAGTCTCTAAAGGTATAGGCCAGGACAGATAGTGTCTCTAAATTAATAAGGCGAAGCTCTTAGAGTCTGTAAGGAATAGTCCAGGAGAGTTAGAGTCTCTAAATTAATAAGGCGAAACTCTTAGAGTCTATAATGAAATAGGTCAGGTAATTTAGAGTCTCGAAATTAATAAGGCGAAAAACTTAGAGTCTCTAAAGAAATAGGCCAGGAGAGTTAGTGTCTCTAAATTAATAAGGCGAAACCCTTAGACTCTCTAAAGTAATAGGACAGGACAGTAGAGTCTCTAATTTAATAAGGCGAAATTTTTAGTCTCAAAAAATTAGGCCAGGACAGTTAGGGTCTCTAAATTAATAAGCCGAAACACTTAGTGTCTCTAAAATAATAGGCCGGGAGAATTATAGTCTCTAAATTAATAAGGCGAAAATATTAGAGTCTCTAAAGGAATAGTCCAAGACAGTTAGGGTGTCTAAATTAATCAGACGAAAATCTTAGATTATCTAAAGAAATAGGCCAGGAAATTTAGGGTCTCTAAATTAATAAGGCGAAAATCTTAGAGTCTCTAAATGAATATGCCAGGAGAGTTAGTGTCTCTAAATTTATAAGGTGAATCTCTTAAAGCCTCTTATGTAATACGCTAGGAGTGTTAGAGTCTCTAAATTAATAAGGCGAAAGGCTTAGAGTCTCTATATGAAAAGGCCAGGGCAGTTAGTGTCTCTAAGTTAATAAGGCTAAACTCTTAGAGTCTGTAAAGGAATGGGCTAGGACGAGTCTCTAAATTAATAAGGCGAAACACTTAGAGTCTCTAAAGGAATAGGCCAGGACAGTTAGATTTTCTAAATTAATAAGGCGGAACTCTTAGAGTCTCTAACGGATTAGGAGAAGACAGTTAGTGTCTTTAAATTAATTAGGCGAAACTCTTAGAGTCTCTAAATGATTAGGCCAAGGGAATTAGAGTCTCTAATTTAATAAGGCGAAACACTTAGAGTCTTTAAATTAATAGGCCAGGAGGTTTGGGATCTCTAAATTAATAGGGCGAAACACTTGGAATCTCTAAAAGAATAGGCCAGGACAATTAGAGTCTCTAAATTAATAAGGCGAAAGTCTCAGTCTCTAAAGGAATAGTGCAGGAGAGTTAGGGGCTCTAAATTAATAAGGCGAATCACTTAGAGTCTCTAAAGGAATAGGCCAGGACAGTTAGAGTCTCTAAATTAATAAGGCGAAAATATTAGAGTCTCTAAAGGAATAGGCCAGGACAATTAGAGCCTCTAAAATAATAAGGCGAAATTTTAGAGTCTCTAAAGCAATAGGCCAAGACAGTTAGTGTCCCTAAATTAATAAGGCGGAAAACTTAGAGTCTCCAAAGGATAGGCCAGGACAGTTAGAATCTCTAAATTAATAAGGCGGAACTCTTAGGGTCTCTAAAGAATAGGCCAGGGGAGTTAGAGTTTCTAAATTAATAAGGCGAAATTCTCAAAGTCTCTAAAGAAATAGGCCAGGAAATTTAGTGTCTCTAAATTAATAAGGCGAAACTCTTAGATTCTGTAAAGGAATAGGCCAGGACAGTTAGTGTCTCTAAATTATTATGTCGAAACCATTAGGGTCTCTAAAGGAATAGGCCAGGACAGTTAGAGTCTCTAAATTAATAAGGCGAATAACTTAGAATATCTAAAGGAATAGGCCAGGACAGTTAGAGTCTCTAAATTAATAAGGCGAATCGCTTAGAGTCTCTAAAGGTATAGACCAGGACAGTTAGTGTTTCTAAATTAATAAGGCGAAAATCTTAGAGTCTCTAAAGAAATAGGCCAGGACAGTTAGAGTCTCTAAATTAATAAGGCGAAGCACTTATAGGCTCTAAAGGAATAGACCAGGATAGTTAGGGTCTCTAAATTACTAAGGCCAAAGTATCAGTCTCTAAAGGAATAGTGCAGGACAGTTAGGGTCTCTAAATTAATAAGGCGAAAATCTTATAGTCTCAAAAGAAAAGGCCAGGCCAGTTAGGGTCGCTAAATTAATAAGGCGGAATTCTTACTGTCTTTAAAGGGATATGTCAGGACAGTTAGAGTCTCTAAATTAATAAGTGGATTTTCTTGGAGTCTCTAAAGATAGAGGCCAGGAAAGTTAGTGTCTCTAAATTAATAAGGCGAAACACGTAGAGTCTCTAAAGGAATAAGCCAGAAAATTTAGTGTCTCTAAATTAATAAGACGAAATTCTTAGAGGCTCTAAAGTTATAGGCCAGGACAGTTAGAGACTCTAAATGAATAAGGCGAAATACTTAGAGTCTCTAAAGTAATAGGTCAGGATAGATTCTCTAAATTAATAGAGCGAAAGACTCAGTCTATAAAGGAATTGTGCAGGACAGATAGGGACTCTAAATGAATAAGGCGAAACTCTTAGATTCTTCTAAAGCAATAGGCCAGGAGAGTTAGAGTATCTAAATTTATAAGGCGAAACTTTTAGGGTCTCGAAAGACATGGGACAGGACTGTTATGTAATCTAAATTAATAAGGCGAAATTCTTAGGCTCTCTAAAGGAACAAGCAATGACAATTACAGTCTCTATATTAATAACGCGAATATTTTATAGTCTCTAAAGTAATAGGCCAGGACAATTAGAGTCTAAATTAAAAAGTCGAAACTCTAGTGTCTCTAAAGTTATAGGCCAGGAGAGTTAGAGTCTCTAAATTTGTACCCGAAACACTTGTGATCTCTAAAGAAATAGGCTAGGAGTTTTAGAGTCTATACATTAATAAGGGGAAACACTTAGAGTCTCTAAAGGAATAGGCGTGGTGTGTTAGATTCTCTAAATTAATAAAGCGAAAATGTTAGAGTCTCCAAAGGAATAGGCCATGACAGTCAGAGTCTCTAAAATAATAAGGCGAAACTCTTAGAGTCTCCAAAAGATAGGCCAGGAGAGTTACTATCTCTAAAATAATAAGGCGAAATTTTTAGAGTCTCTAAATGGAAAGGCCATGAGAGTTAGTGTCTCTAAATTAATAAGGCGAATAATTTAGAGTCTCTAATGTAATAGGCCAGGAAATTTAGAGTCTCTAATTTAATAAGGCGAAAATTTTAGAATCTCTAATGGAATGGGCCAGGAGAGTTAGGGTCTCTAAATTAATAAGGCGAAACACTTAGAGTCTCTAAACGAATAGTCCAGGAGAGTTAGAGTCTCTAAATTAATAATGCGAATATCTTAGATTCTCTAAAGGAATAGACCTGAAGAATTAGGGTCTCTAAATTAATAAGGCGAAACTCTTAGAGTCTCTAAAGGAATGGGCCAGGAGAGTTAGAGTATCAAAATTAATAAGGCGAAACACTTAGAGTCTCTAAAGGAATAGGCCAGGACAGTTAGATTCTCTAAATTAATAAGGCGAAACTCTTAGAGTCTCTAACGGATTAGGAGAAGACAGTTAGGGTCTTTAAATTAATAAGGCGAAACTCTTAGAGTCTCTAAATGTTTAGGCCAAGGGAATTAGAGTCTCTAATTTAATAAGGCGAAACTCTTAGAGTCTTTAAAGAAATAGGCCAGGAGGTTTGGGATCTCTAAATTAATAGGGCGAAACACTTGGAGTCTCTAAAGGATTAGGCCAGGACAATTAGTGTCTCTAAATTAATAAGGCGAAGTCTCAGTCTCTAAAGGAATAGTGCAAGAGAGTTAGGGGCTCTAAATTAATAAGGCGAATCCATTAGAGTCTCTAAAGGAATAGGCCAGGACAGTTAGAGTCTCTAAATTAATAAGGCGAAAATCTTAGAGTCTCTAAAGGAATAGGCCAGGACAGTTAGAGCCTCTAAAATAATAAGGCGAAACTTTTAGAGTCTCTAAAGAAATAGGCCAAGACAGTTAGTGTCCCTAAATTAATAAGGCGGAAATCTTAGAGTCTCCAAACGATAGGCCAGGACAGTTAGATTCTCTAAATTAATAAGGCGGAACTCTTAGGGTCTCTAAAGAATAGGCCAGGGGATTTAGATTTTCTAAATTAATAAGGCGAAATTCTCAAAGTCTCTAAAAAATAGGCCAGGAATGTTAGTGTCTCTAAATTAATAAGGCGAAATTCTTAGATTCTGTAAAGGAATAGGCCAGGAGAGTTAGTGTCTCTAAATTAATAAGTCGAAACCATTATGGTCTCTAAAGGAATAGGCCAGGACAGTTAGAGTCTCTAAATTAAGAAGGCGAATAAATTAGAATATCTAAAGGAATAGGCCAGGACAGTTAGAGTCTCTAAATTAATAAGGCGAATCGCATAGAGTCTCTAAAGGTATAGACCAGGACATTTAGTGTCTCTAAATTAATAAGGCGAAAATCTTAGAGACTCTAAAGAAATAGGCCAGGACAGTTAGAGTCTCTAAATTAATAAGGCGAAGCACTTATAGTCTCTAAAGAAATAGACCAAGATAGTTAGGGTCTCTAAATTACTAAGGCGAAAGTATCAGTCCCTAAAGGAATAGTGCAGGACAGTTAGGGTCTCTAAATTAATAAGGCGAAAATCTTATAGTCTCTAAAGGAAAAGGATAGGCCAGTTAGGGTCGCTAAATTAATAAGGCGGAAGTCTTAGTGTCTTTAAAGGGATATGTCAGGACAGTTAGAGTCTCTAAATTAATAAGGGGATTTTATTGGAGTCTCTAAAGTTAGAGGCCAGGACAGTTAGTGTCTCTAAATTAATAAGGCGAAACACGTAGAGTCTCTAAAGGAATAAGCCAGAAAATTTAGGGTCTCTAATTTAATAAGGCGAAAAACTTAGAGGCTCTAAAGAAATAGGCCAGGACAGTTAGAGTCTCTAAATTAAAAATGCGAAATTCTTAGAGTCTCTAAAGGAATTGGCCACGACAGTTAGGTCCTCTAAATTAATAAGGGGAAGGACTCAGACTCTAAAGGAATTGTGCAGGACAGTTAGGGGCTCTAAATGAATGAGGCCAAATTCTTCGATTCTCTAAAGTAATAGGCCAGGAGTGTTAGAGTCTCTAAATTAATAAGGCGAAACTTTTAGGTTCTCGAAAGAAATGGGGCAGGACTGTTATGTAATCTAAATTAATAAGGCGGAAGTCTTACTCTATAAAGGAACAAGCCCGGACAATTACAGTCTCTATATTAATAGAGCGAAAATATTATAGTCTCTAAAGGAATAGGCCAGGACAGTTAGAGTCCCTAAATTGAAAAGTCGAATCTCTAGATTCTCTAAAGTAATAGTCCAGGAGATTTAGAGTCTCTAAATTTGTAAGCCGAAACACTTTTCATCTCTAAAGAAATAGGCTAGGAGAGTTAGGGTCTGTAAATTAATAAGGCGAAACACTTAGAGTCTCTAAAGGAATAGGCCAGGAGTGTTAGTGTCTCTAAATTAATAAAGCGAAAATCTTAGAGTCTCTAAAGGAATAGGCCATGACAGCCAGAGTCTCTAAATTAATAAGACGGAACTCTTAGAGTCTCCAAAGGAATAGGCCAGGACAGTTAGTGTCTCTAAATTAATAAGGCGAAATTCTTAGAGTCTCTAAATGAACAGGCCAGGACAGTTAGGGTCTTTAAATTAATAAGGCGAAACTCATAGAATCTCTCAAGGAATAGGGCAGGATATTAAGAGTCTCTAAATTAATAAGGCGAAAAACTTAGAGTCTCTAAACCATTAGGCCAGGATAGTTAGAGTCTCTAAATTAATAAGGTGAAACTCTCAGAGCCTCTAAAGGAATAGGTCAGGGGATTTAGGGTCTCTAAATTTTTAAGGCGAAACTTTTAGAGTGTCTAAAGGAATGGGCCAAGAGAGTTAGTGTATCTAAATTAATAAGGCGAAAATATTAGAGTCTCTATAAGAATAAGCCAGGACAGTTAGAGTCTCTAAATTAATAAGGCCAAACTCTTAGAGTCTCTAACGGTATAGGCCAAGAGAGTTAGGGTCTCTAAATTAATAAGGCGAAACACTTAGAGTCTCTAAAGGAATAGGCCAGGACAATTAGATTCTCTAAATTAATAAGGCGAATCTCATAGAGTCTCTAAAGATTTAGGCCTGGAGAGTTAGTGTCTCTAAATTAATAAGGCGAAACTCATAGATTCTCTAAAGGATTAGGCCAAGAGTATTAGAGTCTCTAAATTAATAAGGCCAAACTGTTAGAGTCTCTAAAGTAATAGGCCAGGACAGTTGGAGACACAAAATTAAAAACGCGAAACACTCAGAGTCTCTAAAGGTATAGGCCAGGAGTGTTAGATTATCTAAATTAATAAGGCGAATGTCTCAGTCTCTAAAGGAATAGTGCAGGGGAGTTAGGGGCTCTAAATTAATAAGGCGAATCTTTTAGAGTCTCTAAAGGAATAGGCAAGGACAGTTAGAGTCTCTAAATTAATAAGGCGAAAATCTTAGAGTCTCAAAAGTAATAGAACAGGACAGTTAGTGATTAAAAATTAGTAAGGCGAAAGTTTTAGGGTCTAAACTAACAAGCCAAGACAGTTAGAGTATCTATATTAATAGAGCGAAAACATTATAGTCTCTAAATATACAGGCCAAACTGTTAGAGTCTCTAAATTATAATGTCGAAATCTAGAGTCTATAAAGTTATAGACCAGGAGATTTAGAGTCTCTAAATTTGTAAGGCGTAAAGCTTGTGATCTCTAAAGGAATAGGCTAGGAGTGTTAGAGCCTCAAAGTTAATAAGGCGAAACACTTAGAGTCTCTAAAAGAATAGGCGAGGACAGTTAGAGTCTCTAAATTAATAATGCGAAACCCTTAGAGTCTCTAAAGAAGATGGCCAGGACTGTTATAGTATCTAAATTACTAAAGCGAAACTCTCAGAGTCTCAAAAGGAATAGGCCAGGACAGTTAGAGTCTCTAAATTAATAAGGCGAAAGTCTCAGTCTCTATAGGAATAGTGCAAGAGAGTTAGGGCCTCTAAATGAATAAGTCGAAACACTTAGAGTCTCTAAAGTATAAGGCCAGGAAATTTAGAGTCTCTAAATTAATAAGGCGAAACTCTTAGAATCTCTAAAGGAATAGGACAGGACAGTTAGAGTCTCTAAATTAATAAGGCGAATCTCTTAGAGTCTCTAAAGGGATAGGCCAGGACCATTAGAGTGTCCAAATAAATAAGAAGAAACACTTTGAGTCTCTAAAGTTATAGGTCATGACATTTAGAATCTCTAAACTAATAAGGCGATACTCTTAGAGTCTTTAAAGCAATAGGACATGTAAGTTAGAGTCTCTAAATTAATAAGGCGAAACTCTTAGGGTCTCTAAATGAATAGGCCAGCACAGTTAGATTCCCCAAAATAATAAGGCGAAAATCTTAGAGTCTCCAAAGGTATAGGCCTGGACATTTAGAGTCTCTAAGCTAATAAGGCGAAAAACTAAGAGTCTCTAAGGAATAGGCCAGGACACTTAGAGTCTCTAAATAAATAAGGCGAAACACTTAGAGTCTCTAAAGGATAGGCCAGGATATTTAGAGTCAATAAATTAATAAGGCGAAACACGTAGAATCTCTAAAGGAATAGACCAGGAGAGTTAGAGCCTCTAAATTAGTAAGGCGAAACCCTTAGTCTCTAAAGGAATAGGCCAGGACAGTAAGAGTCTCTAAATTAATAAGGCGAAAACCTTAGAGTCTCTAAAGCAATAGGCCATATGGGTTAGGGTCTCTAAATTAATTAGGCGAAATTCTTAGAGTCTCTAAAGGAATAGGCCAAGACAGTTAGAGTCTCTAAGTTAATAAGGCGAAACCCTTAGAGTCTCTAAAGTAATAGGCCAGGACTCTTAGAGTCTCTAAATTAATAAGGCGAAACACTTAGAGTCTCTAAAGAAATAGGCCAGGAGCGTTAGATTCTCTAAATTAATAAGGCGAAACTCTTAGAATCTCTACAAGAATAGGCCAGGAGTGTTAGAGTCTCTAAATTAATAAAGCGAAAATCTTGGTGTCTCTAAAGTATAGGCCTGGACAGTTAGATTCTCTAAATTAACAAGCGAATCTCTTAGAGTCTCTAAAGAAATAGGCCAGTACATTTAGTGTCTCTAAATTAATAAGGCGAAACTCTTAGTGTCTCTAAAGAAATAGGCCAGGGCGTTTAGCGTCTGTAAATTAATAAGGCGAAACTCTTAGATTCTCTAAAAGAATAGGCCAGGACAGTTAGTGTCTCAAAATTAATAAGGCGAAACTGTTATGGTCTCTAAATGAATAGGCCAGGAATGTTAGTGTCTCAAAATTAATAAGGCGAAACTCTTAGAGTCTCTAAAGGAATAGGCCAGGACAATTAGTGTCTCTAAATTAATAAGGCGAAAATCTTATATTCTCTAAAGGAATAGGCCAGGACAGTTACATTTTCTAAATTATTAAGGCGAAAAAACCTTGAGTCTCTAAAGGAATAGGCGGGAACATTTAGTGTCTCTAAATTAATAAGGCGAAACTCTTAGAGTCTCTAAAGGAATAGTCGAGGACAGTTAGAGTCTCTAAGTAAATAAGGCGAAAATTTAGAGCCTCTAAAATTATAGGCCAAGAGAATTAGTGTCTCTAAATTAATAAGGCGAAAATCTGAGAGTCTCTAAACGAATCGGCCAGGACAGTTAGAGACTCTAAATTAATAAGGCGAAATTCTAGTGTCTCTAAAGGAATAGGCCAGGAGAGTTAGTGTCTCTAAATTAATAAGGCGAAACACTTAGAGTCTCTAAAGGAAGTGGCCAGGACTGTTAGGGTCTCTAAATTAATAAGGCGAGACACTTAGAGTCTCAAATGTATAGGCCAGGACAGTTAGAGTCTCTAAATTAATAAGGAGAAACACTTAGAGTCTCTAAATGAATAGGCTTGGACAGTTAGAAACTCTAAATAAATAAGGCGAATAACTTAGTCTCTAAAAGAATAGGCCAAGTAATTTAGAGTCTCTAAATTAATAAGGCGAATCTCATAGAGTCTCTAAAGTAATAGGCCAAGTCAGTTAGGGTCTCTAAATTAAGTAGGCGAAACTTCTAGTGTCTCTAAAGTAATAGGCCAAAAGAATTAGAGTCTCTAAATTAATAAGGCGAAACTGTTAGAATCTCTAAAGGAAAAGTCCAAGATCGTTAGTGTCTCTAAATTAATAAGGCGAAACTCTTGAAGTCTATAAACGGAATAGGCCAGGACAGTTAGAGTCACTAAATTAAGGCGAAACACTTAGAGTCACTAAAGGGATAGGCCAGGAGAGTTAGATTCTCTAAATTAATTAGGCGAAACTCTTAGAGTCTCTAAAGGAATTGGCCAGGAACGTTAGAGTCTCTAAATTAATAAGGCGAGACTCTTAGAGTCTCTAAAGAAATAGGCCAGGACAGTTAGATACTCTAAATTAATAAGGCGAAGCCCTTAGTTTCTCTAAAGGAATAGGCTAGGAGAGATAGAGTCTCGAAATTAATAAGGCGAAACACATTGGTTCTCTAAAGGAATAGGCCAGGAGAGTTAGAGTCCCTAAATTAAAAGGCGAGAAACTTAGAGTCTCTAAAGGAAGAGGCCAGGACAATTAGGGTCTCTAAATTATTAAGGCGAAACACTTACAGTCTCTAAAGTAATAGGCCAAGACAGTAAGGTTCTCTAAATTAATAAGTGGGAACTATTACAGTCTCTAAAGCAATAGATCAGGACAGTTAGAGTCTCTAAATTAATAAGGCGAATCTTTTAGAGACTCTAAAGTATAGGCCAAGACTGTTAGAGTCTCTAAATTAATAAGGCGAAACTCTTAGGGAATCTAAATGAATAGGCCTGGAGAGTTAGAGATTTTAAATTAATAAGACGAAAATCTTAGTCTCTAAATGAATAGGCCAGGAGATTTAGAGTCTCTAAATTAATAAGGCGAATATCATTGAGTCAATAAAGGTATAGGCCAGGTCAGTTAGTCTCTAAACTAATAAGACGAAAATCCTATTGTCTCTAAAGGAATAATCCAGGAGAGTTAGAGTTTCTAAATTAATAAGTCGAAAATCTTACAGTCGCTAAGTAAATAGGCCAGGACAGTTAGAGTCTATACATTAATAAGGCCAAACACTTAGAGTCTCTAAACGAATAGGCCAGGACAGTTAGAGTCTCTAAATTAATAAGGCGGAAAACTTAGGGTCTCCAAAGGAATATGACAGGACATTTATTTTCTCTAAATTAATATGGCGAAACTCTTAGAGTCTCTAAAGGAATAGGCTAGACAGATAGGTTCTCTAAATTAATAAGGCGAAAAACATAGAGTCTCTAAAGGAATAGGCCAGGAGAGTTAGATTCTCTAAATTAATAAGGCGAATCTCTTAGAGTCTCTAAAGGAATAGGCCAGGACTGTTAGAGTCTCTAAATAAATAAGGCGAAACTCTTAGAGTCTCTAAAGGAATAGGCCAGGACTTTTAGGGTCTCAAAATTAATAAGGCGAAAAAGTTAGTCTCTAAATGAATAGGCCAGAATATTTAGAGTCTCTAAATTAATAAGGCGAAAATCATAGAGTCTTTAAAGTAATAGGCCAGGTCAGTTAGTTTTTCTAAATTAATAAGGCGAAACTCCTAGTGTCTCTAATGTAATAGCCCAGGAGTGTTAGAGTCTCTAAATTAATAAGGCGAAAAAAATAGAGTCTCTAAAGGAATAGGCCAAGACCGTTAGGGTCTCTAAATTAATAAGGCGAAAAACTTAGAGTCTCTAAAGGAACAGGCCAAGACAGTTAGAGTCTCTAAATTAATAAGGCGTATCTTTTAGAGTCTCTAAAGTATACGCCAGGAATGTTAGAGTCTCTAAATTAATAAGGCGAATCTCTTAGAGTCTCTAAAGAATAGGCCAGGACAGTTAGGGTCTCTATATTAATAAGGCGAAAAACTTAGTCTCTAAATGAATAGGCCAGGAGATTCAGAGTCTCTAAATTAATAAGGCGAAACTCATAGAGTCTCTACAGGAATAGGAAAGGTCAGTTAGGGTCTCTAATAAGGCGAAACTCCAAGTGTCTCTAAAGGAATAAGCCTGGAGAGTTAGAGTCTCTAAATTAATAAGGCGAAACACTTAGAATCTCTCAAGTAATAGGTCAGGACAGTTAGAGTCTCTAAATTAATAAGGCGAAACAAATAGAGTCTCTAAAGGAATAGGCCAGGTCCGTTAGGGTCTCAAAATTAATAAGGCGGAACCCTTAGAGTCTCAAAAGGAATAGGCCAGGACAGTTAGTGCCTTCAAATTAAAAAGCGAAACACTTATAGTCTCTAAAGTTATAGGCCAGGAGAGTTAGAATCTCTAAATTAATAAGGCGAAACTCTTAGATTCTCTAAAGAATAGGCTCTAAATTAATAAGGCGTTACGTTTAGAGTCTCTAAAGAAATGGCCAAGACTGTTAGAGCCTGTATATTAATAAGGCGAAACACTTAGTGTCTCTAAAGAATAGGCCAGGACAGTTAGATTCTCTAAATTAATAAGGCGAAACTCTTCGAGTCTCTAAAGGAAAAGGCCAGGACAGTTAGAGTCTCTAAATTAATAAGGCGAAACACTTGGAGTCTCTAAAAGTAAAGGCCAGGTTAGTTAGAGTCTCTAAATTAATAAGGCGAGACCATTAGAGTCTCTAAAGTAATAGGCTACGACAGTTAGGATCTCTAAATGAATAAGGCGAGACACTCTAAAGGAAGAGGACAGGACAGTTAGCGTCTCTAAATTAATAAGGCGAAACTCTTAGAGCCTCTAAAGAATAGGCCAAAAACGTTAGAGCCTCTAAATTAATAAGGCGAAACTCTTAGAGTCTCTAAAGGAATAGGACAGGGAATTAAGAGTCTCTAAATTAATAACGCGAAACTCTTAGAGTCTCTAAAGGAATAGGCCAGGACAGTTAGCGTCTCAAAATTAATAAGGCGAAATACTTATAGCCTCAAAAGTAATAGGCCAGGACATTTAGAGTCTCTAAATAAATAAGGCGAATAAATTAGTCTCTAAATGAATAGGCCAAGACAGTTAGAGTCTCTAAATTAATAAGGCGAATCTCTTAGAATCTCTAAAAAATAGGCCAGGACAGTTAAATTTTCTAAATTAATAAGACGAAACCCCTAGAGTCTCTAAAGGAATAGGCCAAAACATTTAGTGTCTCTAAATTAATAAGGCGAAATACTTAGAGTCTCTAAAGGAATAGGCCAGGACAGAGGGAGCCTCTAAATTAATAAGGCGAAATTCTTAGTGTCTCTAAAGGCAAAGGACATGAGAATTAGATTCTCAAAATTAATAAGGCGAAAATTTTAGAGTCTCTAAATGAATGGGCCAGGAGAGTTAGAGTCTCTAAATTAATAAGACGAAACACTTAGAGTCTCTAAAGGAATAGTCCAGGAGAGTTAGAGTCTCGAAAATTATAAGGCGAAACTCTTAGAGTCTGTAAAGGATTAGGCCAGGACCGTTAGAGTCTCTAAATTAATAAGGCAAAATTATTAGAGTCTCTAAAGTAATTGGCCAGGACAGTTAGATTCTCAAATTTAATAAGGCGAAATTCTTAGAGTCTCTAACGTAATAGTCCAGGACAGTTAGGGCCTCTAAATTTATAAGGCGAAACACTTAGTGTCTCTAAAGGAATAGGCCAGGAGAGTTAGGGTCTCTAAATTAATAAGGCGAAAATCTTAGAGTCTCTAAAGTAATAGGCCAGGAGAGTGAGTGTCACCAAATTAAAAAGGCGAATCTCTTAGAGTCTCTAAAGGAATAGGCCAGGAGAGTTAGAGTCTCTAAATTAATAAGGCGAGACTCTTAGAGTCTCTAAAGTAATAGGCCAGGACAGTTAGAGTCTGTAAATTAATAAGGCGAAAATCTTAGATTCTCTAACGGAATAGACCAAGAGTGTTAGGGACTCAAAATTAATAAGGCGAAACCCTTAGAGTCTCTAAAAGAATAGGCCAGGACAGTTAGAGTCTCTAAATTTATAAGTCGAATCCCTTAGACTCTAAAGGAATCTGCCTGGAAATTTAGAGTCTTTAAATTAATAAGGCGAAACCCTTAGAGTTTCTAAAGGTATAGGCCAGGTGGGTTAGAGTCTCAAAATTAAAAAGTCGAAACTCTTAGAATCTCCAAAGGAATAGGCCAGGACAGTTAGTGTCTCAAAGTTTATAAGCCGAAATCCTTAGAGTCTCTAAAGAAATAGGACAGAAATTTAGTGTCTCTAAATTAATAAGGCGAAACTTTTGAGTCTCTACAGAATAGGCCAGGACAGTTAGATTCTCTAAATTAATAAGGCGAAAAACTTCGTGTCTCTAAAGGAATAGGCCAGGACAGTTAGAGTTTCTAAATTAATAATGCGAAACTCTTAGAGTCTCTAAAGGAATAGGTCAGGACATTTAGGGTTTCTAAATTAATAAGGCGAAAAACATATAATCTCTAAAGGAATAGGCCAGGACAGTTAGATTCTCTAAATTAATAAGTTGAAACACTTACTGTCACTAAAGGAATAGGCCAGGGGTGTTAGTCTCTAAATTAATAAGGCCAAACACTTAGAGACTCTAAAGGAATAGGCCAGGAAAGTTAGAGTCTCTAAATTAATAAGGCGAAACGTTTAGAGTCTCTAAAGTAATAGGCTAGTAGTTTTAGAGACTCTAAGTTAATAAGGCTGAATTCTTAGTGTCTATAAAGGAATAGGACAGGACAGTTAGAGTGTCTAAATTAATAAGGCGAAACTCTTAGAGTCTCTAAAATAATAGGCCAGGAAAGTTAGAGTCTCTAAATTAATAAGGCGAAACTCTTAGAGTCTCTAAATAATAGGCCAGGACAGTTAGAGTCTCTAAATTAATAAGGCGAAACAATTAGAGTCTCTAAAATTATAGGCTTGGACAATTAGAATCTCTAAATTAGTAAGGCGAAACTCTTAGTGTCTCTAAAGGAATAGGCCAGGAGAGAAAGGGTCTCTAAATTAGTAAGGCGAAAAACTTAGAGTCTCTAAAGGAATAGGCCAGGACAGTTAGAGTCTCTAAATTAATAAGGCGAAAATCTTAGAGTCAATAATGGAATAGGTCAGGAGAGATAGAGTCTCTAAATTAATAAGTCGAAGCACTTAGAGTCCCTAAAGTAAAAGGCCAGGATATATAGTGTCTCTAAATTATTAAGGCGATTCTCTTAGAGTCTCTAAAGGAATAGGCCAGGACTCTTAGTGTCTCTAAATTAATAAGGCGAAACGCTTAGAGTCTCTAAAGGAATAGGCCAGGACTGTTAGAGTCTCAAATTTAATAAGGCGAAATACTTAGTCTCTAAATGAAGAGGCCAGAATATTTAGAGTCTCTAAATTAATAACGCGAAACTCAATGAGACTCTAAATTAATAGGCCAAGTCAGTTAGGTTCCCTAAATTAATAAGTCGAAACTCCTAGTGACTCTAAAGTAATAGGCCAGGAGTGTTAGAGTCTCTAAATTAATTAGTCGAAACAATTAGAGTCTCTAAAGGAATAGGCCAAGACCGTTAGTGTCTCTAAATTAATAAGGTGAAACGCTTAGAGTCTCTAAAGGAATAGGCCAGGACACTTAGAATCTCTAAATTAATAAGGCGAATCCCTTAGAGTCACTAAAGAATAGACCATGGCTGTTAGATTCTTTAAATTAATAAGGCGAAACCCCTAGAGTCTCTAATGAATAGGCCAGCAGATTTAGAGTCTCTATATTAGTAAGGCGAGAAACTTAGTCTTTAAATGATTAGGCCATGAGATTTAGAGTCTCTAAATTAAAAAGTCGAAACTCATAGAGTCTCTAAAGTAATAGGCCAAGACAGTTAGTGTCTCTAAATTAATAAGTCGAAACTCCTAGTGTCTATGAAGGAATAAGCCAGGAGAATTAGAGTATCTAAATTAATAAGGCGAAACTCTTAGAGTCTCTAAATGAAAAGGCCAAGACATTTAGATTCTCTAAATTAATAAGGCGAAATACTTAGAGTCTCAAAAGAATAGGCCAGGAGAGTTAGGGTCTCTAAATTAATAAGGCGAAACACTTAGATTCTCTAAAGAATTAGGCCAGGACAGATAGAATCTCTAAATTAAAAAGGCGAAAAACTTAGAATCTCTAAAGGATTAGGCCAGGACAGTTAGAATCTCTAAATTAATAAGGCGAAACACTTTGAGTCTCTAGAGAATAGACCAGGACAGTTAGAGTCTCTAAATTAATAAAGCGAATCTCTTAGAGTCTCTATAGAAATAGGCCAGGACGCTTAGGGCCTCTAAATTATAAAGGCGAATCTCTTAGAGCCTCTAAAAAATAGGCTAGGGCAGTTAGATTCTCTAAATTAATAAAGCGAATCTCTTAGATTCTCTAAAGTAATAGGCCAGGACAGTAAGTTTTTCTAAATTAATAAGGCGAAAATATTAAATTCTCTAAAAGAATAGGCCAGGACATTTAGTGTCTCTACATTAATAAGGCGGAACACTTAGAGTCTCTAAACGAATAAGCCATGACAGTTAGTGTCTATAAAATTATAAGGCGGAACTCTTAGAGTCTATAAAGGAATAGGCCAGGAGAGTTAGTGTCTCAAAGTTAATAAAGCGAAACTCTTAGAGTCTCTAAAGGAATAGGCCAAGACAGTTAGTGTCTCTAATTTATTAAGGCGAAAATCTTAGATTCTCTAAAGGAAAAGGCCAGGGCAGTTAGAGTCTCTAAATTAATAAGGCGGAACACTTAGAATCTCTAAAGGAAGAGGCCAGGACAGTTAGAGTCTCTAAATTAATAAGGCGGAAATATTTGAGTTTCTAAATAATAGGCCAGGAGAGTAAGTGTCTCTAAATTAATAAGGCGAAACATTTAGCGTCTCTAAAGGAATAGGCCAGGACAGTTAGAGTCTCTAAATTAATAAGGCGAAACTCTTAGGGTCTCCAAAGTAATAGGCCAGGACAGTTAGGGTCTCAAATTTAATAAGGCGAAACACTTAGATTCTATAAAGGAATAGGCCAGGACAGTTAGCGTCTCAAAATTAATACGGTGAAACTCTTAGAGTCTCTAAAGGAATAGGCCAGGGCAGTTAGTGTCTCTAAATTAATAAGGCGAAACTCTTAGAGTCTCTAAATTATTAGGACAGGAGATTTAGATTCTCTAAATTAGTAAGGCGAAAATCTTAGAGTCTCTAAATTAATAGGCCAGGACATTTAGTGTCTTTAAATTAATAAGCCGAAACACTTAGAGTCTCTTAAGGAATAAGCCAGGAAATGTAGTGTCTCTAAATTAATAAGGCGAAAAACTTGAAGTCTCTAAAGTTATAGGCCAGGTTAGTTAGAGTCTGAAAATTAATAAGGCGAGACTCTTAGAGTCTCTAAAGTAATAGGCTAGGACAGTTAGAGTCTCGAAATTAATAAGGTGAGAACCTTGGTGTCTCTAAAGTATTAGGAAAGGAGAGTTAGAGTCTCTAAATTAATAAGGCGAAATTCTTAGATTCTCAAAAAAATAGGCAATAGCAGTTAGAGTCTCTAAATTAATAAGGCGAAAATCTTAGAATTTCTAAAGGAAAAGGCCAGGACATTTAGAGTCTATAAATTAATAACGCAAATCTATTAGTGTCTCTAAACCAATAGGCCAGGAGGGTTAGAGTCTCTAAATTAATAAGGCGAAAATCTTAGAGCCTCTAAAGGAATATGCCAGGAGAGTTAGAGTCTCTAAATAAATAGGGCGAAAAACTTAGTCTCTAAATGAATAGGCCAGGAGAGTTAGAGTCTCTAAATTAATAAGGCGAATCTCTTAGAGTTTCTGAAGGAATAGGCCAGGACATTTAGTGTCTCTAAATTAATAAGGCGAAACCCCAAGTGTCTCTAAAGGAATAGGCCAGTAGTTTAAGGGTCTCTAAGTTAATAAAGCGAAATCATTAGGGTCTCTAAAGGAATAGGCCAGGACACTTAGGGTCTCTAATTTAATAAGTCGAAACAGTTAGAGTCCCTAAAGGAATAGGCCAGGAGAGATAGTGTCTCTAAGTTAATAAGGCGAAACACTTAGAATCTCTAAAGGAATAGGCCAGGACAGTTAGAGTCTCTAATTAATAGGGCGAAACTCTTAGTGTCACTAAAGGCAGAGGCCCGGAGAAATAGAGTCTCTAAATTAATAAGGCGAAACTCTTAGATTCTCTAAAGGAATGGGCCAGGAGTTTTAGAATCTCTAAATTAATAAGGCGAAAAACTTTGAGTCTCTAAAGTAATAGGCCAGGACAGTTAGAGTCTCTATATTAATAAGGCGAATCTCTTAGAGTCTCTAAAGGAATAGGCCAGGATTGTTAGAGTCTCCAAATTATTGAGGCGAAAAACTTAGAGTCTCTAAAGGTACTGGCCATGACTGTTAGAGTCTCTAAATTAATAAGGCGAAACACTTAGAGTCTCTAAAGACTAGGCCAGGGCAGTTAGGGTCTATAAATTAATAAGTCGAAACTCTTAGTGTCTCTAAAAGAATAGGCCAGGGGTGTTAGTCTCTAAATTAATAAGGCGAAAATCTTAGATTTTCTAAAGAATATTTCAGGAGACTTAGTGTCTCTAAATTAATAAGGCGAAAATTTTAGAGTCTCTAAAGTAATAGGCCAGTTCAGTTAGAGTCTCTAAATTAATAAGGCGAAAATATTAGAGTCAGTAAAGGAATAGGCCAGGACAGTTAGAATCTATAAATTAATTAGGCGAAAATCTTTGAATCCCTAAGGAATAGGCCAGGACAGTTAGAGTCTCAAATTTAATAAAGCGAAAATCTTAGGGTCTCTAAAGGAATAGGTAAGGACATTTAGTTGTCTCTAAATTAATAAGGCGAAACGCCTAGAGTCTCTAAATGAATAGGCCAGGACAGTTAGATTCTCTAAATTAATAAAGCGAAATTCTTAGAGTCTCTAAAGGAATAGGCCAGGAGAATTAGAGTCTCAAAATTAAGAAGGCGAAACTCTTAGAGTCTCTAAAGGAATGGGCCAGGAGTGATAGGGTCTCAAAATTAATAAGGCGAAAATCTTAGAGGGTCTAAAGGAATAGGCCAGGACAGTTAGAGTCTCTAAATTAATAATTCGAAACTATTAGAGTCTCTAAAGAATTCGGCAGGACTCTTAGTATCTCTAAATTAATAAGACGAACACTTAGAGTCTTTAAAGGAATAGGCCAGGACAATTAGAGTCTCAAAATTAATAAGGCGAAAAACTAAGTCTCTAAATGAATAGGCCAGGAAAATTAGAATCTCTAAATTAATAAGGCGAAACACATGGAGTCTCTAAAGTAATAGGCCAGGTCATTTAGAATCTCTAAATTAATAAGGCGAAACTCCTAGTGTCTCTAAAGTAATAGGCCAGGGATTTAGAGTCTCCAAATTAATAAGGCGAAAAATTAGTGTCTCTAAAGGAATAGGCCAAGACAGTTAGGTTGTTTAAATTAATAAGGCGAAAGTCTTAGTGTCTCTAAAGATTAGGCCAGGACAGATAGAATCCCTAAATTAGTAAGGAGAATCTCTTAGAGTCTCTAAAGTATAGGGCAGGAATGTTAGAGTCTCTAAATTAATAAGGCGAAACTCTTAGAGACTCTAAAGGAATAGGCCAGGACAGATAGTGTCTCTATATTAATTAGGCGAAAAACTTAGTCTCTAAATGAATAGGCCAGGAGATTTAGAGTCTCTAAATTAATAAAGCGAAACTAATAGAGTCTCTAAAGAAATAGGCCTGGTAAATTAGTCTCTAAATTAATAAGCCGGAACCCCAAGTGTCTCTAAAGTAAAAAGCCAGGGGAGTTAGAGTCTCTAAATTAATAAGGCGAAAAAATTAGGGTCTCTAAAGGACTAGGCCAGGACAGTTAGAGTCTCTAATTTAATTAGGGGAAACTATTAGAGTCTCTAAAGGAATAGGCCAGGACAGTTAAAGTCTCCAAATTAAAAAAGCGAAACACTTTGAGTCTCTAAAGGAATAGGCCAAGTCAGTTAGATTCTCCCTATTAATAAGGCAAAACTCTTAGAGTCTCTAAAGAATAGGCCAGGACAGTTAGAGTCTCTAAATTAATAAGGCGAAACTATTAGAGTCTCTAAAGGAATGGCCAGGACTCTTAGAGCCTCTAAATTAATAAGTCGAAACACTTAGAGTCTCTAATGTAAAGGGCAGGACAGTTAGAGTCTCTAAATTAATAAGGCGAAACTCTTACAGCCTCTAAAGTAATAGGCCAGGACAGTTAGATTCTCTACATTAATAAGGCGAAACTCTTAGAGTCTCTAAACGTATAGGACAGGATAGTTAGAGTCTCTATATTAATAAGGCGGAACTCTAAAGATATAGGCCGGGAGAGTTAGAGTCTCAAAATTAATAAGTCGAAACTCTTAGAGTCTGTAAAGGAATAGGCCAGGACAGTTAGGTTCTCTATATTATTAAGGCGAAACACTTAGAGTCACTAAAGGAATAGGCCAGGAAATTTAGTGTCTCTAAATTAATAAGGCCGAACTCTTAGAGTCTCTAAAGGAATAGGCCAGGACAATTAGAGTCTCTAAATTACTAAGGCGGAAATCTTAGAGTCTCTAAATTAATAGGCCAGGAGATTTAGAGTCTCTAATTTAATAAGGCCAAACATTTAGAGTCTCTAAAGGAATAGGCCAGGACAGTTAGGGTCTCAAAATTAATAAGGCGAAACTCTTAGAGTCTCTAAGGAATAGGCCAGGACAGTTAGGGTCTCAAAATTAATAAGGCGAAACTCTTACAATCTCTAAAGGAATAGGCCAGGACAGTTAGATTCTCTAAATTAATAAGGCGAAAAAATTAGAGTCTCTAAAGTAATAGGCCAGGACTGTTAGATTCTCTAAATTAATAAGGCGAAACACTTGGAGTCTCTAAAAGTATATGCCAGGATAGTTAGAGTCTCTAAATTAATAAGGCGAGACTCCTAGAGTCTCTAAATTAATAGGCTAAGACAGTTAGTGTCTCTAAATTAATAAGGCGAGACTCTTGGTGTCTCTAAAGGAATAGGCCAGGACAGTTAGTGTCTATAAGTTAATAAGGCGAAACACTTAGTGTCTCTAAAGAATAGGCCAGGACATTTAGTGTCTCTAAATTAATAACGCGAATCACTTAGAGTCTCTAAAGGAATAGGCCAGGACAGTTAGGGTCTCTAAATTAATAAGGCGAAATTCTTAGAGTCTCTAAAGGAATAGGCCAAGACAGTTAGTGTCTCTAAATAAATAAGGCGAAAAACTTAGTCACTAAATGCATAGGCCAGGACAGTTAGAGTCTCTAAATTAATAAGGCGAATCTCTTATGGTCTGTAAAGGATTAGGCCAGGACAGTTAGTGTCTCTAAATTAATAAGGCGAAACTCCTAGTCACTCTAAAGGAATAGGCCAGGAGTGTAAGCGTCTCTAAATTAATAAGGCGAATCTCTTAGAGTCTCTAAAGGTATAGGGCAGGACTGTTAGAGACTCTAATTTAATAAAGCGAAAATCTTAGTGTCTCAAAAGGAATAGGCCACGACAGTTAGATTCTCTAAATTAATAAGATGAAAAACTTAGTCTCTAAATGAAGAGGACAGGAGATTTAGAGTCTCTAAATTAATAAGGCGAAGCTCATAGGGTCAATAAAGGGATAGGCCAGGTCAGTTATTCTTTAAATAAATAAGACCAAACTCCTATTGTCTCTAAAGGAATAGGCCAGGAAAGTTAGAGTCTCTAAAATAATAAGGCGAAACACTTACAGTCTTTAAAGGAATAGGCTATGACACTTAGAGTCTCTACATTCATAAGGCGAAAAACTTAGAGTCTCTAAACGAATAGGCCAGGAGAGTTAGAGTCTCTAAATTAATAAGGAGGAAATCTTAGAGTCTCTAAAGGAATAGGCCATGACAGTTAGTGTCTTTAAATTTATATGTCGAATTTCTTAGAGTTTCTAAAGGAATAGGCTACACAGTTAGGGTCTCTAAATTAATAAGGCGAAAGTCATAGAGTCTCTAAAGGAATAGGCCACGACAGTTAGAGTCTCTAAATTAATAAGGCGAATCACTTAGAGCCTCTAAAGGAATGGGCCAGGACTGTTAGAGTCTCAAAATTAATAAGGCGAAAAACTTAGTCTCTAAATGAATAGGCCAGGACATTTAGAGTCTCTAAATTAATAAGGCGAAACTCATAGAGTCTCTAAAGTAATAGGGCAAGTCATTTAGAGTCTCTAAATTAATAAGGCGAAACTCCTAGTGTCTCTAAAGTAATAGGCCAGGAGTGTTAGGGTCTCTAAATTAATAAGGCGAACACTTAGATTCTCTAAAGGAATAGGCCAAGAGCGTTAGCGTCTCTAAATTAATAAGGCGAAACACTTAGCGTCTCTAAAGGAATAGGCCAGGACAGTTAGAGACTCTAAATTAATAAGGCGAATCTCTTAGATTCTCTAAAGTATAGGCCAGGACTGTTAGAGTCTCTAAATTAATAAGGCGAAACTCTTAGAGTCTCTAAAGGAATAGGCCAGGACAGTTAGATTCTCTATATTAATAACGCGAAAAACTTAGTCTCTAAATGAATAGAGCAGGAGATTTAGAGTCTCTAAATTAATAAGGCGAAACTCGTAGAGTTTATAAAGGAATAGGCCATGTCAGTTAGTGTCTCTAAATTAATAAGGCGAAACTCCAAGTGTCTCTAAAGGAATAAGCCAGGAGAGTTAGAGTCTCTAAATTAATAAGGCGAAACACATAGGGTCTCTAAAGGAATAGGCCAGAACAGTTGTAGTCTCTAAATTAATAAGGCGAAACACTTAGAGTCTCTAAAGGAATAGGACAGGACTGTTAGGGTCTCTAAGTTAATAAGGCGAAACCCTTAGAGTCTCTAAAGGAATAGGCCAGGACTGTTAGAGACACTAAATTAAAAAGGCGAAACTCTTAGGGTCTCTAAAGGAATAGGCCAGGACAGTTAGAATCTCTAAATTAATAAGGCGAATCTTTTAGAGTCTCTAAAGAATAGGCCAGGAAACTTAGAGTCTCTAATTTAATAAGCCGAAAATTTTAGAGTCTCTAAAGAAATAGTCCAGGACAGTTAGTGTCTCTACATTAATAAGGCGAAACACTTGGATTCTCTAAACGAATAGGCTAGGACAGTTAGGGTCTGTAAATTAATAAGGCGGAACTCTTTGAATCTCTAAAAGTATAGGCCAGGGAGGTTAGAGACTCAAAACTAATAAGGCGAAAATCTTGGAGTCTCTAATGGAATAGGCCAGGACATTTAGAGTCTCTAAATTATTAAGGCGAAACTCTTAGAGTCTCTAAAGGAATAGGCCAGGACAGTTAGAGTCTCTAAATTAATAAGGCCGAACACTTAGAGTCTCTAAAGGAGTATGCCAGGACTGTTAGAGTCTCTAAATTAATAAGGCGGAACAATTAGTGTCTCTAAAGTAATAGGCCAGGAGATTTAGAGTCTCTAATTTAATAAGGCGAAATATTTAGAGTCTCTAAAGGAATAGGACAGAACAGTTAGAGTCTCTAAATTAATAAGGCGAAAATCTTAGAGTCTCTAAAGGAGTAGGCCAGGAGAATTAGTGTCTCAAAATTAAAAAGGCGAAAAACTTAGAGTCTCTAAAGGAATAGGCCAAGACAGTTAGTGTCTCTAAATTAATAAGGCGAAACACTTAGAGACTCCAAACGAATAGGCCAAGACAGTTAGAGTCTAAATTAATAAGGCGAAACTCTTAGAGTCTCTAACGGAATAGGCCAGGACAGTTAGAGTCTCTAAATTAATAAGGCGAAACTCTTAGAGTCTCTAAAGGAAAAGGCCAGGACAGGTAGTGTTTCTGAATTGTTAAGTCGAAACTCTTACATTCTCTAAAAGAAGAGGCCAGGAAAGTTAGAGCCTCTAAATTAATGAAGCGAAAATCATAGAGTCTTTAAAGGAATAGGCCAGGACAGTTAGATTCTCTAAATTAATAAGGCGGACCCCTTAGATTCTCTAAAGTAATAGGCCAGGACTGTTAGGTAGTCTAAATTAATAAGGCGAAAGCCTTAGGGTCTCTAAAGGAACAAGCCAGGACAGTTACAGTCTCAATATTAATAGCGCGAAATTATTATAGTCTGTAAAGGTATAGGCCAGGATAGTTAGAGTCTCTAAATTAAAAAGTCGATACACTAGAGTCTCTAAAGTTATAGGCCAGGAGATTTACAGTCTCTAAATTTGTAAGGCGAAACTCTTTTGATCTCTAAACGAATAGTCTAGGAGAGTTATTGTCTCTAAATTAATAAGGCGAAAATATTAGAGTCTCGAAAGGAATAGGCCAGGACAGTTAGAGTCTCTAAATTAATAAGGCGAAAATCTTAGAATCTCTAAATTAATAGGCCAGTACTCTTAGAGTCTCTAAATTAATAAGGAAAAAATCTTAGGGTATCTAAAGGAACAGGCCAGGACAGATAGAGTCTCTAAATTAATAAGGCGAAATATTTTAAGTCTCTAAAGATTAGGCCAGCACGGTTAGAGTCTCTAAAATAATAACACGTAACTCTTATAGTCTCCAAAGTAATAGGCCAGGACAGTTAGATTCTCTAAAATAATAATGCGAAAATCTTAGAGCCTCAAAAGGTATAGTCCAGGAGAGTTAGGGTCTCTAAATTAATGGTGCGAAACTCTTAGAGTCTCTAAATGTATAGGCCAGGACAGTTAGTGTCTCTAAATTAATAAGGCGAAACACTTAGAGTCTCTAAACGAATAGGCCAGGAGTGATAGAGTCTCTAAATTAATAAGGCAAAACAATTAGAGTCTCTAAAGAAATAGGCCAGGGCAGTTAGTATCTCTAAATTAATAAGGCGAGACTCTTAGAGTCTCTAAAGTAATAGACCAGGATAGTTAGAGTCTCTAATTTAATTAGGCGAATTTCTTAGAGTCTCTAAATTAATAGGCCAGGACAGTTAGGCTCTCAAAATTAATAAGGCGAAACTCTTAGAGTCTCTAAAGAGATAGGCCAGTACAGTTAGTGTCTATAAATTAATAAGGCGAAACTCTTAGAGTCTCTAAAGTAATAGGCCAGGATATTTAGAGTTTCTAAATTAATAAGGCGAAAAACTTAGTGTCTCTAAAGTAATAGGCCAGGAGATTTGTAGTCTCTAAATTAATAAGGCGAAGTTCTTAGGGTCTCCAAACGAATAGGCCAAGGCTGTTAGTGTCTGTAAATTAATAAATCGAAACTCTTAGAATCTCTAAAGGAATAGGCCAAAAGATTTTGTGTCTCTACATTAATAAGTCGAAACTATTAGAGTCTCGTAAGGTATAGGGCAAGGCAGTTAGGGTCTCTAAATTAATAAGGCCAAACACTTAGTCTCTAAAGAAATAGGCCGGGACAATTAGTGTCTCTAAATAAATAAGGCGAAATATTTAGAGTCTCTAATGGAATAGGACAGGGGAGATAGTCTCTCTAAATTAATGAGGCGAAACATTTAGAGTCTCTAAAGGAATAGGCCAGGACAGTTAGGGTCTTTAATTAATAAGGCGAAATTCTTAGAGTCTCTAAACGAATAGGCCAGGCGAGTCTCTAAATTAATAAGGCGAAACGCTTAGGGTTTCTAAAGGAATAAGCCAGGACAGTTAGAGTCTCTAAATTAATAAGGCGAAAATTATAGAGGCTCTAAAGGAATAGGCCAGGATATTTAAGTTCTCTAAATTAATAAGGTGAAACACTTAGAGTCTCTAAAGTAATAGGCCAGGACTGTTACAGTCTCTAAATTAATAAGGCGAAAGACTCATTCTCTAAAGGAATAGTGCAGGACAGTTAGAGTCCCTAAATTAATAAGGCGAAACACTTATAGTCTCTAAAGTAATAGACCAGGACAGTTAGAGTCTCTAAATTAATAAGGCGAAACGCTTAGAGTTTCTAATGAAATAGGCCAGTACAGTTAGAATCTCTAAATTAATAAGGCGAAAGTATCAGTTTCTAAAGGAATAGTGCAGGACAGCTAGGGGCTCCAAATTAAAAGGCGAAAATCTTAGAGTCTCTAAAGAAATAGGCCAGTACATTTAGAGTCTCTAAATAAATTAGGCGAAACTCTTAAAGTCTCTAAAGTAATAGGCCAAAACAGTTAAAGTCTCTAAATTAATAAGGCGAATCTCTTAGAGTCTCTAAAGTATAGGCAAGAACAGTAAGAATGTCTAAATTAATAATGCGAATTATTTAGAGTCTCTAAAGGAATAGGCCAGGACAGTTAGGGTCTCTAAATTAATAAGGCGAAAATCTTAGGGTCTCTAAAGGAATAGGCCAAGACAGTTAAAGTCTCTAAATTAATACGGCGAATATCTTAGAGTCTCCAAATGAATAGGCCAGGAGAGTTAGGGTCTCTAAATTAATAAGGCGAAAATCTCAGTCTCTAAAGGAATAGTGCAGGACAGTTAGTGTCTCTAAATTAATAAGGCGAAACTCTTAGAGTCTCTAAAGGTATAGGACAGGAGAGTTAGCGTCTCTAAATTAATAAGGCGAAACACTTAGTGTCTCTAAAGGAATAGGACAGGATAGTTAGTGTCTCTAAATTAATAAGGCGAAATTCTTAGATTCTCTACAGGAATAGGCCAGGACAATTAGAGTCTCGAAATTAATAAGGCCAAACTCTTAGAGTCTCTAAAAGAATGGGCCAGGACAGTTAGTGTCTCTAAATTAATAAGGCGATACTCTTAGAGTCTGTAAAGAAATACGCTAGGACGAGTCTCTAAATTAATAAGGCGAAAAAATTACAGTCTCTAAAGGAATAGGCCAGGACAGTTAGAGCCTCTAAATTAATAAGGCGAAGCTCTTCCAGTCTTTAAAGGAATAGGCCAGGAGAGTTTGTGTCTCTACATTAATAAGGCGAAATTCTTAGAGTCTCTAAAGGAATAGGCCAGGACAGTTAGAGTCTCTAAATTAATAAGGCGAAATACTTAGTGTCTCTAAAGAAATAGGCCAGGACTGTAAGAGTCTCTAAATTAATAAGGCGAAATTTTTAGAGTCTCTAAAGGAATAAGCCTGGAGAGATAGAGTCTCTAAATTAAAAGGCGAATCTCTTAGAGCCTCCAAAGGAATAGGCCAGGACAGTTAAAGTCTCTAAATTAATAAGACGAAACTTTTAGAGTCTGTAAAGGAATAGGATAGGACGAGTCTCTAAATTAATAAGGCGAAACTATTAAAGGCTCTAAAGGAATAGGCCAGTAGAGTTAGTGTCTCTAAATTAATAAGGCGAAACACTTAGAGTCTCAAAAGGAATAGGCCAAGACAGTTAGATTCTCTAAAATTATAAGGCGAAAGTCTCAGCCCCTAAAGGAATACTGCAGGACAGTTAGGGGCCCTAAATTAATAAGGCGAATCTATTAGATTCTCTTAAGGAATAGGCGAGAAATGTTAGAGTCTCTAAATTAATAAGGCGAAAATCCTAGAGTCTCTAAATTAATAAGGCGAAAGTCTCAGTCTCTAAAGGAATAGTGCAGGACAGTTAGGGGCTCCAAATTAATCGGTGAAACTCTTAGAGTCTCTAAAGGAATAGGCCAGGGCAGTTAGATCCTCTAAATTTAAGAGGCGAAACTATTATAGTCTCCAAAGGAATATGGCAGGACTGTTAGATTCTCTAATTTAATAAGGCGAAAATCTTCGAGTCTCTATAGAAATAGGCCAGGACCGTTAGAATATCTAAATTAATAAGGCGAAATCCTTAGAGTCTCTAAAGGTATAGGCCAAGACATTTAGAGTCTCTAAATTAATAAGGCGAAACACTTACAGTCTCTAAAGTAATAGGCCAGGACAGTTAAAGTCTCTAAATTAATAAGGCGAAAATCTTTGGTTCTCTAAAAGAATCGGCCAGGAGAGTTAGAGTCTCTATGTTAATAAGGCGAAAAACTTAGATTCTCTAAAGTAATAGGCCAGGAGAGATAGAGCCTCTAAATTAATAAGGCGAAACTCTTAGAGCCTCTAAAGTAATAGGCCAGGACCGTTACATTCTCTAAATTAATAAGGCGAAAATCTTAAAGTCTCTAAAAGAATAGGCCAAGACAGTTAGTGTCTCTAAATTAATAAGGCGAAACTCTTAGAGTCTGTAAAGGGATACGCTAGGACGAGTGTCTAAATTAATAAGGCAAAACACTTACAGTCTCTAAAGGAATAGGCCAGGACAGTTAGAGTCTCTAAATTAATAAGGTGAAACTCTTAGTGTCTCTAAAGGGATAGGCCAAGACGAGTCTCTAAATTAATTATGCGAATATCTTAGAGTCCCTAAAGGAATAAGCCAGGACATTTAGGGTCTCTAAATTAATAAGGCGGAACTCTTAGGGGCTCTAAAGGAATAGGACAAGACAGTTAGGATATCTAAATTAATAAGGCGAAACTCTTAGAGTCTCTAAAGGAATAGGCAAGCACAGTTAGAGTCTCTAAATAAATAAGGCGAAAGACTCAGTCTCTAAAGAAATAGTGCAGGAGAGTTAGGGGCTCTAAATTAATAAGTCGAAACTCTTAGAATCTCTAAAGGAATAGGCCTGGACAGTTAGAGTCTCTAAATTAATAAGGCCAAACTCTTATAATCTCTAAAGGAATAGGCCAGGAGGGTTAGAGTCTATAAATTAATAAGGCGAAAATTTTAGAGTCTCTAAAGGAATAGGCCAGGACAGTTAGGCTCTCTAAATTAATAAGGCCAAACACTTAGAGTCTCTAAAGGATTAGGCCAGGACAGTTACAGTCTCTAAATTAATAAGGCCAAATTTTTAGAGTCTCTAAATTATAGGCCAGGAAATTTAGAGTCTCTAAATTAATAAGGCGAAACACTTAGAGTCTCTAAAGGAATAGGCCAGGACAGTTATAGTCTCTAAATTAATAAGGCCAAACACTTAGAGTCTCTAAAGGAATAGACCAGGAACGTTAAAGTCTCTAAATTAATAAGGCGAAAACATTAGAGTCTCTAAAGAATAGGCCAGGAGAGCTAGAGCCTCTAAATTAAAAAGGCGAAACTCTTAGAGTCTCTAAAGGAATAGGCCAGGAGTGTTAGAGTCTCTAAATTAATAAGGCAAAACACTTAGAGTCTCTAAAGCTATAGGCCAAGACAGTTTGTGTCTCAAAATTAATAAAGCAAAAGCCTTAGAGTCTCTAAAGGAATAGGCCAGGACAGTTAGTGTCTCTAAGTTAATAAGGCGAAACCCTTAGAGTCTCTAAAGGAAAAGGCCAGGACAGTTACAGTCTCTAAATTAATAAGGCGAAACTATTGGGTCTCTAAGAGAATAGTCCAGGACAGTTAGAGTCCCTAAATTAATAAGGCGAAAATCGTAGTGTATCTAAAGGAATAGGCCGGGAGAGTTAGAGTCTATAATTAATAAGGCGAAACTCTTAGAGTCTCTAAAGAAATAGGCCAGGACAGATAGAGAGTCTAATTTAATAAGGCGAAAATCTTATATTCTCTAAAGTAATAGGCCAGGAGGATTAGTCTCTAAATTAATAAGGCGAAGCTCTTAGAGTCTCTAAAAGTAATAGGCCAGGACAGTTAGAGTCTCTAAAGTAATAGGCCAGAAGGGTTAGTGTCTCAAAATTAATAAGGCTAAACTCTGAGAGTCTCTAAAGGACTAGGACAGGACAGTTAGAATCTCTAAATTAATAAGGCGAAACTCTTGGAGTCTCTAAAGGTATAGGCCTGGAAAGTTAGTGTCTCTAAATTAATAAGGCGAAACTCTTAGAGTCTCTAAAGAAATAGGCCAGGAAAATTAGAGTCTCATAATTAATATGGCGAAATTTTTAGAGTCTCTAAACGTATAGGCCAGGAGAGTTAGCGTCTGTAAATTAATAAGGCGAAACTCTTAGACTCTCTAAAGGAATAGGCCAGGAATGTTAGTGTTTCTAAATTAATAAGGTGAAACTCTTATGTTCTCTAAAGGAATAGGCCAGGGCATTTACAGTCTCCAAATTAATAAGACGAAACTCTTAGAGTCTCTAAAGGAATAGGCCAGGAAATTTAGAGTCTCTAAATTAATAAGGCGAATACCTTAGAATCTCTAAAGGATTAGGCCAGGAAAATTAGTGTCTCATAATTAATATGGCGAAAATCTTATACTCTCTAAAGGTATAGGCCAGGACAGTTAGAGTCTTTAAATTAATAAGGCGAAACTCTTAGAGTCTCTAAAGTTAAAGGCCAGGAGAGTTAGGGTCTCTAAATTATTAAGGCGAAACTCTTAGAGTCTCTAAAAGAATAGGAAACGACAGTTAGTGTCTCTAAATTAATAAGGCGAAAATCCTAGAGTGTCTAAAGGAATAGACCAGGAGAGTTAGACTCTCTAAATTAATAAGGCGATAAACTTAGAGTCTCTAAACGAATAGACCAGGACTGTTAGGAAATCTAAATTAATAAGGCGAAAGTCTTACGGTCTCTAAAGGTACAAGCCAGGACAGTTACAGTCTCTATATTAATAGCGAGAATAAATTATATTCTCTAAAGGAATAGGCCAAAACATTTAGAGTCTCTAAATTGAAAAGCCGAAACACTAGAGTCTCTAACGTTATAGGCCAGGAGAGTTAGAATCTCTAAAGTTGTAAGGCGAAAATCTTGTGATGTCTAAGGAAAAGGCTAGGGGAGTTAGTGTCTCTAAATACATAAGGCGAAACTCTTAGAATCTCTAAAGGAATAGGCCAGGACAGTTGGAATCTCTTAAATTAATAAGGCGAAACACTTAGAGTCTCTGATGGAATAGGCCAGAACACCTACAGTCTCTAAATTAATAAGGCGAAACACTGAGAGTCTCTAAAGGAATAGGCCAGGACAGATAGAGTCTCTAAATTAATAATGTGAATCACTTAGAGTCTCTAAAGGAATAGGCCAGGAGAGTTAGAGTCTCTAAATAATAAGTCGAAATAATTAGAGTCTCTAAAGGAATAGGCCAGGACAGTTAGAGTCTTTAAATTAATAAGGCCCAAAACTTAGAGTCTCTAAAGAAATAGGCCAGGAGTGTTAGGATCTCTAAATTAAAAAGGCGATAGACTCATTCTCTAAAGGAATTGTGGAGGACAGTTAGGCGCTCTAAATTAATAAGGCGAACATCTTAGAGTCTCTAAAGGATAGGCCAGGACAGTTAGAGACTATAAATGAATAAGGCGAAACACTTAGAGTCTCTAAAGGAAAATGCCAGGACAGTTAGTGTCTCTAAATTAATAAGGCGAAACTCTTAGGGTCTCTAAAAGTATAGGCAAGAACAGTTAGAATCTCTAAATTAATAAGGCGAATCACTTAGAGTCTCTTAAAGAACAGGCCATGAATGTTAGAGTCTCTAAATTAATGAGGCGAAAAACTTTCAGTCTCTAAAGGAATAGGCCAGAAAAGTTAGAGTCTCTAAATTAATTGGCGAAGCTCTTAGAGTATCTAAAGGAATAGGCCGGGACAGATAGTGTCTCTAAATTAATAAGGCGGAAAACTGTCAGTCTCTAAACTTTAGGCCAGGAGAGTTAGAGTCTCTAAATTAATAAGGCGAAAATCTTACAGTCTCTAAAGTAATAGGCCAGGACAGTTAGATTCTCTAAATTAATAAGGCGAAGCTATTAGAGTCTCTAAAGGAACAGGACAAGACAGTAAGAGTCTCTAAATTAATAAGACCAAAACTTTAGAGTCTCTAAAGGAATAGGCCAGTATAGTTAGTGTCTCTAAATTAAAAAGGCGGAACACTTAGAGTCTCTAAAGAAATAGGCCAAGACAGTTAGTGTCTCTAAATTAATAAGGCGAAACTCTTAGTCTGTAAAGGAATAGGGAAGGACAGTTACAGTCTCTAAATTAATAAGGCCAGACTCTTAGAGTCTCTAAAGCTATAGGCCAGGACAGTTCGTGTCTGAATTAATAAGGCGAAACTCTTTGAATCTCTAAAGGAATAGGCCAAGTCTCTTAGTGTCTCTAAATTAGTAAGGCGAAAATCTTAGAGTCTATAAAGGAATAGACCAGGACAGGTAGAGTCTCTAGATTAATAAGGCCAAAATCTTAGATTCTCTAAAGGAATAGGCCAGGACAGTTAGGGTCTCTAAATTAATAAGGCCAAACACTTAACGTCACTAAATAATTAGGCCAGGACATTTGGAGTCTCGAAATTAATAAGGCGAAACATTTCGAGTCTCTAAAAGAATAGGCCAGGACCTTTAGAGTCTATAAATTAATAAGGCCAAACTCTTAGAGTCTCTAAAGGAATAGGCCAGGACATTTAGGGTCTCTAAATTAGTAAGGCGAAACACTTAGGGTCTTTAAAGGAATATGCCAGGACAGTTAGTCTCCAAATTTATAAGGCGAAACACTTAGAGTCTCTAAATTTTTAGGCCAGGACAGTTAGTGTCTCCAAAATTAATAAGGCGAAATTTTTTGAGTCTCTAAATGTATAGGCCACGACAGTTAGCGTCTGTAAATTAATAAGGCGAAATTCTTAGATTCTCTATAGGAAAAGGCCAGGACATTTAGAGTCTCTAAATTAATAAGGCGAAACTCATAGTGTCTCTAAAGGAATAGGCCAGGAGTGTCAGAGTCTCTAAATTAATAAGGCGAAACTCTAAGAGTCTCTAAAGGAATAGGACAGGAGTGTTAGGGTCTCTGAATTAATAAGGCGAAACTCTTAGTGTCTCTAAAGGAATAGGACAGGACAGTTAGAGTCTCTAATTTAATAAGGCGAAACAGTTAGAGTCTCTAAAGATATAGGCCAGGAGAGTTAGAGTCTCTAAATTAATAAGTCGAAACATTAGAGTCTCTAAAGGAATAGGCCAGGACAGTTAGAGTCTCTAAATTAATAAGGCGAAACACTTAGAGTCTCTAAATTAATAGGCCAGGAGAGTTGGTGTCTCCAAATTAATAAGGTAAAACTCTTAGAGTCTCTAAAGTTATAGGCCAGGACAGTAGGAGTCTCTAAATTAATAAGATGAAACTCTTAGAGTCTCTAAAAAACAGGCCAGGAACTTAGTTTCTCTAAATTAATAAGGCGAAAATTTTAGGGTCTCCAAATGAATAGGCCAGGACAGTTAGAGTCTCTAACCTAATAAGTCGAAACTTTTAGAGTCTCTAAAGGAATAGCCCAGGACGTTAGGTTTTCTACATTAAGAAGGCCAAAAACGTCGAGTCTCTAAAAGAATAGGCCATGACAGTTAGGGTCTCTAAATTAATAAGGCGGAACATTTGGAGTCTCTAAAGGAATAGGCCTGGACAGTTAGATTCTCTAAATTAATAAGGCGAAACCCTTAGAGTCTCTAAAGGATTAGGCCAGGAGTTTAAAGTTTCTAAATTAATAAGGCGAAACTATTTGAGTCTCTAAAAGAATAGGCCAGGGCAGTTAGAATCTCTAAATTAATAAGTCGAAACACTTACGGTCTCTAAAGGAATAGGCCAGGACTCTTATAATCTCTAAATTAATAAGGCGAAAGTCTCAGTCTCTAAAGGGATAGTGCAGGACAGTTAGGGGCTCTAAAGTAATTAGGCGAAGCACTTAGATTCTCTAAAGGAATAGATCAGGACAGTTAGAGTCTCTAAGTTAATAAGGCGAAAGTCTTAGGGTCTCCAGAGGAACAAGCCAGGACTGTTACAGTCTCTATATTATTAGCGCGAAAATATTATAATCTCTAATGGTATAGGCCAGGATATTTAGAGTCTCTAAATTAAGAAGTCGAAATTCAAGGGTCTCTAAATTTTTAGGCCTGGAGAGTTAGGTTCTCTAATTTTGTAAGGCGAAATTCTTGTGATCTCTAAGGAAATAGTCTAGGAGAGTTAGAGTCTCTAATTTAATAAGGCGAAACACTTAGAATCTCTAAATGAATAGGCCAGGACAGTTAGGGTCTCCAAATTAATAAGGCGAAACTCTTAGAGTCTCTAAAGTTATAGGCCAGGTCAGTTAGAGTCTCTAAATTAATAAGGCGAAATTCTTAGAGTCTCTAAAGGAATAGGCCAAGACAGTTAGGGTCTCTAAACTAATAAGGCGAAACTATTAGAGTCTCTAAAGGAATAGTAGAGGACAGTTAGAGTCTCTAAATTAAAAAGTCGAAACACTAGATTCTCTAAAGTTAAAGTCAGGAGAGTTAGAGTCTCTAAATTTTTAAGGCGAAAAACTTTTGATCTCCAAAGTTATAGGTTAGGAGTTTTAGTGTCTCTAAATTAATAAGGTGAATCTCATAGAGTCTCTAACGGAATAGGCCAGGAGAGTTAGATTCTCTAAATTAATAAGGCGAAAACATAGAGTATCTAAAGTAATAGGCCAGTACAGTTAGAATCTCTAAATTAATAAGGCGAATCTCTTAGAGTCTCTATAGGAATAGGCCAAGACAGTTGGGGTCTCTAATTTAATAAGGCGAAAGTCTTAGAGTCTCTAAAGTAACAGGCCAGGACAGTTAGAGTCTCAAATTATTAAGACGAAACTTTTAGAGTCTCTAAAGTATTAGGCCAGGAGAGTAAGAGTCTCTAAATTAATAAGGCGAAACCCTTAGAGTCTCTAAAGGAATGGACCAGGAAAATTAGATTCTCTAAATTAATAAGGCGAAACACTTAGAGTCTCTAAAGGAATGGACCAGGAAAGTTAGACTCTCTAAATTAATAAGGTGAAACACTTTGAGTCTCTAAAGGAATAGGCCAGGAGAGAATGAGTGTCTAAATTAATAAGGCGAAAATCTTAGAGCCTCTAAAGGAATATGCCAGGACAGTAAGAGTCTCTAAATTAAAAAGGCGAATGTCTCAGTCTCTAAATGAATAGTGCAGGACAGTTAGGGGCTCAAAATTAATAAGGCGAAATTCTAAAAATCTCTAAGGAATAGGCCAGTCTAGTTAGGGCCTCTTAATTAATAAGGCGAAAGTCTTAGATTTTCTAAAGGAATATGCCAGGACAGTTACGGTCTCTAAATTAATAAGGGGATAGTCTTGGAGTCTCTAAAGTTGGAGGTCAGGAGTGTTAGAGTCTCTAAATTATTAAGGCGAAATTCTTAGTCTCTAAAGGAATAAGCCAATAGAGTTAGAGTCTCTAAATTAATAAGGCGAAACTTTTAGTGTCTCTAAAGGAATAGGCCAGGACAGTTAGAGTCTCTAAATTAATAAGACGAAACACTTAGAGGCTCTAAAGTAATAGGCCAGGATATTTAGTGTCCCTAAATTAATAAGGCGAAAATCTTTGGGTCTCTAAAGAATAGGCCAGGACAGTTAGGGTCTCTAAATTAATAAGGCGAAAATCTCAGTCTCTAAAGGAATAGTGCAGGACAGTTAGGGTCTCTAAATGAATAAGACGAAAAACTTGGAGTCTCTAAAGAAATAGGCCAGGATAGTTAGAGTCTCTAAATTATTAAGGCGAAAAAGTTAGGGTCTCGAAAGAATAGGCCAGGACTGTTAGGGGATCTAAATTAATAAGGCGAAATTCTTAGGGTCTCTAAAGGAACAAGCCAGGACAATTACAGTCTCTATATTAATAGAGCGAAAATATTATAGTCCTGAAAGCAATAGGCCAGGAAATTTAGAGTCTATAATTTAAAATGCCGGAACCCTAGACTCTCTAAAATTATATGCCAGGAGAATTAGAGTCTCTAAATTTGTAAGGCGAAAATCTTGTGATCTCTAAAGCAATAGGCTAGGAGTGTTAGATTCTCTAAATTAAGAAGGCGAAAATCTTAGAGTCTCTAAAAGTATAGGCCAGGACAGTCAGTGTCTCTAAATTAATAAGGCGAAAATCTTAGAGTCTCTAAAGAAAAAGGCCAGGACATTTAGTCTCTCTAAATTATAAAGGCGAAATTATTAGAGTCTCTAAAGGAATGGGCCAGGACAATTAGAGTCTCTAAATTAATAAGGCGAAAATCTTAGAGTCTCTAGAGGAATAGGACAGGACAATCAGTGTCTCTAATTTAATAAGGCGAAATCCTTATAGTCTCTAAAGGAATAGACCAGGACAGTTAGGGTCTCTAAATTAATAAGGCGAAAGACTTAGGGTCTCTAAAGTAATAGGACAGGAGTGTTAGAGTCTCTAAATTAATGAGGCGAAACACTTAGAGTCTCTAAAGGAATAGGCCAGGACAGTTAGAGTCTCTAAATTAATATGACGAAAGTCTGAGTCTCTAAAGGTATAGTGCAGGAGATTTAGGGTCTCTAAATTAATAAAGCGAAAACTTAGAGTCTCTATAGGAATAGGCCAGGCAAGTTAGGGTCTCTAAATTAAAAAGGCGAAAGTCTTAGAGTCTGTAAAGGAATATGCCAGGAGGGTTAGAGTCTCTAAATTTATAAGGGGATAGTCTTGGAATCTCTAAATGTAGAGGCCAGGACAGTTAGAGTCCCTAAATTAATAAGGCGAAACCAATAGAGTCTCTAAAGGAATAGGCCAGGAAAGTTAGAGTCTCTAAATTAAAAAGGCGAAACTCTTAGAGTCTCTAAAGGAATAGGCCAGGAACGTTAGAGTCTCTAAATTAATAAGGCGAAAATCATAGAGTCTCTAAAGGAATAGGCCAGGATAGTTAGAGTCTCTAAATTAATAAGGCGAAAGTCTCAGTCCCTAAAGGAGTAGTGCAGGAGAGTTAGGGGCTCTAAATGAATAAGGCGAAACTCTTAGAGTCTCTAAAGGAATAGGCCAGGACAGTTAGATTCTCTAAATTAATAAGGCGAAAATCTAAGATTCTCTAAAAGTATAGACCAGGACTTTTAGGAAATCTAAATTAATAAGGCGAAAGTCTTAGGGTCTCTAAAGGAACAAGCCAGAATAGTTAAATTCTCTATGTTAATAGCGCGAAAATATTATAGTCTCTAAAGTAATAGGCAAGGAAATTTAGAGTCTCTAGAGACCAGGACTGTTAGGAAATCTAAATTAATAAGGCGATTCTCTCAGTGTCTCTAAAGGAATAGGCCAGGTCTGTTAGAGTCTCTAAATTAATAAGTCGAAACTATTAGAGTCTCTAAAGGAATAGGCCAAGACAGTTATAGTCTCGAAATTAATAAGGCGAAGCACTTAGAGTCTCTAAAGTTATAGTTTAGGAGAGTTAGAATCTCTAAATTAATATGGCGAAACTCTTAGAGTCTCTAAAGGAATAGGTCAGGACATTTAGTGTCTCAAAATTAATAAGGCGAAATTCTTAGAGTCTCTAAAGGAATAGGCCAGGAGAGATTGAGTCTCTACCTTAATAAGGCGAAACACTTAGAGTCTCTAAAGGAATAGGCCAGGACAGTTAGAGACTCTAAATAAATAAGGGGAAAGACTCAGTCTCTAAAGGAATAGTGCAGGAGAGTTAGGGGCTCAAAATTAATAAGGCGAAACTCTTAGAGTCTCTAAAGTAATAGGCCAGGAAAGTTAGAGTCTCTAAATTAATAAGGCGAAATACGTAGAGTCTCTAAAGGAATAGTCCAAAACGGTTAGAATCTCTAAATTAATAAGGCGAAAGTCTCTGTCTCTAAAGGAATAAAGCAGGACTGTTAGGGCTCTAAATTTATAAGGCGAAATTCTGAGATTCTCTAAAGGAATAGGCCAGGAAAATTAGAAACTCTAAATTAATAAGGTGAAACTTTTAGTGTCTCTAAAGGAATAGACCAGGACAGTTAGTTTCTCTAAAGTAATAAGGCGAATCTCTTAGAGTCTCTAAAGAATAGGCCAGGACAGTTAGGGTCTCTAAATTAATAAGGGAAGTCTTAGAGTCTCTAAAGGAATAGGCCAGGAACGTTAGATTCTCTAAATTAATAAGGCGAAACTCTTAGAGTTTCTAAAGGATTAGTCCAGGGCAGTTAGATTCTCTAAATTAATAAGGCGAAACACTTAGAGTCTCTAAAGGATTAGGCCAGGACAGTTAGAGTTTCAAAATTAATAAGGCGAAATTCTTTGAGTCCCTAAAGAATAGGCCAGGACAGTTGAGTCTCTAAATTAATAAGGCGAAATTTTAGAGTCTGTAAAAATAAGCCAAGTCAGTTAGATTCTCTAAATTAATAAGGCGAAAATCATAGTGTCTCTAAAGGAATATGCCAGGAAAATCAGAGTCTCTAAATTATTAAGGCTGAACTCTTAGAGTCTCTAAAGGAATAGGCCAGGAGTGTTAGAGTCTCTAAATTAATAACGTGAAAACTTTAGAGTCTCTAAAGGAATAGGCCAAGACAGTTAGAGTCTCTAAATTAATAAGGCGAAACTCTTAGATTCTCTAAAAGATTAGGCCAGGAGAGTTAGGGTCTCTAAATTAATAAGGCGAAGCACTTAGAGTTTCTAAAGTAATTGGCCTGGACTGTTAGGGTCTCTAAATTAATAAGTCGAGACTCTCTGAGTCTCTAAAGGAATAGGCCAGTACAGTTAGTTTGTCTAAATTAATAAGGCGAATAAACTTAGAGTCTCTAAAGAATAGGCCAGAACAGTTAGAGTCTCTAAATGAATAAGGCGAAAAACTTAGGGTCTCTAGTGTAATTGGCCAGGACATTTAGAGTCTCAAATTTAATAAGGAGAGACACATTAGTCTCTAAAGGAATAGGCCAGGACTGTTATGGTCTCTAAATTAATAAGTCGAAACTCTTAGAGTCTCTAAAGGAATAGGCCAAGACAGTTATTGTAGCTAAATTAATAAGGCGAAACGCTTAGAGTCTCTAAAGGAATAGGCTAGGATACTTAGAGTCTCTAAATTAATAAGACGAAAACCTTAGAGTCTCTAAAAAATAGGCCAGGAGAGTTAGAGTCTCTAAATTAATAAGGCGAAACACTTAGAGTCTCTAAAGGAATAGGCCAGGAAAGTTAGGGTCTCTAAATTAATAAGGCGCAACTATTAGAGTCTCTAAAGAAATATTCCAGGACAGTTAGAGTCTCTAAATTAATAAGGCGAAAATCTTAGAGTCTCATAAGGAATAGTCCAGGATAGTTAAAATCTCTAAAATATTAAGGCGCAACTCCTAGAGCCTCTAAAGAAATAGTCCAGGTTAGTTAGAGTCTCTAAATTAATAAGGCGAAACTGTTAGACTCTCTAAAGGAATAGGCAAGGACAGTTAGAGCCTAAAAATTAATAAGGCGAAAATCTTAGAGTCTCCAAAGGAATAGGCCAAAATTAGTGTATCTAAATTAATAAGAAGGAAAACTTAGAGTCTCTAAAGAATAGGCCAGGACAGTTAGAGTCTTCAAATTAATAAGGCGGAACTCTTAGGGTCTCAAATGAAGGGGTCAGGAAAGTTAGAGTCTCTAAATTAATAAGGCGAAACTCTCAGATCTCTAAAGTAATAGGCCAGGAATGTTAGTGTCTCTAAATTAATAAGGCGAAAATCTTAGAATTTCTAAAAGAATAGGCCAGGGCAGTTAGTGTCTCTAAAATAATAAGGCGAATATCTTAGGGTCTCTAAAGGAATAGGCCAGGACAGATAGAGTATCTACATTAATAAGGCGAAACTATTAGAGTCTCTAAAGGAATAGACCAGGACAGTTAGATTCTCTATATTAATAAGGCGAAAATCTTAGAGTCTCCAAAGGGATAGGCTAGGACAGTTAGAGTCTCAAAATTAATGAGGCGAAACACTTAGAGTCTCTAAAGGAATAGGCCAGGACAGTTAGTGTCTCTAAATTAATAAGGCGAAAATATCAGTCTCTAAAGAATAGTGCAGTACAGTTACGGTCTCTAAATTAATAAGGCGAAAATCTTATAGTCTCTAAAGGAAAAGGCCAGGCCAGTTAGGGTCTCTAAATTAATAAGGCGAAAGTCTTAGTGTCTCGAAAGGGATATGTCAGGACAGTTAGAGTCTCTAAATTAATAAGGGAATAGTCTTGGAGTCTCTAAATTTAGATGCCAGGACACTTTGGGTCTCTAAATTAATTAAGCGAAACACGTAGAGTCTCTAAAGGAATAAGCCAGAATATTTAGTGTCTCTAAAATAATAAGGCGAAACTTTTAGAGGCTCTAAAGCTTTAGGCCAGGACAGTTGGAGACTCTAAATTAATAAGTCGAAACACTTAGTGTCTCTAAAGTAATAGGCCATGATACTTAGATTCTCTAAATTAATAGGGCGAAAGACTCAGTCTCTAAAGAAATTGTGCAGGACAGTTAGGGACACTAAATGAATAATGCGAAACTCTTAGATTCTCTAAAGCAATAGGCCAGGACAGTTAGAGTCTCTAAATTAATAAGGCGAAACTTTTAGGGTCTCGAAAGGATTGGGACAGGACTGTTATATAATCTAAATTAATAAGGCGAAAGTCTTAGGCTCTCTAAAGGAACAAGCCAGGACAATTACAGTCTCTATATTAATAGCCCGAAAATATTATAGTCTCTAAAGGAATAGGCCAGGACAGTTAGAGTCTCTAAATTAAAAAGTCGAAACTCTAGGGTCTCAAAAGTTATAGGCCAGGAGAGTTAGAATCTCTAAATTTGTGAGCCGAAACACTTGTGATCTCTTAAGGAATAGGCTAGGAGAGTTAGAGTCTCTAAATTAATAAGGCGAAACACTTAGAGCCTCTAAAGGTATAGGCCCGGTGTGTTAGAGTCTCTAAATTAATAATGCGAAAATATTAGAGTCTCCAAAAGAATAGGCCATGACAGTTAGAGTCTCTAAATTAATAAGGCGAAACTCTTAGAGTCTCCAAAGGAATAGGCCTGGACAGTTAGTGTCTCTAAATTAATAAGGCGAAATTCTTAGAGTCATTAAATGAAAAGACCAGGAGTGTTAGTCTCTAAATTAAGAAGGCGAAACACTTAGAGTCTAAAGGAATAGGCCAGGACAGTTAGAGTCTCTAAATTAATAAGGCGAAAATCTTAGTGTCTCTAAAGAAATAGGCCTGGACATTAAGTTCTTTAAATTAATAAGGCGAAAATCTGAGAGTCTCTAAATAAATAGGCCAGGACAGTTAGTGTATCTAAATTAATAAGACGAAAATTCCTAGTTTTTCTAAAAGAATAGGCCTGGAGAGTTAGAGTCTCTAAATTAATAAGGCGAATCACTTAGTCTCTAAAGTAATAGGCCAGGACATTTAGGGACTCCAAATTAATAAGGCGAAAATCTTAGAATCTCTAAAGAAATAGGCCAGGACTGTTAGGGTCTCTAAATTAATAAGGCGAAAACTTAGGGTCTCCAAACGAATAGGCCAGGACAGTTAGAGTCTCTAAATTAATAAGGCGAAAATCTTAGGGTCTCTAGAGGATTAGGCCTGGAGAATTAGTGTCTCTAAATTAATAAGGCGAAACTCTTAGAGTCTCTAAAGGAATGGGCCAGGAGGGTTAGAGTATCTAAATTAATAAGGCGAAACCCTTAGAGTCTCTAAAGGAATAGGCCAGGACAGTTAGTTTCTCTAAATTTATAAGGCGAAAATCTTAGAGTCTCTAACGGAATAGGAGAAGACAGTTAGGGTATTTAAATTAATAATTCGAAACACTTTGAGTCTCTAAAGTATTAGGCCAAGAGAATTAGAGTCTCTATTTTAATAAGGCGAAAATCTTAGAGTCTCCAAAGTAATAGGCCAGGATAGTTGGGGTCTCTAAATTAATAGGGCGAAACTCTTAGAGTCTCTAAAGGAATAGGCCAAGAAAATTAGGGTCTCTAAATTAATAAGGCGAATGCCTCAGTCTCTAAAGGAATAGTGCAGGAGAGTTAGGGGCTCTAAATTAATAAGGCGAATCGCTTAGTGTCTCTAAAGGAATAGGCCAGGACAGTTAGAGTCTCAAAAATTTATAAGGCGAAAATCTTAGAGTCTCTAAAGGAATAGGACAGTACTGTTAGGTATTCTAAATTAGTAAGGCGAAAGTTTTACTATATAAATAGCGCGAATATATTATATTCTGTAAAGTTATAGGCCAGGACATTTAGAGTTTCTAAATTAAAATGTCGAAATCTAGAGTCTCTAAAGTTATAGGCTAGGAGAGTTAGAGGCTCTAAATTTGTAAGGCGAAACCCTTGTGATCTATAAAGTAATAGGCTAGGAGTGTTAGAGTCTCAAAGTTAATAAGGCGAAACTCTTAGAGTCTCTAAAAGAATAGGCCAGGACATTTAGAGTCTCTAAATTAATAATGCGAAACTCTTAGAGTCTCTAAAGGGATAGGCCAGGAAAGTTATAGTCTCTAAATTAATGAATCGAAACCCTTACAGTCTCTAAAGGAATAGGCCAAGACAGTTAGAGTCTCTAAATTAATAAGGCGAAAGTCTCAGTCTCTAAAGGAATAGTGCAAGAGAGTTAGGGCCTCTAAATGAATAAGGCGAAACCCTTAGAGTCTCTAACGTTTAAGGTCAGGACATTTAGAGTCTCTAAATTAATAAGGCGAAACTCTTAGAATCTCTAAAGGAATAGGCCAGGACAGTTGGAGTCTCTAAATTAAGAAGGCAAAATTCTTAGAGGCTCTAAAGGAATAGGCCAGGACAGTTAGGGTCTCCAAATTAATAAGGCGAAACACTTAGAATCTCTAAAAGAATAGGCAAGGACAGTTAGTGTCTCTAAATTAATAAAGCGAAGCACTTAGAGACTCTTAAGCAATAGGCCAGGACAGTTAGAGTCTCTAATTTAATAAGGCGAAACACATAGAGTCTCTAAAGGAATAGGCCAGGAGTATTAGAGTCTCTAAATTAATAAGGCGAAACTCATAGAGTCTCTAAAGGAATGGGCCAGGAGATTTAGAGTCTCTAAATTAATAAGGCGAAACACTTAGGGTCTCTAAAGGAATAGGCCAGGACAGTTAGAGTCTCTAAATTAATAAGGCGATACCCTTAGAGTCCCTAAAGGAATAGGCCAGGTCAGTTAGTGTCTCTAATTTAATAAGGCTAATCTCTTAGAGTCTCTAAAGGAATTGACCAGGACAGTTAGAGTCTCTAAATTAATAAGGCGAGACTCTTAGAGTCTCTAAAGGAATAGGCCAGGACAGTTAGTGTCTCTAAATTAATAAGGCGATTCTCTTAGTTTCTATAAAAGAATAGGCTAGAAGAAATAGAGTCTCAAAATTAATAAGGCGAAACAATTAGGGTCTCTAAAGGAATAGGCCAGGAGAGTTAGTGCCTCTAAATTAATAAGGCGAAAAACTTAGAGTCCCTAAAGGAATAGGCCAGGAGAGTTAGAGTCTCTAAATTAATAAGGCGAGAATGTTAGAGTCTCTAAAGTGATAGGCCAGGACAATTAGGGTCTCTAAATTAATAAGGCGACACTCTTAGAGTCTCTAAAGGAATAGGCCAAGACAGTGAGTGTCTCTAAATTAATAAGGCGGAACTATTAGAGACTCTAAAGGAATAGGCCAGGATGTTTATGGTCTCTAAATCCATAAAGCGAAACTCTTAGAGTCTCTAAAGAAATAGTTCAGAACAGTTAGAATCTCTAAATTAATAAGGTGAAAAACTTAAAGTCTCTAAAGGAATAGGCCAGGAAAGTTAGAGTCTCTAAATTAATAAGGCGAAACTCTTAGAGTCTCTAAAGGAAAAGGCCAGGACAGTTAGGGTCTCTAAATTAATAAGTCGAAACTCTTAGGGTCTCTAAATGAATAGGCCAGTAACGTTAGTTTCTCTCAATTAAAAAGGCGAAATTATTAGATTCTCTAAAGGAATAGGTCAGGACAGTTAGAGTCTCTAAATTAATAAGTTGAAAATCTTAGAGCCTCTAAAGAACAGGCCAGGACAGTTAGACCCTCTAAATTAATAATGCGAATCTCTTAGAGTCTCTAAAGTGTAGGCCAGGACTGTTAGATTCTCTAAATTAATAAGGCGAATCTCTTAGAGTCCCTAAACGAATAGGCCACGACCGTTAGATTCTCTAAATTAATAAGGCGAAACTGTTAGAGTCTCTAAAGGAATAGGCCATGGCAGTTAGATTCTCTAAATTAATAAGGCGAAACACTTAGAGGCTCTAAAGGAATAGGCCAGGACAGTTAGAATCTCTAAATTAATAAGGCGAAATTCTTAGAGTCTGTAAAGCAATAGGCCATGACAGTTGATTCTCTAAATTAATAAGGCGAAACTCTTAGAGTCTCTAAATGAATAGGCCAGGTCGTTTAGTTTCCCTAAATGAATAAGGCGAAACTCTTAGTGTCTCTAAAGGAATAGGCCAGGAGGGTTAGTGTCTCTAAATTAATAAGGCGATACCTTTTGAGTCACTAAAGGAATAGGCCAGGACAGTTAGAGTCTCTAAATTAATAACGTGAAAATCTTAGAGTCTCGAAAGGAACAGGCCAGGACAGTTAGAGGCTCTAAATTAATAAGGCGAAAATCTTAGAGTCTCTAAAGGAATAGGCCAGGACAGTTAGGGTCTCTAAATTAATAAGGCGAAACTCTTAGAGTTTCTAAAGTAATTGGCCTGGACAGTTAGAGTCTCTAAAATAATAAGGCGAGAATCTCTGAGTCTATAAAGGAATAGGCCAGGAGAGTTAGCATGTCTAATGTAATAAGGCGAAAAATTAGAGTCTCTAAAATAATAGGCCAGGACAGTTAGAATCTCTAAATTAATAAGACGAGAAACTTAGAGTCTCTAAAGTAATTGGCCAGGATAGTTAGAGTCTCTAAATTAATAAGGCGAGGCCCTCAGAGTCTCTAAAGGTATTTGCCAGGCAGTTACGTTCTCTAAATAAAAAAGTCGAAAAACTTAGAGTCTCTAAAGGAATAGGCCAAGATAGTTATAGTCGCTAAATTAATAAGGCGAAACTCTTAGAGTCTCTAAAGGAATAGGCCAGGATATTTAGAGTCTCTAAATTAATAAGGCGGAACCCTTAGAGTCTCTAAAGTTTAGGCCAGTAGATTTAGAGTCTCTAAATTAATAAGGCGAAACACTTACAGTCTCTAAAGGAATAGGCCAGGAAAGTTAGAGTCTCTAAATTATTAAGGCGCAAATCCTAGAGTCTCTAAAGAAATAGGCCAGGACAGTTAGTGTCTCTAAATTAATAAGGCGAAAATCTTAGAGTCCTTAAAGTATAGAACCGGACATTTAGATTCTCTAAATTAATAATGCGAATCTCCTAGGGTCTCTAGAGGAATAAGCCATGAGGGTTAGTGTCTCTAAATTAATAAGGCCAAACACTTAGAGTCTCTAAAGGAATAGGCCAGGACAGTTAGAGCCTCTAAATTAATAAGGCGAAACATTAAAGGTCTCTAATGGAATAGGCCAAGACAGTTAGTGTCCCTAAATTAATAAGGCGGAAAAATTAGAGTCTCCAAAGGATAGGCCAAGACAGTTAGAATCTCTAAATTAATAAGGCGGAACTCTTAGGGTCTCTAAAGAATAGGCCAGGAGATTTAGAGTCTCTAAATTATTAAGGTGAAACTCTCCGAGTCTCTAAAGGAATAGGCCAGGAATGTTAGTGTCTCTAAATTTATTAGGCGAAACTCTTAGATTCTATAAAGGAATTGGCCAGGACAGTTAGTGTCTCTAAATTAATAAGTCGAAAACATTAAGGTCTCTAAAGGAATAGGCCAGGACTGTTAGAGTCTCTAAATTAATAAGGCGAATATCTTATAATATCTAAAGGAATAGGCCAGGACAATTAGTGTCTCTAAATTAATAAGGCGAATCGCTTAGAGTGTCTAAAGGAATAGACCAGGACAGTTAGAGTCTCTAAATTAATAAGGCGAAAACATTAGAGTCTCTAAAGGAATAGACCAGGACAGTTAGATTTTCTAAATTAATAAGGCGAAGCACTTATAGTCTCTAAAGGAATAGGCCAGGACAGTTAGAGTCTTTAAATTAATAAGGCGAAAGTATCAGTCTCTAAAGGAATAGTGCTGGACAGTTAGGGTCTCTAAAATAATAAGGCGAAAAACTTATAGTCTCTAAAGGAAAAGGCCACGCTAGTTAGGGTCTCTAAATTAATAAGGCGGAAGTCATAGTGTCTTGGAAGGGATATGTCAGGACAGTTAGAGTCTCTAAATTAATAAGGGGATAGTCTTGTAGTATCTAAAGTTAAAGGCCAGGAGAGTTAGTGTCCCTAAATTAATAAGGCGAAACACGCAGAGTCTCTAAAGGAATAAGCCAGAACATTTAGTGTCTCTAAATTAATAAGGCGAAAATTTAGAGGCTCTAAAGAAATAGGCCATGAGATTTAGAGTATCTAAATTAATAATGCGAAACACTTAGAGTCTCTAAAGGAATAGGCCAGGACTGTTAGGTCCTCTAAATTAATAAGGCGAAAGACTCAGTCTCTAAAGGAAATGTGCAGGACAGTTAGGGGCTCTAAATGAATAAGGCCAAATTCTTAGATTCTCTAAAGAAATAGGCCAGGAGAGTTAGAGTCTCTAAATTAATAAGGCGAAACTTTTAGGGTCTCGAAAGAAGTGGGGCAGGACTGTTATGTAATCTAAATTAATAAGGCGAAAGTCTTAATCTCTTAAGGAACAAGCCCGAACAATTACAGTCTCTATATTAATAGCGCGAAAATATTATAGTCTCTAAAGGAATAGGCCAGGACAGTTAGAGTCTCTATATCAAAAAGTCTAAAATCTAGAGACTCTAAAGTTATAGTCCAGGAGATTTAGAGTCTCTAAATTTGTAAGCCGAAACACTTGTGATCTCTAAAGGAATAGGCTAGGAGTGTTAGAGTCTCTAAATTAATAAGGCGAAACTCTTAGAGTCTCTAAAGGAATAGGCCAGGAGTGTTAGGGTCTCTAAATTAATAAAGCGAAAATCTTAGAGTCTCTAAAGGAATAGGCCATGAGAGTCAGAGTTTCTAAATTAATAAGGCGAAATTCTTAGAGTCTCCAAAGGAATAGGCCAGGACACTTAGTGTCTCTAAATTAATAAGGCGAAATTCTTAGAGTCTCTAAATGAACAGGCCAGGAGGGTTAGTGTCTCTAAATTAAGAAGGTGAAACTCTTAGAGTCTCTAAAGGAATAGGCCAGGACAGTTAGAGTCTCTAAATTAATAAGGCGAAAATCTTAGAGTCTCTAAAGGAATAGGCCAGGACAGTTAGGGTCTATAAATTATTAAGGCGAAACTCTTAGAGTCTCTAAAAAATAGGCCCGGACTGTTAGAGTCTCTAAATTAATAAGGCGAAAGTTCCTAGTGTTCCTAAAAGAATAGGCCAGGACTGTTAATGTCTCTAAATTAATAAGGCGAATCTCTTAATGTCTCTAAAGTAATAGGCCAGGACAGTTAGAGTCTCTAAATTAATAAGGCGAAACTCTTAGAATGTCTCAAGGAATAGGCCAGGACATTTAGGGTCTCTAAATTATTAAGGCGAAAACTTAGAGGCTCTAAACGAATAGGCCAGGATATTTAGAGTCTTAAATTATTAAGGCGAAAATCTCAGAGTCTCTAAAGTAATAGGCCAGGAGAATCAGGATCTCAAAGTTAATAAGACGAAACTCTTAGAGTGTCTAAAAGAATGGGCCAGGAGTGTTAGAGTATCTAAATTAATAAGGCAAAAATCTTAGATTCTCTAAAGGATTAGGCCAGGACATTTAGAGTCTCTAAATTAATACGGCCAAACTCTTAGAGTCTCTAACGGAATAGGCCAAGACAGTTAGGGTCTCTAATTTAATAAGGCGAAACACTTAGAATCTCTAAAGGAAAAGGCCAGGACAATTAGATTCTCTAAATTTATAAGGCGAATCACTTAGAGTCTCTAAAGGTTTAGGCCTGGACAGTTAGAGTATCTAATTTAATAAGGCGAAACTCTTAGAGTCTCTAAAGGATTAGGGCAAGAGAATTAGAGTCTCTAAATTAATAAGGCGAAACTCTTAGAGTCTCTAAACGAATAGGCCAGGACAGTTGGAGACACTAAATTGATAACGCGAAACACTTAGAGTCTCTAAAGGTATAGGCCAGGAGAGTTAGAGAATCTAAATTAATTAGGCGAATGTCTCAGTTCTTAAGGTATAGTGCAGGAGAGTAAGGGGCTCAAAAATAATAAGGCGAATCCCTTATAGTCTCTAAAGGAATAGGCCAGGACCGTTAGAGTCTCTGAATTAATAAGGCGAAAATATTAGAGTCTCAAAAGGAATAGGACAGGACTGTTAGGGATTCTAAATTAGTAAGGCGAATGTTTTAGGGTCTCTAAAGGAACAAGCCAAGACAGTTACAGTCTCTATATTAATAGCGCGGAAATATTATATTCTCTAAAGGTATAGGCCAGGAAATTTAGAGTCTCTAAATTAAAATGTCGGGATCTAGAGTCTCTAAAGTTATAGACCAGGAGAGTTAGAGTCTCTAAATTTGTAAGGCGAAACGCTAGTGATCTCTAAAGGAATAGGCTAGGAGTGTTAGAGCCTCAATATTAATAAGGCGAAACTCTTAGAGTCTCTAAAGAAATAGGCCAGGAGAGTTATAGGATCTAAATTAATAAAGCGAAACACTTAGAGTCTCTAAAGGAATAGGCCAGGATATGTAGAGTCTCTAAATTAATAAGGCGAAAGACTCAGTCTCTAAAGGAATAGTGCAGGAGTGTTAGGGCCTCTAAATGAATAAGGCGAAACAATTAGCGTCTCTAAAGTATAAGGCCAGGACAGTTAGAGTCTCTAAATTAGTAAGGCGAAACTCTTAGAATCTCTAAAGGAATAGGCCAGGACAGTTAGTGTCTCTAAATTAATAAGGCGAATCACTTAGAGTCTCTAAAGGAATAGGCCTGGAACATTAGAGTCTCCAAATTAATAAGACGAAACACTTTGAGTCTCTAAAGTTATAGGTCAGGACAGTTAGAGTCTCTAAACTAATAAGGCGAAACTCTTAGAGTCTTTAAAGCAATAGGCCATGTAAGTTAGAGTCTCTTAATTAATAAGGCGAAAATCTTAGAGTCTCTAAATGAATAGGCCAGGACAGTTAGATTCTCAAAAATAATAAGGCGAAATTCTTAGAGTCTCTAAAGGTATAGGCCAGGACAATTAGAGTCTCTAAACTAATAAGGCGAAATATTTAGAGTCTCTAAAGAATAGGCCAGGACAGTTAGAGTCCCTAAATTAATAAGGCGTAACACTTAGGGTCTCTAAAGGATAGGCCAGGACAGTTAGAGTCAATAAATTAATAAGGCGAAACACGTAGAGTCTCTAAAGGAATAGGCAAGGAGTGTTAGAGTCTCTAAATTAGTAAGGCGAAACCCTTAGTCTCTAAAGGAATAGGCCAGGACAGGAAGAGTCTCTAAATTAATAAGGCGAAATTCTTAGAGTCTCTAAAGCAATAGGCCAGGTGGGTTTGAGTCTCTAAATTAATTAGGCGAAACTCTTAGAATCTCTAAAGGAATAGGCCAAGACAGTTAGAGTCTCTAAGTTAATAAGGCGAAACCCATAGAGTCTCTAAAGGAAGAGGCCAGGACACTTAGAGTCTCTAAATTAATAAGGCCAAACACTTAGATTCTCTAAAGAAATAGGCCAGGAGAGTTAGGGTCTCTAAATTAATAAGGCGAAACCATTAGTTTCTCTAAAGGAATAGGCCAGGAGTGTTAGTATCTAAAATAATAAGGCCAAACACTTAGAGACTCTAAAGGAATAGGCCAGGAAATTTAGAGTTTCTAAATTAATACGGCGAAACTCTTAGAGTCTCTAAAGTAATAGGCCCGTACATTTAGTGTCTCTAAATTAATAAGACGAAACTCTTTGAGTCTCTAAAGAGATAGGCCAGGACAGTTAGTGTATCTACATTAATAAGGCGAAACTCTTAGTGTCTCTACAAGAAAAGGCCAGGAGTGTCAGTGTCTCTATATTAATAAAGCGAAACACTTGGTGTCTCTAAAGGTATAGGCCTGGACAGTTAGATTCTCTAAATTAATAAGCGAAACTCTTAGAGTCTCTAACGAAATAGGCCAGGAGAGTTAGAATCTCTAAATTTTTAAGGCGAAACTCTTAGAGTCTCTAAAGGAATAGGCCAGTACCGTTAGAGTCTCTAAATTAATAAGTCGAAACTTTTAGAGTCTCTAAAGGAATAGGCCAAGACACTTAGCATCTGTAAATTAATAAGGCGAAACTCTTAGAGTCTCTAAAAGCATAGGCCAGGACAGTTAGGGACTCAAAAATAATAAGGCGAAAACCTTAGAGTCTATAAACGAATAAGCCAAGACAGTTAGAGTCTCAAAATTAAAAAGGCGAAAATCTTAGAGTCTCTAAAGGAATAGGCCAGGAAAGTTAGTGTCTCTAAATTAATAAGGCGAAACTCTCAGAGTCTCTAAAGGTATAGTCCAGGACAGTTAGTATCTCTAAGTAAATAAGGCGAAGCTTTTAGAGCCTCTAAAATTATAGGCCAGGAGAATTAGTGTCTCAAAATTAATAAGGCGAAAAGCTTAGAGTCTCTAAAGGAATACGCCAGGAAAGTTAGGTACTCTAAATTAATAAGACGAAAATCTAAAGTCTCTAAAGAATAGGCCAGGAGAGTTAGCTTCTCAAAATTAATAAGGCGAAAAACTTAGAGCCTCTAAAGGAATAGGCCAGGACAGTTAGAGTCTCTAAATTAATAAGGCGAGACCCTTAGAGTCTCTAAAGTTATAGGACAGGACAGTTAGGGTCTCTAAATTAATAAGGAGAAACACTTAGAGTCTGTAAATGAATAGGCCTGTACAGTTAGAGTCTCTAAATAAATAAGGCGAATAACTTAGTCTCTAAAAGAATAGGCCAGGTCATTTAGAGTCTCCAAATTAATAAGGCGAATCTCATAGAGTCTCTAAAGTAATAGGCCAAGTCAGTTTGGATCTCTAAATTAATTAGGCGAAACTCCAAGTGTCTCTAAGGTAATAGGCCAGAAGAATTAGAGTCTCTAAATTAATAAGGCAAAACTCTTAGAATCTCTAAAGGAAAAGTCCAAGATCGTTTGTTTCTCTAAATTAATAAGGCGAAACTCCTGAAGTCTATAAGAGGAATAGGCCAGAACAGTTAGAGTCTATAAATTAATAAGGCGAAACACATAGTGTCTCTAAAGTGATAGGCCTGGAGAGTTAGAGTCTCTAAATTAATAAGGCGAAACTCTTAGAGTCTCTAAAGGAAATGTCCAGGACAGTTAGTGTCTCTAAATTAATAAGGCGAGACTCATAGAATCTGTAAAGGAATAGGCCAGGACAGTTAGTGTATCTAAATTAATAAGGCGAAGCTCTTAGTTTCTCTAAAGGAATAGGCTAGGAGAGATAGAGCCTCTAAATGAATAAGGCGAAACACTTAGGTTCTCTAAAGGAATAGGCCAGGAGAGTTAGAGTCTCTAAATTAATAAGGCGAAAATTTTAAAGTCTCTAAACGAATAGGCTAGAAGTGTTAGGGTCTCAAAATTAATAAGGCGAGAAACTTAGAGTCTCTAAAGGAAGAAGCCAGTACAATTAGAGTCTCTAAATTAATAAGGCGAATCTCTTAGAGTCTCTAAAGGAATAGGCCAAGACAGTTAGGGTCTCTAAATTAATAAGGGGGAACTATTAGAGTCTCTAAAGCAATAGGTCAGGACAGTTAGAGTCTCTAAATTAGTAAGGCGAAAAACTTAGTCTCTAAATGAATAGGCCAGGAGATTCAGAGTCTCTAAATTAATAAGGCGAAACTCATAGAGTCTCTAAAGGAATAGGCCAGGTCAGTTAGTGTCTCTAATAAGGCGAAAATACAAGTGTCTCTAAAGGAAAAACCAGCAGAGTTAGAGTCTCTAAATTAATAAGGCGAAACACTTAGAGTCTCTAAAGAAATAGGCAAGGACAGTTAGTGTCTCTATATTAATAAGGCGAAAAACTTAGTCTCTAAATGAATAGGCCAGGAGATTCAGAGTCTCTAAATTAATAAGGCGAAACTCATAGAGTCTCTAAAGGAATAGGCCAGGTCAGTTAGTGTCTCTAATAAGGCGAAAATACAAGTGTCTCTAAAGGAAAAACCAGCAGAGTTAGAGTCTCTAAATTAATAAGGCGAAACACTTAGAGTCTCTAAAGGAATAGGCCTGGACAGTTAGGGTCTCAAAATTAATAAGGCGAAACCCTTAGTGTCTCAAAAAGTATAGGCCAGGACAGTTAGATTCTCCAAATTAAAAAGGCGAAACGCTTATAGTCTCTAACGAATTAGGCCAGGACTGTTAGAATCTCTAAATTAATAAGGCGAAACTCTTAGAGTCTCTAAAGAATAGTTCAGGACAGTTAGAGTCTCTAAATTAATAAGGCGAAAAGTTTAGAGTCTCTAAAGAAATGGCCAGGACGGTTAGAGCCTCTAAATTAATAAGGCGAAACACTTAGATTCTCTAAAAATAGGACAGGACACTTAGATTCTATAAATAATAAGGCGAAATTCTTAGAGTCTCTAAAGAATTAGGCCAGGACAGTTAGAATCTCTAAATTAATAAGGCGAAGCACTTGGAGTCTCTAAAAGTATAGGCCAGGATAGTTAGAGTCTCTAAATTAATAAGGCGAGACCATTAGAGTCTCTAAAGTAATAGGCTAGGACAGTTAGTGTCTCTAAATTAATAAGGCGAGACCCTTGGTGTCTCTAAAGGAATAGGCCAGGACAGTTAGAGTCTCTAAATTAATAAGGCGAAACACTTAGAGCCTCTAAAGAATAGGCCAAGGCCGTTAGAGTCTCTAAATTAATAAGGCGAAATTCTTAGAACCTCTAAAGGAATAGGCCAGGACAGTTAGTGTCTCTAAATAAATAAGGCGAAAAAATTAATCTCTAAATGAATATGCCAGGACAGTTAGAGTCTCTAAATTAATAAGGCGAATCCCTTAGAGTCTCTAAAAAATAGGCCAGGACAGTTAGATTCTCTAAATTAATAAGGCGAATCACTTAGGGTCTCTAAAGAAATAGGCAAGGATATTTAGAGTCTCTAAATTAATAAGGCGAAATACTTAGAGTCTCTAAAGGAATAGGCCAGTAGAGTTAGAGTCTCTATATTAATAAGGCGAAATTATTAGAGTCTCTAATGGCATAGGCCAGGAGATTTAGATTCTCAAAATTAATAAGGCGAAAATTTTATTGTCTCTAAAGGAATGGGCCAGGAGTGTTAGAGTCTCTAAATTAATAAGGCGAAACACTTAGAGTCTCTAAAGGAATAGGCCAGGACAGTTAGAGTCTCTAAATTTATAAGGCGAAACTCTTAGAGTCTCTTAAGGATTAGGCCAGGACAGTTAGGATCTCAAAATTAATAAGGCAAAATTCTTAGAGGCTCTAAATGAATTGGCCAGGAATATTAGAGTCTCTAATTTAATAAAGCGAAAAACTTAGAGTCTCTAACATAATAGGCCAGAACAGTTAGCGTCTCTATATTAATAAGGCGAAACTCTTAGTGTCTCTAAAGGAATAGGCCAGGAGATTTAGGTCCTCTAAATTAATAAGGAGAATATATTAGAGTCTCTAAAGGAATAGGCCAGGAGAGTTAGTGTCACCTAATTAAAAAGGCGAAACACTTAGAGTCTCTAAAGGAATAGGCCAGGAGAGTTAGGGTCTCTAAATTAATAAGGCGAGACCCTTAGAGTCTCTAAAGAAATAGGCCAGGACAGTTAGGGCCTGTAAATTAAAAAGGCGAATCTCTTAGATTCTCTAACGGAATAGACCAAGAGAGTTAGGGTCTCTAAATTAATAAGGCGAAACACTTAGTGTCTGTAAAGGAATAGGCCAGGAGAGTTACAGTCTCTTAATTAATAAGGCGAAACCCTTAGACTCTAAAGCAATCTGCCTGGAAAGTTAGAGTCTCTAAATTAATAAGGCGAAACACTTAGAATCTCTAAAGTTATAGGCCATGTGGTTTAGAGTCTCAAAATTAATAAGGCGAAACTCTTAGAATCTCTAAAGGAATAGGCCAGGACAGTTAGTGTCTCTAAGTTAATAAGCCGAAACCCTTAGAGTGTCTGAAGGAATAGGACAGACAGTTAGTGTCTCCAAATTAATAAGGCGAAACACTTAGGGGCTCTACAGAATAGGCCAGGACAGTTAGATTCTCTAAATTAATAAGGCGAAACACTTCGAGTCTCTAAAGGAATAGGCCAGGACAGTTAGAATTTCTAAATTAATAAGGCGAAACTCTTAGAGTCTCTAAAGGATTAGGTCAGGACAATTAGGGTTTCTAAATTAATAAGGCGAAACTCTTAGAATCTCTAAAGGAATAGGCCAGGACAGTTAGAATCTCTAAATTAATAAGGCGAAAATCTTAGTGTCTCTAAAGGAATAGGCCAGGAGTGTTAGTCTCTAAAATAATAAGGCCAAAAACTTAGAGACTCTAAAGGAAATGGCTAGGACATTTAGAGTCTCTAAATTAATAAGGCGAAACATTTAGAGCCTCTAAAGTAATAGGCAAATAGTTTTAGAGTCTCTAAATTAATAAGGCGGAAATCTTAGTGTCTCTAAAGGAATAGGCCAGGAGAGTTTGAGTGTCTAAATTAATAAGGCGAAAAACTTATAGTCTCTAAAGTAATAGGCCAGGACAGTTAGAGTCTCTAAATTAATAAGGCGAAAATCTTAGAGTCTCTAAATAATAGGCCAGGACACTTAGAATCTCTAAATTAATAAGGCGAAACACTTAGAGTCTCTAAAATTATAGGCCTGGACAATTAGAGTCTCAAAATTAATAAGGCGAAACTCTTTGTGTCTCTAAAGGAATAGGCCAGGAGATAAAGTGTCTCTAAATTAATAAGGCGAAAAATTTAGAGGCTCTAAAGGAATAGGTCAGGACAGTTAGGGTCTCTAAATTAATAAGGCGAAAATCTTAGTGTCTCTAAAGGAATAGGCCAAGAGGGATAGAGTCTCTAAATTAATAAGTCGAAACACTTAGAGTCTCTAAAGTAATAGGCAAGTAGAAATAGTGTCTCTAAATTAATAAGGCGAATTTCTTAGATTCTCTAAGGGAATAATCCAGGACTGTTAGTGTCTCTAAATTAATAAGGCGAAACGCTTAGAGTCTCTAAAGGAATAGGCCAGGACAGTTAGTGTCTCAAAAATAATAAGGCGAAATACTTAGTCTCTAAATGAATAGGCCAGAATATTTAGAGTCTCTAAATTAACAACGCGAAACACATTGAGACCCTAAATTAGTAGGCCAAGTCAGTTAGTGTCCCTAAATTAATAAGTCGAAAATCCTAGTGACTCTAAAGTATTAGGCCAAGAGTATTAGAGTCTCTAAATTAATTAGTCGAAAATCTTAGAGTCTCTAAAAGGATAGGCCAAGACTGTTAGTGTCCCTAAATTAATAAGGTGAAACACTTAGAGTCTCTAAAGGAATAGGCCAGGACACTTAGAGTCTCTAAATTAATAAGGCGAATTTCTTAGAGTCTCTAAAGAATAGGCCAGGAATGTTAGAGCCTTTAAATTAATAAGGCGAAATTCGTAGAGTCTGTAATGAATAGGCCAGGGGAGTTAGAGTCTCTATATTAGTAAGGCGAAAAACTTAGTCTCTAAATGAATAGGCCCGGAGGTTTAGAGTCTTTAAATTAATAAGGCGAAACTCATAGAGTCTCTAAAGGAATAGGCCAGGACAGTTAGGGTCTCTAAATTATTATGGCGAAATTCCTGGTGTCTATAAAGGAATAAGCCAGGAGTGTTAGAGTCTCAAAATTAATAAGGCGAAACACGTAGAGTCTCTAAAGGAATAGGCCAGGACAGTTAGAATCTCTAAATTAAAAAGGCGAAAACCTTAGAATCTCTAAAGGATTAGGCCAGGATAGTTAGAATCTCTAAATTAATAAGGCGAAACACTTAGAGTCTCAAAAGAGTAGGCCAGGACAATTTGAGTCTCTAAAATAATAAGGCGAATCTCTTAGAGTCTCTATAGAAATGGGCCAGGACTGTTAGGGCCTCTAAATTAATAAGGCGAAACTCTTAAAGCCTCTAAAAAATATGCCAGGGCTGTTAGAGTCTCTAAATTAATAAAGCGATTCCCTTAGAGTCTCTAAAGTAATAGGCCAGGACAGTAAGTGTTTCTAAATTAATAAGGCGAAAATATTAAAGTCTCTAAAAGACTAGGTCAGGACAGTTAGTGTCTCTACATTAATAAGGCGAAACTCTTAGAGTCTCTAAAAGAATAGGCCATGACAGTTAGTGTCTATAAATTAAAAAGGCGGAACTCTTTGAGTCTCTAAAAGAATAGGCCAGGAGATTTAGGGTCTCAAAATAAATAAGGCGAAAATCTTAGAATATCTAAAGAAATAGGCCAAGAGAGTTAGGGTCTCCAAATTTTTAAGGCGAAAATATTAGATTCTCTAAAGGAAAAGGCCAGGGCATTTAGGGTCTCTAAATTAATAAGTCGGAACACTTAGAATCTCTAAAGAAGAGGCCACGACAGTTAGAGTCTCTAAATTAATAGGGCGGAAATCTTTGACTCTCCAAATAATAGGCCAGGAGAGTTAGTGTCTCTAAATTAATAAGGCGAAATAATTAGAGTCTCTAAAGGAATAGGCCAGGACTGTTCGAGTCTCTAAATTAATAAGTCGAAACACTTAGAGTCTCCAGAGTAATAGGCCAGGAAAGTTAGGGTCTCAAAATTAATATGGCGAAAGTCTTAGAGTCTCTAAAGTTATAGGCCAGGAGAGTTAGTGTCTCTAAATTAATAAGGCGAAAATCTTAGAGTCTCTAAAATATTAGGAAAGGGGAGTTAGTTTCTCTAAATTAATAAGGCGAAAATCTTTGATTCTCTAAAGAAATAGGCCAGGACATTTAGTGTCTTTAAATTAATAAGGCGAAACACTTAGAGTCTCTTAAGGAATAGGCCAGGAATTTTAGTGTCTCTAAATTAATAAGGCGAAACACTTGGAGTCTCTAAAGTTTTAGGCCCGGTTAGTTAGGGTCTCTAAATTAATAAGGCGAGACTCTTAGATTCTCTACAGTAATTGGCTAGGACAGTTAGGGTCTCGAAGTTAATAAGGTGAGACTCTAGGTGTATCTAAAGTATTAGGAAAGGAGAGTTAGAGTCTCAAAATTAATAAGGCGAAATGCTTAGAGTCTCAAAAAAATTGGCCATAGCAATTAGAGTCTCTAAATTAATAAGGCGAAACTCTTAGAATTTCTAAAGGAAAAGGCCAGGATATTTAGAGTCTATAAATTAATAACGGAAATCTATTAGAGTCTCTAAAACAAAAGGCCAGGACATTTGGAGACTCTAAATTAATAAGGCGAAAAACTCAGAGCCTCTAAAGGAATATGCCAGGACAGTAAGTGTCTCTAAATAAATAAGGCGGATTACTTAGTCTCTAAATGAATAGGCCAGAACAGTTAGAGTCTATAAATTAATCAGGCGAATCTCTTAGATTTTCTAAAGGAATAGGCCAGGATATTTAGTGTCTCTATATTAATAAGGCGAAACTCCTAGTGTCTCTAAAGGAATAGGCCGGGAAAGGTAGGGTCTCTAAATTAGTAAGGCGAAACACTTAGAGTCCCTTAAGGAAAAGGCCAGGTGAGTTAGAGTCTCTAAATTAATAAGGCGAAACACTAAGAGTCTCTAAAGGATTAGGCCAGGACATTTAGAGTCTCTAATTAATAGGGCGGAACATTTAGTGTCTCTAAAGGCAGATGTCCGGAGAATTAGAGTCTCTAAATTTATAAGGCGAAACACTTAGATTCTCTAAAGGAATGGGCCAGGATAGTTAGAGTCTCTAAATTAATAAGGCGAAACTCTTAGAGTCTCTAAAGTAATAGGCCAGGACAGTTAGAGTCTCTAAATTAATAAGGCGAAACTCTTAGAGTCTCTAAAGGAATAGGCCAGGACAGTTAGAGTCTCTAAATTAATGAGTCGAAACTCTTAGAGACTCTAAAGGTACTGGCCATGTCTGTTAGAGTCTCTAAAATAATAAGGCGAAAAACTTAGGGTCTCTAAAGGAATAGGCGAGGGCAGATAGATTCTCTAATTAATAAGGCGAAATTCTTAGTGTCTCTAAAGGAATAGGCCAGGGGAGTTAGAGTCTCTAAATTAATAAGGCGAAAATCTTAGATTCTCTAAAGAATAGGCCAGGAGACTTATTGTCTCTAAATTAATAAGGCGAAACTCTTAGAGTCTCTAAAGTAATAGGCCAGGACAGTTAGAGTCTCTAAATTAATAAGGCGAAAATCTTAGAGTCTCAAAAGGAATAGGCCAGGACAGTTAGTGTCTCTAAATAAATTAGGCGAAACTCTTAGAGTCTCTAAATGAATAGGCCAGGGGAGTTAGAGTCTCAAAATTAATAAGGCGAAACACTTAGAGTCTCCAAAGGAATAGGTAAGGACAGTTAGTGTCTCTAAATTAATAAGGCGAAACGCCTAGGTTCTCTAAAGGTATAGGCCAGGACAGATAGGGTCTCTAAATTAATAAGGCGAAACTCTTAGAGTCTCTAAAGGAATAGGCAAGGAGAATTAGTGTCTCAAAATTAAAAAGGCGAAACACTTAGAGTCTCTAAAGGAATGGGCCATGAGTGATAGAGTCTCAAAATTAATAAGGCGAAAATCTTAGAGTCTCTAAAGAATAGGCCAGGGCTCTTAGAATCTCTAAATTAATAAGACGAAACACTTAGAGTCTCTAAAGGAATAGGCCAGGAGTGTTAGCGTCTCAAAATTAATAAGGCGAAAAACTTAGTCTCTAAATGAAAAGGCCAGGAATATTAGAGTCTCTAAATTAGTAAGGCGAAAAACATAGAGTCTCAAAAGTAATAGGCCAGGTCAGTTAGAGTCTCTAAATTAATAAGGCGAAACTCCTAGTGTCTCTAAAGTAATAGGCCAGGGAGTTAGAGTCTCTAAATTAACAAGGCCAAACACTTAGGGTCTCTAAAGGAATAGGCCAAGACAGTTAGGTTCTTTAAATTAATAAGGCGAAAGTCTTAGAGTCTCTAAAAAATAGGCCAGGAAAGATAGAGTCTCTAAATTAATAAGGAGAAACTCTTAGGGCCTCTAAAGTATAGGCCAGGTCTGTTAGAGTCTCTAAATTAATAAGGCGAAACACTTAGAGTCTCTAAAGAAATAGGCCAGGACAGTTAGTGTCTCTATATTAATAAGGCGAAAAACTTAGTCTCTAAATTAATAGGCCAGGAGATTTAGAGTCTCTAAATTAATAAGGCGAAACTCATAGAGTCTCTAAAGGAATAGGCCTGGTCAGTTATTCTCTAAATTAATAAGTCGAAAATCCAAGTGTCTCTAAAGTAAAAAGCCAGGAGAGTTAGAGTCTCTAAATTAAAAATGCGAAACAATTAGAGACTCTAAAGGTATAGGCCAGGACAGTTAGGGTCTCTAAATTAATAAGGCGAAACAATTAGAGTCCCTAAAGGAATAGTCCAGGACAGTTAGAGACTCCAAATTAAAAAGGCGAAACTTTTTGGGTCTCTAAAGGAATAGGCCAGGGCAGTTAGATTCTCTAAATTAGTAAGGCGAAAATCTTAGAGTCTCTAAAAAATAGGCTAGGACATTTAGAGTCTCTAAATGAATAAGGCGAAATTCTTAGAGTCTCTAAAGAAATGGCCAGGAATCTTAGAGCCTCTAAAATAATAAGTCGAAACACTTAGAGTCTCTCAAGAATAGGCCAGGAGATTTAGAGTCTCTAAATTAATGAGGCGAAAAACTTAGGGTCTATAAAGGAAAAGGCCAGGACAGTTAGTGTCTCTAAATTAATAAGGCGAAACTCTTACAGCCTCTAAAGGGATAGGCCAGGACAGTTAGAGTCTCTACATTAATAAGGCGAAAATCTTAGAGTCTCTAAACGAATAGGGCAGGATATTTAGAGTCTCTAAATTAATAAGGCGGAACTCTAAAGGAATAGGTCGGGAGAGTTAGAGTCTCAAAATTAATAAGACGAAACTCTTAGAGTCTGTAAAGGAATAGGCCAAGACAGTTAGTGTCTCTAAATTATTAAGGCGAAAATCTTAGAGTCCCTAAAGGAATAGGCCAGGAATTTTAGGGTCTCTAAATTAATAAGTCCGAAATCTTAGGGTCTCTAAAGGAATAGACCAGGACAGTTAGAGTCTCTAAATTAATAACGCGAAAATCTTAGATTCTCTAAAGAATAGGCCAGGAGGATTAGTGTCTCTAAATTAATAAGGCGAAACACTTAGAGTCTCTAAAGTCATAGGCCAGGACAGTTAGAGTCTCTAATTAATAAGGCGAAAAAATTTGATTCTCTAAAGGAATAGGTCAGGACAGTTAGAATCTCTAAATTAATTAGGCGAAACTCTTAGAGTCTCTAAAGGAATAGGCCAGGACCATTAGAGTCTCAGAATTGAAAAGGCGAAACACATAGAGTCTCTAAAGGAATAGGTAAGGAGAGTTAGTGTCTCTAAATTAATAAGGCGAAACGCCTAGAGTCTCTAAACGAATAGGCCAGGACAGTTAGAGTCTCTAAATTAATAAGGCGAAAGTCTTAGAGTCTCTAAAGGATTAGGCCAGGAGAATTATAGTCTCAAATTTAAAAAGGCGAAACTCTTAGAGTCTCTAAAGAAATGGGCCAGGAGTGATAAAGTCTCAAAATTAATAAGGCGAAAATCATAGAGGCTCTAAATGAATAGGCAAGGACAGTTAGAGTCTCTAAATTAATAAGTCGAGTCTCTTAGAGTCTCTAAAGAATAGGCCAGGTCTCTTAGAGTCTCTAAATTAATAAGACGAATCACTTAGTCTCTAAAGGAATAGGCCAGGGCAGTTAGAGTCTCAAAATTAATAAGGCGAAAAACTTAGTCTCTAAATGAATAGGCCAGGAAAATTAGAGTCTCTAAATTAATAAGGCGAAATACATAGAGTCTCTAAAGTAAGAGGCCAGGTCAGTTAGAGTCTCTAAATTAATAAGGCGAAACTCCAAGTGTCTCTAAAGTAATAGGCCAAGGAGTTAGAGTCTCTAAAATAATAAGGCGAAACACTTAGAGTCTCTAAAGGAATAGGCCAACACAGTTAGGGTTTTTAAATTAATAAGGCGAAAGTCTTAGAGTCTCTAAAGAATAGGCCAGCACAGATAGAGTCTCTAAATTAATGAGGAGAAACTCTTAGAGTCTCTAAAGTATAGGCCAGTACTGTTAGAGTCTCTAAATTAATTAGGCGAAACTCTTAGGATCTCTAAAGAAATAGGCCAGGACAGTAAGTGTCTCTAAATAAGTAAGGCGAAAACTTAGTCTCTAAATGAATAGGCCAGGAGATTTAGAGTCTCTAAATTAATAAAGCGAAACTCATAGAGTCTCTAAAGTAATAGGCCTGGTCAATTAGTCTCTAAATTAATAAGGCGAAACACCAAGTGTCTCTAAAATAAAAAGCCAGGGGAGTTAGAGTCTCTAAATGAATAAGGCGAAAAATATATAGTCTCTATAGGAATAGGCCAGGACAGTTATAGTCTCTAAATTAATAAGGTGAAACTATTAGAGTCTCTAAAGGAATAGGCCAGAACAGTTAGAGACTATAAATTAAAAAGGCGAAACACTTTGAGTCTCTACAGGAATAGGCCAGGACTGTTAGATTCTCTAAATTAATAAGGGGAAAATCTTAGAGTCTCTAAAGAATAGGCCAGGACAGTTAGAGTCTCTAAATTAATAAGGCGAATACCTTAGTGTCTCTAAAGCAATGGCCAGGAATCTTAGAGCCTCTAAATTAATAAGTCGAAGCATTTAGAGTCTCTAAGAAATAGGCCAGGACTGTTAGGGTCTCTACATTAATAAGGGGAAACACTTCGAGTCTCTAAACGAATAGGCAAGGATAGTTAGAGTCTCTAAATTAATAAGGCGGAACTCTAAAGGAATAGGCCGGGAGAGTAAGAGTCTCAAAATTAATAAGTCGAAATTCTTAGAGTCTGTAAAGGTATAGGACAAGACATTTAGTGTCTCTAAATTATTAAGGCGAATCTCTTAGGGTCCCTAAAGGAATAGGCCAGGAAATTTAGAGTCTCTAAATTAATAAGGCCGTACTATTAGAGTTTCTAAAGGAATAGGCCAGGAGAGTTAGAGTCTCTAAATTAATATGGCGGAATTCTTAGAGTCTCTAAAGTAATAGGCCAGTAGAGTTAGAGTCTCTAAATTAATAAGGCGAAACATTTAGAGTCTCTAAAGGAATAGGCCAGGACAGTTATGGTCTCAAAATTAATAAGGCGAAACTCTTAGAGTCTCTAAAGGAATAGGCCAGGACCGTTAGTGTCACTAAATTAATAAGGCGAAACTATTAGAGTCTCTAAAGGAATAAGCCAGGACAGTTAGATTATCTAAATTAATAAGGCGAAACACTCAGAGTCTCTAAAGGAATAGGCCAGGACAGTTAGTGTCTCTAAATTAATAATGCGAGATACTTGGAGTCTCTAAAAGTATAGGCCAGAATAGTTAGAGTCTCTAAATTAATAAGGCGAAACCCTTAGAGTCTCTAAAGTAATAGGCTAAGACAGTTAGTGTCTCTAAATTAATAAGGCGACAATCTTGGTGTCTCTAAAGGTATAGGACAGGACAGTTAGAGTCTATAAATTAATAAGGCGAAACATTTAGAGTCTTTAAGAATAGGCCAAGGCAGTTATTGTCTCTAAATTCATAAGGCGAAACTCTTAGAATCCCTAAGGGAATAGGCCAGGACATTTAGAGTCTCTAAATTAATAATGCGAATCTCTTAGTTTCTCTAAAGGAATAGGCCAGGACTGTTAGGGTCTCTAAATTAATAATGCGAAATTCTTAGAGTCTCTAAAGGAATAGGCCAAGACAGGTAGTGTCTCTAAATAAATAAGGCGAAAGACTTATTCACTAAATGCATAGGCCAGGACAGTTAGAGTCTCTAAATTAATAAGGCGAATCTCTTAGTGTCCCTAAGTATTAGGCCAGGGCAGTTAGTGTCTCTAAATTACAAGGCGAAACTCCTAGTGACTCTAAAAGAATAGGCCAGGAGTGTTAGCGTCTCTAAATTAATAAGGCGAATCTCTTAGAGTCTCTAAAGGAATAGGGCATGACTGTTAGATTCTCTAATTTAATAAGGCGAAAATCTTAGTGTCTCAAACGAATAGGCCACGACAGTTAGAGTCTCTAAATTAATAAGATGAAAAACTTAGGGTCTAAATGAAGAGGACAGGAGATTTAGAGTCTCTAAATTAATAAGGCGAAGCTCCTAGAGTCAATAAAGGAATAGGCCAGGTATGTTAGTCTCTAAATAAATAAGACGAATCTCCTCTTGTCTCTAAAGGAATAGGCCAGGAGAGTTAGAGTCTCTAAATTAATAAGGCGAAAAACTTACAGCCTTTAAAGGAATAGGGCAGGACAGTTAGAGTTCTACATTCATAAGGCGAAAAACTTAGACTCTCTAAACGAATAGGCCAGGAGAGTTAGAGTCTCTAAATTAATAAGGAGGAACTCTTAGAGTCTCTAAAGGAATAGGCCTGGCCAGTTAGAGTCTCTAAATTAATATGGCGAATCTCTTAAAATTTCTAAAGGAATAGGCTAGAGAGTTAGGGTCTCTAAATTAATAAGGCGAAACACTTAGAGTCTCTAACGTAATAGGCCAAGTCATTTAGAGTCCCTAAATTAATAAGGCGAAACTCATAGTGTCTCTAATGTAATAGGCTAGGAGAGTTAGAGTCTCTAAATTAATAACGCGACACACTTAGAGTCTCTAAAGGAATAGGCCAAGAACGTTAGGGCCTCTAAATTAATAAGGCGAAACTCTTAGGGTTTCTAAAGGAATAGGCCAGGAGATTTAAAGCCTCTAAATTAATAAGACGAATCTCTTAGAGTCTCTAAAGAATAGGCCAGGACTGTTAGAGTCTCTAAATTAATAAGGCGTAACTCTTGGAGTCTCTAAAGGAATAGGCCAGGACAGTTAGATTCTCTATATTAATAAGGCGAAGAACTTAGTCTCTAAATGAATAGAGCAGGAGATTTAGAGTCTCTAAATTAATAAGGCGAAATTCGTAGTGTCTCTAAAGGAATAGGCCATGTCAGTTAGTGTCTCTAAATTAATAAGGCGAAAATCCAAGTGTCTCTAAAGGAATAAGCCAGGAAAGTTAGAGTCTCTAAATTAATAAGGCGAAACACATAGGGTCTCTAAAGGAATAAGCCAGGACAGTTGTAGTCTCTAAATTAATAAGACGAAACACTTAGAGTCTCTAAAGGAATAGGACAGGACTGTTAGGGTCTCTAAATTAATATGGCGAAAACCTTAGAGTCTCTAAAGGAATAGGCCGGGACAGTTAGAGACTCTAAATTAATAAGGCGAAACACTCAGAGTCTCTAAAATAATAGGCCAGGACAGTTACTGTCTCTAAAATATTAAGGCGAAAACCTGAGGGTCTCTAAAGAATAGGCCAGGGCAGTTAGTGTCTCTAAATTAATAAGGTGAAAATTTTAGAGTCTCTAAAGAAATAGTCAAGAACAGTTAGAGACTCTAAATTAATAAGGCGAAAAACTTTGAGTCTCTAAATGAATAGGCCAGGACAGTTAGGGTCTCTAAATAATTAAGTCCAAACTCTTAGAGTCTCTAAATGATTAGACCAGGACAGTTAGAGTCTCTAAATTAATAAGGCGAAACACTTACAGTCTCTAAAGTAATAGGCCAGGAGGGTTAGAGTCTCTAAAATAATAAGGCGAAACTCTTAGAGTCTCTAAAGGAATAGGCCAGGACAGAGTCACTAAATTAATAAGGCGAAATTATTAGAGTCTCTAAAGGTATAGGCCAGGAGAGTTAGGGTCTCTAAATTAAAAAGGCGAAACAGTTACATTCTCCAAAGGAATAGGCCAGGACAGTTAGTGTCTCTAAATTAATAAGGCGAAAATCTTAGAGTCTCTAAATGGATAGGACAGGACAGTTAAAATCTCTAAATTAATAAGGCGAAACACTTAGAGTCTCTAAAGGTATAGGCCAGGACTGTTAGAGTCTGTAAATTAATAAGGCGAAAATCTTAGTGTCTCTAAAGGAATAGGCCAGGACATTTAGGGTCTCTAAATTAATAAGCCGAAAATCTTAGAGCCTTTAAGGAATAATCCAGGACAGTTAGAGTCTCTAAATTAATAATTCGAAACTCTTAGAGTCTCTAAAGTAATTGGCCAGGACTGTTAGGGAAACTAACTTAATAAGGCGAATGTGTTAGGGTCTCTAAAGGAACAAGCCAGTACATATACAGTCTCTATATTAATAGCGCGAATATATTATAGTCTCTAAAAAGGAATAGACCAGGACAGTTAGAGTCTCTAAATTAAATAGTCGAAACTCTAGACTCTCTAAAGTTATAGGCCAGAAGAGTTAGAGTCTCTAAATTTGTAAGGCGAAACTCTTGTGATCTCTAAAGGACTAGGCTATGAGAGTTATTGTCTCTAACATAATAAGGCGAAATTTTTAGAGTCTCAAATGTATTAGGCCAGGAACGTTAGGGTCACTAAATTAAAAAGGCGAAACACTTAGAGGCTCTAAAGGAATAGGCCAGCACAGTTAGAGTCTCTAAATTAATAAGGCGAATCTCTTAGAGTCTCTAAAGTAATCGGCCAGGACTGTTAGAGTCTCTAAATTAATAAGGCGAAAATTTTATCGTCTCTAAAGGAACAGGCCAGGACTGTTAGAGTCTCTAAATTATTAAGGCGAATTTCTTAGAGTCTCTAAAGGAATAGGCCAGTATAGTTAGTGTCTCTAAATTACTAAGGCGATAAACTTAGAGTCTCTAAAGGAATAGGCCAGTTAGTTAGAGTCTCTAAATTAAAAAGGCGAAACGCTTAGAGTCTCGAAAGGAATCGGCCAGGACAGTTAGAGTCCCTCAATTAATAAGGCGAAACACTTAGCGTCTCTAAAGTAATAGGCCAGGAATGTTAGAGTCTCTAAATTAATAAGGCGAAACATTTAGAGTCTCTAAAGTAATAGGCCTGCACAATTAGGGTCTCCAAATTAATAAGGCGAAACTCTTAGAGTCTTTAAGGAATAGGCCAGGACAGTTAGAGTCTCTAAATTAATAAGGCGAAATGCTTAGAGTCTCTAAAGTTAAAGGAGAGGGATGTTACAATCTCAAAATTAATAAGGCGAAACACTTAGAGTCTCTAAAGAATAGGCCAGGAAAATTAGGGTCTCAAAATTAATAAGGCGAATGTCTTAGAGTCTCTAAAGAGATAGGCCTGGACATTTAGGGTCTCAAAATTAATAAAGCGAAACTCTTAGAGTCTCTAAATTTTAGGCCAGGACATTTAGGATCTCTAAATTAATAAGGCGTAACGCTAAGAGTCTCTAAAGGGATAGGCCAGGACTGTTAGTGTCTCTAAATTAATAAGGCGAAGCTCTTAGCGTCTCTAAAGTAATAGGACAGGAGTGTAAGTGTCACTAAAATAATAAGGCGAAAATCTTAGAGTCTCTAAAGGAAAAGGCCAAGATATTTAGAGTCTCTAATTTAATAAGTTGAATCTATTAGAGTCTCTAAAAGAATAGGCCAGGAGAGTTAGAGTCTCTAAATAAATAAGTCGAAACTCTTAGAGTCTGTAAAGGAATAGGCCAGTAGTGTTAGGGTCTCTAAATTAATAAGGCGAAACACTTAGATTCTCTAAAGGAATAGGCTAGGACATTTAGAGTCTCTAAATTAATAAGGCGAATCTCGTAGACTCTCTAAAGTTATAGGCCAGGACTGTTAGAGTCTCTAAATTAATAAGGCGAAACTCTTAGAGTCTAAAGGAATAGGCCAGGAGAGTTAGGGTCTCTAAATTAATAAGACGAAGCTCTTAGACTCTCCAAAGGAAAAGGGCAGGAGAGTTAGTGTCTCGAAATTAAAAAGGCGAAATTCATAGAGTCTCTAAAAGAGTAGGCCAGGACAGTTAGTGTCTCTAAATTAATAAGGCGAAATACTTATAGTCTCTAAAGGAATAGGCCAGGAGAGTTAGAGTGTCTAAATTAATAAGGCGAAACACATTGAGTCTCCAAATGAATAGGCCAGGACAGTTAGAGTCTCTAAATTAATTGGGCGAAACTCTTAGTGTCTCTAAAGGAATAGGCCAGGGGAGTTAGAGTCTCTAAATTAATAAGGCGAAACAATTAGGGTCTCTAAAGTTTTAAGCCATTACAGTTAGGGTCTTAAAATTAATAAGGCGGAATTCTTAGGTTCTCTAAAGGAATAGGCCAGGACAGTTAGAGTCTCAAATTTAATAAAGCGAACCTCTTAGAGTCTCTAAAGAAATAGGCCGGGACAGAAAGTTTCTCTAAATTAATAAGGCTAAACACTTAGAGTCTTTAAAGGAATGGGCCAGGAAGTGTTAGAGTCTCAAAATTAATAAGGTGAAACACTTAGAGTCTCTAAACGAAGAGGCCAGGACAGTTAGAGTCTCTAAATTAATATGGCGAATCTCTTAGAGTCTCTAAAGGAATAGGCCAGGAGAGTTAGATTCTCTAAATTAATAAGGCGAAAATCTTAGAGTCTCTAAAGTGATAGACCAGGACAGTTAAAGCCTCTAAATTAATAAGGCGAAATTCTTAGAGTCTCTAAAGAAATAGGCCAGGAGGGTTAGTGTCTCTAAATTAATAAGGCGAAAATCTTAGAGTCTCTAAAAGAATAGGCCAGGGGAGTTAAAGTGTCTAAATTAATAAGGCGATTGTCTCAGTCTTTAAGGAATAGTGCAGGAAAATTAGGGGCTCTAAATTAATATGGCGAAACTTTCAGAGTCTCTAAAGGAATAGGCCAGGGCTGTTAGGGAATCTAAATTAATAAGGCGAAAGTCTTAGCGTCACTAAAGTTACAAGACAGGACAATTACAGTCTCTATATTAATTGTGCGAAAATATTATACTCTCTAAAGGAATAGGCCAGGAGAGTTAGAGTCTCTAAATATGTAAGGCGAAATACTTGTGATCTCTAAAGGAATAAGCTAGAAGAGTTAGAGTCTCTAAATTAATAAGGCGAAAATCTTAGAATCTCTAAAGGAATAGGCCAGGTTAGTAGAGTCTCTAAATTAATAAGGCGAAACTCTTAGAGTGTCTAAAGTAATAGGACAGGACAGATAGAGTCTCTAAATTAATAAGGCGAAACTCATAGAGTCTCTAAAGGAATAGGCCATGACAGTTAGAGTCTCTAAATTAATAAGGCGAAACACTTAGAGTCTATAAAGGTGTAGGCCAGGACAGTTAGTGTCTCTAAATTAAAAGGCGAAATTCTTAGAGTCTCTAAAGGAGTAGGCCAGGAAAGTTAGAGTCTCTAAATTAATAAGGCTAAACTCTTAGAGTCTCTAAATAATAGGCCAGGACAGTTAGAGTCTCTAAATTAATAAGGCGAATCTCTTTGAGTCTCTAAAGAAATAGGCCAGGATTCTTAGAGTGTCTAAATTAATAAGGCGAAACTCTTAGGGTCTCTAAAAGAAGAGGCCAGGAATGTTTAGAGTCTAAATTAATAAGGCGAAACTCTTAGAGTCTCTAAAGGAGTAGGCCAGGATAGTTAATGTCTCTAAATTAATAAGGCGAAACTCTTAAAGTCTCTAAAGGAATAGGCCAGGACAGTTAGAGTCTCTAAATTAATAAGGCGAAACACTTAGAGTCTCTAAAGGAATAGGCCAGGACAGTTAGAGTCTCTAAAATAATAAGGCGGAACACTCAAAGTCTCTAAAGTAATAGGCCAGGACAGTTTGTGTCTCCAAATTAATAAGGCGAAACTCTTAGAGCCTCTAAAGGAATAGACCAGGAGAGTTAGTGTCTCTAAATTAATAAGGCGAAACTTTTAGAGTCTCTAAATTAGGTCAGGACAGTTAGAGTCTCTAAATTAATAAGGCGAACCTCTTAGAGTCTCTAAAGTAATAGGACAGGACAGTTAGAGTCTCAAAATTATTAAGGCGAAAAACATAGATTCTCTAAAGGAATAGGCCAGGACAGTTAGTGTCTCAAAATTGATTAGGCGAAACTCTAAGAGTCTCTAAAGGATTAGGCCAGGACTGTTAGTGTCTCTAAATAAATAAGGCGAAACTCTTAGAGTCTCTAAAGTAATAGGCCAGGAATGTTATATTCTCAAAATTAATAAGGCGAAATTCTTAGATTCTCTTAAGGAATAGGCCAGGAAAGTTAGTGTCTCTAAATTAATAATGCGAAACACTTAGAGTCTCCAAAGTAATATGCAAGGACAGTTAGTGTCTTTAAATTAATAAGGCGAAATTATTGGAGTCCCTAAACTATTAGGCCAGGTTAGTTAGAGTCTGTAAATTAATAAGGCGAAATATTTAGAGTCTCTAAAGTAATAGGCTAGGAGAGTTAGGGTCTCTAAATTAATAAGGCAAAAAACTTAGTCTCTAAATGAATGGGCCACGACAGTTAGAGTCTCTAAATTAATAAGGCGAATCCCTTGGTGTCTCTAAAGGTATAGGCCAGGAAAGTTAGGGTCTCTAAATTAATAAGGCGAATCTCTTAGGGTCTCTAAAGGAATAGGTTGGACAGTTAGAGTCTCTAAATTAATGAGGCAAAATACTTAGAGTCTCTAAAGGAATAGGCCAGGACAGTTTGAGTCTCTAAATTAATAAGGCGAAACTCTTAGAGTCTCTAAAGGAATAGGCCAGGAGTGTTAGAGTCTGTAAATTAATAGGGCTAAACACTTAGAGTCTTTAAAGGAATAGGCCAGGAACAGTTAGAGTCTCAAAATTAATAAGGCGAAACACTTAGAGTCTCTAAACGAAGAGGCCAGGACAGTTAGAGTCTCTAAATTAATATGGCGAATCTCTTAGAGTCTCTAAAGAAATAGGCCAGGAGAGTTAGAGTCTGTAAATTAATAAGGCGAAAATCTTAGATTCTCTAAAGTGATAGACTTGGACAGTTAAAGTATCTAAATTAATAAGGCGAAATTCTTAGAGTCTCTTAAGGAATAGGTCAGGATTGTTAGTGTCTCTAAATTAATAAGGCGAAACTCTTAGAGTCTCCAAAGGATTAGGCAAGGACAGTTAGTGTCTTTAAATTAATAAGGCGGAAATCTTGGAGTCTCTAAAGTATTAGGCCAGGGTAGTTAGTTTCTGTAAATTAATAAGGCGAGATATTTAGAGTCTCTAAAGTAATAGGCTAGGACAGTTAGGGTCTCTAAATTAATAAGGCAAAAAACTTAGTCTCTAAATGAATAGGCCACGACAGTTAGAGTCTCTAAATTAATAAGGCGAATCCCTTGGTGTCTCTAAAGGAATAGGCCAGGAAATTTAGGGTCTCTAAATTAATAAGGCGAATATCTTAGGGTCTCTAAAGAATAGGCTAGGACAGTTAGAGTCTCTAAATTAATGAGGCGTAACTACTAGTGCCTCTAAAGGAATAGGCCAGGAGAGTTAGAGTCTCTAAATTAATAAGGCCAATCACTTAGAGTCTCTAAAGGAATAGGCCAGGACAGTTAGCGTCTCTAAATTAATAAGGCGAAGTTCTTAGAGTCTCTAAAGGAATAGCCCAGGACAGTTAGAGTCTCTAAATTAATAAGGCAAAATTCTTACAGTTTCTAAAGTAATAGGCCAGGAGAATTAGTGTCTCGAAATTAATAAGACGAAACACTTAGAGTCTCTAAAGGATTAGGCCATGAACGTTAGAGTCTCTAAATTAATAACGCGAAAATTTTAGAGTCTCTAATGGAATAGGCCAGGTCTGTTAGTGTCTCTAAATTAATAAGGCGAAACTCTTAGAGTCTCCAAAGAAATAGGCCAGAAATATTAGGGAAAATAATTTAATAAGGCGAACGTCTTTGTTTCTCTAAAGGGACAAGCCATGAGAGTTACAGTCGAAATATTAATAGCGCCAACATATTATAGTCTCTAAAGTTATAGGCCAAGATAATTAGATTCTCTAAATTAAAAAGTCGAAAATCTAGAGTCTCAAAAGTTATAGGCCAGTAGAGATAGAGTCTCTAAGTTTGTAAGGCGAAACTCTTGTGATCTCTAAAGAAAAGGCTACGAGGGTTAGAGTTTCTAAATTAATAAGTCGAAACACTTTGAGTCTCTAAAGTAATAGGCCAGGACAGTTAGAGTCTCTAAATTAATAACGCGAAAACCTTACAGTTTCGAAAGGAAAAGGCCCGGAAAGTTAGAGTCTCTTAATTAATAGTGCGAAACTGTTAGAGTCTCTAAAGGATTAGGCCAGGAGAGTTAGAGTCTATAAAATAATAAGGCGAAAGTCTTAGAGTGTCTAATGGAATAGGCCAGGACAGTTAGTGTCTCTAAATTAATAAGGCGAAGTTCTTAGAGTCTCTAAAAAATAGGAAAGGCAGTTAGTATCTCTAAATTAATAAGGCGAAACACTTACAGTCTCTAAAGTAATGGGCCAGTAGGGTTAGAGTCTCTAAATTAATAAGGCGAAACACTTGGAGTCTGTAAAGGAAGAGGCCAGTTCAGTTAGGGTTTCTAAATTAATAAGGCGAATCTCTGAGAGTCTCTAAAGGAATAGGCCACGAGAGTTAGAGTATCTAAATTAATAAGGAGAAATTCTTAGAGTCTCTAAAGGAAAGGTCAGGAGGGTTAGAGTCTCTAAAATAATAAGGCGTGAAAACTTAGAGGCTCTAAACTAATAGGCCAGGAGATTTAGAGCCTCTAAATTAATAAGTCAAAAGTCTCAGTCTCTAAAGGAATAGTGCAGGACAGTTAGGGTCTCTAAATTAATAAGGCGAAAATTTTAGAGTCTCTGAAGAAATAGGCAAGGACAGTTAGAGTCTCTAAATTAATAAGGCGAAACTCTTAGAGTCACAAAAGTGATAGGCCAGGACAGTTAGATTCTAGAAATTAAAAAGGCGAAACACATAGAGTCTCTAACGGAATAGGCCTTGACAAGTAGGGTAACTAAATTAATAAGGCGAAACATTTATAGTCTCTAGAGGAATAGGCCAGGCCAGTTAGTGTCTCTAAATTAATAAGGCGAAACTCTTAGGGCCTCTAAAGGAATAGGCCAGGACAGTTAGAGTCTCTAAATTAATAAGGCAAAACTCTTAGAGTCTCTAAAGAATAGGCCAAGACAGTTAGAGTCTCTAAATTAATAAGGCGAAACTCTTAGAGTCTCTAAAGCAATAGGCCAAGACTGTTAGATTCTCTAAATTAATAAGGCGAATCTCTTAGAGTCTCTAAAGGAATAGGCCACGACAGTTAGGGTCTCTAAATTAATAATGCCAAAATCTTAGAGTCTATAAATGTATAGGCCAGGACAGTTAGAGTCTCTAAATTAATAAGGCAAACTCTTACAGTCTCTAAAGAAATAGGCCAGGCTGTTAGTCTCTAAAGTAATAAGGCGAAATTCTTAGAGTCTCTAAATGAATAGGCCAGGAGAGTTAGAGTCTCTAAATTAATTAGGCGGAACAATTAGTGTCTCTAAAGGAATAGGCCAGGAGAGTTAGAGTCTCTAAATTAGTAGGCGAAACTCTTAGAGTCTCTAAAGGAATGGGCCAGGACAGTTAGAGTCTCTAAATTATTAAGGCGAAAATTTTAGAGTCTCTAAAGTAATAGGCCAAGAGAGTTAGAGTCTCTAAATTAATAAGGCCAATCACTTAGAGTCTCTAAAGTAATAGGCCAGGAGAGTTAGCGTTTCTAAATTAATAAGGCGAAACTCTTAGAGTCTCTAAAGGAATAGGCCAGGACAGTTAGTATCTCTACATTAATAAGGCAAAATTCTTAGAGTCTCTAAAGGAATAGGCCAGGAGATTTAGGGTCTCAAAATTAATAAGTCGAAACTCTTAGAGTCTTTTAAGGAATAGGCCAGGACAGTTAGAATCGCTAAATTAATAAAGCGAAGCCTTTAGAATCTCTAAATGAATAGGCCAGGACTGTTAGAGTCTCTAAATTAGTAAGGCGAAACACTTAGTGTCTCTAAAGGAATAGGCCAGGACAGTTTGAGTCTCTAAATTAATATGGCGAAAAGCTTAGTGTCTCTAAAAGAATAGGCCAAGACAGTTAGTCTCTAAATTAATAAGGCGGAACTCTTAGGGTCTCTAAAGCAAGAGGCCAGGACAGTTAGTGTCTCAAAATTAATAAGGCGAAAAAATTAGTCTCTAAATATATAGGCCAGGACATTTAGGGTATCTAAATTAATAAGGCGAAACTCTTAGATTCTTTAAAGGATTAGGCCAGGACAGTTAGAAATTCTATATTAATAAGGCGAATCTCTAAGGGTCTCTAAGGATATAGACCAGGGCTGTTAGAGTCTCTAAATTAATAAGGCGAATTTCTTAGAGCCTCTAATGGAATAGGCCGGGAGAGTTGGAGTTTCTAAATTAATAAGGCGAAACACTTAGAGTCTCCAAATGAATAGGCCAGGAGAGTTAGTGTCTCTAAATTAATAAGGCGAAACTCTTAGTGTCTCTAAAGGAATATGCCAGGAAAGTTAAAGTCACTAAATTAATAAGGCGAAACACTTAGAGTCTCTAAAGGTATAGGCCAGGACAGTTAGAGTCTCTAAATTAATAAGGTGAAACGCTTAGAGTCTCTAAAGGAATAGGCCAAGAGTGTTAGTGTCTCTAAATCAATAAGGCGAAACACTTAGAGGCTATAAAGTACTAGGCCATTATAGTTAGAGTCTCTAAATTAATAACGCGAATCTCTTAGAGACTCTAAAGAAAGAGGCCCGGAGGGTTAGGGTCTCTAAATTAATAAGGCGAAAGTCTCAGTCTCTAAAGTAATAGTGCAGGACAGTTAGGGTCTCTAAATTAATAAGGCGAAACACTTAGATTCTCTAAAGGAAAAGGCCAGGCCAGTTAGAGTCTCTAAATTAATAAGGCGAAACTCTTAGAGTCTCTAAAGGAATAGGCCAAGAATGTTAGGGAAAATAATTTAATAGGGCGAACGACTTTGTATCTCTAAAGGGACAAGCCATGACAGTTACAGTCGAAATATTAATAGCGCCAACATATTATAGTCTCTAAATTTATAGGACAGGAGAGTTAGAGTCTCAAAATTAAAAAGTCGAAAATCTAGAGTCTCTAACTTTATAGGCCAGGAGAGATAGAGTCTCTAAATTTGTAAGGTGAAACTCTTGTGATCTCCAAAGGAATAGGCTACGAGGGTTAGAGAGTCTCTAAATTAATAAGGCGAAATACTTAGAGTCTCTAAATGAATAGGCCAGGACTGTTAGGGTCTCTAAATTAATAAGGCGAAAAACTTACACTCTCTAAAGGAATAGGCCAGGAATGTTAGGGTCTCTAAATTAATAGTGCGAAACCGTTAGAGCCTCTAAAGTATTAGGAGAGGACAGTTACAGTCTATAAATTAATAAGGCTAAACCCTTAGAGTCTCTAAAGTATTAGGCCAGGACAGTTAGATTCTCTAAATTAATAAGGCGAAAATTTTAGAGTCTCTAAAGGAATAGGTCAGGACAGTTAGTGTCTCTAAATTAATAGGGCGAACCTCTTATAGTCTCTAAAGGAATAGGCCAGCAGTGTTAGAGTCTCTAAATTAATAAGGCGAAATTATTAGAGTCTCTAAAGGTATAGGCCAGAACAGTTAGAGTCTCTAAATTAATAAGGCGAAAATCTTAGAGTCTCTAAAGGAATAGGCCAGGAGTTTTAGAGTCTCTAAATTAATAAGGCGAAAAACTTAGAGGCTCTAAAGTAATAGGACTGGAGTGTTAGGGTCTCTAAATTAATAAGTCAAAATTCTCAGTCTCTAAAGGAATAGTGCAAGACAGTTAGGGGCTCTAAATTAATAAGGCGAAACTCTTAGAGTCTCTAAAGTTATAGGCCAGGGCAGTTAGAGTCTCTAAATTAATAAGGCGAAAATCTTAGAGTCTCTAAAAGAATAGGCCATGACAGATAGTGTCTCTAAATTAATAAGGCGAAACTCTTATAGTATCTGAAGAAATAGACCAGAAAAGTTAGTGTCTCTAAATTAATAAGGCGGAACACTTAGGGTCTCTAAAGGAATAGGCGAGGACAGTTAGAATCTCTAAATTAATAAGGCGAATCTCTTAGAGTCTCTAAAGGAATAGGCCAGGAGTGTTACAGTCTCTAAATTAATAAGGCGAAACTCTTAGATTCTCTAAAGGAATAGGCCAGGAAAGATATAGTCTCTTAATTAATAAGGCGGAATACTTAGAATCTCTAAAGGAATAGGCCAGGTGTGTTAGTCTCTAAATTAATAAGGCGGAACTCTTCGAAACTCTAAAGAATGGTCCAGGACAGTTAGAGTCTCTAAATTGTAATGCGAAATTCTCAGTGTCTCTAAAGGAATAGGCCAGGAGTGTTAGGGTCTCTAAATTAATAAGGCGAAACTCTTAGAGTCTCTAAAGGAATAGGCCAGGAGGGTTAGAGTCTCTAAATTAATAAGGCCAATCACTTAGATTCTCTAAAGGAATAGGCCAGGACAGTTAGCGTCTCTAAATTAATAAGGCGAAACTCTTACAGTCTCTAAAGGAATAGGCCAGGACAGTTAGAATCTCTAAATTAATAAGGCAAAATTCTTACAGTATCTAAAGGAATAGGCCAGGAGGTTTAGTGTGTCAAAATTAATAAGGCGAAACACTTAGAGTCTCTAAAGGAATAGGCCATGACAATTAGAGTTTCTAAATGAATAACGCGAAAATTTTAGATTCTCTAATGGAATAGGCCAGGACTGTTAGGGTCTCTAAATGTATAAGGCGAAACTTTTAGAGTCTCTAAAGGAATAGGCCAGTAATATTAGGGAAAATAATTTAATAAGGCGAACGACTTTGGTTCTCTAAAGGGACAAGGGATGAGATTTACAGTCGAAATATTATTAGCGGCAACATATTATAGTCTCTAAAGTTATAGGCCAGGACAATTAGAGTCTCTAAATTAAAAAGTCGAAAATCCAAAGTCTCTAAATTTATAGGCCAGGAGAGATAACGTCTCTAAGTTTGTAAGGCGAAACTCTTGTGATCTGTAAAGGAAAGGCTACGAGGGTTAGAGTCTCTAAATTAAAAAGTCGAAACACCTAGAGTCTCTAAAGTAATAGGCCATGACAGTTAGAGTCTCTAAATTAATAAGGCGAAACACTTACAGTCTCTAAAGGAATAGGCCAGGAAAGTTAGATTCTCTAATTTAATAGTGCGAAAATTTAGAGTCTCAAAAGGATTAGGCCAAGAGGGTTAGAGTCTATAAAATAATAAGGCGAAAGTCTTAGAGTCTCTAAAGGATTAGGCCCGGAGAGTTAGTGTCTCTAAATTAATAAGGCGAACCACTTAGAATCCCTAAAGAATTAGGCAAGGACAGTTAGTATCTCTAAATTAAAATGGCGAAATACTTTCAGTCTCTAAAGTAATAGGCCAGGAGGTTTAGAGCCTCTAAATTAATAAGGCGAAAAACTTAGAGTCTCTAAAGGAAGAGGCCAGTTCAGTTAGAGTCTCTAAATTAATAAGGCGAATCACATAGAGTCTCTAAAGGAATAGGCCAGGAGATTTAGAGTATCTAAATTAATAAGGCGAAACTCTTATAGTCTCTAAAGAAATAGGGCAGGAGTGTTAGAGTCTCTAAATTAATAAGGCGAAAAACTTAGAGTCTCTAAACTAATAGGCCAGGATATTTAGAGTCTCTAAATTAATAAGTCAAATGTCTCAGTCTCTAAAGGAATAGTCCAGGACAGTTAGGGGCTCTAAATTAATAAGGCGAAAATCTTAGAGTCTCTAAAGAAATAGGCAAGGAGAGTTAGAGTCTCTAAATTAATAAGGCGAAACTCTCAGAGTCACAAAAGTGATACGCCAGGACCGTTAGAATCTAAAATTTAAAAAGGCGAAACACTTAGGGTCTCTAAAGGAATAGGACACGAGAGTTAGTGTATCTACATTAATGAGGCGAAACACTTATAGTCTCTAAAGGAATAGGCCAGGCCAGTTAGTGTCTCTAAATTAATAAGGCGAAACACTTAGATTCTCTAAAGGAATAGGCCAGGACAGTTAGAGTCTCTAAATTAATAAGGCGAAACACTTAGAGTCTCTAAAGAATAGGCCAGGACAGTTAGAGTCTCTAAATTAATAAGGCCAAACACTTAGAGTCTATAAATGTATAGGCCAGGACTGTTACAGTCTCTAAATTAATAAGGCAAACTCTTACAGTTTCTAAAGGAATAGGCTAGGACAGTTAGTCTCTAAAGTATTAAGGCGAAATTCTTAGAGTCTCTAAACGAATAGGCCAGGAGAGTTAGAGTCTCTAAATTAATAAGGCGGAACTATTAGTGTCTCTAAAGGAATAGGCCAGGAGATTTAGAGTCTCTAAATTAATAAGGCGAAACTCTTTGAGTCTCTAAAGGAATGGCCCTGGACAGTTAGAGTCTCTAAATTATTAAGGCGAAAGTCTTAGAGTCTCTAATGGAATAGGCCAGGACAGTTAGAGTCTCTAAATTAATAAGGCGGAACTCTTAGAGTCTCTAAAGTAATAGGCTATGACAGTTAGTGTCTCTAAATTAATAAGGCGGAACTCTTAGAGTCTCTAAAGTTATAGGCCAGGAGTTTTAGTGTCTCTAAATTAATAATGCGAAAAAATTATAGTCTCTAAAAGAATAGGCCAAGACTGTTAGTGTCTCTAAATTAATAAGGTGAAACACTTAGAGTCTCTAAAGGAATAGGCCAGGACAGTTAGGGTCTCTAAATTCATAAGGCGAAGTCTTACAGTCTCTAAAGGTATAGGCCAGGACAGTTAGAGTCTCAAAATTAATAAGGCGAAATCCATAGAGTCTCTAAAGGAATAGGCCAAGACAGTTAGAGTCCCTAAATTAATAAGGCGAAAACATTGGAGTCTCTAAAGGTTTAGGCTAGGTTAGTTAGGGTCTCTAAATTAATAAGGCGAGACTCTTAGAGTCTCTAAAGTAATAGGCTAGGAGTGTTAGTGTCTCTAAATTAATAAGGCGAGACTTTTGTAGTCTCTAAAGGAATAGGCCAGGACAGTTAGTGTCTCTAAATTAATAAGGCGAATCCCTTAATGTCTCTAAAGGAATAGGCCAAGACAGTTAGAGTCTCTAAATTAATAAGTCGAAACTCTTGGAGTCTCTAAAGGAATAGGCCAGGAGAGTTAGAGACTCTAAATTAACAAGGCGAATCTCTTAGAGTCTCTAAAGAAATAGGCCAGGACAGTTAGAGTCTCTAAATTAATAAGGCGAAATTCTTAGAGTCTCTAAACGAATAGGCCAAGACAGTTAGAGTCTCTGAATAAATAAGGCGAAAAACTTAATCTCTAAATGAATAGGCCAGGACAGTTATAGTCTCTAAATTAATAAGGCGAATCTCTTAGAGTCTCTAAAGGTGTAGGCCAGGACATTTAGAGTCTCTCAATTAATAAGGCGGAAACTTAGTCTCCAAATGAATAGGCCAGGACATTTAGAGTCACTAAAATAATAAGGCGAAAATCATAGAGTCTCTAAAGGTATAGGCCACGTTAGTTAGGGTCTCTAAATTAATAAAGCGAAACTCCTAGTGTCTCTATAGGTATAGGCCATGAGAGATAGGGTCTCTAAATTAATAATGCGAAACCATTAGAGTCTCTAAAGGAATAGGCCTGGACAATTAGGGTCTCTAAATTAATTATGCGAAACTCTTAGAGTCTCTAAAGAATAGGCCAGGAGGATTAGTGTCTCTAAATTAATAAGGCGAAACTCCTAGTGTCTCTAAAGGAATGGGCCAGGAGAGTTAGAGTGTCTAAATTAATAAGGCGAAACACTTAGAGTCTCTAAATGAATAGGCCAGGACAGATAGAGTTTCTAAATTAATAATGCCAAACTCTTAGAGTCTCTAAAGGTATAGGCCAGGACAGTTAGTGTCTCTAAATTAATAAGGGGAAACTCTTAGAGTCTCTAAAGCAACAGGCCAGGACGGTTAGAGTCTCTAAATTAATAAGGCGAAACTCTTAGAGACTCTAAGAAATAGGCCAGGAGGGTTAGGGTATCTAAATTAATAAAGCGAATATCTTAGTGTATCTAAAGGCATAGGCCAGGAGAGTAAGAGTCTCTAAATTAATAAGGCGAATTCTTGGAGTCTCTAAAGGAATTGGCCTGGAGAGTTAGTGTCTCTAAATTAATAATGCGAAACGTTTTGTGTCTCTAAATAGTAGCCCAGGACAGTTAGAGTCTCTAAATTAATAAGGCGAAAGTCTTAGAGTCTCTAAAGGAATAGGCAAGGACAGTTAGAGTCTCTAAATTAATAAGGCGAGACCCTTAGAGTCTCTAAACGAATAGGGCAGGAGAGTTAGAGTCTCTGAATTAATAAGGCGTAACACTTAGAGTCTCTAAAGGAATAGGCCAGGACAGTTAGAGACTCTAAATTAATAAGGCGAAATTCTTATTGTCTCTAACCCTTAGAGTCTCTAAAGGAATAGGCCAGGAGAGTTAGAGTCTCTAAACTAATAAGGCGAAAATCTTAGATTCTCTAAAGAAATAGGACAGGAAATTTAGGGAATCTAAATTAGTAAGGCGAAAGTTTTAGGGTCTCTAAAGGAACAAGTCAGGACAGTTAAAGTCTCTATATTAATAGCGCGAACATATTAATGTCTCTAAAGGAATAGGCCAGGAATATTACAGTCTCTAAATTAAAAGTCGTACTCTAGAGTCTCTAAAGTTATAGGCCTGGAGAGTTAGAGTCTCTAAATTTGTAAGGCGAAACGCTTGTGATCTCTAAAGGAATAGGCTAGGAGAGTTAGAGTCTCTAAATTAATATGGCGAAAATCTTAGAGTCTCTAAAAGAATAGGCCAGGAGGGTTAGATTCTCTAAATTCATAATGCGAATCCCTTAGAGTCTCTAAAGTAATAGGCCAAGACTTTAAGGGTCTCTAAATTAATAAGGTGAACGTCTTAGTCTCTAAAGGGATAGGCCAGGAAAGTTAGAGTCTCTAAATTAATAAGGTGAACGTCTCAGTCTCTAAAGGAATAGTGCAGGAGATTTAGGGTCTCTAAATGAATAAGGCGAAACTCATAGAGTCTCTAAAGTAATAGGCCAGGACTGTTAGAGTCTCTAAATCATTAAGGCGAAACTCTTAGTGTCTCTAAAGGAATAGGCCAGGACTGTTAGGGAATCTAAATTCATAAGGCGAATGTTTTAGCGTCTCTAAAGGAACAAGCCAGGACATTTACAGTCTCGATATTAATTGCGCGAAAATATTATAGTCTCTAAAGTAATAGGCTAAGAAATTTAGAGTCTCTAAATTAAAAAGTCGAATCTCTGGAGTCTTTAAAGTTATAGGCCAGGAGAATTAGAGTCTCTAAATTTGTAAGGCGAAACTCTTGTGATCTCTAAAGGAATAGGGTAGGAGTGTTAGAGTCTCTAACTTAATAAGGCGAAAAACTTAGGGTCTCAAAAGAAATAGGCCAGGAATCGTAGAGTCTCTAAATTAATAAGGCAAAACTCTTAGAGTCTCTAAAGGAATAGGCCAGGACAGTTAGTCTCTAAATTAATAAGGCGAAACACATAGAGTCTCTAAAGGAATAGGCCAGGAGAATTAGAGTCTCCAAATTAATAAGGCGAAACTATTAGAGTCTCTAAAGTTATAGGCCAGGACAGTTAGTGTCTCTAAAGTAATAAGGCGAAACACTTAGAGTCTCTAAAGGAATAGGCCAGGACAGTTAGAATCTCCAATCTAATATGGCGAAACCCTTAGAGTCTGTAAAGGAATAGGCCAGGTCAGTTAGTGTCTCAAATGAACACCTTGCCGTCGGGCCACGCAGAAATGCGTGATTAGTGTTCCATGCGTTGTTGACGGGTCACGCATTTCTGCGTTTTTGTACGCGACGTCCTGCACATGCGTTTGTCACTTGGTCTGGCTCACT
>Ga0268261_10000021_pt1 | contig 120167 bp, 124 predicted proteins | sample TergutNc150P1_FD_190353 | JGI IMG/M metagenome (GOLD analysis project Ga0268261, IMG submission 190353) | Nasutitermes corniger P1 segment gut microbial community from laboratory colony in Florida, USA - Nc150 P1 (SPAdes) (version 2) | ecosystem: Host-associated > Arthropoda: Insects >... | reverse complement strand
CTAAAAATAGTAAAAGACCATAATGAAAAAAGGAGGGAACAATAAATGTTTTATTATTTAATTACACCTTTTCATATTGTAGGTAGTGGTAGTAGCACTGATAAACGACCACCGTATTAAAATTTTAGATTTTAAATTTTAAGTTCTATTGCAATGACGTACAAAAAAAGAGCTACACGGTAGCTCTTTTTTTTTCCCACATATTACATAAAAAATTAAATATACGCATATATAAGGAGAATACTATTTATGTTTTTTGTTTTAAGGATTATTTTAGTCTAATGGACAAAATAATTATAACACAAATATTTAAAAAGTCAAATAAAAATTTTATAAATTTTTATTTGACTAGTGTTTCTAATAATTAGGTACAATATAATAATAAAATACTACTATGAAATCTGCATATTTATTATAATGTTACCATCACCACCTATTATATAACCAAATGTTTTATTTAAATTTGTTACATTTCCTGTAGTGTTAGTTATACTTACCTGACCATTCCAAATAGCTCCTACATCTGTTAAAAGCCAAGAGCCTTCATTAAAAGTAATATTTTCGATACCAAGTGCAAAACCATTGCCAGAAATAGGTGAAATGTTTCCAACAGGTGTACCTATCAAATAAGCTAATGCTTCCTGAGTATTATTTATAGTTCTTCCTGCAATACTAATAAGTGTTCCATATTCAAAACCGTACAAGCTGTTTATTTTTTCGTTTGCCAAAGTTACAAAATCTTCATTAAATCTAAATGCATTACTTATATCTACAATAGCATTTGCCCAACTTTCTTGTGCTATTAATAAGTTTTCTATTGTAAGAGTAGATACGTTCCCAAAGCTTTCAGCAGCAAGTAGTGTAGCATCTCCATTTTTTAAAGAAGCAAGAGCATCTTGTACAGCTACACTTGTATTTGTAGCACCTGTAAATGTATCTACCTCGAGTTCCTGACTTTGTACTATATTTTGAACAAAACTAAGTACAGCAGCATCTACTATACCACGTGTATCACGGTGAGATATTGCTACAGCATCTATATTTCCGTTTGTTACACCTACTGCAAGAGTTAAATCGTCGTTACGTGCAGGAACTGTAATAATGTGTATACCTGTTTCAAGTTCTGTTCTACCTTCTTGTGCAGATAGTCCATCCCAAGCTACGAACATAAAATCATTTTCTGCTATTGCCATTGTCCATTCTACAGCAAGTGCAAAATTATAACTAGTTTGAGGAAATTCAGAAATATGTTCAAAATTTGGCCCCTGTGCTGCTACTGCACGCCTTACCAATTCTGTGTTTACTTCATCTGTTGGATTTTCTGTTGTATCCATATGAGAATTTATAGCCATATCGAGTATTTCATTTTCACCGAAATATATAGCAACAGCAGTTTGTCCAGTACCAAGTCCTACACCGCCCTTGTAAGGTCTCATAAAACCTACATGGCGACCAGCATCAAATCTTGTTTCTCTTGGATTTTCGCTATGTATAGGTGTAAAACGTGTACCTGTATAGTTATTTATTGCTACTCTTAGATGGTTCGTTGTAAATCTTTCTGGGGTATTTGCAAATATATTTGTAGAACTTAAAAATGTAATACCTGCGACTAATAGACTAGTAATAATTTTTTTATTCATTAAAAATCCTCCGTAAATTTTTTATTTTTGTGAATACATAAAATTCATTCACATATAATATCACAAAAAACAAGATATCGCAAATTAAAAAAAATGAAATGTTAATTATAATTTATTTTTTATCGATATAAAGTTTAAGCTATATTTTGTGATTTTTTACAGGTAAAAAATGTAGATAAAAAATAAAAAATATAAAAAATTGAAAATTTTCTATATGATTGAGAGGGGAAGGATTTTTATTATTACAAATTTTATAAGAAATTTAAGTATTAGAAATAAAATATTAATATCTTCATTAACGATAATGGCACTTGGTTTTATATTCAATATAATAACAACAAATTTGATTACGAGTGTTATCAAAAACTACGATTACATAGTAAGTTATCACAATGAAAGAGCAGAAAGTTTGCGAGATTTCGATTACGAAATATTAGAAATGCAAAGGCAACTTTTTTCTTTAATAGCTTCATCTACTGCCTCTGGTTATGGTTCTTGGAGCAGAGGAGTTGGCCCAAATTCACTTGGCGTTGCCAACGGACTCGAAAATAATATAGATTTAGCACTTAATCATTTATATAGACACGAACATTTAATATTGAATAGTAATCGAATCCCTGAAAATGAGAAAATACAGCGTATAAATCTTTTAAACGAGATACGACAATCTTTAGAATATTTTAGGCATAACTTTTTTTTGCCTGCTATAGCTTATTTACATCAAGTTGGTACTGTACAAAATATAGCTGCAGGTGAAGATATAAACACTACAGCCCTATATGCTTCCGAGGCTCTTATATACGAAGGTATAAACTATATAAGAGGAGAAATTGTAGGTACAAGGCAGAAGTTGACCACTATTTCTGCGAATTTTGCTAATAGACTTTATCTAGAAATGGATCAAACAAGAAATACTGTAGATATTTTGTCTATAGTTTCTAAAGTATCAAATATTGTTATATCTGTATTATTGTCTTTTTATTTGTCTAGTCTTATTACAAATCCTATTAAAAACTTAGTTAAGCTAGTAAATAATATAACAAATGGAAAACTAGATGTTAAAAAACTAGATGTTAAACTAAAGGAAAAAAATCGTAGTTTTAAATTATTAAAATCGAATGAGATAGGTGTTTTAACAGAAGATGTATATAAATTGATAGATACTATAAATTTTATTGTTGAAGATTTATCTTATTTATCTAAAGAATTTAGTCAGAAAGGTGATTTTGATGTAAGAATAGACCCAGAAAAATATAATAATACTTTTAAAGATTTAATAATTGCTATAAACGGAATAATTCAGACACAATGTGATGATATAGACCCTGTTCTTATATCATTAGAAAATATATTAAAAGGCGATTTTAAAGTAGATGTTCCAAATTTACCTGGGAAAAAATCTATTCTTCCAAATTTACTTAGAAGTGTTTTATTAAATTTATCTGAACTAACAGATACAATAAATTATTGGGCAAATGAAATATCCAAAGGGAATTTAGATATAGATATAGATTCTACAAAATTTGATGGAAATTGGACAAATTTAATAAACTCTTTACAAAATATTGTTATAAATATTTCGGAACCTATAAAAACAGTTGAATTAAGTTTAAAGCATATAGAACATGGCGATTTTGAAAATGCTTATATAAATAAAAAATTTTATGGAATTTTTGAAAATTTAAAAAATGCATTAAACTATACTTCTGATATGAATCTTATGTATGTAAATGAAATAAGTCGTATTATGGAGGATATATCTAAAGGAGATTTAAGAGCAAATACAGATGTGGATTTCATAGGAAGTTATTCTCCTATAAAAAAATCTATAGATACTACACTTGAAACATTACGAGCTACAATGATGGAAATCCAAAAAACATCCGAGTATATACTTTCTGGAGCTGAATCTATTTCGAACAGTTCAGATATTTTATTTAGAGGAGCAGAAGAACAAAATAAATCTATTTCAAATTTGATAGAAAATACAAAGCAAATAGCAGAATATACTGAACAAAATAAAATAAGTACAGAAGAGGCAAATACAAAAACAAAAGATTCTTTGGAAAAAGTAAATATTGGTACACAAAGTGTTGCATCCATGTCGGAAATAATGGGCAAAACAAAAGAAAGTTGTGTAAGTATATCTAAAATAATAAAAGTTATAGAGGATATTTCTTTTCAAACCAATTTATTATCTCTAAATGCTGCAGTAGAGGCTGCACGTGCAGGTGAGCATGGTCGTGGATTTTCTGTAGTAGCAGAAGAGGTAAGGAATTTGGCAGGAAAAAGTAGTGAAAGTGCAAAAAATACAGTATTAATAATGGATGAGAACAATATAATAGTAGACCAAGGTATAAATTCTAGTAAAAAAGTTGAAAGTTCTTTCTTAGAAATAAAACAAGATATTAATCAAATAAATGATATAATATCCGAAATAGCAAAAAAGGCAAATATACAAGTTGAAAGCATAAATATAATAAATGAAAGTGTATCCCAAATAGGACAAGTAGTAAAAAACAACAATGAATCTGCAGAAGAATCTGCAGGAACTGCAAGAGAGCTTAGAGATAGAGCACAAGTATTACAAGATATGCTTTTAAAGTTTAAAGTTTAAAGTTTAAAGTTTAAAGTTTAAAGTTTAAAGTTTAGTTTTTCAAATAAGAACATATAATGTATATTTTTGATTTTATACATTATATGTTCTTACATATTGAACTACAAGTCAAAATATAATATACTGTCTTTCATAGTATTTATAAACAGGTTCCAATTTAGATAGAGAAAGACAGGTATTATATGAAAATAGTCCGTATTTCACTTAGCATTTTTTTTACTATATGTATAATTTTTTTTGTGTTTATTATGTATGGTCAAAGGTCGCTTTACATGGTAGAATTAGAGAGAACAAGAACTCTTAAAGAACAAATAGAAATAGCTACAGAAGAAAATAAAAGACTACGATTTGAAATAGAAAACCAGATGACAGATGAATACATAGAAATGATAGCAAGAGAACTAGGTTTTGTTAGAAATACAGAAACTATTTTTATTCCAAATAATTAAAAAACAAAAAATCACGTAATGAAAAAAAGTTTATAAAAATATTTTCTGTAAAGTAAGTCTAACAGAATTTTATAAAATTAAAGTAAATTCATCCGTGATTTTTTGTTGTTATTAAATCTTTTAATATAGATGCATAAAGTTTTGTTATATTATTTTCCCAATTTTCACATATTAATTTTGCTTGGTTTATAGAAACAACAGAAATATTTATTTCCATAAGCATTATATCATCTTCGTACAATGCACATTTTACTATATAATCGTCGGAATCTAATTGTTTAAAATAACTTGCTATTGTTTCATAATCTCTTTTTACATGGTTTCTATTTTCTAAAATATATTTGTTTATAATATCTCGTATTTCTGATGGTATAGACTTTTCAAAATATTTCAAACTTTGAAAGCCATCTTCGGTTATTATATATCTTAGTAAATTTCTTTCTTTATTAGATTCTATATATTTTATATCCAAAAGGTCTTGTATAGCCTCTTGCAAAGTAAAATAATTCATGTAATTAAGTAACACTTGTTCTATTTGAGATATCGTAAGAGGTAAATCCATTTTGTGTAACAAATAAAGAATTAATATATTATTTTTCATTTTTGATGGAGAATCTAACATAGCTATATATCCTTATAATGTAGTAACTATATAATAAAGTAATTTTGTTGTTATGTATAGCGACGTTGCTCGTCGCTATATCAAAGAGAAATTGAAATACTAAGCTATTTTATTTACAAGAGTTGTAAGTCTAGATTTTTTTCTAGCTGCATTGTTTTTGTGGTATATACCTTTAGATGTAGCTTTATCTATTTGCCTTAGAGCGACTGCAAGAGCTACTTTTGCCTCTTCTTTGTTGCCATTTTCTATAGCTTTGTGTATTTTTTTAATTTCTGTTTTTGTACGAGATTTAATCATTTTATTTCTTAAAGTCTTTTTTTCAATAACTAAAATTCTCTTTTTTGCAGACTTTATATTTGCCATTTTTACCCTTTCTTTATGTGTATTATAAAAATTTCTCTATATCAGAGCCTAATAGCTTAATTATATTTTATATTTTGTATTTAGTCAAATTATTTTTTTGATAAAAATTTTATCTACAAAAAACCTACCAAATCTTTTTAAAAGATTGGTAGGTTTTATTGGTTTTTGGGTTTTAATCAGCTAAATCTTCAAGATTTGTAGTTGTTCTACCTCCTAAATGTCTTGCAAGAAAAGCCTCTACAAGAGAGTAAAACTGTATAGTATTTTCTTGTATAATAAAGTCATTGCTTTCATTAAAACGTATCATAAAATGATTTTCTATTCCTCTATTTTCAAGAGATTGAATAATAGAAATACTATCTAATAAATTTACACCCGCATCTTCTGCACCGTGTGCCATAAGAAGAGGCGTACTTATACGCTCTGCATGAAACACTGGGCTTGCTGCACGTAATCTATCGTAATCAATAACAGGATGACCTATTTGTCTTTGCATATTTTCTATTTCGCTAACCATAAAGTCTGGAATAGTATTAAAAATTTCAAATAGGTTGGTTATTGGTGTCATTGCAATAATTGCAGCATAAAGGTCAGGTTCTTCTATAGCGGACATTAAAGCAGTAAGCCCACCAATTCTTTGACCAAAAATAGCTATACGCTCTGAATCTGCTATACCTTGCTCTATTAAATATAAAACTCCATCTGTTATATCGTTTTGGATACCAAGACCTAATTGACCGTACCCTAATTCTAAAAACTCACGACCAAAACCAAAAGTACCACGTGTACTAGGTAAAAAAACTGCATAACCCCTATTTGCTAAAAATTGAACATAATCTGTATATCCAAATAAATTACTTATACCAATAAGAAGTGGCGGTATAACAACTGTTGGTAAGTTGTTAGGTTCTAAACCAACTGGTATAACTAAAAATCCTTGTATTTCAAGACCGTCTCTTGATGTGTATGTTATAGATTTCATTGGAGCAAAATTTTCGCTATTTGTAAAAGCTCTATCTGTTAACTTAGTAAGTGTATCATTAGCTCTATTGAACATAAACATCTGCCCAGGATTTCTATCAGAAGTAACAAAAATAAAAAACGCATTATTATCAAAACTACGAGAATAAAATGATATTATAGAATTATCTGAAAAATTAGATGCTATATCATTATATATCTCTTCAAAATAGGGATTAAAAAATATAAATTCAGAAAATTTATTTTCAAAAAAATTATTATATCTAACAAAGTCTAAAATGCCAGGACTTAAAAACCCTACTCCGACTCCTGTTATATCTTCATTTTCAGGTTCAAAAATATATTCAATAATATCCATAGAAACTGGGTCTACTTTTACAAGAGAAACAAAATTCCTATCTATATTAGTTGTAGCGTATATGTATTCATTTGAATAATTAAAAGCTATCAAACCGAAGCTATCGCTACTACTTATTGTTGCTGCATATTCAAAATTATCGTTCTCAGAAAAACGATGAAAAAAAATTGTATTTCCTGTTGCCATGTCCTGTTCAGACATAATACGATTAACACCCGCATTGTCAAACCAGAGATTTTGAGCATTTCTATGAACTAATACAAGGTCTCCCGTTATAACATCTAACCTATATATATTAAACTCTTCTACATTTTCATGATTAGAACGTAATAAAACTTCGTTTTTTTCATCAATATTTGGTAAAGTTATATGAAATAATGGGGTTACCATAGCATTTTCAAATGGTGTCATATTTGTTGTACTACCATCTGCATTTGCTCTAAAAAGATTTCTATTCATACTGTAGTTATCTGTCATAAATAATATAGTATCTCCAATAGCAAAGTGAAACAAAATATTATCTTTTTCAAATGTTATTTGTGTATCTATATCTGTATTTATATCTCTTGTAAACAAGTTTATAACACCATCTACAGGAGCAGAAAATAAAAGTCTGTTACCATCTGGCATCATATCGAGCCGTAATTCATCTGGAAAACTAAAAAAATCTTCTACTGTGTATAAAGGAGGAACTATTTCATTTGCTAATATCTGTGTATACATATTTAAAAACATGAAAGATACTAAAGCTACTTTTACTATTAATTTTTTCATAGTTAAATCCTTTCTTTTTTTAGATACAAACAAGTGTTATATCTTGCATAAAAATATGCAAGATATAACTGTAAACTAAATACTACCGTCCAAGTCTACAGGACGTTCCACAAAAAGGACCTTGACCCGGTGTATTCCAAAAACAACGACAAGACCCAAGCCAAGCACTGCATCCACAAGCAGCATTACGTTCACGTATATCATCGTGAGTTTCTTGTGGAACACTGCAACAAGATACAGATGGCTGTGTAGCATTAAGCTCAAGAATATCATTATTCACTTGTTGCAATACATTGGACTGTATTGCAATAAGCCTATGCATAATATTCTGTGTTTGTTGTGATGCCATTGCTTCTTGTGGAAAGAGCAAGAAGAAAGCACCTAGAACTATTAAAGTTACAACTTTTTTCAACATAGTATATCCCCCCTTTCATTTTTAAATTTGTGATAAGTCTGTACATTTTTATAAAAATATAGTATAGTAAAGTTAGGTTTTTATTTTTACTAACATTTTAGAAAGAGTATTTCCTTATCTATATACTAAACATCTGTGTTATAGCAAAGTTTAATTTTAGAATAAAACTATTGCACAGATGTGAAGTAGCTTAGTAATGTAAATTTTCATATAGTATAAAAATTATTACCAAATTTCTTTGGTGAATATTTTATACTTCTTAGCTAAAAATCAATATGTTATATTTTTAACATTTTTGATTTAGTGCTAGGAACATTTTTGATTTAGTGCTAGGAACATTTTTGATTTAGTGCTAGGAACATTTTTGATTTTCCACTGTGATTATTTTATACTACTTTTTTCATTTTGTCAACAGTTCAGTTATTGCAGGTTATGTAAAAAATAGCATATAGACGAATTCAAGAGGGTTTATAAGTAAAGAAACAACGATAGAATGCATCTCAAAAGATTTAGAATAACAAATGGTTTTAAGTGCAAGTCTTTTAAGTCTAGTGCGAAAAATTAGATGTTTACGTTCAATCTTTTGAGTGTTTTTCTTACCAGTAGTTAGTATATTTGCAGGAATAATATTGTGATATACAAAATTATTGTCTGAGTAAACTGTATTTATATTTAAATTCAAAGTATACAATAAATCGAGTAATTTCCAAAGCATTTCATGACTTATATCTCCTAGAACAAAAGTAATTATATTTCCATTATTATGATTTATAGAATGCATGACCAAACTATATTTTATGTTGACAAATTTATAGTTATACGGTAAAATAATAGTGTTATGGAAAATAAAGGAAAATTAATTGGAAACGTTATTACAAGAAGCCCCGAATTTAAATAAAGCAATAGTTCGTCTTAGAAAACTTTCAGAAGATGAACTAGCTAAACAGATTGAAGAAGAGCGTTTAAGTAGTCTATCACTTAGGAAAACATTTGAAAAGGAGGGGAGGATTAAAGGTAAAGCTGAAGGTAAGATTGAAAATAAGGCAGAAGTAATCTTAAATATGTATAAAAAGGTTTTATATAACTACCATATCTGAAATAACAGAAATGCCTGTAGAGTGGGTTCAAAATATAATAGATGATAAACAAAATTAAATATCATAAAATACTTTACCAAAGGAGAGTTCCCAATGAGCAGTAAATGTAGGAAATACTTAAAAAAATTGTTAGTAGCAATTATAGCAACTAACCTAGTCGTTCCACAAATACCTATTTTAGCTAATATAAATAACGATTTAACACAATTTTCATTACCATCCGGAATAAACACTATGGAAGATGTTATAAGACTCATTTTGATGTTAAACGGTGGAGTTTTTAATCAAAATGCAGCTAGTATGCTTTTAAGCATTTTGGGTATACCTGTTACAACTGAAAATATCGATACAATACTAAACATAGTTTTATCAGGAACAAATGGAAATAATACAGAAGAAGCCATTATTCCTTTCTTTAATAACTTTGCTTATGCAGGACCAGAAACACTTATACAAGCACCTTCAAACAATAATTTTTCAAACATTATAAGGGACAATGTTTCATTAAGCACAAGAGTTGTTGATATTGCAATACTAGGTTCTCACAATAGCTTTAGTAACGGAATAAACTCAAATTCTGATATTGACCCAATGTATGGCAACGACTTAGTTTATTTAGCACCCGGTTTTGCTTCACGTTTCGGCAGAACCCAGTATGGAAATGCAATGGACCTTCTTAACAATGGTATTAGATACTTAGATGTTCGTGTTAGTAATGTAAACGGGAACTGGTACATAGAAAATACTATGTTGTCCAATAGTTTAAGTTATTACGTCTCTGATGTTATACTTTTCTTACAGCAAAACAAAGGTGAAATTATAATTTTCGATTTGCAACATATTGTACTTGGAAATGCTTCAAGTGAAGAGTTTTGGAATTATCTTTCCACAATAAGGGTAAATGGTCAAAATTTATTTGACTTCATTAACATAAATCCTAACACAGACCCATTAGGTTATGTTACTTTAGCAAATGCAACTAACAATGGTACTTCTGCCGGTGTTGTTATGCTCGCTAATCAGCCGACTTCACAAAACTCTTTACATTACTTTAGAGATGAAAACATTCGTTCAAAATGGTTACAGCAAGACAATGTAACAAATCTTATAACAGAAATAGAAAAAGAACAAACTCTAGTTGGAGATGGAAGGTATTCAAACAGACTAAGAGTTAATCAAGCTAGTTTAGCACTATCAACTTCTGGAGAAGGTCTTCTAACTGCTATTAGTAGTTGGTCGTATATGTATACAGCAGAAAGAACTAATACTGTACTTTTAACTCAAGACATAAACCGATGGCTTTCCGTAACACCCATTATGATGGTAGGATTTGCAGAAGCTTCCTATAGTAACTTTAACGAACAAGTTATAAATATAATAAACTCTTTCAATAGAAATTTGAATTAATACTCAATTATATTGTTAAACATATTTTGATAAATATTCATAATTAAAAATATACGACAATATTTCAACATCTCTAAATTAATATAAAAAATGCCCTATTTTCTGTAAAATACAGATATATGGCATTTTTTGCTTTTCGATATTTTTAACATAATTATAAAATTGACTTTTGTAACATAAATGTTATAATTTAATCTGCTAATCGTGGCAGTAAAAAAATTTGCTAATTATCTGTTTTTTTACTTAAAATAAATATATAATATTCAAAATTAATATTCGAAAAAAATTGTTGATAAAAGTAAATATAAATTATTATCATTTTGGAGGTTAAATGGAACAACTGATAATAAAGGGAGGCAACCCTCTACGAGGTGAAGTAAATATAAGTGGTGCAAAAAATGCAGCTCTCGCTATATTACCAGCAGTTATTCTATCCGAGGGAATAAGCACTATAGAAAATCTTCCTTATATAGAAGACATAAAACATTTAGTTGAAATTTTAGAAAACTTAGGTGCAAAATGCAATTTTAAAGATAAACATACACTTGTAATAGACTCTACGAATATAGAAAAATATAGAGCTGTTTACGGTTCTGTGAAAAAGATAAGAGCATCATACTATTTATTAGGTGCACTTTTAGGTCGTTTTAAAAATGCTGAAGTTGCAATGCCAGGTGGTTGTAATTTTGGACAACGTCCTGTAGACCAGCATATAAAAGGATTTAAAGCCTTGGGTGCCGTAGCTGATTTAAAAAATGGAATGAATAAGCTAAAAGCTGATAAACTAATAGGAACAAACATATACCTAGATGTAATAAGTGTTGGTGCAACAATAAATATAATGTTAGCCGCCACAAAAGCACAAGGTGTTACAATAATAGAAAATGCAGCAAAAGAGCCTCATGTAGTAGATACAGCCAATTTTTTAAATATGATGGGTGCTAATATAAAAGGTGCGGGTACAGATGTTATAAGAATTATAGGTGTAGAAAAACTCCATGGTGTTAGATATACGATTATACCAGACCAAATAGAAGCAGGTACATATATGATAGCCGCTGCTATTACAAAAGGTAGTGTAACAGTAAAAAATATAATACCAAAACATATGGACCCTCTTACAGCAAAATTGATAGAAATGAATTGTATAGTAGAAGAGGGAGACGACTATATAAAAGTAACAGCACCCGAAAAACTTTATGCTACAAATATAAAAACTATGGTATATCCCGGATTTCCTACGGATTTACAACCACAAATTACTACTATCGTAGCATGTTCACATGGAACGGGTATAATAACAGAAAATGTGTGGGAAAATCGTTTTCAATATGTAAATGAGCTAAAAAGACTAGGTTTTAACATAACAGTAGAAGGTAGGGTAGCAGTAACGAAAGGTCCAGTAAATTTAATGGGCGCTGAAGTATTTGCCCACGATTTAAGGGCTGGAGCAGCTCTCGTACTTGCTGGACTTGCGAGTGTAGGTACTACTACAATATCAAATGCAAAACAAATATACAGAGGATACGAAAATATAGAAGGCAAACTAAGAGTTTTGGGTGCAGATATAGAAAAAGTATAGTAATATGAAACACCATTTGATTAAAAAATATTTACATTTTTTCATATAAATTAATACTACTTCTTTATCATTAAAAATAACTTGATATATCTTGAAAAAATGGTTATTATATTTTTATATTAACTACTCGAACTAAATTAAAACTTTTGGTTAAAGTCTTCAAAAGAGAGGAAATCACATGAAATTAAGTACAACATTTTTTGGTGAAATAGAAATACCAGATGACAAAGTAATAACATTTGATATAGGTTTGCCAGCGTTTCCAGATGAAAAAAGTTTTGTAATAATACACGACGAAGAAAACGAAGATAGTATTTTTTGTTGGCTACAATCTACAACTACTCCGGTTCTTGTTTTTCCTATTATGGATACAATAAGTGTTTTGTCAGACTATTCTCCACATATACCCGAAAAAGAACTTATGGATATATGTGAGAAAGAAGATGATGATTTATTCATCTACAATATAGCTACAATAAAATCTACAGTAACAGATATAACTGTAAATTTAAAAGCTCCTGTAATAATAAATTTAAAAACAAAAAAGGGTAGACAGTTTATACTAGAAGATGATAAATACTCTATTCATCATAAAGTTTTTGAAGAAATCCAAAAAAGAAAGAAGGTGTAGAATGCTAGCACTTACAAGAAAAAAAGGCGAATCTATAATTATTTCAGATAATATAGAGATAGTTGTTATTTCTATAAAAGGTGAGCAAGTAAAACTAGGAATAAATGCACCGAGGTCTATACCCGTGAATAGGAAAGAAATATATGAACTAATAGTGGCAAGTAACAAAGAAAGTGCAAGTAATTTCAATTTATCTGCATTTAAAGATTTAAATTCAGATTTGAAAAAAAAAGATAAAAGCGATTAATTTTTTTAAAAGTAAAACAAGTAAAACATATTTCTATTTCGTTTTACTTGTTTCTGTTTATTATTAGTCAGAATAAGATTGATGAAGAACAATTTCTCCAGTTATAATATCTACATAGACTTCATGAACAAGTCCACCAGAACGGATTGCAACGTACCAAACTTGACGACCTCTTTCAAAGTCTCTATCTACTTCTATTAAAGTACCAGAAACTACACCTTGAGCAATTTCTGCTGCTCTTTCACGTGTTATATTTCCTTGGTTTGTTTGTTGGTTAGAAGTAGATTCATGGTTTGAATTTACTACAGAGCTACCCACATTTTGAGTTTGGTTAGAACTAAGTGTAGGTGCAAGTACAAGAGCTCCTGTATTTACATCAATATAAAATTCATAAGAACGTCCAGCACCGTCAAATTCAATACTCCAAACCCAACGACCGTTATCCCAGTCCATATAAATATAGTCAAATCTTGCAGAGGCAACACCAAGTGAGTTTAAATGATTTACCGCAAGTTCAACTGCTCTTGTAGCAGAAATTGCTGGGTTTTGTGGGGAACCTGCTCTACTAGGCGAACGTGGTACTATATTTGAAGGCATAGAAACCGAACCAGCAGTAGAACCTGTTCCAACCGAAGGCGAAGAAGTAGTTATTGCAATTGTTGAAGTAGCAACATTCCAGTCTACATTAACATTTGCAGCTTCTGAAACTGCACGCAATGGCAACATCATACTACCATTTATTATACGTTGTGGAACATCTGGTGTAATAGTTTGACCATTAGCTGTAAAGTTTGAACCATTGGCGTTTATAACTACATTTATTGTTCCATTGTTTAGTATTGCTGTATTTGTTTGTTCGTCCCAATTTACTTGGAACCCTAGTTGTTCAAAAACACCTCTAACTGGAACTAAAGTTCTTCCGTCAATAATTACTGGTTGTTGGTTGGCAAAATTCACCTCCGAACCATTAATAGTAACTCTTGGTGAGTTTGCTAGCACTGTTGTACTAAATGCTGAACTTAAAGATAACAAAGTAGTTGTTATCAAAAATTTTTTCATAAATTTTTGGACCCCCTCTTATTTTCTGTATTTAAATTATTTATTATACATTATAACACAAAATAACTTATAAAGTAAAATTTTTTTTTTTTTTTTTTTTTTTTTTTTAAAATTATCAATTTGTATTGAAAACTACTATTGCTCCATCATACAATCCATCTATCGAGGAATTAACAACTATTAAATCACCATCCGAAATTCCATTACTAATAACAAATCCTTGAGGCAAGATTGCTTCTACTTCTACTTCTCTTACAGTAACATGATTATCATAAGCAATAAAAACATAATATCTATCATTTTCTAATTGAATTGCTGTTCTAGGGATAACAAAAACATTTGGTATAGTACGAGTAGTAAATCTAACATCTACATCAAAATTACTAATAAATGAAGGGCTATTGTCTATTGGTTCTATTAATACCTCTACTCTACGTTCTTCCACACCAAGTACAGATGTATGAATTTCTGCTCTAGTATCTATTTCATATATATTACCTAAATAAATGACATCACTATTTTGTCTTGTAAAAATAATTTCTACTTGGTCTCCTACTTGTAAATCGCCTACTCTATTAGTAGGCACAAATGTTTCAACCAAATTTTCTCTTATAGTTCTTATTTCTACCACAGGACTCTGAGTAGTTACAATATTTGTTGTTTCTACATATAAGTCAGAGACTATTCCATAAGCAGGACTTAAAATAACACTATATCTTCTGTTGCGTGCTATTTCACTTTCAAGATGAGCTATTTCCGATTCATTGCTCTGAATTTGAGCTAAAAAATAATTTCTCATACCACCAAAGTAATCTGTATTAATTATTTGGTCTAATAGTATAATCTGTTCTTCTAATGTTTCTTTCAATACAGCAAAATGTTCAGATTGGTCAACAATGTTTAGTTCTGTTGCTTTTATCACATCTAATTGTGCCAAGTTTGCATCTAGTGCTATTGTATAGTTTTCTACAGCACGCTGTGCTGCTTCTAAACTTACAAGTGGAATAGTGCCTGCGCTATATAAAATTTGTTGTCTTTCTAAATCATCTTTAGCATTGTTTAAATCTACTCGATTTTGTTCAATTAAAATATTTTGAAGGTTTATATTTTCCGTAATATTTTGTCGACCTGCAGAATCGGAAGTTGATGCAATATCTTGCTGAACACTTATTGCAATTAAATCTCCTTCTAACCTTCTACGATTAGCAATTTGCTCATCCCTAATTCGGAGTTCTTCTAAATCTAGATTATCTAACTGAGCATTTATTTGAGCATTAGCAAGCCTAAGTTGCCCAATATTATGAACATACCCATCTATAACTTGACTGTTATCTATTCTTACAAGAGGCTGACCTACATTAACTTGCTGTCCTTCTTCTATGTAAATATTTACAATTTCTCCGCCAAAAAGAGCAAACACATCAAGATAATTGTCTTCTCTTACATAACCCCTTTCTGTAAAAGTTGTAGTAACTGTAGATTCAGTAGCTGTAAATACTTCCACAGATAAAGGTCCAGTTGCATAAGTAATTGTGATAGCAGCTCCTACCAATACTATAATAATCGAAAAAATAATTTTAATTTTCTTTTTCATTTTAAATTAAACTCCTTATTACCACTCTATGGTCTCTGGTTCGATAGGATTTTCGTTAATTTCTATTTTTTCTAACAAACCATCTCTGATATATATAACTCTATTTGCCATTTCTTTCATAGCTATATTATGAGTAATAATTACAATAGTTTTTTTATAATTAGTATTAAAATCTTTTAGTAATCGTAAAACTTGCAAACTTGTTTTAGAATCTAGTGCACCTGTAGGCTCATCACATAATAGCATATCAGGATTTTTGGCAATAGCACGAGCAATAGCGATTCGTTGTTGCTGTCCTCCTGACATCTGTGCAGGAAAATGACCTTTATGCTCATCCATGCCAATTTGCTGAAGTAATTGGTCTACATTAAGAGGATTTTTTGATAACTCTGCCGAAATAGTAATATTTTCTTTTGCTGTTAAATTTTGAAGTAAATTATAAAATTGAAAAACAAATCCTACTGCTTCTTTTCTATATTTAGTTAGCATTTTTTCTGATGCTTTACTAATATCTTTATAATTATAAATGATTTGTCCCATTGTAGGACTATCTATACCACCTATCATATTTAGCATAGTGCTTTTTCCCGAACCACTAGGTCCTAAAATTACAACAAACTCTCCTTCGTACAAACTAAAAGATATACCCCTTAGAACAGGTACAGTAACTTCGCCTACTTGATACGATTTTGTAATATCTTTAATGATAATAATTTCTTTTTTGTGATTTATTTCATTATTTTTAAAATTATTATATTTATCTTCGATTTTTTCCATTCTATATTTTACCTCTCTTTTAAAACATCTACTAAATTAAATTTTTTAATTTTAATTTTTACCATGTAGCAAGAAACAAGTACAGCAAATAAACCTAGAAAAAAAGCTTGTGTAGTGGATAAAATACTTATATTACTAATTATCGTGCCGAATTCCGGACTGAAAATATTCCCAATAATTGGTGCAATAAAATAAGAAGAAGAAACAACTAAGGGAATCGAAGCTATTGTTAGAACAACATATTCAAATACATTAATTTCAGAAACATATTTAGTTTCAAATCCTAAAATTCGAAGTGTGGCATACTCTCTTTGATTCTCTGTAAGAGCAATAATGGAAATGTTGTAAACCACAGCAAAACAAATAATTAACCCCAAAATTATAATTATATTAAATATATCTATATTTAATCCTGATTCTTGAAGAATCTTGAGTTGAAGAGCATTGTCATTAACAGTATTTACAGATTCCATTTCTGTTAAATATTCTATAATTGCAGGTAACTCTCCTTCTTCTACATTAATTAAAATAGAATTAGATAAAATTTCACTACCAAACATAGAACTTAGGTAATCAATATCCATATAAATACCTCTACCTGCTCCCGTTTCTATAATACCAAAAACTTGTACTTCCATATCTGTTTCAAGCTGAGGATGACTTATTAAAACAGCATCTCCGAGTTTAAGTCCCATTTCATTCGCTATTTTATTACTTAAATAAATACCGCCATAGCTTATATCTATATTGTTAAATTTGTTATCTAAAACATTAAAAAGTTGGTTATTGTTAGAAACACCATTAATATTTAATGGTTTCATTATGCCTTCATTATGTAAAACTATAGGCAAAATGAGCATAGGCTCTGCATATATTACACCATCTATTGAACTAATATAACGATAAATACTATCTCTATTGACTGGCTCTTTTAAAATAACATTTGCATCACTCGTTTCAATATGTGTGTAAGGACTATTTATAAACTCGGGCAGTACATTGCGTACAGCAAATAGTACATTAACAAAAGATATAGCAGTACCAATACCAACCATAGATATAATCGAACGTTTATAATTTCTTATCATAGACCTTATAGCAAGTTTACCAGTAATAGCAAATAATAAATTTGCTATTACCCCATCTACTTTAATAGATAATGAACCTGAAAAAGGCGAAGCAGCTCTCATAGCTTGTGCTGGTTCTATTCCCATAACAGAGCTTATTCCTGACCATACAGCTAAAAAGCTAGAAAAAATAGAAATTAAAAAACCTATAATTACTATACCTATATCAAGCCTAAAGTTAACAAATTCAATATAGAAAAAATTTTTAAAAAGTCCATAATAAAAAAATCCAAATAAAAAACCTATTCCAACAGATAGAGCAAAAGATAATAAAGCAACTATCAACCCTTGTAAAAAATAACCTTTTTGAATAAAAAAATTAGAAAATCCAAAAGCTTTTAATGTTCCTATCTCTGTACGTTCAAACTCTACAAGCCTTTTCAAAGAAACATATAGCATACCAATAGCAATAACTAAAAAAACAGGTGATATAGTAAATGGTATCACTCGAACAGTAGTAACTTGTTGAGATACCATATTATATACCCAGTGATGCTCTCTCTCATTATTATTAATAATGCCATACCTTAAAATAACATCTTCTATTGAGTAACGTATATCGTCTAAGTTGTACCCCTCTGTTAAAATTAAACTGATACCATTTATAAAACCTTCCATGCCAGATGCTCTCTCTACAACAGAAGGTCTGACAAACCCAAATGTATGTATCAAGCTGTTTTGAATAGTATTTGGCATATGTTCAGGGCTTATAGCAGGACCTATTATGTGAAAATTTTCATAATGACCTGCAATAAGAAGAGATATAGTATCACCATCAGTAAACTGATGAGTATGAAAAAAATCTGGTGAAACCCAAATATAATTATCATCTGTTATATTAACTTCATCATCTAATAAACTAATTTCTCTTGTATCTGATATTCCTATTAAATTAATATTAATTAACTCGTCGAATCCTGAAATTTGCCCTGTAACAGATGTAGACAATGTTCCTTCAACTTGCTCGATTCCATCTATTCGGAGTAGTCTATCTAATGAACTTTCAGGCATGGCAACTACATCGATAAAAATATCTGCAAAATTTTGTGTTTCAAAATAGTTTTCAAAAGATTCATTTAAAACAACAGAAACAGATAGAAGTCCTATAAGAACGCTAATACCAAGACCTAAAACAAAAATGCTAGAAAAATAAGAAGCTTTGTTTCTCCAAATAGAACGTAAACTTTTATTTATAAGTATTTTAGACATAATTTTCTACCTTATAGTAGTTGTAAACTTTATATTTATTTTTAAACACGATTAAGTATATCATTTACAACCTTAACTACTTGTTCTGTATACTCTTCTATGAAAAAATGACCACCTTCAAACTGAAATTTATCATACCAACTTTTAGTATTATTTTTCCAATTTGAAATTTTGTGTGAATTAACAAAATCATCATTTTTTGAATAAAAAGCTACAATTGGTACAGATAAAACAGGTTCTTTTTGATAATTATAACTATCTAATAAAATCATTTCTGATCTCATTGTTTTAAGTATCAGATTACGCATTTCTTCATTTTTAATTATAGATTTATGAGATAATCTATCTAAACCAACAAGTGTTTGCAAAACTTCATCATCCGTTAGAATATTTCTATGTTTAACTTCATCTTCATCTTTATCTTCTATATCAGGTAGGCTATACGCTGATACAATAATACATAATAATTCAAAGTTTGAAAATTTTTTAATATATCTTGCATACTCAAAACACAATAAAGCACCCAAACTATGTCCAAAAAAAACTATCTTTTTATTTTTTAAATAAGGAGATATATTTCGATGAATCTCTTTCATCAAATCATCTATATTTTCAATAACAGGCTCCAAAAGTCTATTTCCATGACCAGGTAAATTTACAGCTAACAATTCAACATTGTGATTTATAAATGGTTGCCACTCTTTATAAATCAAACTATTGCCACTAGCATAAGGAAAACAAAGAAGAGTTATTTGTTTAGATTTATCTAAACTTTCTTCATTGTTTTTAAAAGAAATCAACCAGTTATTACATAGATATTCTATTTTAATTTTTTGATGGTTCATTGATGGTATTCCTTTCGTAAAAGCAATTTTAATTTTTTTCTATGAAAACATTATATAATTTTTTTTTGTAAAATTACATATCTCGAAATATAAGTAGCTTAAAAATTATACTAAGTTACCAAAAAACAAATTTAAAATGTAATTATTATTTTATTTCTCAGAACATTCATTTGATTTTTTGATTTTTTGATTAATTTTTAAAGCTAAAATATAATTTTGGTAATGATTTTTTAAACTTAAAATCACAATAGATAAAATAGATAGTAAAATAAAAACAATACTTTCCAAAAAGCTTTCTAAATTAATCCAATTGAAATGAATTCCAAAAAAATTAATTAAAATAAAAATCATGCTATAGCATAACCTTGTTCTTATTATAAATTGTTTTCTTGTAATTGGTTTTTTAGAATAAAAAACTAAATACGAAAACATGATTAAAATTGTTAAAATAAAAATTTCTTGTGAAGTTTTCAAATTAATAATGTCCAAATTAAAAATCATGCTATACAAAAAAGCAATAAAAAAAGACATTCCAAAAATATTAAAAAAACCTTGAATCCATTTATCAAATATTTCTCTTAAACTCATACTCCAAACCTCTTTTTAAATTCGGAAACGTAACTACGTGACACAATTAATTTCTCTTCATTTATTAATATAGCTTCAAACCTACCATTAAAAGTAGGCATGATAGCTTTAAGTTTATCAATATTTAATAAAACAGATTTTGATATTCTTATAAAATTATCTCCATTTAAATTATTTTCAAGTTCGTAAAGTTTTTGTTTCGATTCATAAACTTCCTTTTCTAAATAAATATATATTTTTTTATCTACAACTTCTATATAAAAAATTTCTTCAGATTTTAATTTAAATAATTTATTATTTTGATAACCTATTATATTTATAGACTTGCTATTAATCGCATTTATTAATTTAACTATATCTTTTGAAAGGTTCCTAACTTTTATAATAATAATTTCTTCTTCATTTTCTTTAGGTAATTCTATAATTATTTTCAATGAAATTACCTACTTTAAATTAAAATTTTCAAAATGAGATTTATAACTGTAGCAACTAGAAAAATAATCCATCCGGGATGCCATAAATCTAGATAAAAACCTAAAGGTAAGTATATTATTACTGCTCCAACATATATGTAATACTCATACTTAATTTTAAAAGTACTATTTATAGTATTTTCTATTAAAGTTGCTAACAAAAAAACAATCCATCCAGGATGCCATAAATTTAGATAAAAACCTAAAAGTAAGTATATTATTACTGCTAATAGATAAATCAATTCTCTTATATGTCTTTTTTTATTAACTATCTTCATATTAAACCTCCTTTAACTATATTTTTGTCAATAATAATGTCATTGAATAATACAAATTTTGAATCTGTTAATAATCCTACTCTTCCTTAGTTAAAGCCACTAAAGTATCTATGTCATTTTCTTCAGATTGATTTTTGAGTTCTAATAAAATATTCTCAGAAGTTACTATGTCTTCATCAAAAATAAAATTAGCAAAAATCTCCTCAGAAAGATTTTTAACAGTAGGACCTTGTAATAACATTACAACTTCTAGTTCAACTTTTAAATCTTTTTCAATCTGATTTTTTAGCTCAACCGCCATCATAGAATCCAATCCCCAAGATGTAAGAGGAATATCATCTGCCATATCTGATTCTTCTAATCTTAATACAAACCGGGTTATATTTCTTGTGTAATCTAGTATAATATCTTTTTGTTTTTTAATATCTTTTTCATTTCTAAGTAATTCTTTATAACTAACTTCTGTTCTTTTGGAAGAAAAGCTATCATTATCTTTTGTATAATGAACAAGAAGATTTTCCAACATATTAGGGTATTGACCTAATGAATGTAAATTAGCCACAATATTCCAATCAGCTGCAATTACTCCTGTTTGAAAGTCGTTATAAGTTATAACTCGTTCTAAAGCTTCTAAACCTTGTTCTGGTAACATCGGATAAAATCCCATTTTTAAAAAATAAGTTTCCAAGTTTAATTGAGTTGCCATACCTACTTCAGCCCAAGGTCCCCAGTTTATACTTTGACCTGCAAGACCTATACTTCTTCTATATCCAGCCAAACCATCCATAAATGCATTTGCTGCTGCATAATTCCCTTGACCAGCTAAACTGATAACAGATGAAATAGAAGAATATAAAATGAAATAATCTAAATTTTTATTCTTAAAAGCTTGATGCAAATTCCAAGAACCTAACATTTTTGGCATAAGAACTTTATCAAAGTCTTCTTTACTCATTTCTGATATTCTCTGTGGTTTAGCAAATCCTGCTAAATGAAATATACCTTTTATTTCTGGAAGTAACTGCTCTTCATATTCCATTATAAAAGAATTTATTTCATCTTTAGATTCCAAATCTATCTTTGCTACATATACATTTGCTCCCATTTTTTCAAGTTCAATTACAGTTTCTATTTTGGAACGAACAGAGGAAGATAAATCAATATTTCTCCATTCTTTTCGCTTTGGTAATGATTCTCTACTTGTTAAAATCAAATGACGTACACCTTTTTCTATTAACCATTTCGATGTTAAAGTACCTAATGCACCAAAACCACCCGTTATTAAATAGGCATAACATGGTTCTAATACAATAGGAATAGTATACTTTGGTTCTGATATAACCTTAATACTACCTATATATATTTTATTATTTCTTATTGCAATCTGGTCGTATTTTTTAGGAATTTCAAAAATGGCTTTTAATACTAAATTATAATTTTCCTCACCTTCGCTCAAATCTATATCGATAATGCCCCCATGTAAGTCTAAATGTTCCCAATGACCCATAACACGACTAAATCCCCAAAGTGAAGTTTGTGCAATATTAGTTTTTTTGCAATTCTCTAAAACTTGTTGTGATTTGTTAGTTATCGTCCACACTTTAGGATATCTATCCCATTTAATTTCATTTAATGTTTGAACCAAGTATAATAAAGCATGAACACCTAAATTCGTTTCTCCAATTAAAATTTCGTATGTTAATTCATTTGTATCAGTCATATCAATTGACCAACAAAAACAAACACCAACTAAATTAATTTTTTTAGATTGTATTTCTTTAAAAAGAATTTTATAATGCTCTATATTTTCTGCATCTATTGTTACTTTATTTTCAAGAAAACTATATTTCGTATCTCTTGTTACATAAATGCAGTGATTACCTTTCTCTAAAAGTTTTCCTTTCATATTTTCAGAAAATCCATGTTTATCAGCGAAAATCACCCACGTATCGGTATGTATATTTTCTGACATATCTAATATTTCATGTTCTTCTTTTTCTTCATACAGATTCCAACTCATTTTAACTAAGTCTTGATTTTTTACATATGTTTTATTTTCTTCTGTAAGCTCTATTGCACGGCAACCTATTATTTTGAAAAGAACATTTCCTTCTTTATCAAAAAGACTAATATCTCCAAATAATTCACGGTTAGTTTTTTTAGTTATTTTGGCGTGTATATACGAGGCTTCGTTAGGATTACCAATCATAGTAGAAGATAAAATGGAAACAGGCATATATACTTTTTTCTCATTAGAATTTTCATCAAACGGTAAAGAAAATGCAAGTGCTTGAAATAAAGTATCCAAAATTGTTGGATGAAATTTATAACCTTTTAAATCTTGGCTCGAAATTTTTAAATCGAACTTAGCAAAAACTTCATTCTCTTTTTTAAGAACATAATCAATTCCCCTAAAAGTATTTCCATAAATAAGTCCTAGTTGTTCAAATGTTTTATAACATTCTTCTTTTGAATATCTCTCTGTGTACATATTTTTTAAATTTTCTATATCTACTTGTTCTTTTTGAACATAATTTATTGGATAGACTTTAATTTCTGCATTTAAAATCCAATCTGTTTCATTTCCATATTCGAATTTTTTAGAGAAAACTTTAAATACACCGATAACGGGATCATATGTTGAATTAGTTTTAATATAAACATCATTCGTTAAAAACATTGCTTTTTTGAAATTAACGCTCTCAATTCTAAGAAAATAATCATCTCCATAAATTTGTGTAATTGCAGCTAGGCACATTTCAATATAACCAGCACCCGGGAACACAACAGAATTTTGAATTTTATGGTCTAGTAAATAAGAAGCCTTACTAATATCAATATCATTTTCCCACTCATACAAAGATGAACTAGTTCTTGAACCCAACAAAGGATGAATATCAATTTCGGTTCTGTATAATATTGATGATTTAGACTCCTGCCAATTTACTTGTTTATCCCATGTATATACTGGAAAATTCTTAGCTACTACAGGAATGTACATAGATTTCCAATTAATATCAAATCCTAAAATATACAAATCTGATAAAGTCCTTAGAACTGATTTTTCTTCTGATACTTTTCTGTTTAAGCTATGAAGCGTTTTACAAGTCATATTTACATTATTTGCACATTCAATAATAGAAGAAGATAAAACTGGATGAGGTCCTATTTCTAAGAATATGTTGCCACCATCTCTAAGAATATTATTACATGCATCTGCAAAGAATACACTGCCCCTAACATTATTCCACCAATATTCTGCTGACATAGTTTCACCATCAATAATATTTCCTAAAACAGTGGAATATAAGATTGTAGTTGTCTTTTTTGGATTTATGTTTCTAAGCTCTTCTAAAAGACGCTTTTCAAAAGGACTCATATAGTGGCTATGATATGGAACATTAACTTGCAAAAATTTTTGAAACACACCTTTTTGTTCTAATTCTAAGGCTATATCCGATAATACCTTTTCATCTCCAGTTAAAGTTAAAGAAGATGGACTATTAATAGCAGCTATAGAAACTAGATTACTATCGTAAGAGATAATCAGTTTATCATATTCTTGTTTAGATAAACTCACAGCAAGCATTTTCCCTTTTCCAGCTGTAGCTTGTTGTAATGTGCTTCTAACATAAGTAATCTTAACTGCATCTTCTAAATTGAAAACACCTGCTGCATATGCCGCTGCTGGCTCTCCAGCACTATGTCCAACAATTTTATTTGGTAATATACCATAAGATTTAAATATATTAAATAAACCAATTTGTATAGCGAAATTAGAAGGTTGTGCCACATAAGTTTCATTCATTTTAGAGTTTTCTTCATCAGCTAATAACTGCTCCAATAAAGACCATCTAGAGTAACTTTTATAGATTGTGTCTATTTCATCAAGTGTTTCTCTAAAAATTTGGTTAGATTTATAAAGTTCATGACCCATTGCCCACCATTGCGGACCCATACCAGTAAACACCATAACTAGTTCATTTTTTTCAGATTCTATTTTTCCTTTATTAATATCGTTTGTTATTTGCCCATCTGATAATTTTTTTAATTTTTCAAGCCATTCCTCCTGATTTGTTGCAATAATAGTAGCTCTATGATTATAATGCTCTCTTTTTGTTGCAAAATGGCTACCTAATTGAGCAAAATCTTGATATTGCTCATTTTCGTAGGTCATCTTACCTATTAATTTTTCTAATGCGATATTACTTTTAGCAGAAATAGGTACACAAATCAATTTGTCTAGTTCTTTCGTTCTTTTTATTTCTTCTATAGAATTAGATTTAGGAACATATTCCTCTATAACTACATGAGCATTACTTCCTCCAAATCCAAACGAATTTACAGCAGCTTTCTTTGTAGATTTTTTAGTTACCCAAGGAGTATTTTCGAGAGGCAATTTGAGATTCATCTCATCAAAATTAATTTTAGGATTAATTGATTTTAAATGAAGATGTTTTGGAAACATAGATTTGTTCATCGAAATCACAGTTTTTATAAGACCTGCAATTCCTGCAGCTGCTTCTAAGTGTCCAATATAAGTTTTAACAGAGCTTATGTAGCAAGGTTCTTCTTTATTTCTTCCAACTCCAAGCACTGCTCCTATAGCATTTGCCTCTATAGGGTCCCCTACTGGTGTTCCAGTTCCATGAGCTTCTATATAATCTATTTCATGAGGTGAAATTCCTGATTTTTCATAAACTGCTCTCATTAAATTTTGTTGTGAATCTCCATTGGGAACGGTAATACCAGATGTTTTACCGTCTTGATTACATCCTGTACCTCTTATAACTGCATAAATTTTATCTCCATCTTTTTCTGCTTCCTTCAGAGGTTTTAAAAGAATAATTCCAGCACCTTCTCCTCTTACATATCCATCTGCATCTGCATCATAAGTTTTGGAAAGACCGTTTGGAGAAAGCATTCCAGCCTTAGATTCAGCAATAAAATATTCTGGAACAAAAGATAAATTAACACCTCCTGCAATGGCTAAAGTTGAATCTCCTGTCCAAATACTTTGACAAGCTAGGTGAACAGCAGTAAGTGATGCTGAACAAGCAGTATCAACCGAAACAGAAGGACCTTGTAAATCAAAAACATAAGAAATTCTATTAGATAATAAGGTCATCATTGCACCTGTTGCAGAATGTGCATCAATTAAATATCTATTAGATTCTTTAAATTGTAATATTTTCCAATCGGATGTGAATCCACCTATAAATACACCTGTTCTGGTCTTTTCTAAATCTTTAGGTTTGATTCCCGCATCTTCAAATGCTTCATAACAAATTTCTAAAAGTATTTTCTGTTGTGGGTCCATCATAGAAGATTCTCGAGGAGAAATACCAAAAAAAGAATTGTCAAAAGCTTTTAAATCTTCAGTTAAAAATCCACCCTTATTAATTTTAGATTTCCCTTTTACATTTGCATCTTTTGTATAAAACCTATCTGAACTCCATCGTTCATTAGATATTTCTGAGATGGCATCTTGGTTTTTCATTAAAAAATCCCAAAACTTTTCAGGTGTATCAGAACCGCCTGGGAATCTAAGACCTATACCTACAATAGCAATTGGTTCGTGGTTCGTGGTTCGTGGTTCGTGGTTCGTGGTTCGTGGTTCGTGGTTCGTGGTTCGTGGTTCGTGGTTCGTTACCTTCAAATTCTATCATATTCTTACCTCATAAAAAACTTGTATTTTTTTTAATAAATCAGTTATTGTAATAATCTTTGTTTTAGGTTTTTCAGGTATATAGGAACAAGTATGTACCATATATTTATTACTGTGAAAAACCAAATAGTAAAATACTGGATTATCTAAGGAAATTTCAAGTACATTTAAAAAAGGCATATCTACTAAACTTATTCCTTTTAACTTAATATAACTTTCTTTTTTGGTCCAAATTTCATAAAATCGTTTTATTTTATCTACTGAACTTAAAATATAGTCTAACTCTTCTTTAGCTAATACTGAACGGAAGCTGTTAATTTCAATATGATTTATAAGCTCAATGTCTATTCCTATTGGTTTATTAGAAAATGAAACTGCAACACAGTTTCCCGAATGAGATACATTATATTGAAAAGAAGGATATCCCACTAAAAAAGGTTTTCCGAACTTATTAGCTAAAAACGTCATATTATCATTTTGTAAATTCAAACACTCTTTAGCTTTACACCTTATAATTAAATCCGAAATTAAACTATTATTTGCATCTTTTTTAAATCTGAATTTTTTGATAATTTTTTGTTTTTCTATAGATAAAAGGCTACACAATTTTTCAAATATAGAATCTGGAATTTCATGAGTATTTTTACATATTATTACTTCAATAAAATTTTTTTTAATCATTATTTTCTATACAATATTCTTAACGCTATTTCTATATTTAATCGATATTTTATATAGTTTTTTATAAATAATATTTTAAAATTCTACAGTATACATTCCCTTATGTCAACCATATTTATCTTTTGTTGCATATTATTATATTTAAAATACACAAAATTGATAATGAGATGCATACATAAAAATTTTTGATTTATATTTAATTTTTATTATTTTAAAAAAAATAATAATTTTTTTTATCATCCCTCTTTTTTCTGTAATAGTTGTTAAGTATTACTTAAATTCTTTCGATATTAATGTATAACTAATTTGACACAAGCAAATAATAATATCAAAGAACAAAAACTTATTACATTTAATCGTGATAATATAATTAAGGAGGCTATTATGATAAATAATATAAACAAAACAAAATTAGATAGTGTTATAGGTTTATACAACACATCGAAACCAGTAAATACAAAATCAAATATTAAAACTGGTGCATCAGATTCTCTTACTATTTCTAATACTGCACACGAATTTAGATTTGTTTATGAAACAGTTTCCAAAATACCAGATATTAGAGAAGAAAAAGTAAATGATATAGCTAGTCGTATGAAAAACGGTAACTACAATATAAGCTCTTCAGATATTGCAAGTAAAATTCTTTCAAGTCTTTAACTTATCAGTTATATTATCAAGTTCACATTTATGAAATCAAATAAAAATTGAGTGTATTCAATCATCCAATTTTTATTTGATTTTTTTTATATAATCTACCAATTAAATTTAAAAAAGTCCATAAAATTTTTATGGACTTTTTTTTTACAATGCGGTATTATGTAGAAAAATATTTAAAAAGGATTACCAAGACTATGCTATCTAAAAAAACATATGGAATTACAGATACACCAGAACTTTTGGGAGAAACTTTGGAAAGAGTCAAAGCTGCTCAAAAAGTTTTTAGTGGCTTTGACCAAGAAAAAATTGATGCTATTTTTAAAGCAGTTGCTTTAGCAGCAAACCATTACAGATTACCGTTAGCAAAACTAGCAGTAGAAGAAACAGGAATGGGAATTTTAGAAGATAAAGTAATAAAAAACCATTATGCTACAGAATACATTTATAACAAATATAAAAATGTAAAAACTGTAGGAGTTATAGAAGAAGACACGGTTTTTGGAACCAGAAAAATTGCAGAACCTGTTGGAGTAATAGCAGGAGTTATACCTACAACTAATCCAACTTCCACATCTATTTTTAAAATATTAATATCGTTGAAAACCCGAAATGGGATAATTTTAGCACCACATCCTCGTGCTAAAAAATGTGTAGTTGAAACAGCAAAGATTTTATTAGAGGCTGCTGTAGCAGCAGGTGCACCGGAAAATATAATAGGATGGATAGATACACCATCTATAGACCTTACACAAATGATAATGAAAGAATCGGACTTTATATTAGCTACAGGTGGACCAGGTATGGTTAAATCGGCTTATAGTAGCGGAACACCAGCTGTAGGTGTTGGTAGTGGAAATGTTCCAGCTCTTATAGATAGTACAGCTAATATAAAAGTTGCGGTAAATAGCATTATACACAGTAAAACTTTCGACAACGGAATGATATGTGCAAGTGAGCAGTCTGTAATAGTTGTTGCAGATGTTTACGACGAAGTTAAGATAGAATTTGAAAAAAGAAATTCCTACATACTAGGAAAAAAAGAAGCAGATAAAGTTCGAAAAATAATAGTTGTAGATGGTCATTTAAATGGTAAAATAGTAGGTCAGCCAGCATATAAAATAGCAGAAATGGCAGGTATAGAAGTTCCGAAAACTACCAAAATATTAATAGCAGAAGTAGAAAGCACCGATTGGGAAGAAGAATTTTCACACGAAAAGTTATCACCTGTTCTTGCATTATATAAAGGAAGCGATTTTGACGATGCTCTTGAAAAAGCAGATGCAATACTTAATAATAACGGATTGGGACACACGTCTTCTATACACATCCATCTTGAAAAAGGTGCAAAAAACCTAAGAAAATTTGAAGAACGAATGAAGTCAGGGCGTATAGTAATTAACCAACCTAGTTCACATGGTGGAATTGGTGATTTATATAACTTTAAATTGGCACCTTCTCTTACTTTAGGCTGTGGAACATGGGGCGGAAATAGTGTTAGCGAAAATGTAGGTGTGGGTCATCTACTAAATATCAAAACTGTAACAGAAAGGAAGGAAAATATGCTGTGGTTTCGTGTTCCACCAAAGATTTATTTCAAACGTGGTAGCTTGCCAATAGCTTTAGATGAGCTTATAGAAGGAGAAGATGCAAAAAAGCGTATATTTATAGTTACAGACAACTTTTTGTTAGAAAATGGAAACCTAAGTGCTATAACCGACAAGTTAATGGAAATGGGAATCCAATATTCTATATTTAGTGATGTAGAAACAGACCCAACCCTAGCAACTGTAAAAAAAGGTACAGAGCTAATGCGAGGGTTTAATCCAGATTGTATAGTGGCTTTTGGTGGTGGTAGCCCTATGGATGTTGCAAAAATAATGTGGCTTCTATATGAACATCCAGAAGTAGATTTTTTTGATATGGCAATGCGTTTTATGGATATTAGAAAAAGAGTGTATACTTTCCCTAAAATGGGCAAAAAAGCTAGTTTTATAGCAATTCCAACTACAGCTGGAACAGGTGCCGAAGTAACACCTTTTGCTGTAATAACAGATGAAAAAACGGACGTAAAATATCCTATAGCAGATTACGAACTAACACCACATATGGCAATAGTAGACAGTGATTTAATGATGCATATGCCTAAAAGTTTAACAGCTGCGAGTGGTATAGACGTTTTATCACATGCTATAGAAAGTTATGTAAGCACTGTTGCAACAAGCTATACACAAGGACTTTCTGTAGAAGCATTGCGTTTAGTTTTTAAATATTTACCACAATCATATAAAGAAGGTGCAGACAATCCAAAGGCAAGGCAGCGTATGGCAGATGCAAGTACTATAGCAGGCATGGCTTTTGGTAATGCTTTTCTCGGCATATGTCATAGTTTAGCACATAAGCTAGGAGCAACTTTTGGTATACCTCATGGCATAGCAAACGCACTTCTTATAGAAGAAGTAATACGCTATAATTCTAACGATACCGAAGCTAAAATGGGAACGTTTAGTCAATATACTCATCCTCGTGCCTCTGAATTATATGCAAAATTAAGTGATTACTTAGGTCTTGGAGGAAATACAAACGAAGAAAAAGTAGAGAACTTAATTAAAAAAATACGTGAATTAAAAAATGAACTAGAAATTAAACCAGGTATAAAATACTATGGTGTTACAGAAAAAGATTTTATGGATAAGGTTGACTATATGGCAGAAAATGCTTTCGACGACCAATGTACAGGTGCAAATCCACGTTACCCATTAATAGAAGACTTAAAAGATATTTATATAAAAGCTTTTAATGGATATCCTTTACAAGACTAAATTTTTTTATAGAATTATGAGAAAACGCAGAAATCCATTTGGAAATCTGTGTTTTTTCAATATAGTATGAACATTGAAAAAAATTGAGGGTTATATTTAATATAACCCTCAAAAAAATGCTTTCTAAATTCACATAGTGAATTTAGAGCAAACTAACATGGCTAAAAAACTTGATTTTTAAAGCTTTGCAGAATTTAGAACATATCTACCAGTTGTAACAAAGTTTAAAGAAATACAAGTATCAGCACCCTTCGGAAACTGATAAAGGTATATTATCACAAATACATAAAAAAGTCAACTAAAATATTTTGTAGGTCATGTATCTGTTTTCTTATCGTTATTATCATTATTTTTTTTATCTATTCCAAAGCAAGAGAAATATTTCTACTCCATTCGTACATTGAACCTTCGTATATTATTACATTTTTATAACCCAGAGTTCTAAGTGCTATACCAGCAAGAGCAGCTCTAGCACCATGTTGGCAATATGTTACTATCAAATCTTCTTTTTCTAAACCTAAATTTTCGGCTTCTAATTCAAGTGCAGTAGAATTATAAATTTTGTAATATCCGTCCTTTGTAGTCAAAAATTTAGAAAAATCTAAAAATATAGCTCCAGGTAGGTTTCCCATACGGGGGTTATTGTAATAAGTTTGCTTGTCCCATTCTGCACTGCTTCTTGTGTCTAATATTTTTACTTTGTCGTAATTTTTTATTAGGTCGTTTAGGTAGTATACATAATTTTCTGTTATTTTTGGTGTATAGCTAGTAAGTGGAGGTATATTATAAGTATTTTGTTTTGGTATATTATCGTTGTTTTCTACCTCGCTATATCCTCCGTTTAAAATTAAAATTTCTCCTTTATGACCGTAGTGGTGCATCATGTACCAGAATATACAAGATGTTTTATTTAGATTGCTATCATAAACAATTATATTTGTATAATTGTTTATACCTAATCGACCCATTAAAATTAGAAAATCATTCGTTTTTATCAAATTATGATTCTCATCTGTGAAATGAATATTACTAGGAGAGAGAACTGCACCTTGTACATGAGATATTGAATATTCTTCCATAGAACGTAAATCTATAATATAATAATTATCCAAATTCTTTTCTAAAAAATCTGCATCTATTAAATATTTCATTTATCATCTCCAATGCTAATATTTTTAATTTCTAATTGCATATCCGTGGCATTTAAATTTTCAAGCTCTTTTCCTAAATATTTTGCAAGTTCTAACATTGCAAAAATACTTTCTTTAGCTTCTGCATCGCTATTATAGTTTGTATTTGTATTCACATCGTATGTATACAAATCTCCAAACTCTCCTATTATAAATTCTATACCTGCTACATCTATTTTTGTATTTTTCAAAAATTCTTCATATTTTTTTATAAGATGTTTATCAGAATTTTCCACAATTGTGAATTTCGTTAAAGTTTCGGGAGATTCACCTACAGGACAGTATAAGTCTCCTACCATGCAACCATCTGCAGGACAAAGTTCAAACCCAGAGGAAGAATCTACTCTTACAGTGTATAGGTGTTTTGAATTTATAAACTCACTTCTATATATAAAAGGTATTTTGGGTTTTATATATTCTTGTATTAAGGTGATACCATCTATAGACTTTTCAAATTCACTACTATTTAAATGAAAATATAATTCATCTATATTATTAAATTTAAATACACCAAGTCCTTTACCTGCTCTATTGTGCTTTGTTATAAATGGAAAAATGTTAAGCTCTTTTGCAGCATTCATTATTTCACTTTTAGAGCCTACTGCAGCTATTGTTTTTGGGGTTTTTATTCCATGTAATTCTAAATTTAAATATTGTTTAGTCTTATCTATTTCAAGACTAAGAGCATTAGAACCGTTTATTACTTTTCTTTTATGAAATTCTAACCAATTTAAAACAACATTTGTAAGCTCTGGGGAATATCTATGTCCACGTGTGTGAGAAGAGGCACTCATTCTATTATAAAATACACCAACAGGAGGTTTTTCTTTTAAATTGATAATGCCTTTATCTAAATGCCAAGACTCATAAGGTATATTTAATTCTTCTAGTCTTTTTACTAAATGGCTTGTCCATTCATCATTTTCATGTATTATATATACTTTCATTTTTATTCCTCCATAATTTTTTTTATTTGGACAATACTATCTCTTAAAAAGGCAGCTCTTTCAAACAAAAGTTCAGTCGAGGCTTTTCTCATTTCTTTCTCTAGTTTTTCTATTTCTTTTTGTAGCTCATTTTTGCTCATAGACTCGTAACCTTTGTTTATTCCTTTAGACTTCTTATCGTCTATAGTTTCTTTAATTCTTATTATTTCATGTACTTTTTTTATTATTGTTTTTGGTATTATTCCATGTCGTTTATTGTATTCTTCTTGTATAAAACGTCTTCTATTTGTTTCCGTTATTGCTAAATCCATAGATTTTGTTATTCTGTCTGCATACATTATTACTCTACCATTCGAATTTCTTGCTGCCCGGCCTATTGTTTGTATTAGTGAACTTTCGTTTCTTAAAAATCCTTCTTTGTCAGCATCTAATATTGCTACTAAACTTACCTCTGGAATATCTAGTCCTTCTCTTAGTAGATTTATACCTACAAGCACATCAAAAACATTCAATCTTAATTCTCTTATTATTTCTATACGTGCCAAAGTATCTATATCAGAATGAAGATACCTAACACGAATACCATTTTCTTGCAAATATGTTGTTAAATCTTCTGCCATTTTTTTTGTAAGAGTTGTTACTAATATTCTTTCATCACTTTTTATTACTTTATTTATTTCACCTATTAAATGGTCTATTTGTCTTTCAATTGGAAATATAGCTATTTTGGGGTCGAGTAGTCCTGTTGGTCGTATTATTTGTTCTATTGTTATACTTGCATTTGCTTTTTCATATTTGGCAGGTGTTGCAGATACAAAAAGCATTTGATTAATTTTTGCTTCAAATTCATCGAAACGTAGTGGTCTATTATCTAATGCAGAGGGTAGTCTAAAACCAAAATCTACAAGTGTTGTTTTTCTTGTTTTGTCTCCTTGATACATTGCACCTATTTGTGGTATTGTAACATGGCTTTCATCTACAACTATTAAAAAATCATCTGGAAAATAATCTATAAGGGTATGGGGAGTAGAACCCTCATCACGACCAGATAAATGTCTAGAATAGTTTTCTATTCCGTTGCAAAATCCCATTTCTACCATCATTTCTATATCATAGTTTGTTCTTTGTAGTATACGCTGTGCTTCTATTAGTCTATCTTGATTTTTTAATTCTGTTACTCTCTCATCTAACTCTTCTTGTATTCTTTTTATGGCAAGTTGCATTTTTTCATTGCTTGTTACATAGTGAGAAGCTGGGAAAATAAGCATATGTTTTATATTTGAAATTATATCACCAGTAAGTACATGGATTTGTGATATTTTTTCTATTTCATCACCAAAAAATTCTACTCTATATGCTATGTCTGTATAGTTCGATGGAAAAATTTCTAAAACATCACCACGCACTCTAAAAGTTCCACGTGTAAAATTTATATCGTTTCTATTGTATTGTATTGCTACTAACTTTCGTAGGACCTCGTCTCTATCTTTTGTCATGCCTGGTCTTAGAGAAAGACTAAGTTCATTGTAGTCTACAGGGTCTCCTAAACCATATATACAAGAAACGCTAGCTATTATTATAACATCTTTTCTTTCGAATAGAGCAGCCGTTGCACTATGTCTAAGTCTATCTATTTCTTCATTTATAGAAGAATCCTTTTCTATATAAGTATCTGAAGAGGGAACGTAGGCTTCTGGTTGATAATAATCATAATAGCTTACAAAATACTCTATAGCGTTATTCGGAAAAAATTCTTTAAATTCGCTATACAGCTGTGCAGCTAATGTTTTGTTATGTGCCATAACAAGGGTAGGCTTTTTTAATTTTTCTATTATATTTGCAACTGTAAAAGTTTTTCCACTACCTGTTACACCAAGCAAAGTTTGAAATTTTTCACCATTTTCAAAACCAGATACCAAACTTTCGATAGCTTTTGGTTGGTCTCCTGTTGGTTTATAATCAGATACTATTTTAAACATTTTTATTCCTTATTTTTAAGTGTTTTATTATTATTTAAGTATATATTAATTTGAAAATTGTAGCAAGACGAAATTTGAGATTTTATTTGTGTTAAATTTATAAGTATTAAATAAACGGTACATTTAATTTTTACATATTTTTTAGTTTAATAAAAATGCTATGTACATAAATACATAAAAATTAAAATTCGTGAAAAAATAATGAAATTTCTACGTTTTGGATATATAAAAAATAAATTTAGATTTATATAAGTGAAATTTTACAAGTGTTTCAGTATACAAAGTATACAAAGTATACAAAGTATACAAAGTATACAAAGTATACAAAGTATACAAAGTATACAAAGTATACAAAGTATACAAAGTATACAAAGTATACAATTTGCTATTATTATACTAAAAATTTAAAATATACTCAACTTTATATTAGGAAGGAGTGCGAAAAATGATGAAAAAGCGACGATGGCGTTTCAACGTCATAAAAATAGAAATTTTGAAATCAAAAGGGTAATTTACAAAAAATGAAGTAAAAGATTTTAAATCTTTTACTTACATCTCTTGCAAACATCGTACATAGTATCATATATGTTAGGGTTTTGCAAGAGAATATTGTTCACAATATCAAAAAAACAATTTAAAGGAGCAAAAATATGAACAAGATAAAGAAAACAACGAGTTTATTAACACTACTATTAGCAATAAGCTTTACTTCTATTTTAGCAAATGAAAATAAAGAATATGATATTAATCAAAATATTTTAGAACATGAAATACTGCATTATGAAAATGAATTAGGATATGATCTATTAAATCCTGGTAACAACGGTATTACACCACGTAATCAAGTATTACTTTCAATGTTAACTGTTTCATCTGGGGATGGTTTTTGGTCTCGAAGTTTCAATACTGTAGCTGCAAATCAGGGAATGAGATTAAATTTTTGGTTTCAAAATACACAGAATACACCTGCTATAGTTAGAATAGAAAGACGTTCAGGTGCTAATTGGGTTCAGGTTCATTCTATGACTGTACCTGCACATTCTCAAGGTACAAGACAAATACCTCACATTACTTTAAACACAGAGCATCGAGCAACTGTAAGCAATTCTAGTGGTGCTCCTGTAAGTGGATTAATATCTGTTAGACAAACAAGTGATCCTCTATAAAAAATTTTTTTAAAAACAAAATAAAAAAGAGTTGTACTTGTTTATAAACAAGTACAACTCTTAAAATTTATAATAGCAATCTATATTTTATAGAAAAAAACTAACATTTTATGTAAAAAATAATACATTCATAAATTTAAAATACTTCTCAAAATTTTCAATTTAACCTTTTTTATCTTATAAATTATAAACCTCTATACATTATTTATAAAGATTAGATTTTTTAAAGATTGTATCTCAACTATGTTTTCAATAGATAGTGTTTCATTAAAGTTTTTTTAGAAGTTGTGTATCAACAAACATATTGACAAAAATAGTATCATAAATTAAAATCATGCTTACATATATGTAATATATACAATAAAATTTCTGGAGAAAAAAATGAATAATTACAAAACTAGAGGTGTTATCTCTGCTTTTTTATTACTTTTTAGAGATTTTGGTAAATTTTTTAAGGGTGCTGCTTTAAATTTATTTTCTCCATCATTTCTATTTGTTTTTATACCTCTGCTTGGAATTTGGGAGGTATTACCTAGGATGGGCATTGTACCTAGTACACTTGTTCCACCTATTAGCACTGTTCTTGTAACACTTTTTGATATGTTTGCAAACCGTGGTTTTTTACAAGATATAATAGATAGTATGCAAAAATTTTTTATGGGTTTATCCATTTCTATTTTGGTTGCTATACCTCTTGGAGTTTTTATGGGGTGGAATGAGGCTATACGAAAAAGAACATTACCACTCTTTCAACTTTTAGCACCTATACCTCCTCCTGCATGGGTACCTATAACTATTATTATATTTGGAATAGGAACACAAATGCAAGTGTTTCTTATTTTTCTTGGTACATTCTATCCTATACTATTTACAACATTTAATGCTGTAAAAGATACAGAACCAAGATACATAGCAAGTGCAAGAGCTTTTGGAGCAAGCGAAATGACATTAATACTACGTGTATATATATGGCATGCTATGGTTTCTATTGTTTCTAGTATAAAAACAGGTGTTAGTATGGGCTTAGTTATGCTAGTAATAGCAGAAATGTATGGTGGTCGCACTGGTATTGGATTCGTTTTAAACGAAGCTAGACATTTTTTTCAAATATCTATAATGGTTGCTTGTATGCTTACACTCGGAGCTATTGGCTGGTTTATAATAGAGGTTATAAAATTTATAGAGCTAAAATTGTCTATATGGAAAGGTGGGCGTACATGATAGAAGCAAAAGGAGTTTCTAAATTTTTTTCTATAGTAAACGATGATGGTACAGCAAACGGTGTTACAGCTGTAAATTCTATATCTCTAAATATACCCAGCGGTAAAATAGTAAGTTTTGTTGGACCTTCTGGATGTGGAAAATCCACTTTTTTAGAAATGATAGCAGGGTTACAAGCACCCAGTGAAGGTGTAATATACATAGAAGGAAAAGAAGTTAGGCAGACACTGCCATCTACAAGAGCTGAACGTATAAAGTATAACCGAAAACATTGGTTTCTATCACCACTTGCAAATAGTATGTGGAAAAACAAGCCAAAACATGATATAGCAATGATGTTTCAAGATTATGCCGTTTTTCCGTGGATGAATGTTTTAAAGAATGTTACTTTCGCATTGGAGATGAGAGGAATAATCAAAAAAGATAGAATAGAAATAGCAAAAAAATATTTAGAAAAAGTAAATTTGCTAGATTCAATGTTTAAATATCCATCGCAGCTAAGTGGTGGAATGAGACAACGCTTGGCTCTTGCTAGAGCTCTTTCTGTTTCTCCAAAAGTAATACTTATGGACGAACCTTTTGCAGCTGTAGATATGATAACAAGAGAAAAATTGCAAGAGGATTTGATAAATCTTTGGAAAGAAACGGGTATAACAATAATTTTAGTAACACACGATATAGACGAAGCACTTTATTTATCCGATGAAATTTTTGTTTTTTCTTCAAACCCGGGAAGTATTAGAAATAAATTTTTGATAGAAGCAGATAGACCGAGAAAGAGAGATGATTCCTATTTGATAGATATAGGAAAAAGAATAAGCCTACTTTTTGAATACGATACAAAATATGAAAGCGAGTACACAATATGATTTGTAGAGGTAAAGTATACGAAAATATAGCCGATGCAATAGGTTCTACACCTATAGTTGCATTGAGAAAAATCGAAGAAGGGTTACATGGTAAATTGTATGGGAAATTGGAGGCATTTAATCCTACTTTTAGTGTAAAATGTCGTATTGGTGTAGCTATGCTAAAGAATGCAGAAAAAGAAGGCAAACTAAAAAACAGTTCAGTAGTAATAGAACCGACTAGTGGAAATACTGGCATTGGGCTCGCTTTCGCTTGCTCTGCCCTTGGATACAAACTAATACTTACAATGCCAGAAACAATGAGTTTGGAACGTAGGAAACTTTCAGCTATGCTTGGGGCAGATATTGTACTAACGTCTGGTGCAGAAGGTATGAAAGGAGCTATAAAAAAGGCAAAAGAACTACATTTAAAAATAAAAGATAGTTATATGCCGATGCAATTTGAAAACTCAGCCAATCCGCAGGTTCATAGGGAAACAACAGCAATAGAAATATGGGAAGATACAGAGGGTAAAATAGATATATTTGTAGCAGGAGTAGGAACAGGAGGTACTATAACAGGTGTTGGGGAAGTATTAAAAAAGCGAAAAAGTAGTATAGAAGTAATAGCAGTAGAGCCAGATGCTTCTCCTGTTCTTTCTGGAGGAATAGCAGGACCACATAAAATACAGGGTATAGGGGCAGGTTTTATACCAAAAATATTGAATGAAAAAGTAATAGACGGTGTAATCAGAGTAAAAGATGAAGATGCTATAAACACAGCAAAAAATATATCCAAAAAAGAAGGAATATTAGCTGGTATATCTTCTGGAGCTGCTATTTGGGCTGGTATACAAATTGCAAAAATACCCGAAAACAAAAACAAAATGATAATCGTAATGATGCCCGATTCTGGAGAAAGATACGTAAGTACATCTTTGTCTAACTAAAAGGAGATATAATGAAAAAATTAAATTTATTAATAATACCGCTACTATTTATCTTAGTAGCTTGTAGTAGTAGAGAAGAATTTTCTACGATAGGAACAATGCAAAATATGGCTGGTATATGGGGTACTTGGAATAATGATGGCAATTTTGAATTTTACGAAATCTTAACATTTGGTCATAGTGGAGTTTTGATGAATGGTTACATAAGACCAGAAGGAGAAATAGGTTTTATCCATGTTGGAGGTTTTCATTTTCACGGACTAGAGGCACACGCTTTTTTTAATATAGGTATGTTTAACGAAGGAATCCCACAAGAAATACAAAGGCATGAGTATTTTACAGCTCATCTTACAAGTGATGGACATCAAATGCGAATAACCCCAAGAGGTAGTAATAACTACATAACACTTAACTACATGGGAGATGACCCATCTACTATTTCTCATGAAGTAGGTCATGTTATGTTTTTAGAAGATTATAATATAGAATATGTAATAGATGAACTTTGGGAACTATTTATAGAACCAGAATTTGATTAATGAAATAAATGAAAAAAATCAAAATATAGCTTATAACTATATTTTGATTTTTTCATTTTGCCCATCAACGGCTAAACTTAACAATCAACTTCTCAACTCCTAAAACACCATTAACAGCCCCCGTTTTTATATTAACATCTGTTATCAAACATTCTTCAAGTGCGTTTATAAGTGTATTATACTTAAATTTCTTACTCTGTGATATATATCCATTTACTGTAAAACTTCTAACACCAGTTTTTTCTGCTATTTCAGTTACACTATGTTTCATAGATGTTAGAGCTTTTGTTCTAAGTATTATTCTAAACTGCCTTGAAAGCATATTCAGTATCATGATAGGCTCATTTCTTGAATCTATCATATTTTTATACATAGTTAAAGCTCTATTTAAATCTTTTTCCCCTACAGCTTTTAGCATATCAAATATTTTTATTTCTATAGATTTTGACGTTACAAAATCTATGTCTTTTACTGTAATTTTTGTATCTTGTAGTTTATAGCACAACAATTTATTTATTTCAGAATACATAAAATTCATATTACCTTGTAAACTTCTTACAAAATAAGTGGCATCTACTCTAGAAATATCTTTTTCTTCTTTTTTAAATATATCTATAACCCAAGATATTAACTCTGCTTCTTTCGGAGTTTCAAATTCGTAGGCTGTACCAATTTTAGATATTAACTTGTATATTTTTGTTCTCTTATCTACATTTTCTTCTATAAAAATAATTATACCACTTAAAGGAAGCTTATCTATATCAAAAAAATTGTCTATCTTTATTTTACCATCAAAAATACCTGTATTTTTAGCTATAACAAGACGATAATCACCAAAAAAAGGTATTGTTGAAGCATCTTCTACTAAAGTTTTTAAAGAAATTTTGTCTTTATAAATACTCAAATTTATGTTATTGATTTCATCTTTTATTATAGACTTTTTAAAAAGTGTTTCGTAATTTTTTTTAAAATAATCTTCTCCAAAAAATAGATATACATTTTTATATTTTTCATTTTTTAAATGTTCATTTAAAATATCAACATTATACATCATTTAAAATATACCCTTTTTCTTTTAGTGCTTCTTTTACTATTTCAAAATGTCTATTATTCTGACATAATAGTGTATGTAAGTGAATCCCAGATGTTAGCTCTGATAATAGTTTTATATTTTCTTTTTCTATTTTAGAAAAAAATAAATCTACCTCATCCCTAGAGGATATATTTAGATTTCCAGTTATTTCACCATATATATTATGCTCTACTATTACATTTAACACTGTAGCACCAGCATCTACAATTGTATATAATTCATCCTTTGTTTGTTCTTTTGTATGGATACAAGCAATTTTAAAATAACTATTATGGTTATAGCTCTGTATAATATATCCTCTAGATGTTGCTATAACATCTTGTCCACTTGCCCTTATTAATGCAATGTCGCCAACTATTACTTGGCGACTAACACATAATTTATTTGCTAAATAAGAAGCAGTTACTGGTATTTTCGATATTTTTATTATTTTTAGTAATTCATCTCTTCGCTTTTTAGAATTTTTCATAAATTTATAACTTTATATAATCGATTTTATTGTCAAAGTCGTTTCTTCTAATAAATCTATAATTGTAGGAGTTTTATCTACTCCATAAGTTTTTACATATGGTCTTGTAAGAATACTTTCATTATTTTCTATTACAACTCCTTTTCTACCATCAGACAATATAATAGTAGTTCCAGCAGGATAAGGAGATATTTTAGATACAAAAATTTTTACGATATTTGGGTCAAAATGTAATCCTGCGTTGCTACTAATATATTCAAATGCTTCTATAGATATAAAAGCATTTCTATAAGAACGTTTAGTTGTTATTGCATTGTACCAATCTGATAAACTTATTATACGAGAAAAAATAGGTATTTCTTCAGATGATAATCCCAAAGGATAACCAGTGCCATCGTAACGTTCATGGTGTGTTAGAGCTACTTCGTAAATATTTTTTGGTGTTTTAAAAGTATTCTTGAGTAAATCATAGCCTAATTTTGTATGTTTTTGTATTTCTTCTAATTCTGATTGTGAAAATTTATGATCTAAATCTAGTAGTTTTTTTGATATATACATATTTCCAATATTGTGGAATAATGCTGCTACACATAGTTCTAATAATTTTTCTTTTTCAAAATTTAAGTTTTTTCCTATAACTACTGAAATTATAGCTGTATCTACAGAATGTTCGAATGTATAATTAGTTAGATTTCTTATATATAAGAAATCTAAAATTTTATTTTTTGGTATTTCATTTATTAAATTTTTTGACAATTTGAATATAAAATTCGCAGCTTCTACATAATTTAGCACTTTTTTTTGGTGCACAGCTTCGAATATTTTTTTTATACTTATTGTTAGTTTATTTCTTAAACTAGGAGATATTGGATAATTTATTTTTACGTTATTTGAAAAATTATCTTCTATATAAAGACCAGAATATAAATTCTCATTTAAAAAATCTAAATGATTTTTTGTTAATTTTTCAGATTTTTTAATAAAAATATTGCCACTTTCACAGTAAATATTTTCTGCTACTACCATATCTTCTTTGCAATTTTCTAAAAGTGTAAATCTCAAAATTATCACTCAATTCTTTATTAATCTAAATATTATTATATGCTTATTATTTTTGTTTGTAAAGACGAATTATGCTATAATATATGTAATTTATGAATTAAAAAGGAGTGTATAAAATAAGATTACAGAAATATATAGCATTGTGTGGCATAGCATCTCGCAGGTCTGCTGAAAATTTAATATTGCAAAATGAAATAACTATAAATGACAAACTAGCAAAACTTGGAGATAAAGTACAAGATAATGATATTATAAAATATAAAGGTAAAATAATAAAAAAAATAGATGAAAAAATATATATAATTATAAACAAACCCAAAGGATATATTACATCTAAAAAAGACCAATTTGGAAGAAAAACAGTAATGGATTTTGTACCATCCAATGTTTATCCTGTAGGTAGATTAGACTATAATACAAGCGGACTTTTAATTCTAACAAACGATGGAGATTTAGCATATAGTCTTACACATCCAAAAAATGAAGTACCTAAAAAATATATAGTAGAGATATACGGAAATATAGAAAAAAACAAAATAGAGCAGTTGTCAAAAGGGGTTTATATAGATGGCTATCTTACAAAAAAAGCAAATGTAAATTTAATAAAGCAAGACAAAGATACTAGCACTTTAGAAATAACTATAACAGAAGGCAAAAATAGACAAATAAGAAAAATGATAGAACAAGTAGGTCATAGTGTTAGAAATTTAAAAAGAATTTCTATATCTAGTATCGAGCTAGGCAATTTGAAAATAGGCGAAAAAAGAAATTTAACAATACAGGAAATTGAAAATTTGAAAAAATCAGTAAAATATTAGGAGAAAAAATGAAATCAAAAAAAACAATACTTCCATTCAAAGAAGGGTTACAAGCAAAACCAGCATCAGAAATTACAAATTTTCTAAGAAATTTTAATTCAAATGTAACAATGAATTATAAAGGACGAATTGGAAATTGCAAAAGTATAATTAGCCTACTTTCTTTATGTGTTCCAAAACAAGAAGAGGTAGAAATTATATTTGAAGGAGAAAATGAAGAACAGGAAATTGTTGTTTTTTTTGAATTTTTGGAAAATGGAGAAGAATAGGTTTTATGAAATACACAGAATTAGAAGACAAAATCATTATTGAAAATTTAGACAGTTTTAGTATTTCTGAAGTTTTGGAATGTGGTCAATGCTTTAGATTTTCCAAAATATCAGAAAATTTTTATAAAGTTATGGCAATGGATAAGCAAATATACGTAAATCAAGAAAACAAAAATTTAGAAATATATCCTTGTACAACTAAAGAGTTTGAAGATTTTTGGATAAACTATTTCGATTTAAATCGTGATTATGGTAATATCAAAAAAATAATATCAAAAAATGATGAAATAATGAAAGAAGCTATAAATTTTGCAGATGGTATAAGGCTTTTAAATCAAGACCCATTTGAATGTATTATTTCTTTTATTATATCTCAAAATAATCGTATACCGATGATAAAGAAAGTAATAGAAAATTTATCTACTTCTTTTGGAGAAGAAAAAACAAATAAATACGGTAGCTACTATGCTTTTCCAACATTAGAAGTATTAAATAATATTTCTGTGGAAGATATTATGACTTGCAAAACAGGATTTAGAGCGAAATATATAAAAGATGCTTGTAGTAAATTATATGACAAAACTATCGACATAGACATATTAAAAACATACAGTACTGTAGAGGCAAAAAAAATATTAATGCAAATAAATGGAGTTGGTGAAAAAGTTTCCGATTGTGTATTGCTTTTTTCACTTGAAAAATATTCATCTTTTCCAACAGATGTCTGGATAAAAAGAATAATAGAACATTTATATTTTGATGGGGATAGTTTAAAAATAGAAAAAATACATAGCTTTGCAAAAGAGAAATGGGGTGAATATGCGGGTTTTGCACAACAGTATTTGTTTCATTATGCAAAAGAGAAAAAGATAGGAAAAAAATAAATTCTTAGTAACAATAAAAGCAACTTGCAAGATTGAAACTTGTAAGTTGCTTTTATTAAAAATTATTTAAATGTATATACTTTTATCAATTCAATTTAACTTAGTCTAAGTTCAAAAATTCCGTCTACAAATTGACCAACTCTTGCAGGAGAACATCCTATAATATTTACATGATGCCTAGTTACTCCAAGTGATACTTCTGTTAAAATCCCAACAGTAACATTATCTCTAGCTGTGAAATATATAGCACCCATTCTGCTTGAAGGAACAGAAAATTCTGTATCAAAAGTAGTAGTATTTTGTAAACTTACTGCCCAATTAAAACTAGCCCCTGCTTGAACAGCATTTTGAGCAGCAACTCCCAAAGACAAACCAAATGAATAACTCTCTGTAAAAGTTTCAGCAAATCCACCTCTAATAACAGCTGGCCCTATAACATGGGGAGTTATCCTTACAGCATTTCTCAATGCTTGAACATGATTTTGCTGATGAAATGAAAATGAACTTATAAACCTCGGAGCTGTAGAAGTATCTTCTGGGTATAAGTTACTAATATCTAAAACATTTTCATTCATAGTATCTATGATAGATTGTATATTTCTTTCGTTTTCTTCCATCATTTGAAGATATAAGTATAGTGGTATTTCTACAAAATTACCAAATTCGTCTACAGTTCCTGCTGCTAATATAGTTTCTCCAGTTGAAGGGTTATACAAATAAGAAATATCGGTACTTCTAATACCTCTAGTGCCAGAGTCTTCAGTTCTTAATTCCCAAGAAGAACCAATAACAAAGTCTTCTAAGATAATATCTGCATTTACCACGATTATATTTTCATAAATTCTATTTGGTAAATTTAAAAAATACACACCTAAAGAAATCACCAATGTAGCAATTAAAGCTAATATAACATTCTTTTTTGATTTTTTTCTATTTTTATTCATTAAAAAACTCCTTTTATTAATCATGAATCAAAATATTATATTAATAAAACTTAATGTATTTTAGAAATTGGTAAAAATAAAATATATATTTTGTTTTAAATTTTGGAGACAACTATTTTGATACATTAAAAACCTTTGAACTTATTTAAAAATTCTAAAGGTTTTTAAGTTTACGTAGCTTTCGAATATCATCTCCTATAAATTTAAAAATTTTATATTCTCCTACAATTCGGGAACTAATTCTATCAGAATAAATCTCGCTTATTTTGTCGAAAGTTAAATTTGTAGATATAATTGTTGGTAATTTTTGTATTATTCTAGTATTTACAATAGAAAAAAATTCAGATATAGTAATTATTGTAGAAAATTCTGTACCTAAATCATCTATTATCAAAAGTTTACTTTTATAATACAAATCAACTATAACTTTTGATTTCTCCGATTTTTCAAATTTTAAATTTTCTATATTTTTAAACATATCTATAGATGAAGTATAAAAAACAGGAAAATCACGGTATATTAATTCCTTTGCTATACAATTACATAAAAAAGTTTTACCTAAACCAGCATCACCAAAAAACAATAAATTTTGATATTTATCTTCAAAATTATTAACAAAATCTAAAGCAGATTTATATATAATTTCCATACGTTTTTTAGGGCTATTACCTGTTTTTTCGTCTATTTTATCGGAAAAATATTTAAAATCAAAATTTTCAAAATTTTGATTTTCTAATATTTTCTTAATACCAGAAATTTTTAAATATTTATCTACTATACGTTTTTGTACACATTTACATCTAATAGAATTTACATGACCATTATCTTCACACAAAATACAGTTATACTTTACATCTAAATAATCTTCTGGATAAGAAATACTTAAAATTTCACGTTTTTCTTTTTCTAAAGATTTTATGCGTATAGATAAGCCTTCTAATTCTGAAGAATCGAATATATGATTTTCTTTTAACAAAGCAAAAGAAATTTTTAAAGATAAATTTGATATTTTATCATCTATTTCTTTTATTTTAGGAAAATCCTCATACACCTGCGATTTTCTAAATTCTCTTATTTTAAAGGAATTTTGCCTTTCTTGTTCCATTTCCTTCTTTACTTCTTTGTATATATCCATAATAAAAACTTTCTACACATTTGTTATTTCTTCAAATCCTATATTATCTAAATAACTATAATCAATTTTTTTTGTAGGTGTAAAATTGCTAAATTTATTACTCTGTGATTTAGTTTTTTTCTTGCTTTTGTTTTTTAAATTAGTTTCATAAAAATTAGATTCATATAATGCAATTTGTTCAACGCTTCTTATTCCTGCATCATGCCAATTTTTCAATATTTTTTCTGTATAACTAAAACTGGGTTTTCCATTATTTATAACGGTTTTATCTAAAGCCTCAAGAACCATATCTAAATTATATGAATATTCATTAAACCATCTATCAACATATACAGTCTCGGCAGGTGTAAGATTTCTACCGAATGCTCCAATAGCTTTTAGTATCTCTTTATGCTTTTCTTTAGTATTTAATAAATTATTAGAATTTGATAAATATTTTTTTGCTTCATCTTTCGTATCTATATAATTGTCTGCTAAAATCATAGCCAATTTTTCTACATCTTTAAAATTTTTATAATTATTTTCACTACAATAGTAAAGCAAAAAATCTATTACTTCTGTTGGCATACGAATCCAATCGTAAAAACCTAATATTGTACTTTGCTCATCTGACTTTAATAATCTACCGAAATATTTTTCAGCTTTAGTAAATAATCTATTAATAATCGCATTATCTTTGTACATTTCAATTTCCGTAGGAGAATAATATGGTTTATCATACTCTTTATAATTATAAGAGATATTATTACAAAAATTTTCAAATTCAGTTTCTTCTAGTTCTTCTTCCTTTACTACTTCATCATCATTTTCAGTTTTTTTGAACTTATTCGTTTTCTCTTTAGCAAAATCAATATGTACAATACTATTATCTTTAGCAGGCGATTCTATTGTATTTAATGTATTTTCATTTATATTGTCTATAAACTCCACTTTTAGTTTTTCTTCAAATATTAAATGAATAAACCTTTTTGCTTGCCAATATTGAAAAGCACATATAACTTCAGTCTCAGAAACATTCCAAAGCCTCGATGTTTCTTTTGGACAAATATACGAAATTTTACCATCCGATGTACTAAGTGCTTTTATATATAAAACAGAATACAATGTATTTGTTTCTTGCATACTTTCTATAAATTTCTGTGATAAAACTACATTCATTTTAGGCTCCTAATATATAAGTTCTAAAAAATTAAATTAAAAAAATCGATACAAAAGTGCCTAACATTGTAGGCACTAATCTTTTATTGTTTATATATTGTACACTAAAAATATAAGTTTGTCATTGTTGATAATTTTGTGGATAACCTTATAAATAGTGGCTTCCATGGCACTGTGGAAAATGTGGAAAACTATTTTCTAAATAAAGCTTCTCCAATTAAATTCACGTTTGTAGCCCCCATAGTTATCAACAAATCGTCATTTTTCAAATTTTCTGATAAAAATTTTTCGCATTCTTCAAAATTTTTGAAATAAGTAGATTCTACGTTTTTAATAAGATTTTTCAAATCTTTTATATGGATATCTCCACTTTTTTCTCTTGCACCAAATATATCTAAAAGAAAAAGATTATCACAACTTTCAAAACATTTTGAAAAATCGTTCAAAAGACCTTTTGTTCTACTATATGTATGTGGTTGAAAAACACAATTTATTTTTTTATTTGGATACATATTTTTTATAGCTTCTAGTGTAAATTTAATTTCTGTTGGATGGTGTGCATAGTCATCAAAAACTATTACTCCATTTTTAGTTATACCTTTCTGCTCCAATCTTCTTTTTGGGTTTAAATAATTTTCAAATTCATATGCATTTATATTTATACCCAATATTTTTGCTACACATAGAGAAGCTACAGCATTTTCAATATTATGTATTCCAAATACAGGTATTGTTATATCTTTATCTTGAAATATAAATCTGTTTTGAGATATTATTTTATAATCAAATTCGTCGCTACCTTCTCCAAATAAAATAATCTTTGCATTTGTATTTTTTATAAATTTCTCAACATTTTTAATTTTTTTATTTATTATTATATATCCTTTAACATTTTTTGCAAAATCTAAAAATGAATTTTCTAATTGCTCTAAATTTTTAAAATGGTCTGGATGGTCATATTCCAAATTTAAAATAGTACCTATATATGGTCTGAATTCTAGAAAACTGTCATTATATTCGCAAGATTCCACAACAAAATAATCACTACTACCAAGATGAAAATTTCCATTTATTTTTTCAAATACTGCACCAACACTAATAGTTGGACGTAAATTATGATTTAACAAAATATTAGAAATCATAGAAGTTGTAGTTGTTTTTCCATGTGTTCCTGATATGCAAATAGATTTCTCATAAGTGTCTATTATTTTTCCAAGTAATTTAGCTCTGCTATACATTTTTATATTTTTTTGCTTTCCTGCTGTATATTCTTCGTTATCTTCTCTTATTGCTGCCGTATATACTATTAAATCTATATCATCTGTAATATTTTCTGATTTTTGTATATAATTTATTTCTATTCCTATATTTTCGAGTTTGGTTGTTTGTAAATTAGTATTTGTGTCAGAACCTTTAATATTGTAGCCTAAGCTATGTAGTATATGTGCAAGACCGCTCATACTAACTCCACCTATGCCTATAAAATAAACTGTTTTTACATTACCCAAATTTATATTTTTCATTATGCCCCCAAAATTTAAAAGTTTAATTATTTTCATTTTTTCAATCAAAATTTTATATAGATATTATATCATATTAATAATGAAATAATGAAAATGTTTCTATTTTGATTATTATAAATTTTTGAATTTTTTCCTTGAAAATTTTATATTTTTTGTTCAAATAAAATTACACTTTTTGTATATTTATGTTATAATAATATTATCGATTTTTTAAAATAAATTTGCGATAAATAAAAATTTTTTATACTTTTGGAGGACACCATGAAAAAAGAAGTTGTTGCAATGTTACTTGCTGGAGGGCAAGGAAGTAGATTAGGAGAACTAACAAGAAAAAAAGCGAAGCCAGCTGTTACATTTGGAGGTAAATATAAAATTATAGATTTTTCTATGAGTAATTGTGTTAATTCTGGAATAGACACAATAGGTGTTCTTACTCAATATCAACCTTTATTATTAAATAAACATATAGGTATAGGCATACCATGGGATCTTGACAAAAAAAATGGTGGTGTTTCAGTTCTTACCCCTCATCTTAAAGGGGATTCGGGAGAATGGTATACTGGAACAGCAAATGCAATATTTCAACATATGTCTTACATAGAGTCTTACAACCCCGAGTATTTATTAATTATTAGCGGGGACCATGTTTACAAAATGGACTACTCGCTTATGATAGATTTTCATAAAAGTAAAAACGCTTGTGCAACAGTAGCAGCAATAAAAGTAACTTACGAAGAAGCAAAAGGTTTCGGTACAATCATTTGTGATGACGATTATAAAATAAAAGCTTTTGAAGAAAAACCAAAAATTCCAAAATCAACATTTGCATCAATGGGAGTTTATGTTTTTAGTTGGCAAAAACTTAAAACTGCCCTTATAAAAGATAGAGATATACACAATGATAGCGATTTCGGAAAGCATATAATTCCAAATATGCTAGAAGAAGGTTGTAATTTATATGCTTATTATTTTGATAGATATTGGAAAGATGTTGGTACAATAGAATCATATTTCAATGCAAATATGGAACTAGCACAAACATTACCAGAGTTTAACCTATATGAAAATTTCTGGAATATTTATACAGATAGTGAAAACCAATCACCAACATATACTTCGGAAGATAGTATTATACAAGGTAGTATAGTTTCGGAAGGATGTGAAATATATGGTGAAGTTTACAATTCAATAATAAGCCCAGATGTAATTATAGAAAAAGGTGCTGTTATAAGAAATTCTATAATAATGCAAAAATGTGTAATAAAAAAGGATGTTATTATAGAGAATGCTATTTTGGATTTTGGGGTAATGGTTGGTGATGGTGCAAAAATCGGTGCCTTTGAAAATATACCAAACAAACAAAAACCATCTGTTTATTATTCAGGAATAACAGTTTTGGGTGAAGATAGTGTTGTACCAAAAGGTATTGTAATCGGAAAAAATTGCGTTGTTTCTGGTACTACTTTTTTTGAAGATTATGAAAATGGAGAATTACAAAGCGGAGAAAGTTTAATAAAAGAGGAGGCTACTATATAATGAAAGCTATAGGTGTAATACTTGCAGGTGGTAACAATCATAGATTAGAAAGTTTAACAACAATATCGGGCAGAGCAGTAGCAGCAATGCCCATAGGTAGTGGTTATAGAGCTATAGATTTCCCTCTTAGTTCTATGTCAAACTCGGATATAAACAAAATAGCTGTAATTGTACAATTCAATTCCAGTTCTTTATATGACCATCTTTCAAGTTCTAAATGGTGGAATTTAGGTAGAAAGAGGGGAGGACTATTTATATTTAGTCCTTATTCTTCTAATTATGAAAATCCAATATACAGAGGTACAGCAAATGCAATGTACCAAAACTTAAAATTTTTCCAAAGGTCTAATCATGAATATGTAATAATATCTTCTGGAGATGCAATTTATAAAATGGATTTTAACGATTTGATAAAGTATCATAAAAACAAAGAAAATGATATTACAATAGTTTACAAAAAAACAGAAGATGGAGAAGATATTAGAAAATTTGGTGTCATTAGTATAGATGAAGATGAAAATATAACAGATATAGAAGAAAAACCATTAAAAACAGATTCTAGAAATATATCACTTGGAATTTATATAATAGAGAGAAAGCTTCTAATAGAACTTTTAGAAACTGCAAATAAAGAAAATAGACATGATTTTGTAAATGATATTATAATACGATATAGAAAAGTTTTAAAATTGGGTGGATTTAAATTTGATGGGTATTGGAGTACACTAAATAGTGTTAATGCGTATTACAAAACTAATATGGATTTTTTGAAAAAAGATATTAGATATTTTTTTACAAAAGAATATCCGTATATATCTACAAAAACAAGAGATGAGCCACCAGTAAAATATAATAGAGACGCTATTGTGAAAAATTCCATTGTAAGTGGTGGTTCTATAATAGATGGGACTGTAGAAAACTCTGTTATTTTTTCAAATGTATATGTCGGTCAAAATGTTACTGTTAAAAATTCTATTTTAATGAGTGGCTCATATATAAGTAACGATAATATACTTGAAAATGTAATATTAGACAAAAATGTAAAAACAAAAGAAAGTTTAATTTTAAAAGGTGAAGAAAACAATCCTGTAATTGTGGGTAAAGACCATATTTTTTATTAAAAATCCAACGTTTTATTAAAATAACATTACAAATTGTTACTTTCTATATATTCTCGGTCGATATTAATGTATAATTGAAACAATAAGAAATTAAAAAATAATAGGGGGTAAAAATATAATGAAATTTTTTAAAAAAATAGTAAGTACATCTTTAGCATCTGTTTTGATTTTTGGACAGGTTGCATTTGCAGCTAACAATGATGTAAGTAACAATGCAAGAAATATTTTACTAAACGCTATAAGTAATTCCAGCGAGACTACATCTGTAACAATGGTAGGGAACGTAAATTTTGGTGCATTTGTATCTATGGCAGGTGAAGAAGGTGAAATGTACGCTGAAGTATCAGATTTGACTTTAAGCTCTCTAGTAGACTTAGACGAAAGAATATTCAAAGTTTATGCTAGTGGTTTACTTAATGCAATGTCAATAAATCCTGACTTTGAAGAGGAAATCGGTTTAAACTTTGGTTTCTTTTTAAACAACGGATTGCTACACCTTTTAAATTCCGAAATTTCTGAAAATTGGATTTTAGACGAATTTTCTAGTATAAATGCGGACGAGTTTTGGGCAAGTTTTGATTCTATAGAAAATTTTACAGAATTACAAGAAATGAGCTTAGCTCTACAAAAAGATTTTTTACAACTTCTTGATGTAAGATTTTCTGAATTTCAATTAGACGGTTACGACGTTATAGAAATTGTATTAGATGAAAATTCACTTTTTGAACTTATTTCTACAATATATACAGTTGAATTTTTAGAGCAATTTGTTGTACCATTTGTAGCAATAGAAGATGTAGAATTTGATATATTAGAATTAGAAAGTATTTTAGAAGAAATTCTTACTGCACTTGAAGGCTTTCTTCAAATGGTAGAATTCAACTTTGTTCAAACTGTTTTTGTTAATTCACAAAACAGTAATATAGATGGTTTTGAGATAGCATTAGATGTTTTTGTAGATACTCAAATTCCATTTGTTGGTGATTTAGTTGTAGAAGCTTATCTAGATGCTTTTTTTGAAATAGATAACGACCCTACAAACATAGTTTGGCCAAATGTAGGCTAAATATTCATAAAAAAAGTAACTACTAAATTTAGTAGTTACTTTTTTAATTTATACGAAGTCGAATTTTTGTTTGTGATTTTTTATTTTATTTCAATTAGCTCATCTATCCTGTGTATAGAAGCAGCTGCTACTTGCCATTTTCGACCTAATTCCAAATAATAGCTTATATTGCTTATAACTTGATTAAAATACATCATTACTATAGATAGTAGTCCTATTGTAGTATTCCCATTTATAACAGATATACCACCTATAAAAAATACAACTATCTGCACTAGACCAATAATTAAACTTTGCGAAGAACTTAACCCTATACTGACAAATAAATAGTTTTTATATTTTTTCAAGTAAGAATAAAAACTATCTTTTATAAAACTCTCTTCAAAATCTTTTTTTACAATCTCATTTGCATAATCACCAAAAAATTTGGAAGACTCTTCTCGAACTTGTATGCTTCTATTAAATATTGGCTTTTTGAACAAAGTATATAGTCCAAAATAAATAGGGCAAACTATAACCATTACAATACCTATATGCCAATTGATAGAAAAAACTATTGTGCTAACTATTGCTATCTCTACAGATTTTATTATCCATGTACTAAAATTTTCTACAAAAAATATTATAACTTGTCTTGTATCTTCATCTATCCTTTTTGATAAATAAGCTATATTTTTCTCACTAAGTTCTTTTTTAGAACTCAAAATTTTTATTTTAAAATCGTAAACAAAACGCTCTTTAACTTGTGGTAGTATAAGAGAATGTATAAAACGAAAAATTATACTAAACAAAATTATCGATAGAAAAATAAAAATAACTGTATACATATCACTTATATGAGATACCTCTATTAATGTATCTAAAAATAAACCACTAAAATATGTAGAATAGATAGTTAGTACGGAAGTAATAATATTCATTGCAAAAATAGCTACAAGAACACCTTTTCTTTTCATAAAAATATACAAATATTTTTTCACTTGTTATCACTTGCTTTCTTATTAAAAACAGGTATAACCTGCCTTAAAATTTGTATTTTTTATAACATTAGCCATAAACAAATAGCACCGATTACTAAAAAAACTGCGGTTTCTATTATCTTAACTTTTATAGGGCTTATACGAGGAGATAGAAGATGGAATATAATCGGTTCAAAAATATTATTTACCCCATGAGCTATAACGGCAGGCCATATAGTACCAGATATTACAGTTATCCAGCCCCAAATAGCAGCCATTGAAATGGTAACGAGTGGAAAAAAGACAAGAGCATTTAATTTATGTTTTCCAAATGTGCTAGATTGATAACCAGACATATTAATAGGCAAATGCCAAAAACCCCATATTAATCCTAAAAATACAATTCCCCAAACTACTCCAAATTGTTCTATAAATATTGGTTGTAAAAAACCACGCCAAACAATCTCTTCACCCAAAGCAAGAGGACCTAAATAAATTATAGTTGTAATTAATATACCTATAAAAATATCAAATATATATATAATAGGTTTTTTGGGAGGAGGAAATTTTTTATCTAACAAACCTCTAACCCTAGTAAAAGTCCATCTGCCATCTTCTTCTACCTTGAAATTTTGAACATCTGAAAAATTTTTAAGAACTATAAAAACTATAAGATAGTATATTATAGGAGTAAAAAAACCTAAAACCAAACTCCAAAAACTAGGTAATCCTAAACCTAAAAATGTAAAACTTAAAGGAATATAATCCATAATACCGAAAGCAAGTAATACAATTGTAGGAGACCACATTATTATCATAACAAATATTTGAGTTAAGCCTTGATTAGCTGATACTAATCGTTCCGATTTATCAGTTCTTTTTTTATAAGCAACGACTATAGGAATTATTTGTAATAAATAACTTAATAAAATAACACAAACTATAAATATAATTATTATATTATCCATATTTTAAATTTGTGGACTACTTGCATTAGAAGTTTGCGAAGATATAGCCAATTCCCTCTCTTTTATATAAGCTCTACAAATATTTTGTTTCTCTTCTTCTATACTTTCTTCAAACTCTTCATAAAATTTATTTTTATCCTCAAGTAATGTATTACACAAATCACATATACTTACAAATTCTTCGCTTTCAAGTTCTGGTTTTCTATCTAAAAACCACTTAAAACCATGTTTTCTCAAAATTCTAATTACCATATTAGAATTAAATTTTTTATTTATTTTTTCTGCTCCATCTTCATCCATATTGCCTATTTTCATAATTGTAATTCCTTTATAAATATTATAATAATATGGAGCTATGAATTTTAAATAAAACTTAATAAACATAGCTCCAAAATTTTAAATCTATATAAATCTTCTTATTAAAGAGACCTTTGTGTCATGCGATGCCACATACCCCAAGGTCTATGAGCATTTCCAGTACCTCTGAATGTTCTTTCTCCACTAATCCAATTTGTACCCCATACATCAAAAGTAAATTCTTGTGCACGAACTGCCGATTCTACAGTTACTCTTGAACGTGGAGGAACATTTACTGTAATATTCATAGATTCTGTAGTGGTAACATTCACTGAAAACCCTAAACTACTACTAACAGTACCTGCAGATACTCCTACTGAAGAAGTAAATCCTGATGTTGCAGAACCTGTTAGTGTTCTTTGAAATGTATTTGTAGTAGATAAATGATTCTCTATAACATCTTCTCTTGATGTTGATGGATATATTCTATCTCCTGACATTTGTCTTATATTTGTTAAATCAAAACTTACTAAATTAGGTACTACATCAATTATTTGAGAAGTATTTTCTTCTATAACATTTGAAGGAAAACTACCTACTGTAATTCTAACAATATCATTGTTTGAATTATCAATATTATTAAGTCTAATATACTCTTGTAAAAGCTCACCTTCCAATATTACAATTCCACTTCTTGGCATAATTACACCTTCTGGCATAATACTTATAAGCTGTGGATTATCATCAAATGTGTTTACGTTTGAATAAGCAATTGTTGCATTATTTAATAGCATAGTAAAAATTGCAAATACTGATACAATCATCGGTATACATATTTTTTTCTTTATAGACATCTACGTATCCTCTCTCGACAAATTATTTTTAAAATATGGTTTATTTTCAAAATCCTATATAAATACGTCATTTATTACAAACTATCAATTCTAAAACTGGATATTGCTTTTCCACGATATACCCCTCCTCCCATTTTAAATTTACGATAAAAGCTGTATATTTCTATATAAATGTGATATAATAAATTAATGTTTTTTCTAATACCAACAAATATATAGATAATACTGATTTTATCTATATATACTAAACATCTTTGTGTGATAATAAAACTACGGCAACAGTAAATTATCGCACTAGATGAAAGTAACTTAATAAAATATTAGTGTTGCCTTTTAAAATGTAAACTAAAAGCTTTGCAATAATTCTTCTACTTATCTACTACTATGCAATTTGTCGTTATAACAATGGCAGACTTCCCAAAGTAAGAACCCGCTAATATATTCAATTGTTAATAACTTAACAATAATAGTTTTATCATAAGTAATAATTTTTGTCAATGATTTTTCCGAAGTCTAACTATAGTAATTTTTGACATTTTAAAGCTCTAATTTTTTATCTAAGAACCATTTAAAATCATGTTTTCTCAAAATTCTAATCATCTTATTAAAGAAACCTTTGTGTAATGCGATGCCACATACTCCAAGGTCTATGGGTATTTCCAGTACCTCTAAATGTTCTTTGCTTACTAAATTAGGTACTACATCAATTATTCGATAAGTATTTTCTTCTATACAAAAATGTTCAAAAAATAATCTTTGAAAAATAAACATTAAAAAACACAGATAAAAAATAATTTATCACCTGTGTTTTTGTTTACTATTTTATATTTAATTTTTCTTAATTATTTATTAGACATGTCTAATATCATTCATTTTTTTAAGGCTTAAAAATTGTCTAACAACAACTGTTAAATTTTTTAATTCTTCAGGCTTAAACTGTACTAACATTGTATTAAGTTCATTTAATAATATTGGGGTCATGTCTGTTGGGGGAACTTCTTTACTTGCATCGTGGAAAAGAGTATCTATAGAAACTCTCAAAAATCCAGATAATTTAAATAAAATACTTAGGCTAATATTCTTAGCTCCTCTTTCTATATGCCTTAAAGCAGAATTTTCAATACCCAACATATCTGCTAGTTCTTCAGATTTAATTCTGCTTGCTTTTCTGTGTATTTTAATATTTTTACCAATTATAGATTTTAATTGTGGTACTGTTACAGGAAATCTAGCAAATGCTTTATATTCATTTATTTCAGTTATTGCCATTTCATAGCTTTTATCATTTGCATTTTCTTCAATAGATTTTAAACCTTTTTCAACAAGGTCAAAATCGCCTAAAAAAAGACCTTTTCTAACGGTATTAATACCAAGAGCATATTTAAAGTCTTCTTTTTTACATAAATCAATTGCATTTTCTATATGTATCAAAAATTGTTTTTTTAGCTCTTCGTAATCTGATACATCGTCGTAATATTTTGAACGCTTTGACCTATAACCAACATTTGAATTTATAGACATTTTTATACGAGAATATTTAGGATGGTCTTCATATTTTTCTAAATCTCTTAATAGCTTTTTACCAATTAACCAAGATTGTTTATAATTTTTTGTATGACCAACAACTGCTGTTGCAATTCTAATATCAAATAAATCTAATTCCTCTTGAGTAGTAGCTCTTTCAATTATTGGTGCTACTATTTCACAAGATTCTTCAAAATCATTAAATTTAGCTTCCAACTTAGACATTTTAATTAAAAGTAAAATATCTGAAACTTGTTTATCGGAACCATTTAGTTTCTGATATTCTTCTAACTTTTCTTGAATTTCTTTAATACTTTCAATTTGACTATTGCCACCTAGATTGAAGAATTTATTTATTAAATCTTCTTTATCTAGTATTTCGATTTCTTTTTTGTATTTTTTGTCCAATTTTTTTTGCCTCCTTATATGTTTATTTTTTTCAAATAACGCAATTACATATTTAATCTAACTCCAAAAAACTTCACCCAAAGGTTGAAAAATTATACACCCCAAATTTATAAATTCTAAAAACAATGTCATAATCTAAACACCACCTTTACATATTATTGTCTATTTAAATTCATTTTCAACAATATCATAATTGAACTACTATGTACTACTGATTGAAATAAATAGGATATAATTATTGTACATATTTTAAGATATTTTGTCAATAGTTTTACAAACACTTTTTTAGATATTTTCGATAAAAATCATGTAAAAAATATGTTATAGATTTTATTTTGAAAAAAGATTGAGAAGAAGTATAAAGGTTCGAAAAAAAATGTCTTCGTGATATTTCAAGGGTTTAAAAATAAGCACCAAGTTTTTAAAAACTTGGTGCTTATTTTGGGATTACTTTACAAGTTTTGTTTGGTTTCGTTTCAAAAAATACTTTATAAATTAATCTATTCTAATTTAAAAATCCTAACTTACTCAAAAAAATTTTAAAGTTCTTTTTGTAGTTTTTGTATTTCTTCTAGTTCAAGACCTGTTAGTTCTGCTATCAGTTCATAATTCATATTTTTAAATAACATATTTTTAGCTAATTCTATATTTCTTTGTTCAATACCTTGTTCAAGTCCTTTATTAAAAGACTGCTTATTTCTAGAAGCCCAATCTCTTAAAAAAGTTTCTCTTTTATATCACAAACTTAATTTTTGTAGGTACACTTTTATTGGTTCTTTGAATTTTCTCTAAATTCAGAAAAAGCTTTTGTTGCCACTTCTTTACTAACACCTAAATTCTCCATAAGTTCTTTAATTCCTATGTTGACTTTTCTCTTATGTGCATTTGTTAAATATGTTATTGATGTTTTTATTTCTCCCAGTAATATTCCTTCTTGTCTACCTTCTTGTCTACCTTCTTGTCTACCTTCTTGTCTACCTTTTTGCAATAAACTATCTTCTTTTTTTATAGCATACTCTAATTGACGCTTTTTTAGGTCTTCGTAAGCATCTTCTCCATAATCATTTCTTTCTAACAATTTATTTGTAGCCATAGCTTCTATTCCTCCTATTTCACTAAAGTAATAACCATTTTCACGGCATTTATCTCTTGCATATACATACGCCTTATATTCATTCATATTTCTTCTTGCTTTTTCTATTCTTTGTAATTCTTCTCTCATTTCTTTTGGCAAAATATTTATACTAAACTTTGTATTAATTTCTTTATTCTCGTTTTGGTCATTTAACTCCGTAAGTTTAGTATCATACTCTTTGAAAAAATATCCTACTTTAAGTAAAATATGATTTTCATTGCCTTTAAGGTCAAACTTAGAAACTAAAGAATCATATCTTGCATCTATAGACTTTATATCGATACCTGTATTGTTTGGTATATCATCATATATATCTTTTCCATGTACATACTCTTCTAAATCTTTTCCATTATACACTATTAATGCTTTTATTTCAGGTACAGAATAATTATCTGGTAAAACACCATTGTTTCTATCTTTTATATCTTTCTCATTTAATTCTATTAAATCATTTGCATAACCTTCTATACGTGTGTATATGTTTTGCGTACTTTTTCTACCTTCTTCATTTGAGGTTCTACTACTTTGATGTTCAAACAAAATGAAGTAATTACCGTCTTGTTCAAATATAGATACATTATTAAGAGATACTTCGTTGTCTGATAAAAAAGAACTATCATTATAGTATTCTCTATTAACTAAACCAGAATCTAAAGTTTTATGGATTAGCTTTTCACTTATATGTTCTCCAGTTGCTAAATGATATATATCTTTAGCATGGTCTTCGTTTTCTAATATTTTTCTATAGAGATTATCTCTTATATTCCGATGAATTATTTTCTTTGGTTCTAGCATGATTTTACGCACCTTAAATTTTTGTTTTTTATCATATTTTTCTTTGCTAGATACTTTTATTGTACCATATTTAGACTTTTACTTAAAGATTTAAAAATAAAAAAATAGATAAGAAGTTCTCTAAAGTCTAGTTTAGAGCAAAAAGCTATAAATGCTAGAACAATGTTAAGTAATGAAGAGCCATTTGAAAAAATAGAAATGTATACAGGACTTGATATAAGTACAATAAAAGAATTACAAAACGAAACAAAGATATAACTATACTTAGAGATATTAAAACCCTCACTATATTTTTGTAGTGGTGGTTATTTTTTTGCTAAATAGCTAAATAGATTTTAAGAGAATTAAAATCAGGACAAATAAAATAAAATTGTAAAAACAATTGACAAAATATAAAAAATATTATATATTAGAAAAGTAATAACAAGTCGTAATAACAAGTCGTAATAACAAGTCGTAATAACAAGTCGTAATAACAAGTCGTAATAACAAGTCGTAATAACAAGTCGTAATAACAAGTCGTAATAACAAGTCGTAATAACAAGTCTCGACACAACACGACTTAAACGACTAAAAGAAAATGTTAGCCGCATAAATGTATTTTAATATTAAGTAATTAACCACTAACCTACTATACGGAGGAAAAAATTATGTCAGACAAAGTTAATGAATTAAAAGAAATAGTTAATACAACAACAAATAGCAATGAAAGAAAAGATGCAATGAATAAATTAGGTATCAAGGAAATTGAACTAAAAAAAGACGATGGCTTAGTGTTTTTTGGACAATGCCACTGTAGTGGAAATTCAATAAGCCCATTTTAGTATCTTATTTTCTTTATAACTTGAAATATGTAGTTACAGCTTGATTTTACTCGTATTAAACAGTTTTAATTTTAGTATATAAAAATATTAAGTTTTTGGTGCATTTTTTTGTTAAACTTTTAACAATTAGAAATGCTATAAAATCTAAAGTATATTTTGATATATTTAGTAAATTGATATAATGTATAATCACTTGTTTATTACAGAAATATTTATGATATTTAATAAATAATATAGAAGTATTGCGGCTAACAACTTCTATATTATAATTTTTTAAATAATTCATTTAGAGGAGGGTAATTTGAATACTATTTGTATAATAGATTGTCCAATAAGTGAACATTTTAAATCTTTATATTCAGATAGAATTACAATAATAAATATTTTGTCTATAAAATCTGATAGTATGATTAATCAACGTGGTCATGGAAATGCAATTTGTGAGGCTTTTTTATCGGTAAATAAAGATTGTGAGATTATTTTCTTTCCTGTAAATAATAAGACATCTATAAAAGAATTTAATTTGATTTTGGAATATATCTCCGATAAACTTATAGCTAGAGTTGTAAATATTAGTTGTGGTTTTATTAGTGAATATGAAAATAAAGATATTTTAGAAATGAAGTATCTTTGTAGAGTAATGTATGAAAAAGGAATTTATATAGTGGCTGCAAGAGATAAACAAATACAGAATGTCTTTCCTTCTAAAATCGATACAGTTATAAGTGTAAGTGTTGAAGATTTAAAAGAGATACTTGATATTAACCAAGATGGAATAATAATTAATAGAAAAATATATCTAAATGTTTATTGGGATTCAAATAGGCGAATTTGGTTAAACGGAAGTAGTATTTTTTGTTCAATTATAAGTTTGTTTTTATTTGAAGCACTCAACTGCTCTTGTTCCTACGATGAAATAAAAGAGTTAATAAGTTCAAAAGAATATATGCTAAAAAGTATTTATAATATTTTAAATAAATTTAATTTTAAAATTAATAAGAGAGAGTAGACGTATAGAATGAATAAATTAGCTAAAGTAACAGAACCAATAAAAGTGATATTTAAAAATATAATAACTATGAGAATCAAGTTTTTTATTGTTATTATTTTTTCGGCTATTTTTAATATTGTAACAGTGCTTATAGTTTATCCTCTAATCAATTCAGCAGTAGGTGAATTTGGTAGGATTGAGATTTCATTAATTTTTTGGTTTATTATATTTATATTTTTACAACAAATATTTACATATTTAAGAAACCAATTTTTTGATTTTCAAGTAGAAAATTTTTGTAATAAAATGCATAAACATCTATTATCACATTTAGAAAATAGAGAAATTGATAGTTTTGAAAAATATAAAGATGAATTTTTGAGCAAATATAGAGACGTTTCAGATAGGATAAGAAATTTTTTAAAAAATGACACACAAAATATAATTTTCATGCCATTAATGTTTATTTTTTCGTTTACAGCTCTTATTTACTTAAATATTAGAATAGCCGCTATTATTATAATTATTGTAATAATTTCATCTATCGTAAGTATTTTTAGAAAGAATAATATATCTAATATAATAAGTGAAATTATACCTATACAAAAAAATATATCTTCTTTTGAAAAGAATATACTTGAGAACAGAGAATATATTAGTGCAAGTAATACGCAAAATTATGCAGTTCGTAAGCATAATGAATTATTAGAAAAAAGAGAAGATTTGTATTTTAAATTTACTAAAGAAAAATTAAAATCATATAGACCTGCCCTGATGAACGAATACTTACCTACTATTGTTCTTATTGGTCTTGCATACATCTTTTATGATGAATTGAATTATGGAGAATTTACATCAATATTACTTTTGGTTAATATGGTATCTTTACCTTTTGGTAAAATGTTACAGTCATATGTAAATTATTTTGGAGTAAGAGAATTAATATTTAGCACTTTAAATATTATTAATAATAAATTTGAGCATAAAGAAGATTATGAACAAGATAGAGAAAATCATTTAGAGAAAGAATCTAAAATAGTTGTTGATATTAAAAATATGTCTTTTGGATTTGAAAATGCAACTCCTATATTTGAAAATGTAGATTTCAAATTAAATAAAGGTGAAAAAATAGCTATAATTGGGGAATCAGGAATTGGAAAATCTACATTTTTAAAATTAATAATGGGTATTTACAAACCTACAAAAGGTAGTATAAATATCTATGGTAGAGACTCTTATCTTTTAAGGAAAAATAATTGGGAACAAATATCTTATTTTGATGGAAACTATAATTTAATAGATAATACTTTAGCCTATAATATTACTTTTTCTGATGAATTACTTGAGCAAAAAGACTTAGAAAGAATAGAAGATATTTCTAAAACATTAAATATGTCTGATATTGTAAATAAAAATACTTTATATAATACTGTTGGTCAATTTGGAAAGAATCTTTCTGAAGGACAGAAATTAAAAATATGTTTATCCAGACTTTTATATAAAGATTCTGAAATACTTATATTAGATGAACCAACGTCTCATTTAGATGTAGAGAGTGAAGAAATATTTAGTGATTTTATAAGACATACAGACAAATCAGTTATTTTGGTAACGCATAATATGAACACAGCAGCTTCATGTGAAGTAATACTAAATTTTAATGAGTGGACAAAATGAATATAGCAAAAATTATATTAAAAAATATAACAGTTAAAGGTGCTGTAGGAATTATTTTTAATTCAATGCAAGCAGTTTTTCATAGTCTTTTTATCGGACTAAGTTTAATGTACATTTTCGATAATGAGAGTGAAAATTTGCTACATTTTATTATTATTTTATTTGGAATGATTATTTATTTTATTTATTTAATCCCTTTATTTGGATATATGATGGAGATAAATCAATATAAGTTTATGAAGAATCTCGGGACACTTGTTTTTAAAAATATAATTAATTCTAATAAATGGATAGATTCAGAATATCACTCAAGTAAAGAAATAAATATTTTAAAAACAGATGTTGCAGAAGCTTCATCTTTAATAGGATGGTCTACTATTGTATTATTTCAAGCTATTATTTCGGGTATAGTATCGATGGTTGTAATAGGTACAAGGTCAATTACAATATTGATAATTTTAATATTATTGGGTATCTTTTTTTTGTTTGCTAATATGTTTTTCTCGAAACAAATTAGCAAATATTCTAAAGAACGAAGAAATATTGACGATAGCAGGATTAAAAATATTGTTGAAATTTTAAATAATTTCACTTTATTAAAAATATTTGGTACTATTTCTCAAAATATTAATCATTCAAAAAAAATTAATGAAGATATTTTTAAAAAAGATAATAAATTAAATAGAACACAGAATATTTCTAAGCTAGTAAGTGATATATGCTTTAATGGTGGCTTTAATATAGCTGTCATCATTATAGGGGCAATTAATTTAACTTATGGGAATATTACATTCGGTGTATTTTTACTTATATTTCAGATGATTGATGGATTAATATTTTTATTTTCATCAATTGTAGGCTATATTGCAAATTTTCAAAAAACAATAATTAGTATAAAAAATGTAAATATGAAAATTAAAGAAATAGATGATTTATCTAATGAGAGCTTGAAAAAACTTGAATATGTAAAAAATATTTCGTTTGATAATGTTTATTTTTATTACAATTCAGATAAGCCTATACTTATAGACAAAACTTTTGAATTGACATTTCCAAATGATATATGGATTAAAGGTGTAAATGGTTCTGGTAAAAGCACTCTTTTTAAACTATTAAATCAAATTATAGAACCACAAAAAGGTACTATAAAAATAAATGGATACGATATTAAAACATATACAAAACAATCTGTTAGTAGAAAAATAGGGTATGTACCACAAATTCCTTTGTTTTTCGAAGATAGTATATTAGGTAATTTATCCTTAGAGAGAGTTGATATATCTAATAATGAGCTTTTAGAATTAATGAAACTTCTCAAATTAGACAGGATAGTAACACATATAGAAAAAAATGGATACTTTTTAGTTGAAGAAAGAGGAAATAATCTTTCATCAGGCGAAAAAATACGATTAGCCATAGCTAGGGCATTAGTAACTTCTCCAAACATAATTTTATTAGATGAGATAGAGGCAAATTTAGATACGAATACACTTAACTCTATTATTACCAGAATAAAAGAAAAATATGATGTAGATTTTATTAGAATATCTCATCAGGATAAAGAACCTATTCCACAAAATAATTTAATTACACTACCGTAAAATCATATAGAGGTAAAATATGTACAATATTTATGAAAAACCAACAATAGAAATATTAGTAGAGGATAGTATTACTGAAATATTTATAAAATTAAATTTATTGATAATATGCCAAAAAACTTTGTTTATGACGTATACCAATTAGCAGAGTATATATCATTTCAAATTGATGATTTTTTATAAAAAGAAAAATTGTCTATTTAACATAAGTAAAATCAAAAAAACATCAAATCTTTTGAAAGATTTGATGTTTTTTTTGATTAATTTTTTTATTTTTATCTTTATTTATCACTATATCACTATATCATAAAACATTTAACAATTAACATTTTATTTTTCGTAAAAATATTTTAAATCAAAAATCCTAAAATATATTGTCAAAAGTTGACTACATACAATATAATTATTATAATAGTGGCTCATTATCCAAGTTGTTACACTTTAAAATTTAAAATTGTGTTTCTAAAGTTTTTATTGAACTTTTGAAGGAAGGAGGAGTTTTATGCAGGTTCAAAATGTATCAGATGTTTACAAAATATTTATACAAAAAATTCAAAATAGTCGTTTAAGTTCAGATACAGATTTAATAAAAAAAGCATTAGACATGGCACATAATGCTCACAAAGAGCAGTTTAGAAAATCGGGAGAAAATTATATCATACATCCTATCCATGTTGCTATTATTTTATTAGAACTTGGTATGGATACAGAATCTATAGTAGCGGGTTTACTACACGACACAATAGAAGATACAACATTTACCTATGAATATATAGAAAATCATTTCGGCAAATCTGTTGCAAATCTTGTAAATGGTGTTACAAAACTTTTACAAATAGAATATAAAAAAGATGGTACAAAAAATCCAAATTTGCAAGCAGAAAATTATAGAAAAATGTTTTTAGCAATGACAGAAGATGTACGTGTAATAGTTATAAAAATGGCAGATAGATTACACAATATGCGTACTCTAAATTATATGACAGAAAAAAAACAAAGGCAAAAAGCACAAGAAACTTTAGACATATATGCACCTCTTGCAAGGAGACTTGGTATTTCTAAAATAAGAAACGAACTAGAAGACCTTTCTCTTAGATATTTAGAACCCGAGTCTTATTACAACTTAGCTTCTAAAATAAAAACAAAACAAACAGAACGTCAAAATCTTATAAATGATATGATAGAGGAATTAAAATTAAAAATATCTAATTCTAGTTTCATGCAAGTTTATAATTGCAATTTTGATATACAGGGCAGGCCAAAACATTTTTTTAGTATTTATAAAAAAATGAAAACAAAAAATATGTCTCTCGAGCAAATTTATGACCTCTTTGCATTACGTATAATAGTGGATACAGATATGCAGTGTTACGGTATTTTGGGTGTTATACATGAAAATTATCATCCATTACCAGATAGGTTTAAGGATTATATATCCGTTCCAAAAAGTAACGGTTATAAATCTTTACACACAACTATAATAGGGAAAAATGGAGAACCATTCGAAATACAAATAAGAACATCCGATATGCATGAAATAGCCGAATATGGTATAGCAGCACATTGGAAATACAAAGAAAAACCAAACTCTATAGTAGATAGAAATAGCGATGATGCAAAAATAAGTATAATAGGTAATTCTCTGAAACAAATTTTGGAATTACAAGCAGAGCTATCGAAAAGTAATCAATACAACGACGAAGAATATTTAGAAGAGTTAAAAACTGAACTAGATGTTTATAAAAGTAATATATACTGCTACACTCCAACAGGCGATGTAATAGAACTAAAAGCAGATTCTACTCCTATAGACTTTGCTTATGCAATACACTCTGTTGTTGGCAATACACTTGTAGGTGCAAAAGTTAATTCTGTTATTGTTCCTATAGATTATAAACTTTCTATTGGAGACAGAGTAGAAATTTTAACAAGTAGAAATTCTACAGGCCCAAAAGAAGAATGGTTAAATTTTGTAAAAACAAGTCAAGCGAGAAGCCGTATAAGAGCAGCTCTTAAAATAAATACAAAAGAAGAATATGAGGCTGTTGGTCGTGAAATGCTTGAAATAGAAGCAAAAAGATTAAAACAAGATTTGAGTGAGCTTTTGAATGAAACTACAAAAGAAATGATTTTAAGCAGATATAATTATACAGCTTGGGATTTGTTTTTGGCAGCTATAGGTCGTAAAGTTATAAGCGAAGTACAAGTAATAAAACGTCTACTAGCAGAAAAAGAAAGAAGAGAAGATAAAGAGCGAAAACAAAAACTGGACAACCTAAATATATCAGATGCAAATTTAGATATATCATCTATTATAAATACAACGAATGTACAAAAATCAAAAACTAAAAAAACAAACGATACAGGTGTAATAGTAGAGGGTCTTGGAGATATAGACGTTAGGTTTTCTAAATGTTGTAGTCCATTACCTGGAGACGATATAGTAGGTTTTATTACCCGTGGTAGAGGTGTTAGTGTTCATCGTACAGATTGTAAAAACATTATATCAATGCCAGATAATGAAAAGCCAAGGCTAATAAAAAGCGTTTTTTGGAATACAAGCAAAAATAACCATGCAAAATATAGTGCAGAACTTAGCATAGAAGCAGAAGATAGAGCTGGTGTCTTAGTTACTATAAGTAGTATTATTTCAGAAAACAGGATAAATATAAAGAATTTAAATATAAAAGCAGATGGGCAAACTGCATATATTATTTGTATATTAGATGTGGAATCTAAAGAACAATTAGATAAACTTTGCGACCGTATTTTAAATGTTAAAGAAGTACAGAATATTAAGAGGTAAAAAATGAAAATAGTAACATTCAATATCAATGAGTATAGTCAAAATACTTATATATACCATAACGACAATATGGATGCCGTTTTGATAGATGCAGGACTTTCTAAAGAACAAATACTAAAACATATCGTAGACTTTAAAATACATGCTATAATATTAACACATGGTCATTTTGACCACATATATTCATTAAAAGATGTTGTAGCTCTTACAAATGTAAGTGTATATGCCCATGTATCTGAAAAAGATTTACTGGAAAATCCAAATTTAAATATGTCTTTTTCTAGCAAAGTTCCAATAATTGCAAAAGCAGATATTTTTATAAAAACAGGTGATTTTATAAAATTACCTTTTGTGGAGTTTGAAGTAATACACACACCAGGTCATACAGCAGGTAGTATGTGTTTATACGACAAAGTAAATAATTTGTTATTTTCTGGTGATACACTTTTTAAAGAAAGCATAGGGAGAACAGATTTACCGACAAGCGACCATAATAATATAATAAAAAGTTTAGCAAAACTCACAAAATTGCCAGATGAAACATTGGTGTATAGTGGACATGGAAAATCAACAACAATAGGATATGAGAAACTCCATAATCCATATATTAGCTTATAGTAGGTTTTTAATGTTTTATTTAAAATTTTTAAAAATATTAATTGTTTTCATTGTACTAAGATGATTTAATAATTATGTTGAATAAGTACATTGAAAACAAAATATTTTTTTGAATTTAATTTTTTTTACAAATCTCTAAAAATTTATAATTTACAAGTTTGGAAAAAGGTATCTATGAATAATAGTAAAAATTATTGCGATATAAGAATTACAAAATCAAATAAAGGTAGTATTTATATATACACAGCTTTTTTAATAATGACTCTTATTGGTATGGCAATATTACTTATAAGGGTGAATATAAACAATGCCACAACAGCTGCTATAAATGTGCAGATATCAAATCTTTCTTTTATAGCTATGGAGGGGATAGACTATACAATATTTTCTATAAACAAAGATATACAAAACAATATGGAAAATATAATATTAAATGTAGGAAATTATTTTGTTTATGACTATTATTATTTTGAAATTTTAGACGAAATATATTATAGAGAATCAGTTTATATAGATTTGATAAAAAATATTTCTTTAAATTATATAAATATTGCAAATATGCAAAATTTTACAAATGGTAACTATAGATATACAGTACATACGTTTTTCAACAATACAACTTCTATGTTTGAAATTATATCTACAGCTACGCATGAATATACCAATCACACAAGTTCTATAAAGGCATATGTAATATTAAATATTGATATAACAATATGTCATAATTTAACAAACACTTTTTCTATACATTTTAATAGTCCGATTTTAGCAAGGATTTATAAATTAAATGAATTGCTGTAATAACTTTGATACTACTTACAACTTTGATAATTTTAGATAAGTAAATCATTAAATCGATAGCTTACAATATCTAAAATTTTTAAAGTTGTAAGATTACATTCATCCCTCCTATTTTTCACTAAAATTTTACCTTTTTTCATAAAAAAAATACTTATTATAATTTGTTTAATCACGATATATATTGTATAAAAGAATGGTTAATGCGTCTTATTTTTATGTTATAAAAAATTTGGTCTAAACAAAAATTTTAATTGATTATTATTTATAAATTTGTTATTATTTATAAGCGATTTATTTATAAATTTGTTATTGATTTTTAAAGAGGTTTAATATGGTTTTAAATAATATATTTTTGAATAATGAAATACTAGGGCAATCTCTAAAGGCTAGTCAGTTGCGTAACACTGTAATAAGCCACAATATAGCAAATGTAGATGTAGTTGGTTTTAGACGTAGCCTTGTAGAATTTGAAAATATTTTAGAGACAGAGCTAACTAGTGCGAGAGAAGAGAATAGACGGGTAAATCTTAAAAATGTATCACCTGTTGTACATATATCTGCCGAAAACACAATGCACAGAAATGATGGCAATAACGTAGATATAGAAATGGAAATGGTTGCTCTGTACCAGAACTCTGCAAGATACGAAGTTATGTCTATGAGTCTTATGAATAACTATAGACGTATAAATGTTGTTCTTAATAGTAATATTTAGGTTTTAATTTTATGTAGTAAATTTTAATATAAAGGAGTTTAATTATGTCATTTTTTGCATCTATGAATGTAAATGCATCTGGACTAACTGCACAACGTTTACGTATGGATGTAATATCGCAAAATATTGCAAATGCAACAACTACAAGAACAGCCGAGGGTGGTCCGTATAGGCGTAAATCTGTAGTGCTTCAATCTGTACCAGATAGCCAAAATTTTGGTAATTTTTTAGATAATGCACTAGAGATAAACAGATTAACACAAGGTACTAATGGTTCGGATAGGATACCATCTCATGTAACAAGAAATAATGAGGTAATTAATTCACACGAGAATACAGGTGGTGTAAGAGTAGCACAAATAAGAGAAGATGAAACACCGGGACCACTTGTATACGACCCATCTCATCCACATGCAAATGAAGAGGGATATGTAGAAATGCCAAATGTAAACATAGTTTACGAAATGGTAAATATGATGAGTGCTAGTAGGTCTTATGAGGCAAATATGACAGCATTATCCACTACAAGAGCTATGATTTCAAGAACACTTGAAATTGGTCAATCATTATAGTATATTTTAAATTGGTAAAAAAAATATCATCATTATATTAAGAGGTAAAAATGAATATAGAGCGTATAAACTTAGGCTTGGCTTCACCAGTTCTAAATAATATACTTAACACAAATAACCAGATAGTAGAGACAAACTCTAGTTTTTCTAATATTTTAGATTCTGCTATACGTATGTTCGATGAGGCGAGTGTACTTGAGAATGAAGCAAGTAATTTGCAAATAGATTACGCAACGGGTAGAACAGACGATTTATTAGCAGTTATGCTTGCAGAACAGAGAGCTCATACAGCTGTTACATTTACAACACAGCTTACAAGCCGTATTTTGGATGCATATAGACAAATAATGAATATGCAGATATAATTTGTATTTATTAGTATTAATATTAATTGACTAAGAGTTAAGTTTTTATCAGGAGGATTTGGGTATGAAAGATAGAATATTAAACTTTTACAATACAACTACTACGAAATGGAAAAATTTAGGTTCTGTTCAAAAAAGACGTTTGATTTTTGCTTCTTCTGCTGTTTTGTTGGCACTTGGATTTGTTATATTTTTAACTGTTAGACCAGATTGGGTTGTATTACACAGAAATTTAGAGTTTAGTCAATCTTCTGCTATACAAGAAATTTTAAACGAACGTGGAATAAGAAATAGATTAGTGCAAGGTGGTCGTGTAATAGAAGTAAGAAGACAAGATTATAATCAAGCTGCTGTTGAGATTCGTGGTAATTCTGATGTTTTTATAAATAATACAGATTTTTCTTTTCCTGATGCTTTAGAGCAAATTGGTATGGGTACTTCTGAAGATTCTAGAACAGAAATGTTTAGAAGGTCTCAAGAGAGTGATATTGCAGCGGCATTAAGACAGATAAATGGTATAGAAGATGCAAATGTTACCTTACATATCTCAGATAGAAGAGGACAGTTTTTAGGAATTTCTCAGTCTAGAGCTTCTGTAGTTCTTACTACATCTACACAATTTGATCAATCATCTGCTTTAACACTTGCATCTACAGTTGCAAATGCTGTAGAAGGTTTAACTATAGATAATGTTGTTATTACAGACCAACATTTAAGAAACATTTTTAACGGTACACTTACAGGAAACGACCGTTTTGCTCAAAATAGTAGCGAACAAGATATTTCTCTTCAGCAACGTGCAAGAATGGAACATGGCGTTATGAGCCTTTTGTCTGGAGTATTTGACCATGTACGAGTAAATGCAAATGTTGTTGTAGACATGAGCGAACAAACGATAGTATCAAGAGAATACGCAGATCCAGCAGGTACAGGGCAAGGATTTGTACAAAATAATTATAATTTAAGTGAAGAAGCAGAAGGTACAGCTCCTGTATTGCCAGAAGCTGGAGCGGCTCCAAATGCAGGTTTTGGTGTTTTTGGCATGGGTATGACAGGTGATGTTTCTGCTTCAAGAGAAGAAGTAAATCAAAATTTCCTTTTTAATCATCAAGAAACTGTAACAATAAATCCAGCAGGAACATTAAACTTTGCAGAAAGTAATATATCTGTAATTTCTACAAGAACAATACTAGTAGAACAAGACAATTTTAACAATGGTGTTGTAGCTGAAGACTTAGCTTTTGAAGAAGGTATGACATGGGAGGCATTAGTATCTGCAAATCAATCTCCTGCCCCTATAGAGGCTGGTGAGGAATGGTTAATTGCAATATCAAATGCAACGGGTATTCCTGTAGAAAATGTAAGTTTTATGATTTTCTCGGACTTTGTTTTTGTTCCATCTATGCCTACACCTATAAATTGGCAAACACTAGTTTTGGCTGGTATTTTAGCAGCTTTTATTGCTATGATTGTATATGCTTTGATGAAACGTGATAAAATAGAAGAAACAGCAGTTTTAGAAATAGAGCCAGAACTTTCTGTAGAAGATTTACTTGTAAGTACAAAAATAGAAGAAATACAATTTGAAAATAGAGAAACACTTCAAGAAATAGCTTATTCTATAGATTCTGAAGTGAAAGTACAAATAGATAAATTTGTTAATGAAAAACCAGAAGCAGTTGCACAGTTACTAAGAAACTGGATGAGCGAAGGTTGGGAGTAATATGAAAACATCGATAGAAGAGTTAACAGGCAAAGAAAAAGCAGCTATATTATTAATAACTCTCGGTCCTGAAAAATCTTCCGAAATTTTTAAGCATTTTAAAGAAGAGGAAATAGAGAGCGTTACTTTAGAAATTTCTAATACAATGGCCGTTTTACCAGAAATGAAAAATGCTGTTTTGGAAGAGTTTTATCAAGTTTGTTTAGCACAAGATTATATTGCAGAGGGTGGTATAGGATATGCAAAACAAATTTTAGAAAAAGCTTTGGGAGAAGAAAAAGCATTCGATATAATATCAAAAATGACAAGCTCTTTACAAGTTCGTCCTTTCGATTTTATACGAAAAGCAGAGGCGTATCAAATATTAAACTTTATACAGCACGAACATCCACAAACTATTGCTCTTATTTTATCTTATTTAAAACCGCAACAATCTGCTCAAATACTTTCAGATTTACCAGCAGAAAAACAAGCAGATGTTGCAAAGCGTATAGCAAAAATGAATAGAACATCTCCAGAGATAGTAAAAGAAGTGGAAAGAGCACTTGAGAAAAAACTATCTAGTCTAATGGTAGAAGGTCAAATGGTTGTTGGTGGATTAGATGCAGTTGTAGATATTTTAACAGCTGTAGATAGAAATACAGAAAAAAATATATTAGAAACATTGGAAACAGAAGATTACGAATTATCTGATGACATTCGTAAGAAAATGTTCGTATTTGAAGACATTCTTTCTCTTGGTTCTAAAGATATTCAAAAAATTATGCGTGAAGACATTGAAAATAAAGAACTTGCAATTGCACTTAAAGGGGCAAGCCAAGAATTACAAAATCTTATACTTAGCAATGTATCTAGTAGATTAGGTGCAATGATAAGAGAAGATATGGAATTTATGGGACCAGTAAGACGTTCCGATGTAGAAGATGCACAACAACGTATAGTTGCTATAATACGTAGGCTACAAGAGCAAGGCGAAATTATTATTTCTCGTGGTGGCGGAGATGATGTAGTTATATAAACACTCTGAAAACCACAAAACAAAACGAAGATAATACTTCGTTTTGTTTTGTTAATTTGATGAGTATTTGTCGGCTTATCTTGTTTTTTTGTACTTAATTATTTGGAGGTGATAGAACTGTCTAGAATTATAAAATCTTGGAACACCTATATAGATGAAAATAATGTTTTTACTGTAGATAACACAATTGAAACTTTTCCTGTGGAAGATGAAGAACAAGTAAAAGAAGTATATGAAGAACCAATAATAAATCTTGAAGAAATAAAGCAAAAAGCAAATCAAATAATAGAAGATGCACAGAACAAAGCACTTGAAGACGCTAAACTGGTACTTGTAAATGCCAACGAAAGAGCAAAAAAAATAATAGATACAGCAATAGAAGAAGCAAATGCGAAAGTTGGAGAAATAGAAGAATCAGCAAGAAACAAAGGATACAATGAAGGCATTGAGAGTGCTAAATCAGAAGCTGAAGTAATAGTATTAGATGCCGAAAATATAAAAAAAGAGGCACATATATATAAAGAGGAATTAATAAAAGGAGTAGAGCCTGAAATAATAGATATGATAGTGTCTACTCTTGATAGTTTAATAGGAATTGAAAAAGATATAAATAAAAATGTTATGTCTATAATTGTAAAAAATGCAATAAATAAAACAGGTTATGTAGACAATATAACTGTTCACATTTCTGAAGAAGATTATGATAATATAGACAAAGATGCTGTGCTTTCTAGTTTAGAAAATAGAGCAGATGTAACATTTTCTAAAGATGTTACGTTAAAAAAGACTGATTGTATAATAGAAACTCCACTGGGTAATATTGATTGTAGTTTGGATACACAGTATACAAATTTGCGTAGAAATTTGTATTATGTTTTGAAGAATAGGTAATTTATGAACTCGGTAGATTTTAAAAAATATAAAGAAGTTATAAAAAAAAGCCATGTACGAAAACTAGGAAAAGTAAGCCAAGTAGTAGGGCTAACAATAGAATCTGTGGGACCAAATGTTAGTGTAGGTAGTGTTTGTTATATAAAATCTATAGACAGAGATATAATGGCAGAGGTTGTAGGCTTTAGGGGTAATAATATATTACTCATGCCTCTTGGCGATATTAGTGGAGTTAGACCGGGTTCTATTGTGGAAGCATCGGATGTTCCTATTTCTATAAATATTAGTGAGAGTCTTTTGGGGCGTGTTTTGGATGGAATGGGTAGGCCTATAGATGGTAAGCCACAAGTTTCCGATGGGAAAGATTTCCCGGTAACGAACGCACCACCTAATCCATTAGAACGTAATCGTATACATGACCCACTATCTTTAGGGGTAAAAGCTATAGATGGACTTTTAACAATAGGAAAAGGACAAAGGGTTGGTATTTTTGCAGGTTCTGGTGTTGGTAAATCTACTCTTATGGGTATGATTGCAAGAAACACGAAAGCAGATATAAACGTAATAGCACTGATAGGTGAACGAGGTCGTGAGGTACGAGAGTTTATAGAAAAAGACCTTGGAGAAGAGGGTCTAAAAAGAAGTGTGCTTGTTGTAGCAACAAGCGACCAATCTGCACTTGTACGGTTAAAAGCTGCTGAAGTTGCAACGTCTATTGCGGAATTTTTTAGAGCCGAGGGTAAAGATGTACTATTACTTATGGACTCTCTTACAAGATACGCAATGGCACAGCGTGAAATAGGTCTTGCAACTGGAGAGCCTCCGGTTTCTCGTGGTTATACACCTTCTGTTTTTGCTGTTATGCCAAAGCTATTAGAGCGTGCAGGAAACGATAGCCATGGTTCTATTACAGGGTTATACACCGTACTTGTAGATGGAGATGATATAACAGAACCTGTTACAGATACTGCACGTGGTATATTAGATGGTCATATAGTATTAAACAGAAAAATAGCAAATAAAAACCATTATCCAGCTATTGATGTTTTGGCTAGTGTTTCTAGGGTTATGAGTGATATTGTAACACCAGAACATAAGAAAAAAGCAAATGAGATAAAAAAATCTATGGCAATATATAGTGAAAGCGAAGATTTAATAAATATAGGTGCATATGTAAAAGGTAGTAATCCAGATATAGATTTGGCAGTTTCTAAGAATCCAGCTATAAAAGATTTTTTAACACAGTCTACAGAAGAAAAGATACATTTTGAAGAAACGCTTAAAATTATGGATGATATAGTAAATTAAAGAAAGCAGGAGGGGGATATTGTCTAAATTTAAGTTTAAAATGGAAAGCGTTCTAAATTTGAAAGAACGTATAGCAGAACAAAAAGAGCAAGAATTTGGTAAAGCTATGCAAGCACTTGCAAAAGAAAAAACTATTTTGGAAAATTATTATACTGATAGGAAAAATGCAATATCTCAGTTGAAAAGCGAAATGGAAAGTTCTAATTTAAAGCCAATAGATTTTCAAATTCTTTCAAATTATATAGAATCAACAAAAGTGAAAATTGTAAATCAAGAAAAATTAATAAAAAAAGCCGAACAATTTGTTGAATTTAAAAGACGAGAATTAGTAGAGGCTACAAAAGAAAAGAAAATGATGGAAAAACTGAAAGAAAACGAATTTGAAGAATATATAGATGAAACAAAGAAAAAAGAACAGAAAACTGTAGATGAAATCGTTAGTTTTAGATTTAAACCAATTATTACCGTAGTTAATATTTAAGATTTTTTGTTTTTGGTTCGATATATTTTTATATCAAAAAGTAAAAAAGTTCGTTAGAATCGTTTTTCAAAAGTGAAATAAAAGTTAGGGGGATATATGGCAACTTCTACTTTGAATCAGAATAAATCAAGACAATTTCAGGATATTTCAGCTAGTTCCAAAAAGAACAATTTTTTAAAAATTATTATTATGTTTTCTATTATACTGCTTATCTTGGGTTTTCTTGCGTCTGTTTTGATTTTTAATATCTTTAACATAAGAGAGCAGCACATAAGACCTCTTATTTCGAATATACCGTTTGTTGGAGATTTGTTACCAGAATATGAGGCAGCTATTCCTGTAGCAAATACTGAATTAGAGGCACTAAGATTAGAAATGCAGGCAATTATAGATTTACGTACAATGGAAAGAGATGATTTGAATCAATTAAATATTTTACAAGCTACAGAAATAAATAGTTTAAATGCAAGAATTGCTACATTTGAGCAAGAGCAAGCTACTTTTAATTCAAATAGAGAAGAGTTTGATAGAATGATAGCTGGTGAAGTTCCAAGAGATTTTATGCAGTTTTTTGCAAGCATGAACCCAGAAACAGCACATGGAATATACACAGAACTTGTGGGTAATCAGCAGGCATCCGCTATTGTACAAAACTATATATCTACTTTTACAGAAATGAGTGCAAGAAATTCTTCTCAAACTTTAGAACAAATGATGTCTACTAATACGCAACTTGTTTTAAATATTTTAGAAGCTTTACCACAAAATACACGTGGTTCTTTAATTAATAGTATGAGTGTAGAAAATAGAGCATTAGTATTAACTATGCTTGCACAGGGTGTAGAATTTTAATAAATATTGAAAGGAGGTGAAAAATAATGAAAATAGCGAATTTATCTTTAGAAATACCAAGTGTAGAAATAAGACAAAGAGGACAAACAGAAAGTTCTACAAATGACACATTTATAGACTCTAATAGACAAACGGCAGATAGGAACCTTAGAGACGATAATTCAAATAGTTTTGAATCTACTTTAAACGATGTACAGTCTACTAATTCATCTAATGAAACTAATAATAGAGAATCATCTAGAGTTGAATCTGAAAATAGACCAAACCAAATATCAAATGAAAATATAGAAGAGAATTATGATTTGGCTTTAACTGCTTATGCTGGTTTGTACAATACTACTTTGCCAATAACCGATTATGTATCTTTAGATGTTCCTGTCGATAATTATAATGTAGATATTTTGCTTGAAGATTTTACAGTTGTTTTTGAAGCTGTTGCTACAGTTTTAGATATAACCCCAGAAGAAGTAAATGAAATTTTAGAAAATTTAAATATTGACCCAATAGATTTGCAAGACGTAAAAAAGCAAACAGAAGTTCTGATGACTCATTTTGATGTAGAAAGTCCAGTAGAGCTTTTGAATGTTGAAAATATTGCAGATATTGTTACAAGTTTAAACAAAGAAATAACACAGGTAATCGGTGATGTTGTTTACACAGATGAGAGTATATCTTCACCTATTATTAATTTGAATATTCAAAATGAAGAAATAGACATTGATGTTTCTGAAGAAATAGTACCAAGAGAAACTTGGGAAGCGAATGAAATTAATACTGTAAATACAAGTGAAAATACTCAAGATTTTAATCAAGATTCTAGCTTTGGTGAAAATACTGAAAATACTGAAAATGATTTTTTAGAAAATGAAAATACACAAAAAAACACACAAAATATAAATAATCAAAATACTACAGATGAAAATTCACAAGCATTAAATGTAAATTTGAATAATTATAGTGCTGAAATAATTACACCAGAAAAAATAAATGTACAAAATACACAAATACCATTCTCTGGTAGAGATGTAATAGAGCAAATAAAAGGTCAGTTTAAACTAAGTTTAAGTGGAGCTGTTTCCGAAATGAAGATAATAATAACTCCAGAAACACTTGGAGAAGTTAGTCTTCGTATTTTAACACAAAACGGAATAATAAAAGCAATGTTCGAAACAGAGAACCAGCGTGTAAAAGAAGCAATAGAAGCAAATTTTAATGAATTAAAAGAAGAAATGAGTAGCAAAGGAATAGAAGTTGGCGAACTTTCTGTTTCTGTAAAACAAGAAAATAAGAGTTTGGATAATTTTTTAAGAGAACAAGAAAAATCTAGGCAAAGAATTAGTAATATTATAAAAAATATTGAAAGTGAAACTATTCAAGTTGATTCTACGCCAGAGATTCAAATTTCGGGTTCTACAGTTAGCTATACTGTTTAGGAGTATATATGGATTTTAGTGCAATGAATAATGATATGAATTGGGCAAATTGGCAAAATTCTATAAGAGACCCAAACGCACCAGAGAGAACAACAGAAAATGAACTTGATAGAGAAGCATTTTTGAGACTTCTTGTTACGCAACTTCAATTTCAAGACCCTATGAATCCTATGGAAGACCATGCTTTCGTAGCACAACTTGCTCAATTTTCTGCATTAGAACAAATGCAAAACATAAACAATAACACTATTCGTAGCCATGCTTTTGCTATGGTTGGTCGTGAAGTTGTTGCAGAAGTAAGAAACGAAGCAACTGGCAATATGGACCTTGTTGCAGGGCGTGTAAGTTCGGCGGTAATAGAGAATGGGCAAGCTTTTGTTGTAGTAGAAAATGGTTCTGCTGAAGGTAGAAAAGTGGCAATGACAGATGTTGTATATGTTGGCAACAATATGGATTCTGAGCTTTTAGCGAATATGAATACAATACTTCTAGCATCTCAAAATATGTCTATTGTTGGTCAATATGCTCAATTTGTAGAGCAAGACGCAGATGGAAATATTACATCTTTTATAGAGGGACGTATAGATTCTCTACGTTTTGACAGAGATAGAGGCTTATTACTAACAGTTGGTGGTAGAGAAGTAACAGCATCTCAAGTATTAGAAATATCTAGTAGACAAATGATTATAGGCAATCCAATAAGTGGAGTTACAATTGCAGAGCCGGGAGAACAGCCGACTACTGTAACAAATGCAACAATAAATGCTATAACAATAAATACAGCTACTGGTGGTGGTTTTATATTAGAAACTAGCCAAGGTAGAGTTCTTGTTTCTGATATAAATGATTTAACATCTGCTATGCGTCATGTAGGTACATTCTTCGACAATGGAACAGATAAAGGAATGGTTACATCTATAGAAATGAGAGCAGGTATACCACAACTTGTATTAGACAATGGAACAACTGTTGCATTTACACGTGGTGATGGTACAAATTCATTAATAGATAGAAATATATCATTTGCTGCAACAGCTGCAGCCGAGCCGATAAATGGTAGAATAACAGCTGTTACAAGAGATGGTGAAAGTGGACATAATTTGACAGTTGCTGTAGGTAATGATTCGCATACTGTATTTGTAAGGGATATTTCTAGGCTTAATCAAGCTATAGGTAATGTTGGTAGAAGTTTCGAGGGCGAAAATATTACAAATATACGACTTTTGAACGGAGAACCACATTTTGTATTGAGTAGTGGCGAAACTGTATTATTTGCAAATCAAAGTACAGCAGAAGCTGTGTAAAATTTACTTATTCTATGGATGGAAAGGTTTTATGTTATGATACAAAAAATAGACAATGGAGGTAATCTACATCTACAATATAAAAACTCTAATATAAATCAAATTAGTGATTTTAAAAATATTCTTGAAGAAGTTCGTGGAGTACAATTTTCAAAGCATGCAAATGTACGTCTTACAGATAGAAATATAAATTTATCGAACGAGCAACTAAAACGCCTATCAAATGGAATAGATAGTGCAAAAGCAAAAGGAATAAATGATTCGTTAGTTTTGATAGATAACGTAGCATTGGTTGTAAATGTAGATACAAGAACAGTTGTAACAGCTCTAAGCAAAGAGCAAAGAAACATATTTACAAATATAGATGGAGCTGTAATTGTATAGTACACTTTTTGTATATTAAAATTTGTATTACAAAAAGAACTAATAGCTGGACTTAAAAAAAGAAGTTATAATCTCGGACTGACAGAAGAGATTTGCAATTAGATGTGAAAGTAAATGTAAATAAAATTTAAATATAAAGAAAATTGAAATTTTGGAGGAAAAAATATTATGATGCGATCAATGTTTTCTGGGGTTTCTGGTCTTCGTGCACATCAAACAAGAATGGATGTAATAGCTCACAATATATCCAACGTAAACACGGTAGGCTTTAAAGCTAGCAGAACTTTGTTCAACGATGTGTTTAGCCAAACTTTAAGTTCGGCAGCTGGTGCCAATGTAGAAGCTACTGGACGTGGTGGTCAAAATGCAATGCAAATAGGTTTGGGTGTAAATGTTGCTTCTGTAGATAGGCTAATGACTCAAGGTGCAGCACAGCGTACAGACAATGCATTTGATTTAATGTTAGATGGTAGTGGATTTTTTATAGTTGGAGATGCAACAGGTACTTATTTTACACGTAATGGTGCAACTAGATTAGATCACGACGGTAACTTACTTATAAGTAATGGTATGAGATTAATGGGTTGGGAGGTTACAGAATCTACTAACTGGACAAATGAATCCGAAAGATGGCAAGTACAACGTACAGCAGTACAAGGAATACAAGTAAGACCTGAACATTGGAGTACACCTCCAAGGGCAACAACTCAAGTACAATTTGCAGGTAATTTAGTACCAGAAGGTAGATGGGTAGGGGGAGCTCCAAATGCTACACCACCAGTTCCGCCTACATGGCAAGCAGCTCCTGTAAACTTAACTATGAATGTACATGACAGTTTGGGTAATAATACTACAATACCAGTAACAATGCAAATGACAGAGCATGGTGCAAATGATACTACTATTTGGAATGTTACACTTGTAGATGTTCAGCCAGCTGCACAAGCACAATTTAGAGTAACATTTGATGTAAATGGTAGATTGATAGACGTACAAGATGGTCATGCAACGACAAATGAACAACCAAGACCTGTAGCAAATAGGGTTACATCTTTACCAAATCGACAATTTTATTACGGACCTGCAGGAGCACCTCCTCAAGGTGGTACTGCTGTTGTTCCTGGGGCTGTTTTCTCTCCTATTACAATAGATTTTGGTCCACTTACTCAATTTGGTAGTGTTAGACAAACAGTTGCTATAGAAGACCAAGATGGATTACCAGCAGGACAACTTACAGATTTATCTATAGGGCAAGATGGTACTGTTATGGCTAGATATACAAATGGTCAGATTCGTCCTCTTTGGAGAGTTGCAATAGCAGAGTTTCAAAATCCTGCAGGGCTTGAAGCTTTTGGAAATAGTCTTTTCCGTGCTACAGCAAACTCTGGTAACTTTGATGGTGTTGGTGTAGATGGTATAATGCAAGGTGGTGTGCTTGAAATGAGTAATGTTGATTTATCTGCAGAATTTACAGATATGATAGTAACACAGCGTGGTTTCCAAGCGAACTCTCGTACAATTACGACCTCCGATGATATGCTTCAAGAATTGGTAAACCTAAGAAGATAATTCATATTCAAGATTAATAAAGTTACAACTGTATGATTATTCATGCAGTTGTAATTATATCGTTTTACATAAAGGAGGTTTGTTTATGATAAAACTTACAAAACTTAGTGGTGTAGAATTTGTTGTAAATAGCGATTTGATAGAGTTTATTGAAGTTTTACCTGATACAACAATAAGTATGACTACAGGTAAAAAAATAATTGTAAAAGAAGACATAGAGGATGTTGTAAATAAAATTATGGAATTTAAGAGTGATGTATATACAAAAATTAAATAAATTTTAGTTGTAAATACTTAGAGTTTTATAGTATAATTTAATATGATAAAAAGTAGAAACTTGACTATATAATCGAGTTTTTGCAAGAAAGAGGATTATTTTGGAACTAGGTTCATTAATAGGGCTTATAGTTGCTTTTTTATCTATGATAATATCCATGCTTATTGGTGCAGAATGGAGTCTTGCCTTTATGGTGGAGGCGTTCGTTGATGCTACTTCAGTTATAATAGTTTTTGGAGGTACTATAGGGTCTGTTTTTATAGCATATCCTTTCAAAACTGTTATAGCGTCTTTTAAAGCTTTTGGTAACATATTTAAACCAGTAGACTTAAATCCACAAACTTTAATAGAAAACATTTTAGAGTTATCGAGCCAAGCTCGTAGAGAAGGTATTCTCTCGTTAGAAGCAAGAGCTGAAAACATAGACGACCCTTTTTTGAAAAAAGGTATAATGCTTATTGTAGACGGCTCCAATATAGAACTTGTACAAAACATTTTGGAAAAAGAAATGAATAGTATTAGTGATAGGCATTCAAGGCTACGTGGTGTTTGGGGATTTATAGGTGGTGCAGCTCCTGCATGGGGTATGCTTGGTACTTTTATAGGACTTATATTAATGCTACTAAATTTAGATGACCCAGATGCACTAGGTCCTGGTATGGCTACTGCTCTTATTACTACTTTCTATGGTGCCGTAATAGCAAACTATATTGCACTACCAGTAGAAAGTAAGCTGAAATTCTTCAATGAAGAAGAAATGTTAATAAAAGAATTACTTATGGAAGGTATACTTTCTATCCATGCTGGAGATAACCCACGTATATTGGAAGAAAAACTAAAATCTTTTATTTCTCCAAGTCAAAGAACAACAATAAAATCAATTGGAGGCGGTGAATAATCTTGGCAAAAAAACAAAAACAAGAAGAAGTAAAAGCCGGAGCTCCATTGTGGATGGTTTCGTTTAGTGATTTTATGTCTCTATTACTTACTTTTTTCGTTTTGCTTTTTGCTACTGCAGAGACTGGAACAGATAGCGATGCAGTTGCAGCAGTTTTGGCAGCTCTAGGAAATCCTAATTTTGGGCCTACTATTGCTGTCGTACAACCACCAACTGGGGCTGCTATGTCTAGTGGAGCTTTTACAGGAGGGGTTATTAGTATGCCGTTGCCTTTTACTGGTTCTGCTAGATTCGAGCCACAGCAAAGTGATATTGACGGTAGTCAAATAAATCAGTTGCTTCAAAGTGTTGTTTTGGATTTTGAAACGTATTTTATAAATAGTCCAAATCCATTATCTCAAAATGTACAAGTAGAACTTGTAGAAGATGAAATAATAATTACTTTTGCAGACAATATGATTTTTGCATCTGGTAGTGCTGTTTTAATACCACAAACTTTAGAAATGCTAGACTATGTTGCAAATGTATTATATGACCATCCAATGCTAAATATATATATACATGGTCATACGGATAATGTTCCGATTTCTACTGCACTTTTTCCCAACAACTGGTTTTTAGGATTTGCAAGAGCTCATTCTGTTATGTCTCATTTTACAAATGTGCATAATATAAACCCAGCAAGGATAAGACCGCAGTCTTTTGGTGAATATAGTCCTGTAGCTACAAATGATACACCAGAAGGCAGAGCATTAAATAGAAGAGTAGAGATAATAATATCTCCAAATTAAGTTAATATATAAGTTGTATAAAAATTTGATTTTAAAAATAGAAATAGAGGAGTGAATTTTATGGACGACGAAGAGCAAATTGCAGCAGTACCCCCACAAAACAATAAAAAAATGATGGGTCTTATAATTGGTCTTTTGCTTGTTTTAATAGCTGTTGTAGTAGCTGCCAGTATTTACATAATTGGCTTTTTGGGTAATGGTGGGGCAGCTGGTGGTAATAGTGGTAATATTCAAGATATAATTTTAACAACTGCAAATATCGATGATATTACATTCGTTCCTATTTCTCATCCTATAAACACAAATCTTCTTCCAGATTCAAATGGTAGAGATGCTGTTGTAACATTGTTTTTTAGTATAGGTATAAATAACACTTCAGAAAATAGTGGTGAAATGATAAGAATAATATCTTCTGCAGAACCTGTTATTAGAAATATCGGTCTTAGTGTTATTCGTGATATGACAGCTTTTGAAGTAAATTCGAGAGAGGGTCATTTGATAATATCCAATGAAATACTAAGAAGATTGCAGCAAGAATTTGGAACTAATCTTATTACGAATGTGTATATAATGGATTTAATGACAATGAATTAAAAATGCAAGATATTAAATAATGCTAAAATAAGAAGGTGATATAATGGGTGGTGATATCTTATCACAGGACGAGATAGATGCGTTATTAAACAACTATCAAGGAAGTGAACAATCATTAAATAATAGTTTGGAAAAAAAATCTTCTACTTCCAACTATAATTTTTCTAGACCGTCAAAATTTAATAGAGAGCAGCTAAAAACTTTAGAAGTTATTTTTGATAGCTATGGAAGAGAACTTACATCTTTTTTGACTGGTTATTTACGCTCAAATATAGAAATAGAAATAGTAAATAGTGAACAAATAACATATAGGGACTTTTCCATTAGTTTATCAAATCCTACAATTATTTTTATTGTAGACTTTGAACCATTTAAAGGGTCTATAATAGTAGAAATGACAACAAATATCGGTTATGCTATAATAGACAGAGTTCTGGGTGGTGCAGGAGTACCTATAGAGACAATAAGAGAAATTTCAGATATAGAAAAAGTTCTTTTGGAGAGAGTTTTTAATCAAATGCTTTCATATATGCCTGAAGCTTGGGCAATTGTTACTGCTATTAATCCAAAGCTAAATCAAACAGAAACAAATGTACAATTTGCACAAATAATACCTCCAAATGAAATGACAGCACTTGTAAATCTTTCTGTAACAGTTGGAGAAACAAAGGGATTTTTAAATTTTTGTATACCTCATTTAGTAATAGAACCAATTAGTCAAAAACTAAGCTCTACAAATTGGTTCTCTTCCAACAGTGATACTGATAATATGCATATGTATAAAGAACAGTTAGAAGAAAAGCTAGAAAATACTTTTGTAGATATATCAGCTGTTGTTGGTCGTACAAATATTATGGTTAGCGAGTTTGTAAAATTACAAGTTGGAGATTTGATTCAACTTGATTCTTATGCAAATTCAAATTTAAGTGTAATGGTAGGTAATCTTTTAAAATTCAATGCAAAGCCTGGAGTTAGTAGGGGGAAAAATGCTATAAAAATAACTTCGTTAATAAGAAAGGAAGACTAGAATGTCCGAAAATTTTAATCAAGAGATTCCCCCTTTAACCGACACTCAAAGAGATATTCTTGGAGAAATAGGTAATATAAGTATGGGTACCGCTGCGACAACAATGTCTACCTTGCTTAATCAGAAAGTTTCTATTACAACTCCTATTGTGAAAACAATGACATGGGAAGAAATATCATCTTTCTACGATAGGCCCTGTGTTGGTGTTAAAATTGATTATATAAAAGGTCTAAAGGGTAGTAATGTTCTTATTTTGAAAAATATAGACGTAAAAATGATAACTGATTTGATGGTTGGTGGAAGTGGTATTTTAGAGCCAGACATAGATGATAGTCTTACAGAAATAGATTTAAGTGCTATATGTGAGGCTATGAATCAAATGGTAGGTTCTTCTTCTACTTCTCTTACCTCTTTTGTAAATGAGAGAAAAATAGATATAAACACACCAAATGCACTGCAAATAGATTTTTCCGATGAAGAATTTGCTGTAAAGTTAGGTTTTACAGAATTTCCTGTTGTTGCAATTACTTTCAAAATGCAAATTGGTGATTTGTTAGATAGTAGTATTATACAAGTTTTTCCTAAAGAATTTGCTCAAACTCTTGTGCAAAGATTAGAAGCCAATTTTAGTGAAGTTGAAGGTATTGCTGAAGATTTTTACGATGTTACAAAAGATGTAAATGAAAGTTTAGGACCTGCAAATGTTGATTCTTTTTTAAATAATCAAACTGTGCCTAATAGACAAAATAATAATTTTTCTATGCCTAGTAATATGGCAAATTCACCGCAGGGGCAACAAATGTCTGGTGGTATTAATATAGGGGGAAGAATGGATACGGGACAAAATAGCTATAATTCAAATATAGGAGTAGCACCTGTACAATTTCAAAATTTTGATCAAACTTCTATAACACAGCAAAAAGAAAATATAAATATCCTTATGGATGTACCACTTGAAGTTACTGTAGAACTTGGAAGAACAAGTAAACGTATAAAAGAAATTTTAGAATTTTCTCCGGGTACAATTATAGAATTAGACAAACTTGCAGGTGAGCCAATAGATATACTTGTAAATGGGAAGCATGTTGCCAAGGGAGAAGTTGTTGTTATAGATGAAAATTTTGGTATTAGAGTAACAAGTATTGTCAGCCCAGAACACAGAATTTAATTAGTTCGTACCGAAAAGAATTTCGGTGGCAAAGTCGCTTTTTATAAATTGAAAAGCATTGACATACAGAATACAAAATAAATAAAACGATATTAATAATATTGGAGGTAGTTAAAATATATGTCTAAGAATATACTTTTAGTAGATGATGCGGCTTTTATGAGAATGATGCTTAAGGATATACTTGTAAAAGCGGGTTATAACATAATAGGAGAGGCGGAAGATGGAGTTAAAGCTATAGAAAAATTTAAAGAGCTTTCTCCAGATTTAACAATACTTGATATAACAATGCCGAATATGGATGGTATAGAGGCAGCAAGAGGAATAAAAGCAATAGATAGTGATGCACTTATTATTATGTGTTCTGCAATGGGTCAACAATCTATGGTTGTAGAAAGTATACAGGCTGGTGCCCGTGATTTTATTGTAAAACCCTTTCAGCAAACTAGAGTTGTAGAGGCTGTTCAAAAGGTTATTGGTTAATGATAAATATTTTACTATCAAACCCTTTCATGGTAGAGATAGGTAGATTTTTTTCTCTTTTTATATCTCTTGGAGTTGTAATATTTTTGGCTATAGTTGTTACAAGATTTGTTGCAAAACAAAGATTTAGCTTTGGTAAAAATATAAAAATAATAGATAGTATAGGTGTTGGTCGTCAAAATAGTATTTGTATAGTTAATATTGGCACAAAATATTTTTTAATAGGCATTACAAAAGAAAATATTGTTTTTTTGCAAAATATTGATGAAGAAGACATTGAACTTAAAAACGTAGAAAATAATAATTTGCCTTTTAGTAAATACTTAGAAAAATATATAATCAAAAAGGACAAGAAAAATGATGATTTATAATAAAAAAATTCGAATATTTACTTTTTTTGCCCTATTTTTGTTTGTTGTTTTTTTTTCGTATGAAACAGTATCAGCAACAAGTTTACAAGATTTAATAGACCAAAATATAATCAATCCAGATTTAATAGATATGAGTAATTTTGGAAATTTCTTTACAGGAGATACGGAAGATGCTGTTATAGGTATAAACATAGGTGGAGAGTCTGTTGTTGCTTCTTCTACTGTGCAGGTTATATTTCTATTTACATTGCTTGCTTTAGCCCCAACTCTCCTTATTATGATTACATCATTTACAAGGACTATAATTGTAATGCATTTTTTACGCTCAGCTTTAGGTACGCAACAAATGCCACCAAATCAAGTTTTAATTGGTTTGGCTCTTTTTATAACTTTTTTTATTATGTCTCCAGTTTTTAATAGGGTTCAAAATGAAGCATTGATACCTTATTCTCTTGGAGAGATTACACAAGCTGAAGTAATAGAATATGGTATGGAACCTTTTAGAGAATTTATGACAATAAATGTAAGTCCAGATAATGTTGCTCTTTTTTCTAGTTTATCTGGTATGGATGTAGAATTAAACGAGGGAGATTTACCGTATATACCATTTCGTGTTTTAATACCTGCTTTTATACTTACAGAGCTTACAGCTGGTTTTGTTTTTGGTTTTATTTTGTTTATACCATTTATAGTTATAGATATGGTTGTATCTTCTATTCTTATGGCAATGGGTATGATGATGCTTCCACCTGCAATGATTAGTACACCTTTTAAAATACTTCTTTTTATTATGGTAGATGGTTGGAGTCTTGTAATAGATATACTTGTTAGAACTTTTTATATGATATCATGAAACCGCACCATAGAATTAATAGGTAATTTTTAAGAGGAGATTTTTATGTCCCAAGAACTTGTAATAGATATAATCCAAAATGCCGTAATGGTTACTATTGTTGCATCGGCTCCACCACTTATAATTGGTCTTGTTGTAGGTGTTATTGTTAGTATTTTTCAAGCAGTAACATCTATTCAAGAACCTACAATGGCATTTGTACCAAAAATTGTAGCTGTTTTGTTTTCTCTTATTATTTTTGGCTATTTTATGTTAAACACTGTAATAGAATATACCTCAAATCTTATAAGCACAATACCTAGTGTAGTAGATATAATTAGAAATTAGAAAGGATATTTTTTCGAGAAATTAACTCGAAAAAAGATAAAATGAAATTGTTTCGTTTTCATTTTATTTTATTAACGATATGGATAATCTGTACTATATCTTAGAGATATTTGAAAATGTAGACATATTTCTTTTAATACTCATTAGGGTTATAGGTTTTTTTGTTATAATGCCTATTTTTTCTACTGCAAGTATACCAACTATGATAAGAGTTGCTTTTGCTATAGGTTTCTCTCTTGTTATATATACATCTGGCATAGCTGAGTCATCTACCATATTACCTATTGATAACATAGTAGGTTTCTTTTCTTTGGCTGTTACAGAATTTTTGATAGGTTTTGTTATGGCTTACATAGTATATGTTTTGTTTGCTATGCTATATTTTGTTGGTCAAATGTTAGATATTGCTGTAGGTTTTAGTATGGTTAGTGTTATGGACCCTACATCACAAATACAAGTGCCTGTTTTGGGAAATTTGCTATTTATGCTTGCTATGGCATTACTTATTGTTACAGGTGGACTTAATTTTATATTAGCTGCTTTTTTTAGAAGTTTTGATTTTGTTCCTATAGGTTTTGCTTCTTTTTTTTCTATAGAGACACTACCAACTTATGTTATATCTGTAATAGTAGCAACTTTTACCATGGGACTGCAAATAGCGATGCCAATTGTGGGTTCTATACTTGTAATAGATTTAGCACTTGGTATGTTGTTAAAAAGTATGCCACAGATGAATATGTTTGTAATAGGTTTGCCACTAAAAATTGTACTTGGACTTGGTATATTATTTATATTATTGCCATTTTTTGGTGCTGTTTATAACAATATTTTCGATATTGTTTTTACTTCATTAGAAACAATAATATTTATTTTTGGTACAGGTGGATAATATAAAGATTAAGGAGATAGTGCTGATTTATTTGCACAGGCATACTAATAATTATGTTAAAAATTAATCTAAAACTTTTCAACGAAGAAAAAACAGAAGACGCAACAACCAAGAAGAAAAAAGATGCAAGAAGCGAAGGACAAGTAGCAATAAGTCAAGAAATTTCTACTGCTTTTAGTCTTATTTTTAGTTTTTTTGGTGTTAGTCTTTTTGCAACATATTTTTTAGATGGTATAATGGATGTTTTTTTGCAAGTTTTCGACCTTATGCCAAATTTTTCGGCAGTACGTGATGTCAATTTTGCTGTAGATTTTATAACACATATGTTTACACGTACTATTTTAATTTCATTACCTCTTCTTATTATATCACTTGTTAGTGGTTTTTTTATTAGCTTAGTGCAAGTTGGGTGGCATCCTACTACAAAACCGATGATGCCAAAGTTATCTAAAATAAATCCTATTTCGGGATTTAAAAAAATATTCTCTATGCGTGCTATACTCGAGCTTTTCAAATCTCTTATAAAACTTTCTGTAATAGGTTTTGTAATATACAGCATACTTACAGAAGAAGCAGCAAATGTTATAATGCTTATGAATATGCCTGTTATAACTAGTTTTATGTATATTGGTGCTTTAATAGTTCGTCTTGGTATTACTGTTGGTGCTTGGTTTATTTTTATCGGTGCAATAGATATGGCATACCAAAGATTTAAGCATAATAAAGATTTGAAAATGTCCAAACAAGAAGTAAAAGATGAATATAAACAATCTGAAGGTAACCCCCAAATAAAAGGGCGTATTCGTCAAAAAATGCGAGAAGTAAGCCAAAGAAGAATGATGCAAGATATACCAAAAGCAGATGTAGTAATAACAAACCCAACACATTATGCTGTTGCAATTGCATATGACAGAAAAGGCGTATCTGCTCCAAAAGTAATAGCAAAAGGTGTAGACCATCTTGCAAAGCGTATACGAGATATAGCAAAAGAAAATAATATTATATCGGTTGAAAATGTACAGTTGGCTAGAGCTCTTTATGCTACTGTCGATGTAGGAGCCGAAATACCCCAAGAGCTTTATAAAGCAGTTGCCGAAGTGCTTGCTTATGTATACAAATTAAATAATAAAACTTAAAAAACATAGATTGGAGGTCTAAGTGAAATCAAAAGAATCCCTTGTGGGTATTTTTATAATAATTATTATTGGTGTAATAGTAATACCTCCTCCAGCTGGTGTTCTAGACTTTCTTTTAATGATTAATATAATGTTAAGTATTATAATTTTGCTTGATTCTCTATATTCAAAAGAGCCTCTAGATATGTCTGTTTTTCCTACGATTATACTTATTATGACTCTGTTTAGGGTTGTTCTAAATATATCTTCGACAAGATTGATACTTGGACAAGGTTATGCAGGAGTTGTAATAGAAACTTTTGGTGGCTTTGTTGCTGGTGGTAACCTTGCTGTTGGTTTGGTTATATTTGCAATACTTGTTATTGTCAATTTTATGGTAATAACAAAAGGTAGTGAAAGAGTTTCAGAGGTTACAGCAAGATTTACATTAGACGCTATGCCAGGTAAACAGATGGCAATAGATGCCGATTTAAATTCTGGTTTAATAGGAGAAGATGAGGCAAAATCAAGAAGACAGAAAATTCAAGATGAAGCGAGTTTTTATGGTGCAATGGATGGTGCTACAAAATTTGTAAAAGGAGACGCTATTGCAGGTATTCTTATTACACTTATAAACCTTATAGCAGGTACTGCTATGGGTAGTATGGGTGTTGCTACTGGTGAACCATTACCTATTGGTGAAGCATTCGGTATATATTCTCTTATGACAATTGGTGATGGTTTAGTAGGTCAAATACCAGCACTTCTTATATCTGTTGCAACTGGATTAATTGTTACAAAAGCAAACGATAGAAGCGATATTACATCTACACTTGGTAGGCAAATATTTAGTCAGCCTTTAGCTTTGCAAATTGCAGGTGCATCTATGATTGCTATGGGAATTTTTACTCCTATGAATGCTTTTATGTTTGTTCCACTTGGTATTTTACTTTTTGTACTTGCAAATACTGTAAATAAGAGAGAAAAAATAGCTGCTATAGAAGAAGAAATGGCAGTAGGAGATGAAGAGGCAGAAGAAATAAGAAAACCAGAAAATGTTACTTCTTTATTAAATGTAGATTCTATATTACTACTTTTTGGTTATGGTCTTATACCACTGGTAGATTCTAATCAAGGGGGAGATTTATTAGATAGAGTTGTAATGATACGTAGACAAATAGTAATAGAGCTTGGAGCTATTGTTCCTGTTATAAGACTTCGTGATGATATAAAACTTGCACCAAATCAGTACAAAATAATGATAAAAGGTGTAGAGGTAGCTAGTGGAGATATTCTTTTTGACCATTATATGGCGATGAATCCAGGTTATGTAGAGGAAGAGATAGATGGTATAGAAACAAGAGAGCCATATTTAGGTCTACCAGCATTATGGATAAATGAGGCATCCAGAGAGCGTGCCGAGGCACTTGGATATACTGTTGTAGATGCACCAGCTATTATTGCAACTCATTTAACAGAGGTTATAAGAGATAATTTAGCAGAGCTGTTAACAAGGCAAGATGTACAAACCCTTATCGATAATGTAAGACAAACACATCCTATTCTTATAGATGAGTTGATACCTAAGCTTATGGGTGTCGGTGAAGTACAGAAAGTTTTGGGTAATCTTCTTCGTGAAAATGTATCTATAAGAGATTTAGTAACAATACTAGAAACTCTTGCAGACCATGCTGTAACAACGAGAGATTCCGATATGCTTACAGAATATGTAAGACAATCGTTAAGACGTTCTATTTCTAGCAGATACTTCGATAATGAGGTGAATACAGTTATAACATTAAATCCAGAACTAGAACAAACAATAATGTCAAATATTCAACAGACAGAACAGGGTAACTATATTGCATTAGACCCTGCTACAACACAGAAAATATTTGAAAGTTTAAATAGAGAAGTTACAAAACTAAATTCTATGGGAATAACACCAATAATACTTACTTCTCCAATTGTACGTGTTTATTTTAAAAGGCTAATAGAACAAAATGTTCCAGATTTAGTTGTACTTAGTTACAATGAGTTAGAGCCGAATGTAGATATACAATCAGTTGGTATGGTAAGTATATAGCAAGGAAATGAAATGAAGATAAAAAAAATTGTAGCTAAAACAGAAAAGGAAATAATAGAAAAAGCAAAACAATTAACTGAAGAAGGTGCTACTGTTATAAAAGTAGAAAAAATAGATAAAAAATCTAATAATATGTTTTCTGTTTTTAAAAAACCACATTTTGTAGCAACATTAGCTTACGATGTTGATTTGACTGTTAAAAAATCAATTGATGAACAAATAAATCAAGAAAAACCAAAAACCGAAGAAATAAAAGCTGTAGAACAAGAAGATATAAAAATAGAAAAAGTAACTGGAAAAGTAGACGAAGTAGAAACAATTGAGTTAGAAAATTTTACAGAACAAATAAAATTTCAAAAAGAACGTATAGAATATTTAGAAAAAATGTTAAAACTCGTTGAAGAAGAGAATAACAAAAAATCTGAAGAAGAAAATATAATATCTAAATATGAGAGTTTAAAAGTTTTTTACGATGCACTTATAAATCAGGGTGTTCTTGAAGAAATAGCAGAAAATATAGTAAAAGAAGCTTTTGAATCTGTTGAAGATAAAGAAAACATTACTATTCCATATGTTGCTTCATTTGTTTACAAAAAAATAGTAGATACAATAAAAAGTCCAACTCCTATAAAAAATAAAAATGAAAATGTTTTTATATTTTTTATGGGTCCAACGGGTGTAGGAAAAACAACAACAATAGCAAAATTAGCATCAAAATTTGTATTAGATAAAAATTCTAAAATTGGTCTTATTACAGCAGATACCTACAGAATATCAGCTGTAGAACAACTTAAAACATATGCAGATATTTTGAATTTAGATATAGATGTAATTTATGAAAAACAAGATTTTGTAAATAGTTTTGAAAAAATGTCAAAACAAAAAGATATAGTTTTTGTAGATACTGCAGGTCGTTCTCATAAAAATAAAGAAAATATTTTACAATTGAAAGACATTCTAAATATACCAACATCAAAAGAAGTATACCTAGTTCTCAGTATGACAACAAAATATGAAGATTTAGAAAAAATAATAGACACATATAAGGATGTATCAAATTTCAAAATAATATTTACAAAGTTCGATGAAACAGTACGATATGGTAGTATGTTTAATGTCTGTGTAAAAAAAGAAATAGAAGTTGTATATATTACAAATGGTCAAGATGTACCAGATGATATAGAATTATTACAGCCTGAAAAAATAGCCAAAGCACTTTTAGGTTTAGATTCTGGTATTTAATATTTTACTTTATGAGGATAAAAATGGACCAAGCAAATAAATTAAGAAATTTGATGAAAAAAATAACTAAGAAAAATTTTGTTTTTCATAGTAGAGTTATATGTGTTATAAGTGGAAAAGGTGGAGTTGGAAAAAGTAATTTTACTTTAAATATGGCAATTAATTTTAGCGAAAAAGGAAAAAAAGTAGCTATTGTAGATGCCGATTTTGGAATGGCAAATATAGAAGTTTTATGTGGTAGTACACCAAACAAATCTATTTTAAATTTGTTGAATGGAGAAAATACAATAGACGAGATTATGATTTCTGGACCAAAAGATATAAGTATAATATCTGGAGGCTCTGGAATCGTAGATTTGAGTAATTTAGCAAGTTCAGATATCGATAAATTACTAGAAAATTTAAAATTATTAGATTCAAAATTTGATATTATTTTGATAGATACCTCTGCTGGTTTTTCCGAAAAAGTTTTGAGTATGGTTAAAATTTCAAAAGAAATAATATTGATAACAACTCCAGAACCTACAGCAGTTGCAGATACATATGCTACTATAAAAGTTTTGAGAAGCATGCAAAACAAAAGGGATATGTTTATAGCAATAAATAGAGTTGAAGATAAAAATGAAGGTGAAGACGTTTTTTTTAAGTTAAATCGAATGAGTAATAGGTTTTTAAATATAGAGCTAAAAATTTTAGGGTATATTCCAGATGACAATTTATTAAAAAGAGCTGTAAAAAAACAAGAACCTGTAAGCATTATTTTCCCTAATTCTAGCTCTGCAAAAAACATATCTTATATGAGTAATATGCTTTTAGGTGCAGAAAATAAAGAAAATAAAGAAGTGCAAAATCATAATTCAGCTTCGATTATACAAAAATTTATAAATAAAATTAAAAAATAATTTAAGCATGAACTTTTAAGGAGCTATCATGGGTGAAGAATTTAAGTTTGACAATTTGCAGTTTAGCATGTTACAAGAACTTGCAAATATTGGTGCTGGCAATGCAATTACGTCTCTTTCAAAGTTAATAGGCAAAGAAATAGGCATGGATATTTCTAATGTACAGATACTCTCTTTTAACGATACAAGCACAGCACTCGGTGGTGCAGATATGCCTGTTGCAGCTGTTATTGTAAATATCTCGAGCGATGATATAAAAGGTATGGTAATGTTCATAATAGAAATAGAAAAAGCTTTACCTTTGGTAGGTATACTAATGAACAAAGATATAAATGAACTAGATGAAATAGGAAAATCTGCATTAAATGAAATAGGAAATATATTAATAAGTTCATATACAGGTGCTTTATCTACACTATTTAATTCAGAAATAGAAATAACTGTTCCCACGCTTGTTATAGATATGGCAGGTTCTATACTTAGTATACCAGCTACAGAGTTTGCAAGAGTTTCCGACAATGCACTTTTTATAGAATCTATTTTTAACACAAATGAAAAAGGTATAAGTGGCTATTTTATTCTTATACCAGACAATAATTCTTTTAAATTTATGTTTCAAAAGCTGGGTTTGAAAGTTTAAAGTGTCTTAAAATAAAGTTTGGGAGAAAACGTTATGAATAATAGCATTATTGTGGGAATGGCAGATTTGAATGCTGCAAAATCTCCATGTGTAATAACTACGATTGGTCTTGGTTCTTGCGTAGGTATTGCACTCTACGATGAAACTACAAAGATTGGTGGTATGGCCCATGTTATGCTTCCTAGTAGCAAGAAAATAAAAAATAATAGTAATAGAGCAAAATTTGTAGATACAGCAGTAATAGATTTGATAGCCAAAATGAAAAGAATGGGTTCAAAACCTACAAATTTGAAAGCAAAAATTGCAGGTGGTGCTCAGATGTTTTCTATTGTAACAAGTAACGAAAATATGAAAATAGGAGATAGAAATATAGAAGCAACATTAGAGATTTTGAAAGAATTAAAAATACCGATAATAGGTAAAGACTTGGGTCAAAATTATGGTAGAACAATAGAATTACACACAATAGATGGAAAACTTTTTGTAAAAACAATAGGTCATGGAATAAAAATATTGTAGGAGTAAAAATGCTAAATAAATTAGAAATTTATATTACAATTATATCAGGTGCTGTAATAAGTATAATAACACTTTTAGATACTAGACCTCTAAATATAGGTCAAATCTTATTTAGGATTTTGATAGTTTGTACAGTTTCATATATTTTAGGTCAGATTCTAAAATGGTATATAAAAAAAATAATTAAACCTGAAGAAGATGAAAATACAGAAAATATAAAAAATACAGAAATTAGCGAAGACACATCTACAAAAAATTTAGATAATTCTAGTATAATTAATAATGTATCAAACCAAAATAATATCGAACAAACAGAAGATTATAATGATTTTACAAATGATGATTATCAAGATTCTTTTTTTGATGATAATTTTTCAGATAATAATTTCAATGATAATACAGGTAATTTTGACAATACGAATAATGATTAATGGAAGTTTAAGAGGTATTTATGGAAAGTATCGAAAAAGTTTGGGAAGAATATACAAGAACTAAAGATAAGGAATTAAAAGATAAATTAATATTAGAATATGCACCATTAGTAAAATATTTGGCAGGTAGACTTAGTGTACATATAGGACACAGAGTAGAATACGATGACCTTATAAGCTACGGTATTTTTGGTTTAATAGATGCTATAGATAAATTTAATTTAGATAAAGGTGTAAAATTTGAGACATATGCTTCACTTCGAATACGTGGTTCTATAATAGACAATATTAGAAAGCTAGATTGGGTTCCAAGAGATTTAAGGCAGAAAAATAAACAATTAGAAGCAGCATATTTGGCACTTGAAGCAGAAATAGGAAGAGAACCTACAGAAGAAGAAATGGCTAAAAAACTAGGTATGTCTCTTGTAGAAGTTCGTGATTTAATGAAAAAAGCAAATGTTGTAAATGTTGTATCTTTAGACGATTATTTAGAACAAAATCATGAAGATGTTTTTTTTGCGTCGGACGATAGCCCAGAAAAAATGTATCATAAAAAAGAGATTTCTGATATACTAGTAGAAACGATAGATAAATTAAGTGAAAAAGAGAAAAAAGTAATAAGTCTTTATTATTTTGAAGATTTAACACTTAAAGAAATATCGAAAATTATGGGAGTTAGTGAAAGTAGAATCAGTCAGATTCATTCTAAAGCTGTAATAAAATTACGTACAAAGCTTGGAAAGTATAAATCTATTTTAGATTTTTAAGGAGGTGATTTTATGCCAATAAGACCAGTGGATATGCAAGTAATACTTCCAAAAGCAGTAGATGCTGTTAAAACAAATAATGCAATGGCAATGAGAAATGATGTAAAATTTCAAGATTATGCAAATGAGTTTGAAAATAGGACAGATTTAGCAAGAACACAGGTTTTAAAGAGTGCAGAGGCAGAACAGAATGCTGTAAATAAAGATGGTAGAAATGGTTCAAATGAGAAACAACAAAATAGCAATAAAAAACATAATACGAAAAATAGTAATAAAAAACAAAATCGTATAAATGAAACAAATTCTATTTTTGATTTTGAGGTTTAAATTGATTAATTTTATTTTTTTTATCCTGTTTAGTACAGGTGTTGGTTTTATTGTTTATTCTGTTATAAAATTTAAGCCAGTGGAAAAAACTACGCCACTCGATTTGGTAGAAGAAAGTATAGAGAGATTAAAAGATACAATAAGTGATGCCGATAATTCTATTACAGAATTTTCAAAAATATCTCAAAATATATTTGAAGAAATTAATTTTAAGCATAAAGAACTGCTTTATTTATATTCCATAATAGAAAAAAAACAAATTCAAAATTCTGATAAAATTAACCTAAACAGTAACTCAAATAAAGAAATGTTAGTAGCAAAAACAATGGAAATAATAGCAGCTAAAAATATAGAAAATATAGAAAATACAGATTTTTTAAATGAAATAAAAGGTAATGTTATGAATTATACAAATTCTAAATATAAGGAAATAGTAAATCTTAAAAATAGTGGTATGAATATTTCTGAAATTGCTAAATCTTTAAATATAGGTCAGGGAGAAGTTATGCTTGTGCTAGAAATGGAAAGAGGGAAGTAGAGTTTTGCACAAAAAAAGTTTTACATTCGGTATAGGTGTTGGAGTACTTGTTGTTACTAGCATATTTTATTTGTTTTCCAGATTTTCTACTCCACCTGTAGTTTTACAAGAGGTTTTGGTAGAACTTACAAATGATCAAATTTTAGAAAGAGCTATAGAACTTGGATATGTAAATGTAACTTTAGAAGATGGTGAAGAAGATATATTGCCAGTAGAAACACCATCAATAGAGATACAAGAAATTTCAGAAAATAATGAAGATTTAGAAAGTTATGGAGATTCAGATGTAGAATATTCATATGAAAACGATGTTTCAAGTTTAGAAGAAAATTAAACTTAGGTTTTGTTTTAGTCCTAAGTTTAATTTTTTTTGTTTTTTTAGTTTGAAATTACTATACCATTTATGAGATTATAAAATTTTATTTCTATTCCAAAATTTTTTAGTACATAAGTTGTATAATATATATTTCCACGTAGTTCTTGTCTATGTGGTAACAGATATTGGTTTAAATATCTTTCAGAAGCATTTAAATCTTGGAGCAAAAAGTTATGTGGAATAAAAATTTCATTTTCTATTTTTAACGCCTTAAATGGTGAACGTATAAATTGTGTAGATTCTGTTTCTTCTATTTCAAAATTAATATCAGTTAGAAAAATATCAGAAGACATAGCTTGTATATAATAGTCCATAACAATGGAGTTTTCACTTATAGAAAAATTGTCTGTAGAATTATTTTCGTTAGGATTTTCTATAAAATTTATGTCTTTGTAAATTATCGCTCTAACTCTTTTAAAATCATTTAAAATTGTATCTATAAATTCTACTATTTTAGGACCAGTAGTTAATGTATAATACGTGTGATTTTTACTAGAAAAATGACTAATGCCAAAACTGACCATTATTGGTTTATACATATTAATACTGTGATAAAATGCTTCAAGCCTATATATCCATCTTTGTAAATTGTCATCTGCATTTATATAATGATTTATTTTTACCCAGTCTACATATTCGTGTCCGGGATAGAAACTCCAAAAGTCCAAAATATCATTTTCGTTTATCGAAAATATAAATATGACATTTGGTGCAATTTCTCTAAATACTTCTCTCGCATACCTAAAAAAGCTTACATACTCTATAGAATTGAAATTTCTAGCTTGTGGAAAAATATCTATAAATATAGGAATCCTGAGACTGCCAAGATGATTTGCAAGTATATTTATAGCATTTCTGTCGAAAGGAGATAGAGTATTTCTTGGGTTAAGTATTATATTAGGTATACGTGATTTTGAAATAAGCTCGAAAAGCCATATTTCATTTATTGTATCTCCTAGCGTAAACTCTGATGTGTATATGGTATGCGATATGCCCACATTTTGTTCAAAGTTTTCTATTTGGCTATTAATTAGATTATTATCTATTAAAAAATGTACTCCAGAATGTACTCTTCCATTTATCTCTAGAGGTGCTAATTTGTAATTATCTATTCTTGTAAATATGTTTAAATATTCATGTTCTGTGTCATATACAAATGTTTCTATTGCATGTGTACTACAACCTAAAAGAAATATGGAAAAGATAAATAAATATTTTTTCATAATCATGTATTCACCTATTTTTTCGAGTTTTCTTCTCGAAAAAAACTATCCTATTTTGAGTAGTAAAAAATAAATCAGTGATTTTCTATGTTTTTCGGAACTATATGTTAAATATTTATATTTTATCCATATTTTATTTTTTTTAAACTTGATTATAGCTATAATACTAATTGTAAATTTCTAATTATATTGTTATAATGAACGACGAACTTAAAAATTACTCATATAGAAAGTCGGTTTTTATAATGGAAAAGAAAGCTCCTATTTTCGGTTGGATTGCTTTTGGTTTAGGTATTACTACATGGATATTATGGGATTTTTCTATGATTTTATCTCCTTCAGCAGTTATAATTGGTATAATCTCTTTGGTAAAAGAAAAAAGAAATTGGCAAGGAATAGTTGGACTTTGTCTTGGTTCTGCTTCAGTATTTGCCATGATAATTGGAGTAATTTTAATAGCTTCTGGAGTAATTTCAATTTTTGATTTTATGTAATACTTAAAAAATGCAAGTTATCCATATTAGGTAACTTGCGTTTTTTTAATTTTATTTAAGTACCACAGAAAGTTACACACTTATATCCCTCTTTTGGAGGTTTTTTAAATTTATCATCGCAGTTATTATAAGGATTTTTTAAAACTTTTAAAAAATCCTGTAGAGTATTTAAATCACCATTATTTGCATTTTCTAGTACATCATCTACAATATGGTTTCTTGGTATGATATATGGATTTGCTCTTTTTATCTTTTTTATAGCTTCTTCTTTAAATGGTTCTATTCGCCTTTTCCATTTAGCTATCCAATCTTTTGTATTTTCTATTTCAAAAAAGTGTCCTGCTTCATTTTTTAATTCATTAAATGTGTTTGTGTAATCAAGATTATTTTCTTCAAGTAGTTTCAAAAAATCATTTATTATTAATTTATCATTTTCATTAAGTTCATCATATTTTATAATACCCAATTTTCTAGCCATTTCTTTATAAAATTTTTCAAAATAAATATTATAAAAGTTCGAAATTTCTTCTTGTGCTATTTTTATTGCTTTTTCTCTATCTTCATGTATTAAATGTAAGATAGTTTCTGCAAATCTAGATAAATTCCAAACAGCTATACCCGGTTGATTTTTATAGCTATACCTTTTTACTGTATCAATAGAACTAAATACACTGTTTGGGTCGTAATTATCTAAAAAAGCACATGGTCCATAGTCTAAAGTTTCACCAGATATAAACATATTGTCAGTGTTCATAACACCATGTACAAAGCCTATAGCTTGCCATTTTGCTATTAAACAGGCTTGTAAATATACAACTGTTGATAGAAAACTAATATATTTATTTTCTGTATAAATATTATTATTTATATTTGGAAAATGTCTATTTATCGTATAGTCTGCTAACTTTTTAACATCTTCTAGCTCTCCAAAGGACTTTGCATATTCAAAAGTACCTACTCTTATATGACTTTCTGCTGTTCTTACCAAAATTGAACCATCTAATGCTCTTTCTCTTAAAACTTTATCTCCAGTAGTAATAACAGCCAAAGACCTACTTGTAGGTATTTTAACGGCATTCATATATTCGCTTATTATATATTCTCTAAGCATTGGCATGATAGTAGCTAGACCATCCCCACGTCGTGAATAGACTGTTTTACCAGAACCTTTTAATACAATATCATATCTTTGGCTTCCTTTAATATGTTCTCCTATTAAAACAGCTCTACCATCTCCAAGCATTGTAAAATGACCAAATTGATGCCCTGCAATGCCATTGCAACATACTCATTTTGTTTTAAAAATATATCTATATTTTCAGAACTTTTTATATTTAACTCTTTTGATAAACCATGATTAAAAATAAGCATTTTGGCATTTGGAAAAGGTTTTATATTCTCTTTTGAAAAAAATTTTTCTGGTAAACTTGTATAAGTTGTATCGAAATTAAATATATTCAAAACCTCCAATATTTTTATTTACTAGTATTTTTAAATGCAAAATTTAAAAGTTCAGATATATTACTTACATTTAATATCTTCATACCGTCTATTTTTTTATATTCGTTTGCTTTTGGTATAATACAAATTTCAAATCCTAGTTTTTGCGCTTCTTTTATACGTTTTTCAGCCATATTTACCGCTCTTATTTCTCCACTTAGTCCTACTTCTCCAAAAGTTACTATTTTAGGATTTATGGGTATGTTTTTATAACTAGAGCATATAGCTGTAATTAGTGCTGTGTCTAGTGATGGCTCGTTTATTTTCATTCCACCTGCTATGTTTACATAACTATCGTAGTTTGATAATTTGTAGTCCATTTTTTTTTCAAGCACAGCAAGTAACATAACAACACGATTGTAATCACAACCAGTAGCTGTTCTTCTTGGTATACCAAAACTTGTTGCACTAACAAGAGCTTGTACTTCTGCAAGTATTGGTCTACTCCCCTCTATCGTACAAGTTATTATAGACCCAGAGACATTTTCCGGTCTGCCACTTAGCATATATTCAGATGGATTTTGTATTTCTATAAGTCCTTTTTCCTCCATTTTGAATATACCTATTTCGTTTGTGCTTCCGAATCTATTTTTCATTACTCGTATTATTCTGTAGCTTAAATTTCTTTCTCCTTCAAAATATAAAACAGTATCTACCATATGCTCTAAAACTTTTGGACCTGCTATACTTCCTTCTTTTGTAACGTGTCCTACTAAAATAGTAGCTATATTTTTTGTTTTACTAATATTTATAAATCGTGTACAGCATTCACGAACCATAGAAACACTACCAGCTGTACTATTTATATTAGAAGTATACATTGTTTGAATAGAATCTATTATAAGCAAAGTTGGGTTTATTTTTTCTAACGTAGCTTCTATCACTTCTACATTGTTATTTGACATTATTAGTAAATTTTCACAAGTAAGACCAAGTCTTTTAGCTCTAAGCACAATTTGAGATGTACTTTCTTCTCCAGAGATATATAGGATTTGTTTTTCTTTCATACTTTGACAAATTTGAAGTAGCAAAGTAGATTTTCCAACACCGGGTTCTCCTCCTATAAGAGTAAGAGACCCCGAAACTATTCCACCGCTCAAAACTCTATCTAGTTCATTTATATTTGTGGGTATTCTTTCTTCTTCATCACTGTGAATATTTTTAAGTGTTACAGCTTTTACATTTGTCTTTTTATTTGTTTCTTTTTCTGAAAACTCTTCCATTGTGTTAAATTTATTACATACTGGACATTTTCCTATCCATTTTCGTGATTTATTTTCACATTCTGTACATCTATACATTTAGTTTTCCAAAATTTTATTTTTAAATTCTACTACGTCTATACTATTCCAAACATAAATATTTCTTTCTATTACAGCATTTTCACGCCAGACTCTAAACATATTATTAAAAATTTCATCCCTTTCATTTTCTATATAGTTTCTTGTTAAATACTCTTTAGTTGCATTGTATAGTATAATATTTTTTTTCACATCTAACACCGTTTCAAAAGAAAATATTTCTTTTTCACTATTATTGAAAGAGTCGAATATATTTTGTGCTTCTATTCTTGCCATTTCTATTTGAGATTCATTTAGCTCTATGTTAGCTTGCATATTTGTAAGTGAAACTAAAATTATAGATTCTAAAGCATGATTTTTAGCAGTTTCATAAGCCGATATTCCCGAAACAGAAATTCGCCATACATCTTCCCCTGTTTCTACACCGATGTTTTCAAAATGGTATATGTTTGTTCTTAAATATAGTTTGTAGTAATCTATAGGAATTCTTATACCATTTATGGTTACTATGTATTCTATATCATTTTGCTCTATATTTTGTTTTTCGAAAAAATGCAATAAAGCAAAAGTAATTAGTACTACCAAAATTAAGATACTCGATATTGATATTATTTTTTTCATTTCTAACCTCTTTAAAAAAATACATAGTTTATTATACTCTACTTTTTCAAATATCGTAAGCAATTGAAATATTATTGTAATATTACGAAGTCAAATATCAAAAAATTTTCATATATATGTATCATAAAAAGAAAATAACAAATATCAAAAATTTTAAAATTTATTATTATGAAAATAGGTGATATATGAATAATTTTTTGGACACCAATGATATTTTAAACGAATATCAAAAAAAAATTTTTGGCACAATAAATAAAAAAATATATTCTTTTGTAATAGATGTTTTAAATAAAAACGAATATATAGGAAGTCCTATTTATGAAGATTTTATAACAAAAGAATATTTACATCAACTTATAGAACAAGTTGTGGAAATTGCAAAAAATAATTTAAATGATATAGAAGAAATAATTTTGGAAGACGAGCAAGGTAGTTTTAGTAGATTTAGACTGCTTAGAGCGATTATTGAAGTATTTATAATAAAAGAAATATTTAGTGATAGAATAGAAATACAGCTAGATGACATAATACCCCCATCTATATAATATGGGGGTTTGTTGAATAAGCATTCGTAGCTAAATCTGAAAATTCTTTATTTAAAAATTTATAAAATCCAGCAGATGCAATCATTGCACCATTATCTGTACAATATATTGTTTTTGGAATATGAATATTTACATTTTCTTCTTTTGCTAGTTTAGAAACACTATATCTAAGATAAGAATTACAAGCAACACCACCACAAATAGCAACAGTGTTTAGCTTTGTGTTTTCTAGTGCTCTTTTTATTTTTATTATTAATATATCTATTGCAGCTTTTTGAAAACTTGCAGCTATATCTTCTTTTATTATTTCAGAGTTTTTCATTTTTTGTGTATTTATATAATTGATAACGGAAGATTTTAAACCACTATAGCTAAAGTTAAGACCATCATTTGCAAAAGACATAGGAAAATCTATATTTTTTTTTCCGATACTAGCTAAATTATCAAGCTTTGGACCACCCGGATAAGGTAAGTCTAAAATTCTTGCAATTTTATCATAAGCCTCTCCTACTGCATCATCTGTTGTTGTTCCTAAAATTTCGTTTTTTAAATAATCCTTTACATGGACTAGAAGTGTATGACCTCCACTAACAATCAAGCACATGAAAGGCGGTTTAATATTACTTTCCAAATAGCAAGATGAAATATGACCGTGTAGATGATTAACAGCTATAAAAGGAATATTAGATGCATAGGAGAGTGCTTTTGCAAAGTTAAGACCTACGAGTAAAGAGCCGATAAGTCCTGGAGAATTTGTAACTGCTATAGCATTTATTTCTTTTAAAGTAATTTTAGCATCTTTTAAAGACTTATCTACTACTTTACCTATATTTTCTATATGTTTTCTAGAAGCAACCTCTGGAACAACACCTCCAAAAATAGATTGATATTCACTAGAAGAAGATATAACATTTGATTTTACAATTCTACCATTTATTACGACAGATGCTGCTGTTTCATCACAAGAAGTTTCTATTCCTAGTATTTTAATATTTTCTTTATCTTCTTTATCTTCTTTAATATTTATTTCTATGTTTTCTAGCATTTAATCTTCCCTGTACTTAAATGTTTTTGTAATTCTGTCATAGCCTACGTAGGAATTTTCAAATATAAATTTTGCTACGTCTATAAATTCTTCTGGATTTTTGAGTGATGGGCTAAAATGAGTAAGCCAAAGTTCTTTAGAATTTGAATTTTTTGCAAGCGTAGCAGCTTCGCTAAAAAGCATATGCTTGTATTCTTTCGCTTTGTTTATTTTTTTATCGTCTGCATATATTCCTTCGCAAATAAACAAATCGGAATCTTTTGCAAAACTCACAAGACTTTCTACAGGTCTACTATCTGTACAATATGTTATTTTAAATCCTTTTCTTAGTTCACCCACAAAATCTGTACTGCGTAGTATTTTACCCATATATTCTACGTCGTTACCATTTTGTAATGTATTGTATAAATTATGTGGTATATTTAATTGTTTTGCTTTTTCTATATGAAATTTCCCATTTCTTTTAATTTCAAACGAATAAGCAATACATATTATTCTATGTTCTAAAAAAGTTGTGTTTATATCTATTTCACCAAAATTTAATAAAGTATCTTTGTTGATTTCTTTAAAAATTATTTTAAATGGTAATATTCTGGCAATAACAAGTAAACTCTGTACAACTTCTATAAGTCCAGTAGGACCAATAATAACTACATCTTCTTTTCTACCAGAGTTAGCCATAGTGTGTAAAAACCCTGGTAATCCAGCAACATGGTCTGCATGAAAATGAGTAAGACATATAATATCTATATTTTTGAAACCCCATCCAAGCATTTTTAAAGTAACCTGCGTTCCCTCACCACAATCTACTAATATTGTCGTTTTTTTGTATCTCATTATCATAGATGATAGAAAGCGATTCGGTAAAGGAACCATGCCTCCAGTACCTAAAAGAGATATATCTAACATTTTTCAAAATTTCCTTATTTTTTCTAAAAATCTCTTTATTTTTCTAAAATTTTTTATTTATATTGTGCTTCTTTTGTAACTTCGATACTATGAGGGAGACTCTCCCTATAACCTGCAGTTGTTATTTTCACAAATTCACCATTTTTTATCAAATCATCTATTGTAAAAGAACCACAGTAATACATACTATCTTTAATTCCTCTTAAAATATTTTTAAGTACCTCTTTTATAGAGCCTTTATATTCTATACGACCTTCTACACCATCTGGTAACATAAGCCCAATGTTATTAATTTGATTTTCTCTATTTAAATGAAAACTTCGATATTTCTTATATTTTCTTCCTTGAAAAATTTCTATTTCTCCAGGAGATTCCTCGCAACCAGCAAACATATATCCCATCATAACAGAGTTGGCACCTGCTATAATTGCTTTTGTAACATCTCCTATTACTTTTATACCTCCATCAGCTATTATTGGCACTCCAAATTTAGATGCGACATTTGCACAGTTGTAAATAGCTGTAATTTGAGGCATACCAACTCCAGATGCAATACCAGTAGTACATACAGAACCCGGACCTATTCCTACACGTATTGCGTCTGCCCCAGAATCTATCAGATATTTCGTAGCTTCTTCTGTTGCAACATTTCCCGCTATTACTTCTATATTTGGATATTTTGTTTTTATTTCGTATATTACATTTGCTACTTTTTCCGAATGCCCATGAGGAGTATCTATTACAATTACATCTACTAATTTTTCTGCAAGTAATGAAACTCTATCCATATAATTATCTGTTATTCCAACAGCAGCACCAACCAAAAGACAACCAGTAGAATCTCTTGCAGAATTTGGGTATTGTATTGCTTTCATTATATCTTTCGTTGTTATAAGACCTTTTAAATCCCCGTTTTCATCTATTATAGGCAATTTTTCTATTTTGTGTTTGTCGAGTATTGCTTTTGCCTCTGATAGAGATGTACCTTCTTTTGCTGTTACTAAATTTTCTCTTGTCATTACTTCATAGATTTTTTTTGAATAATCTGTTTCAAAGCGTAAATCTCTATTTGTAATAATACCTATAAGTTTGTCATATTCTGTTATGGGAAGCCCAGAAACACGATATTTTTTCATTAAATCTTCAGCTTCGTATAAATAAGCATTTGGACCTAATGAAAATGGATTTTTTATAATTCCAAATTCGCTACGTTTTACTTTTTCTACTTCTGCAACCTGAGCTTCTATAGACATATTACGGTGTATAATACCTATTCCACCGTATCTTGCCATATATATTGCTACTCTTGCCTCTGTAACTGTATCCATAGGGGAACTTACAAGTGGTGAGTTTATATATAATTTTTTTGTTAGTTTTGTTTTTAAATCGGTTTTTAAATTATTTTCTTTTATTTTTCTAGGAACTATAAGAACATCGTCAAATGTTATTGCTTCTTGTACCAATTTGTGCATATGTTATCAGCTAAATTTTAACTGTATTTTTCACCTCACTTTTTTTCGATTCTTTTATATTATTAAAACAATGTTATCATATTTTACATTTAAAGTACAGCAATAAAATTATGTTTTGCTTTTTATTTTAGTAGCTTTGTTATAAAAAATTCTTTATCTAACAAAAGCCCACAATATTTAAATTGTGGGCTTTCAATTTCAGATAAAATAATTATATTTGATTATCTTCTCTTAGATGTAAAATTTGTCTAAGCATAATTACCGCAGATTTTAACTCTTTATCGGTTAGTTTTGATGCAATTGTACTAATCTCGTTCAATTCTAATGCATTTTTGTCTCTAAGTGGTGTTTCTTTGCTTGTATCATGGAAAAGGGTATCTATAGAAACTTTCAAAAATCCAGATAATTTAAATAAAATACTTAAACTAGGAGCCTTGTATCCTCTTTCTATGTGCCTTAAATTAGAACCACTAATACCCAACATATCTGCCAATTCTTCGCATCTAATTCTGTTTACTTTTCTGTGTATTTTAATGTTTTTACCAATTATAGATTTTAATTGTAGTGTTGTTACAGGAAATTTAATAAACGATTTATGTTCATTTATATCGTTCAATGCCATTTCATAACTTTTCTCAGTTCCATTTTCTTTAATTAAACTTAAACCTTTTTCAATAATATCAAGATCGCCTACGAAGATTCCTTTTCTAACAAAATTTGTACCAAGAGCAGCTTGAAGGTCCTCCTTTTTACATAATCTAATAGCCTCTTCTATATGTATCGAAAATTGTTTTTTTAACTCTTCGTAATCTGATACATTTTCATAATATTTTGCACGCTTTGGTCTATAAGCAACATTTGAATGTATAGCCATTTTTATCTTAGAATATCTATGATGATTTTTATATTTTTCTAAATCTCTCAACAATTTTTCACCAATCAACCAAGATTGTGCATAATTTTTTGTATGACCAACAGCAACTGTAATAATTCTAATATCGAATAAATCAAATTCATCTTGAGCATTAGCTCTTTCAATTATTGGTGCTACAATTTCACAAGATTTTTCAAAATCATTAAATTCGGCTTCCAAATTATACATTTCAATTAAACGTAAAATATCTTCAATTTGTTTGTCGGAACCATTTATTTTTATATATTTTTCTAATTTTTCTTGAAGTTCTGCAGTTCTTTCAGGGTTGCTATTGCCACCTAGATAAAAAAATGAATTTATTAAATATTCTTTATTTAATATTTCAACTTCTGTTTCATTTTCATTTTCATTTTCTTTAGTCAATATTTTGACCTCCTTATTTTTTAATTTTTTTAAATATCATAATTACACAATTAATTTAATATGAAAAAATTTCTCCTAAAGGAAGAATTATGTATCCCATACTTAATAAGCACAAAAACAATGCCATAGTCTAAACACCTATCTTTCATATTATCGTTTTTTAAATTTGTTTGAAATAATATCATATTAGAACTATTATGTGCTACCGATTGAAATAAATAGCATATAATTATTATACGAATTATATATTATTTTGTCAACACTTTTATGTATTTCGTTTTCAAATAAAAAATATTATTAATTTTAGAGGAGTAGCCCCCATAAGGGCTATTCCTCTATTTAATTAACCCAACAATTTTGAATTATCTGAGTCTAATACACTACCAGAATATATTTCTAAGTCTTCTATTATTTCATCAACTGTACAAGGCATTACACTACGTGTTGCAAGTAAATTACATATTCGGAAAGCTTCAGTTCTAGAATATGTAATTCCTACAGTTTCTGCACTTTCTACTAAAGCAAAGTTTTCATCGTTTTTACTTTCAAAAGATAAATAATCTTTAGACAAATCATATATCAATTTTGATTTTTTTGGTTCTACAATATCTCTGTCTAATTTTTGGTATTTATTAATAGCAATTCCATACACAGATGATTTGTTCTTTGTTACATAGTAATTTAATTTTAATACCTTGTTGTCTTCCGTTCTTACTAATATTGATTCTTGCAAAAATTTCTCTACCATATCCCTGGTCTCCTAAAAAATTATTTTTTTATTTTTTTTGTTAATTTTCAAATCATACTGATTTTTTTTGTGCCGTTTCTCAAGCACATTAATATAATAATTGACATACCCCATTTATTCAACAAAAACATTTCGACATATATGATGAAAAAAGTCCGTTTTCTTGTCGAACGATGACTATTGCACTGTCTAAAAAATGACAGTGTTGAAATTAAAATTCATTATTTTGTTTAATATTTTGTTAAAAATCGCTAAAAATTTATTTGTATAAACTGAAAATTTAGTGAATTTTTTTATAAATTATATATATACCTTATTTTAATCTTTCAAATTTAACAAAAATTTAAATCAATATTTGGACATTTTTTTTATGATTTATCAATTAAAAAATCAATTTTCGGTAAAATTTTTTTGTTCGAGAAGTATTTTAAAATAAAAAAGTAAGCATTTTCTAAATGTTATAAAATCATTTTGAAATTGCTCACTTTTATTTAAATATTTTAGGATATTATATTATTGTGTAGATTTGTTTATTTTATGCTACACACAGAAATTTTTATATTTCTGAATATTTTTATTGTCTACATTTGCTTTTACAAAAATTCCGTCATTTTGATATTCTTTTTCTATTATCAATTCATCTTTGTGTAGAGAACTTAAAACATCTCCTTGACTATATGGTATTAATAGCTCTAGATTTGTTGTAAGGTTTCCTAAAGTTTTTTCTATTATTTTTAGTAATTCATCTATGTTTTCACCTGTTTTTGCACTAATTCCTACTATATTACTTGCTTTTTCGTCGTTCGTAAAAATATCTATCTTGCTTGTATTATCTATTTTATTGAAAACAGTTATAATAGGAATATTATTACATTCTAAATGCTCTAATGTTTCGTACACAACATCCATATGTTCTTTGTGGTTTTTGTTTGATACATCTACAATGTGTAATATAATAGTTGCGTATTTTAATTCTTCGAGTGTAGACCTAAATGCTTTTATAAGAGTATGGGGAAGTTTTTTTATAAAACCTACTGTGTCTGTAATAAGTATTTCACGGGAATCGACCTGCATTTTTCTAGTTGTTGTATCTAGTGTAGAGAAAAGTTTATTTTCTGAAAGAATATTTGCATTTGTAAGATAATTCATAAGAGTGGATTTTCCAGCATTTGTATATCCAACTAAAGATAATATAATTTCACTGTTTTTCATTCTAGATTTACGAAGTGTAGCTCTGTGGTTTTCTAAGTTTTCTAGTTCTTTTGAAAGTTCGTCTATCCTAGCTCTTATTGCCCTTCTATCAGTCTCTAGTTTTTTTTCTCCAGGCCCTTTAGTACCAATACCTGCACCTAACCTAGACATATTTATACCGAAACCTGTTAGTCTTGCTAGATTATAGCGTTGTTGTGCTATTTCTACTTGTGCTATAGCTTCTGCACTTTTTGCATTACTTGCAAAAATATCTAAAATGAGCATTGTTCTATCTATTACTTTTATTTCTAAAACTTCGCTCATATGCTTTATTTGATTGCTTGATAGCTCATCATCTGCTATTACCATTGTAGCATTTAACTCTGTAGCGTATAGTTTTAGTTCTTCTAATTTGCCTTTACCAAAATAGCTTTTGGGGTGAGGCATTTCTCTTGGTTGTATTAGTTCACCTATTACATTTAAGTTAGCTGTTTTTGCAAGTTCTGATAGCTCTGATAATTCTGAAAACCCGATTAATATTACTTTTTCCATTTGTTCTTTTGTTGTATGCATATAGTTCCTTTCATTAGATAATTTTTAAAGGTAACTTTGTGCAAATATAAAAAAAACCAAAGCAAACAGTAAGTAGTTTTTAGAAGTAATTCGAATTAACCACTAGTGTAACTATGCTTTGGTTTTTATAAACTTGTAACTAAGAAGCACGTTTTATTTTGCCTGACCTTATGCAAGCTGTACAAACTTTTGAAGTTGTTACAGTTCCGTTTGGTAACACAACTTTTATTTTTTTTAAATTTGGTTTCCAAGTTCTATTTGCACGCCTACTTACCTGACTACGTGTTATACTAATTCTATGTCCTGTTGTTGTGCCTTTATCACATATATTACATCTATTTGCCATTTTTTGTACCTCCTAAATTTTGCAGTATTGCTTATTTTTTAATTTTTCAAAATGCCACAGCTTCTCACATGATACCAAATTATTGCGTACTATGCAAGTCAAAGTTTTTATTTACTTTTTTGTTTTTGTTAAATATTTTAAATATATATTAAATCCCAGATATATTATTAAAAGTAAACTTCCAAAGTATGCAGTAAGACCATGTAGAGTATAGACATCTTCAAAAAAACTTATTATATTGAAATATACAAGAGTAGATATTATCCCTGACATTATTGCAAAAAACCATATTTTAAATAAAAGTATGTTTATCAAAAATATTTTTTTATTATTTTCTCCTATTTTACCACTTCTAAATGACTTTGAAGCGTGTGATAACCACTGCCTTTGCATGAAAAATATTACTGTAAGTAAAGTAGATGTTATAATTCCAAATAATATATGAAGATTGATATTTCTATATATAGCAACAAAGTAGATTGTAGTAGCTAAAGATAGAAACATTAGTATAGTTAGAAGTATTTTGGTTTTTTTATTATTCATTTTATTCCCTATTTAATATTGTTGTTTATAATTTTGCTTATCTTTTAACATATTTATTCTAGCATACTTAAAAAATAGTTGCAAAATTTAGGTCATATCTAAATAGAGAAAATTAGATTGTAAAAACCACTATTGACATGCATGGGTAAAAAATGTATAGTATATAAACTTTAATTTTTTTTTAACAAGATACATATACGGGGGTAAATAATGAAAAAAATATTGAAATTTTTAAATGTTAATTTTATTATATTATTTTTTGCAAGTTGTGGCTCTGCAGAAAACAATCAAAATAATACAAACGAAGTTACTATTGGTATATTAGCTCCTCTAACTGGTTCTGTTGCACATTTTGGTGTTTCTGTTTACGAAGGATTAAGACTTTTTATAGATGAATACAACGCACGTGGAGGACTACAAATATCATATGTAATTTTTGATGAGCAAGGTACCCCTACAGAAGCTGTAGTAGGTTATAACTGGCTTATGGACCAAAATGTAGCTGCAATACTTGGTAGTGTTACAAGTGGAGCTACTCTTGCCGTTGCTCCTTTTGCAAATGAAGATAATATGCCAATGATTTCTGCTACATCTACTCACAGAAATGTAACAATAAATACAGCGACAGAAGAACCTTGGGGAAATGTTTTTAGAGCAAGTTTTATAGACCCCTTTCAGGGCGAAAAAATGGCAGAATTTGCGAGAGAAATAATTGGTGCAAATACAGCAGCTATACTATTTAATAGTGAAACAGATTATTCTATTGGTTTACGTGATGCATTTTCACAAAGAGCTACAGAATTAGGAATAACAATAGTTGCAGAAGAATCTTTTGGAAATGATACTGTAGATTTTCTAGGTCAATTAACAAATATAGCTACTACAAATCCAGATGTTTTTTTTATACCTGCTTATCATCAAGATATAGCATTAATAGGTCCACAAAGTGCTCTTGCTGGTATAAATACAGTTATGCTCGGGGCTGATGGTTGGGATGGTGCTTTATCTTACATTGGAGACCCTAGTCCTATAGAAGGAGCGTTTTTCTTATCTGGATTTTATGCACAAAGTACAACACCTATAGTACAGGATTTTGTTGCAAATTACCAGTTGAGATTTGAAACTGTTCCAAATATGTTTGCAGCACAGGCATACGACGCAGCCAAAATATTAATATATGCTATAGAACAGGCAGTAAATGATGGATATTCTCCATCTAATAATAATTTTAGAAATGCTGTGATAGCAAATATGGCAAATACAGATATAGATGCTGTTACAGGTCATATTGTTTTTGATAACTATAACAATCCACAAAAAACTGCATTTATTATTCAAATAGTTAATGGAGAAGAAGTTTTTTGGGGTAACTTCTAAGACTTAATAACTAAAATTATTTTTTAAGTTTTTTGGTTATTCAAATAAAAAAATGGGCAGCTTATGGCTGCCCCTATTTTATATTATTTAATTTTCTAATTTTAAAAGGAGACAATAATGTTGTTTTTTTCTCAACTTATAAATGGTTTGCAATTAGGTTCAATATATGCTTTAATCGCTCTTGGTTATAGTATGGTTTATGGAATAATAAGATTACTTAATTTTGCACATGGAGATATTTTAATGGTAGGTGCATATGTTGCTTTGTTTTCTCTTACTGCTAGTTTCGACCCTTGGTTAGTTATTACTCTTACAATAATAACTTCTACATTACTTGCTATAATAATAGAAAAAGTTACATATACACCCCTTAGAAATGCACCAAGACTATCTGTACTTATTACTGCTATAGGCGTATCTATCTTACTTCAAAATTTATCTCAATTCTTTTTTGGTGCTAGTGGAAGACCGTTTCCAGTTCATTTGCTTTTAGAGCCTACTGTATTTAACTTTTTTGGTATTAATATAAACAATAATTCTATTATAACTATTATTGTAACTATAGTAAGTATGATTGTACTTACATTTATTGTTAAACGAACTAGACTTGGTAAGGCTATGCGTGCTGTAAGCCAAGATTTAGATGCTGCAAGACTTATGGGAGTAAATGTAAATAATGTAGTAACTTTTACTTTTGCTGTAGGAGCTTCACTTGCAGGTATTGGTTCTATTTTATATGCTTTAAGGTTTCCTTTAATAAGTCCAAATATTGGTGGTATACTGGGTTTAAAAGCATTTGTTGCTGCTATTGTTGGTGGTATAGGTTCTATACCTGGGGCTATGATAGGAGGGTATACAATAGGAATCTTGGAAGTTTTAGTTATTACTTTTGGTTTATCTGGATGGACAGACGGTGTTGTATTTTTACTTTTAATAATAGTTCTTATGTTTAAACCAACAGGAATTATGGGTAAAAATATAGCAGAAAAAGTATAGGAGGATTTATGCGAGAAACAAATATACCACTTTATATAAGATATATAGTAACTGCTATTTTACTTACTAGCTTCCTTTTTATAGGTTTTTTTATTACAAATAGTAATATTTTAGGAAGAGCACATAATACTCTTATTATACAAATAGGATTTTATATTATACTTTCTGTATCTTTAAATATGGTAGCTGGTTACTTAGGGCAACTTCCACTTGGACATGCTGGTTTTATGGCTGTTGGTGCTTACTCGGCATCTCTTTTTTGGAGACTCGGAATTTTACCATCATTTTCAAATATAATTGTTGGTTTAATTATATCTGGGATTACAGCCGCTATTTTTGGTATTATTATAGGAGTACCTGCACTTAGATTAAAAGGTGATTATTTGTCTATCATTACACTAGGATTTGGAGAAATAATTCGTGTTGTTATTAACAATTTAGATAATATAACATATGGAGCAAGAGGACTTTTAAATATACCGAGATATTCTACTTTTACACTTGTATACATATGTGTAATTATTACAATAATGGTTATACATCTTATCATGAAAAGTAAACATGGTAGAGCAATTATAGCAATACGTGATAATGAAATAGCAGCAAGAAGTTGTGGAGTAAATGTAATATATTACAAAGTATTTACATTTGCGGTATCTGCATTTTTTGCAGGAATAGCAGGTGCATTAATGGCAGGAAATCAAGGTATATTAGTACCTAATAATTTTGATTTTATGACAAGTGTAAACATTTTAATGATAGTTGTTTTGGGTGGTATGGGGTCTATGTTCGGCTCTGTAATATCTTCTATAGTTCTTATTAGCTTACCTGTTTTTTTACAACCTTTAAATGAATATAGAATGATAATATATTCACTTCTACTTATAGTAGTAATGATTTTTAAACCTACTGGTCTTATGGGTAGTTATGAATTTTCACTTACGTATTTTCTTGAAAAAATCGGAATTAAAAGGAGAGAAGAAAATGTCTAACATTGTAATAGAATGTAAAAATTTAGGTATAGATTTTGGAGGACTTACTGCTGTAGATAATTTTAATAAATCTATAAAATCATCTCAAATAAGTGGGCTTATAGGTCCGAATGGGGCAGGTAAAACAACTATATTCAATTTGCTTACAAAGGTTTATAAACCAACACGGGGAAGTATATTGTTTAATGGTAATGATACGAAAAATATGTCTATAACGTCTATAAACAAGGCTGGTGTTGCTCGTACATTTCAAAATATAAGGCTATTTAACAAGATGACTGTTCTTGAAAATGTTTTGGTAGGATTACACAATAGAACAAATTGTAATCTAGTGTCTTCAATTTTAAGATTACCAACATATTTTAGAAGTGAAAAAAAAGCTAAAGAAATAGCATTAAATCTACTAGAGATTTTTGATATGAAAGATATATATAAAGAAAATGCTGGGAACCTATCTTATGGAACGCAGAGAAAATTAGAAATAACAAGAGCTTTGGCAACTTCTCCGAAAATATTATTATTAGACGAACCAGCAGCAGGAATGAATCCAAAAGAAACAGAAGATTTGATGGAAACAATAAAAAAAATTCAAAACGATTTTAAAATTGCAATATTATTGATAGAGCATGATATGAAACTTGTAATGGGTATATGTAGTGAAATAACAGTTCTAAATTATGGAAAAATAATCGCAAATGGTTTGCCTATAGAAATACAAAACAATCAAAAAGTAATAGAAGCCTATCTTGGTAAAGGAGAAGAAATTGCTTAGTGTTGAAGACATAAATATATATTATGGAAATATACATTCTGTAAAAAATGTTAGTTTTACTGTCGAAGAAGGGAATATAGTATCTCTAATAGGAGCAAATGGTGCCGGAAAAAGTACAATATTAAAAACAATATCTGGTATTATGCGTAGTAAATCTGGCAAAATATTATTTAAAAATGAAAATATAGAAAATACAGAACCATATAAAATTGTAAGAAATGGTCTTTCTCATGTGCCAGAAGGAAGACGTGTATTTTTGGGTCAGAGTGTTTATGAAAACTTGGAAATGGGTCATTATACACAACCAAAATCTACTTTTAAAGAACGTTTGGAATTTGTCTATACAAAATTTCCAAGGTTAAAAGAGCGTAGAAAACAACCGGCTGGCACATTGTCTGGTGGGGAACAACAAATGCTTGCAATTGGTAGGGCACTTATGGTTATGCCCAAACTACTTATGCTAGATGAACCATCCATGGGACTTGCTCCAATGCTTATACATCAAATATTTGATATAATAAAAGATTTGAATAAAAAAGGAATAACAATACTATTGGTAGAACAAAATGCAAAGATGGCACTTAATATTTCTAACAAGGCATATGTTTTAGAAACTGGAAAAATAATAAGTTCTGGAGATTCAAAATCATTATTACAAGACAATATAATAAAAACAGCTTATTTAGGAGGATAAAAAATAAACGAGTATTACCATTATTTAATCTGTAGGAATACGCCCTAATAATATTCTTACAGATTAAATAATTAAATTTATTTAGATTATAAGCAATTTTTTTAATATATTTTATGAAATTTTTTTGCCAAAATAACATCATTTGTAATTTGCTCTTTTAATTCTTCAATATTGTTAAATTTCTTCTCATTCCTTATTTTATCAAAAAAATTAATTTCGATTATTTGATTATAAATATTTTCAGAAAAATTGAATATAAATGTTTCTATTACTAGTGATTTATCATCAAAAGTCGGGTTATGTCCAACATTAGTAATACTTGGGAATATTTTGTTTATATCAAATAAAAATGTAGAAGTTATATATACTCCTTTTTGTGGTAATATTTTTTTGTAATCATTTGGAATAATATTAGCTGTAGGAAAACCCAAAGTTCTACCCCTTTGATTTCCAATGGAAACTACACCTTTTAAAGAAAATGAACGACCTAACATTAAATTTGCCTTAATTACATTCCCACTTAATATATATTTTCTAATAGTTGTTGAATCTATTTTTTCACTCGATATGTTTAATAAATTTTCTATTGATACATATATTCCGTTTTCATCTCCAAAATTTAAAATAGTGCTACAATCACCTTTTCCCAAATTTCCAAACCTATAATTTTCACCTATAAATATTGCTTTTGTATTTAACTTATTTTTTAAAATATCGTTTAAAAAATATTCTGGACTTTTAATAGCAAGCTCTTTATCGAATGGATATTCTACAAAAACATCTACTCCTAAATCTTTTATTAATTTTTTCTTTTCTTCACGTGTTAAAATATAATTTAAATTTGTATTTTTTATAACTTCTCTTGGATTAGGATAAAATGAAAATACAAGAGATTTTAATTTTTTTTCTTTTGCATATTTTATAGTAGATTCTATTAATTTTATATGACCTTTATGAATTCCATCAAAATTTCCTATTGTTATTGCTGTTTGTTCTTTTTGTTCTATTTTCTCGTTAGTTATATGTATCATAAGCTCCTCAAAAAAACTTGACAGTTTTTATTAACAGTCAAGTTTTTAAATCACTAAAATAATAATCACATTATATCAATTAAGGTGTGTATAATCAATGTTTTAATATTTAGAAATTTTATCTATAATTTTTTAATCTCTTATTTTAAGGTTTTCTAAAACATCTACCATGTTGTACAATTTGTTTTCTTTTCCTATTAGCCATTTTGCAGCTATAATAGCTCCTTTTGCAAAAATGGATTTGGAAGATGCCTCATGTTTTATAGAAAATATCTCTTCTTCTCCTATAAAAAGTATCTCGTGCTCACCTACTATAGAACCTCCTCTAATAGAATGTACTCCTATTTCTTCTTTTGTTCTCTTTTTTTCTCCTACTCTTCCATTTGATATTTTATATTCGTTATTTTCACAAATAGAATTAAGTAACATTTTTGTTGTTCCAGATGGTGAATCTATTTTATATTTATGATGTTTTTCTATTATTTCTATATCGAAATCTTTTAAAACTTTAGATACTTGTTTAGATACTTGATTTAACAAAATAATACCCATACTATAATTTGCACTATATAATACTGGTATATACTTGGTAAGTTCTTTTATTTTATTAAACTGTAAATTATTAAAACCAGTTGTTGCAATAACAACTGGCGTTTTATTCAATTTTGAATATTCAAAAATATTATCCAAATTGCTAGTATGTGAAAAATCTATTATTACATCAAATTTCTTGTTTTCTTTTAAATATATATCTTGTAAATCTCTACTAATTATGGAATTATAACCGAGCATTTCAACTTCTTTTGCAAGTACATTTCCCATTGAACCTTTTCCAATTATTAAAATATTCATTTGATTTCCTTCCTAAACGAAAAATTTATATAATTGTAGCATACATATATATAAATTGAAATAAAAACTATAACTTAAAATTTTCAATAACATATATTTTAAGCTTTAAGAATTTTTAAAAACACTGTAATTTTTCTTGGATTTTTAGTTTAAAATTTTTATATAATTTTTAGTTGCGTATCAACAAGTGTTGAGATACAATCTTTCTTCAATCCAGAATGAATAGATTGAAAGATGAAGAAAATAGTAACCTTATTTTACTTATTGATGATTATAATAACAATACATTTAATCCAACAAACATATTAAGAACAGTGTCTTCATACTTTGAAGGAAATTTTTTTGGAATAGAAATAGGAAAAACTCATATTCAACAAATCATAGATATACTAGGAGAACCAGATTTTTTTGGTATAATTGAAAAATGGGAGAAGGTGGTTATTTTGTTTCATATAGGTTTGAATTTGCCACATTAGCAATTGAAATTAATGAAAGTCTTATAATAACAATTGCAAGCATTTCTCCACCGTATACTCCAAATCCATCACCATACGACCTAAGATAATATCATAATAAAAGACTGGCGAAATGCCAGTCTTTTATTATATAAGTGAATGTTGTACTCGACCATTACTTTATATTATTGTAAAAAATAATTAATATTGCTAAAAAGGACTAAGGTTTTCATCATGTCCTCCATTAATAACATTATTTGCACTATTTCTTACACTTCTTTCAGGTGCGTCATTAACATAGCCCATTCGCCTTTTTTGAAAATTTGGACTTCTTCTCCATCCTGAGTTTTTCCTATTATATCTAAACACTCAGAACCAACCATAAAGTCATGGTGGCTTAAACTTTGATTTAAGCCTTTTTCTATTTTCTCTTCTTCGGATAGGCTATCCATTCCCGATACTGTGAATGAATAACCGCTACCCAAAGCTAGATGACAACTAGCATTCTCATCGTAAAGAGTGTTATACCACAACAATCCAGATTTTGAGATAGGGCTTGAATGAGGTACAAGTGCAACTTCTCCTAGGAAATCTGCATTTGGATGCAGAGTTAGCATTTTTTCTAAAAATTCATTTCCTACTTCGGCTTTGTATTCTATTACTCTGCCTTTTTCAAATCTAAACCAGAATTTGTCTATGATATTTCCCATGTAGACTAATGGTTTAGTTGAATATACTATTCCATTTACTTCATTTCTATTTGGGGCAGTAAAAATTTCATATGTAGGAATATTAAATACAAAATTATTACCTGTCT